>Ga0190265_10001425_pt1 | contig 15743 bp, 17 predicted proteins | sample Popmic124T_FD_133135 | JGI IMG/M metagenome (GOLD analysis project Ga0190265, IMG submission 133135) | Populus adjacent soil microbial communities from riparian zone of Indian Creek, Utah, USA - 124 T | ecosystem: Environmental > Terrestrial > Soil > Riparian zone | place: USA: Utah | collected...
GACCTAATCGGAAAAGTAGTTTGCGTTGAGCAGGAACTGCCGGTGGCAAATCGGTCGGCACGTTTACGCGAACTCCAGGACGCTCTTGATGCCGCTCGCTTTGCCGATGAGCAGTTCCTTCGCGTTGTTCACTTGATAACGCCCGGTGATGATCGCGCGCACCGCCTCCGGCCAGCGATTCATGAAAATGCCCAAATCGTGAATCGCATTATCAAAGGCATCGCGCCCGGCGTTCACCGTGCCCACGAGCACCTGGTTCTTCAGCACCATGTTCCGCATGATGAACTCAGCATCAATCGTGATGTGCGGCAACGGGTGCCCGGGAATGCCGGTGAAAACAAAAATCCCGTTCAGCCCCAGCACCTTCAGAACGTCAAAGGCGATTTTAGCCCCGCCGACTCCTTCATAGGCCACGTCGATGTTTCCAAGACGATTAGCGAGTTGCTCGGGCGAAACTTCCTCAGCCGAAATGTATTCGACACCGAAGCTCTCGACGAGTTCCGCCTTGGGATTCGGCTTTTTGGAACGCGAGTAAACGTAAGTTTCGAATCCCGCCACCTTGAACGCCATCGCGCCCAGAATGCCAATGGGACCCGCGCCCACGATCACCGCTTTGTGGCAATGCCCTGGCGCGCGTCCTTCCACCACCGGGCAGTCCCAGTGCAGCCGCTTCTGGATGTGCCAAATCTGAATCAGCGCTTTCTCGGCCACGGTCAGCGGTTCCATGAGCACCGCCACTTCGCGCAAGGAAGGCGGCACCAGGCAGAGATACTTTTCCTGGTCCACGACGTATTCTGTCATGAATCCGTGATACTCCTTGATGCCGCGCTCGACGAAATCTCCAGTGGTGCAAAAATCCGAGCGATCGTTCCGGCACGGGACGCAATGCTCGTGATGGCAGGGACGGCGCACCATCGGCACTACGAAATCGCCGGGCTTGATGGTGTGGACAGCGCCGCCCACTTCCGTCACGACGCCAAGGCCTTCGTGTCCCAGCACCAGATGCTCGAAACCGCTGGGCGGGTTCCCATAATCGAACCGGCAAATCTCACGATCGGTGCCGCAGATGCCGACCTCCAACGTGCGGAACTTCACCTCTGAGGGCAGGGCGATTTCCGGCTCGGGATGTTCGATAATTCCCACTTCACGTCTATTAGGATTCACAGCCACGGCTTTCATCGGGGCGCGCAGTGTGCCAGAGCGCGAAGTGAATTCAACTTTTCAAAACGAGAAAGTGAGATGGCGAATCAGTTCGAATTGCGCGAAGGGGCAGACGTCCCTGCCTTGGGTGCGCCCGATTTGGCCATGTCCAACTCGGTTTTCGCTTTTCGCTCTCCGCGTTTGTGATACTCACAAGCGCGATGAAAGATATTCTGCCGCCTCCGCCGCCGCTGGTTCACAACCAGTTCGAATCGGTGAAGGAACTGTTCAACAAATACGTGGTACCAACTTACGCGCGCTTTGACATCGCGTTCACGCGCGGGGAGGGCAGCTACGTTTGGGACGTGCGCGGCAGGCGTTATCTCGATCTGGGCGGCGGCATCGCGGTAAATTGTCTCGGGCACGCGAACGCGGAAATCACGGAAGCGCTCGTCGAACAATCGAAGCGCCTTACCCACGTTTCGAATCTTTACTATCACGAGCCGCAAGGACGCCTCGCGCAGAACATCGTGAAGCACCTCGCACCGGGAAAAGTTTTTTTCTGCAACAGCGGCGCTGAAGCGGACGAAGGGTTGTTCAAACTGGCCCGCAAATTCGGGCACGATGAAGGCCGGTTCGAGATCATCGCGACTCACAACTCATTTCACGGGCGCACGCTCGCCGGCATTTCGGCCACGGGCCAGGAGAAGGTGAAGAAGGGATTCGAGCCGATGACGCCCGGTTTTCGCCACGTGCCTTACAACGATTTGCAGGCAATGCGCGATGCGGTTTCGCCGGCCACCGTGGCGGTACTCATCGAAGGCATTCAGGGCGAAGGCGGAATTACTCCGGCGACTCCCGAATATCTGCTCGGCCTGCGGGCGCTGTGCGACGAGAAGAAAATGCTGCTCATGATGGACGCGGTGCAGTGCGGGCATTTTCGGACCGGCCGGTATCAAAGCTTCCAACGCATCCTGGAAAACAATTCGGGCGCCGCTGGTTTCCTGCCGGACGCCGTCTCAATGGCGAAGTCGCTCGGCGGCGGTTTCCCCATTGGAGCGTTTTGGGTGCGCGACCGGCACGCGGATCTGCTCGGTCCCGGCACGCACGGCACGACTTTCGGCGGCACGCCACTGGCCTGCGCCGTGGCGAACAAAATCTTTGAGGTCATCGAACGCGATCGCCTCTTTGAAAACGCGCGCACCACTGGCGAGTTTCTGAAGAGTGAACTTCAATCGCTTGCGAAGGAACTTCCTCAGGTTATCAAGGCCGTCCGCGGACTTGGCTTCCTTATCGGCATCGAACTGGAAGACAAAGAAAAAATCCCGGCCCTGGCCTCCAGCGAGAAAAGCGCGGCGATTCAGTTCGTGAACCGCCTGCACGACGCGGGCCTGCTCACGATTCCGGCCGGCACGCAACGAGTGCGGCTGCTCCCGGCGTTGAATCTCACGCGCGCGCAAGCCGAGGAAGGCGTCGCCATCATCCGATGCCTGGCAAAAGAATTGGCGTGAACACCTTTCGCGCGCGCCGCCACTGTCAGAACGGGGTGTTGCGCCACGTGGGCGTCACACCCCAGAGATTGATGGGCTGGATTGACTGCCAATGCTTGAGGTAACGGGTGCTACCGTCGGCAAATGCGAAATCCGAGCCGCCCGATCCTGCGGCGCTTTTCATGTGCTTGTCGTGATCGAGCTGATCGAAGTCATTGCTATTGAGAGTCGCCGCATCTATTTCCATGAAATCCATGTAGTAATGGACTGATTCCGGCAGTTTCTCGCCAAACAGAATTGTCCCGCTAGGCTGCAATACTCCGGTCTCGGGCATTTTCGATCCCTCCAGATTTGCGAAGAGAGTGCCTTGCGCCTCGAAGTAATCGTTCCAGCCGTTGAGGATAAAACTGCGCGGCGCCCTGTCCTGATTGGAGTTCGCGCCCGAGTTGCTCTGCGGATTCAAGTCGCTGGGACACGCGAGGATCTTCAGGTCCTTGTAGTAATCCGAGAGCGCCGTCGGCCAACTGCCACCCGGCAGGCTGATGGTGCGCTGTGGTTGCAATCCATCGTTGTCGTCCTGGTACATCTGCATCGAAAGACCGAGCTGGCGCAGGTTGTTGACACAGGCGATGCGCTTGCCCGATTCCTTGGCTTTCGCGAGCGCGGGCAACAACATGCTCGCCAGGATCGCGATGATGGCGATCACCACGAGCAGTTCGATCAATGTGAAGGCGTTAGTCCTGGTTCTGTTTCTGTGTTCCATGTTCATTCGTTTCTATCTTGCGTTTCGAAATTGCGAAGCCGCCTTGTGCGGACCCGCGCCGGTTTGAGGAACCGAAAAGTTTTACAGCCAAACGGCGGCCGAGACGAATAATCTCACCCACTCAACGTCAACAAACTGCGTATGACGAAAAAAAGCATTGTGCTGATTGCTGTGGCCGTGGTGCTGGCCGCCGTGTACGTCGCTTTTTTCACCGACTGGTTTCGTCAGCCGCAAATTCAAATTTTACCGCAGATTCGTCCGCCTCAACGCAACGCTCGCACTGCGCCTGGTGATGTCGCTGTTTACCCGGTCACCTTTGCTTTCGACAAAAAGTATCAGTTCACTGAGATCAAAGTCGTCGCCTTCGACGACGAAAAGACGAATAAGTTTCCACATGCGGTGTGGCACATGATTTCTGATTCGAACTCGATACCGGTGAAAGCGCTCGTCTATGGAGTGAGTTTGCGCGGCATGAAACCGAAAATTCCGCGCGCCCAACCGGAACCGCTCGTGCCCGACGTCACATACCGCCTTTATCTCACTGCGGGGAACGCAAAGGGAGACGTGAAATTCCGCACCCACGAACTCGTGAAGCCAACACCGCAATAGCGCGGCTACTCAACAGGTCCGGGCCCGCGCGCCTGTAGTTCGTAAGTCAGCACTGACAAACAGTAAATCGTCGCCGTTTCCACACGTAATACCAGGGGGCCGAGCGTGATGGGGAGCGCGCCTGATTCTTTGATCGCGCTGTATTCATCCGCGGTGAAATCCCCCTCTGGCCCGACCCACACCGCGATGCTCGCGGGGGCGCGCCCGTGCTCGTTGAAGAATCTGTCGAACCAGCTTCGAGGATGCGGGCTGCCCGCTTCGAGGCAGCCGACCAGCGGCAGTTCGAATTTTTCTTCCCGCGCGAGATACGACTCAAGCGACACGGGAACTTCCACTTTTGGCAACCACGCGCCGCCGCATTGCTTGATCGCTTCAATCGCGCCGTGCTGCCACTTCCCGGCTTTCGTTTCTGCGCTGTCCGAGTCGAGTTGCATCACGACGCGCTCGGCCAGAATCGGCACAATGCGCACCGCACCCAACTCGACCGCCTTTTGAATGATGCTCTCGATGATCTTGCCCTTCGGAACCGCCTGCAACAGCGTGATGGCGCACAGCGGTGGGGAATTGATTTTGCGCTCGAGGACCTTGAGCAAAACAGACTTGCTCGCCATGTCCGCCACTTCGCAGCCTAATGTCTGCCCTGCACCATCGAGCACAACGACCCGCTCACCCGTGCGCACACGCAAAACGCGCATTGCATGATGGGCTTCACTGCCGGCCAAAGTGATCAAGTCACCGCGGGTTTGTTCGGGTGCCAAATAGAAGCGGTGCATGAACTACGCCGTCAGAATTCAAGCCGAGCAGGCTTCTCATTAGCACCTGGTTTCAGCCCGGTGTCACTCGAATTCACTCGGCCGAAGCCGGGTGCTAATGGGCTGCTGCGGTCCATACGCGCTGTGCGGTTATTGGCGATGATGCGGTTCAACGAAACAACTCTTTCGCCTTCTCGATAAAGGATTTGCTGCGCGGATTCACCGACGCGTCGCACAGGTCCGCAAACTCCTTCAGCTTGTCACGCTGCTCTGCGTTCAGGCGCGCCGGCACTTCGACTGTCACCTGCGCGTGCAAGTCGCCGTGGCCCTGGCCATGCACGTTTCGAATCCCTTTCCCGCGCAAGCGGAAAACGCTTCCAGTCTGAGTGCCGGCCGGAATCTTGATCTGCGCCTTGCCATCCAGCGTCGGGACTTCGATTTCACCGCCCAGCGCTGCAGTCGTGAAATTGATCGGGACCTCGCAAAGCAAATCGTCGCCGTCGCGGTGGAACATTTCGTGCGCTTTGACGTGCAGAATCACATAGAGATCGCCGGCCGGACCACCGCGCTTGCCCGCTTCCCCGTTGCCCGACGAGCGCAAACGCGCGCCGTTGTCCACGCCCGGCGGAATGCGCAGCGTGATTTTCGAAGTGCGCTCCCGCTGGCCGCTGCCGTGACAAATGCGGCACGGCTTGTCAATGGTGCGGCCGGCGCCCTCGCAACGCGGACACGTCTGCGCGATGCTGAAAATGCCCCGCGACGAAATCACCTGCCCGCGTCCGCCGCACGTCGGGCATTGCTGGTAATGCGCGCCCTTTTCCGCGCCCGTGCCGCCGCACGTGTCACAGGCATCGAGCTTCGTGACGGCAATCTCCTTCTCACATCCGCGCGCGGCTTCGTCGAAAGTAACTTCCAGATCGTAGCGCAGATCAGCGCCGCGTTGCGGTCCGCCAGGATTCGGGCGCCCTCCCCCGCCAAACAGATCGTCAAAAATGCTTCCGCCCGTCTGCTGGCCAAACACTTCGCGAAAAATCTCAAACGGATCATGAAAGTCGCCGAAGCCGCCACCGCGTGAGGCGCGACGACGCGCATCAAACGCCGCGTGACCGTATTGATCGTAAGCGGCCCGCTTCTGCGGTTCGTTCAAGACCTCATAGGCCTCGCCAATCTCCTTGAACTTCTCCTCCGCCGTCTTATCTCCCGGATTTTTGTCCGGATGAAATTTCACGGCGAGTTTGCGGTAGGCCTTTTTAAGTTCCTCGTCGCTGACGCCACGCTGCACGCCGAGGACTTCGTAATAATCTCGTTTCGACATCGGGGGTTGGACACGGATTTACTCAGCCGGCTTTTTGGCGACCACCACGCTGGCCGGACGCAGGAGGCGGTCGCGCAGCTTATAGCCCTTGCGCGTTTGCTGCACGACCTGGCCTTCGGGAACATCGTCGGTCTCCTGCTGCGAAAGCGCCTCGTGCAAATTCGGATCGAACGGCTTTCCGTTCGCGTCGATCTCTTCCAACCCCGCGCCCGCCATCGCGGAGTTCAACTGCTGGTGAATCATAGTGATGCCCGCCTGCAATGACGGGACCGAAGTATTCGTGGCATTCGCCGCCGTCAGCGCCATTTCGAAATTATCGAGAATGGGAATGATTTTTTCGAGCAGCGACTCATTTGCGTACTTGATCGCGTCCTGCCGTTCGCGCGCCGTGCGCTTTTTATAATTGTCCAGGTCGGCCGTCGCGCGCAGCAATTGCTCGTAGTACTGCTGCGCCTTCGCGGCCTGCTCTTTCAACTCAGCAATTTGCGGCTCGGAAAGCGGTTCCCCCGCGGGCGCGGGATCGCCCCCCACCTGCGTTTCGTTCTCGATTACGTCCTTCTCACTCATGTCATTCAATGCAGCGCCGAGAACCTAAACAAACTCTTGGGCCGGAGCAACTGATTGCAGCGCGAATGTGGGAACTCCATGATAATGTCCCCTTGCTGGCGGGGTGCGGTAACAACTGCACCACAACATGGAGACATTGCCGAAGAATCGCAAAGCACGGGCATGATTGACGGCGATGGTGGAGGTGAAGGAACAAGGAGCCGACGCGCTGCAAGCGGCGGAACTAATGACACCCAAAGAATGGAACAAGTATTCTCGGGACGCGAGCCAGTGTGCCGCGTCCCGAAATGTTTCGGTCAGCGGCCCCGCAATCGTTTCGAGCGCGCTGTGGATGAGGTCCGCGATACCCCGCGTCCGACCGCCCGCGTAATCTCTCGTGTGATTTCCTGCTGCGTCACTTGTGCCTCCATCTTTGCAGGCGCTTCCACGAACTGAATGTCTGCGCCTTCGTTCCATGGTCCGCGCGCGTCCACCTCGCCATTGTCGCCTTTGCCGGTCGAGTCGTTGAAGAATTGCTCCACGATGCCGGGCGTCGGCGGGATCTTGCCGATCTCCAGCGGGTCCTTGCCCATGCTGTCGAGCGCCGCCATGAATGCTTTCAGATGCGTAATCTCGCGCGTCATGAGGAACTGCAACGCGTCCTTGCTGCCCGCGTCATCGCAGAAGTTAATCAGCCGCTCGTAAACAATCTTCGCGCGCGCTTCAGCCGCAATGTTGCTGCGCAAATCCACGTCCAGTTCTCCCGTGATTTTCAAATAGTCCGCCGTCCAGGGATTCCCTTGAGAATTGTGCAGGCCCACTCCGCCGCCCCCCGCGATCGCAATCAACGGATCCGCTTCCGCCGCCTCGCGCGATTTCTTCATCGGCTTCAAATGCATGCGCGCGAGCGTGCCGATGATTTCCAAATGACTGAGTTCTTCCGTGCCAATGTCCATCAACAGATCCTTGCGCTCCGGGTCGTCGCAATTGATTCCTTGAATGGTATACTGCATGGCTGCGGCCAGTTCGCCGTTCGCGCCGCCAAATTGTTCCAACAGCATATTGCCAAAGCGCGGGTCCGGCGTGCCGACGCGGACGGTGTACATGAGTTTCTTGATGTGATGATACATGATCGATTCCTTTTTGTTTCGTTGCCTCCTCGGACGCGCGAACTAACTCCACGAATCCGATTAAGTCAAAGGACGAACTTTTTTCGGTGAAGGTCTGAAAGATGGTCAACGCTGCGGGACGGCGAGGATGAGGGCGGCGGCGGACAGCAAGACGGAGCGGGCGGCGGGAACCGCGACACAACCATTCTCGACAGCCGTCACTCGGACCTTACAGTGCGTGCCAAACCCAATGGGAAGTCATATCGGAACTTTGAAAGTTGCCGCGCGGAGGCTTCGACTGGATTTCGCGGATTATAAATCTCGGATCGAGTGCGGCCTGAAGCACTGCACAACGTGCAAACGGTGGCAGCCAATAGCTTCGTTTGGGAAGGATCTCACCCGTTACGACGGTCGCGACGCAAAGTGTGTCAAATGCCGACGCGTCGAGAATCCGTATGCAAGCCTCAAGGGCCGAATCTCCACGTTCAAAGGAAAAAGTCACACACCGCGAGCAAGAGCACTGATGAGTGCTGCTAAGAAAGGGAAGCCATCACCGAAGCAAGGCATTCCGCGGACTCAAGAAGAGCGAGAAGCCATCAGTCGTGGCATCATCAAGAGTCCCAATACCCCTCGCGCCGAAAAACATTACGCATTTTCATTTGGTCGCCGTCAACGAAAGTTGAACGATCGCCGTTCTCACCTTTATCCGAAGTGGCGGGAAGCTGTTTTCCAGCGGGATGGCTATCGCTGCCAGAAGTGTGGGGATGATCGCGGAGGGAATCTCCGAGCGCATCACCTCAAATCTTTCGCCGAGCATCCGGAGCTTCGATTTGAAATATCTAACGGCATTACTCTGTGCCACACCTGCCATGAGCTAGAGCACTTCAAGCCGGAAAGCATCCGTAATGTACGAAAGTTGAAGCGGGGTGAAAAGCTGTGGGCACCTAAAGAACCAGCGCCGCCGTAATCAAGCTCTCGTAAGCCTCCATCCACACACACGAGCACATCACGTTGCGGTCGCCGAAGACATTGTCCACGCCGTCCCGCTCACAATTCCTCCGTGCGCTTGAAGGGCAGGCCGCGTTCGCCGTTGAAAAGTTTGCGCAGGCGGCGGTCGCTGGAACTGCTCGGGCGGCGGATGATTTCAGGCGCGACCTTGTTCCCGGTCTCACGCCGCGCGCGGCGGCCCTTGAACCAGTCTTCCCAGCTCATGACCTCATTCATCGGAATCACCGGGACTCCGGACCTGGAGAGCTTTGGCTTGTTCATCGATCAGTTCCTTCACTTGCGGCCAGTTCTTGTAAGCCGAGGATTCGGCCAGTCGGCGCACTTCCCGCCAGTCGGTCTCGACCTCGCCTTGCAACGCCGCCGCGAGAATCTTCTTAGCACACTCCCGCGCCGGTGGGTAGTCGGATGGATAAACTGAAACCAGCACGCGTTCGACGATCAGTTCTTCGACGGGCGAGACGCGAACTTCGCCAAAGGGCGCCGCGATCCCGCGGATTTTTGTCCGCGCCAGATTTTCGAAGGCGCCGAGCACATCCACGTAGATGCCGGCGACCTCCCAACTGCGCGGCCCGCCCTTGCCCTGGAGCAAGCCCATGAGTTCCTGCCGAAGCAGAATGGTGAGCGGCTGACTGCTCGATGCCACGCACAGATCGAGATCGCCGGAGACATACGCGCCTTCGGTGTAGAACTCGATGGCCGAGCCACCGACCACGACCAGTTCAATCCCACGTTCGCGGAAAATGGCGGAGACAAGGCTCGCCATCTTGAGGTGCTTGAGCGTGGGATCAGTCTCAGCCGTGATGTCGGCGAGGGCGGATTGGATTTGTTCGCTCGTCATGTGGAACCTGCTAGGCGGCCTTTGTTTTCCAAGGATTGAACACCTTTGCCCCTGTTCGTGCGATGTCATCTTCATCCCGAGTCACGACCGTCAACTGATGTGCGAGCGCTGTCGCGCCAATCAAGCTGTCGATGGCTGGTAGCGGGTTCTTCGAGCGTGTGAGGATTTCCGCCCACGTTAGTGCGACGTTTTCGTCGATGGGAAGAATTTTGCCGGCAAACCAGGCGCGAACGTCGTTTTGGAGCCATGCGCGCAGGCGTTTCTGTCGGTTGGCCTCGGCTGCCATACGCACACCTTTTTCCAATTCGCCGAGCGTCAGCACGCTGATGAACAAATTCTCCTCGTGTTCCACCAACCATCGCTGCACGGTTGCATCCGGCGTGCGGCGCGTCAGTTCGGAAAGGACGTTGGTGTCAACGAGCCAGCTCACACGTTGGAGGTTCGAGCCGGGCTTTTGTCGCGCTTAATCGTGAGATCGAGTCCGCGCGCCGGCTCAAACAGCTCGACAATGCTTTTGCGCTGGGAACGTTGTTGGCGAAATTCTTCCGCCGCGACCACGACCACCGCAGGGGTGCCGTGTCGTGTGATGGTCTGCGGACCGCGCGTGAGCGCGTTCTCAACGACCGTGCTCAACTGGTTCTTCGCTTCTTGCAACTGCCAGGTGTTTTTCACGGAGAGATGTTCTCATGCGAGTTCTGGCCTGTCTAGCCAGAACTCTAATGTGGAAGTCTCGCGAACGTCCCCCCCGTTACTGATACGCCTCCATCCCCACGCACGAGCACATCACGTTGCGGTCGCCGAAGACGTTGTCCACGCGACCGACGGGGGGCCAGTATTTGGCGTCGCGCAAACTCTTCAGCGGATACGCGGCCTGGGCGCGGGTGTAGGGGCGGTTCCAATCGTCGCCGGCGATCACGTCCGCGGGGTGCGGCGCGTTCTTCAGCGGGTTGTTGGTTTTGTCCCATTCGCCCTTTTCGATGCGCTGGATTTCGCCGTGGATAGCGATCATAGCGTCGCAGAAACGGTCCAGCTCGGCCTGGTCTTCGCTCTCGGTTGGTTCGACCATCAACGTGCCGGGCACGGGCCAGGAGAGCGTCGGGGCGTGGAAGCCGTAATCCATGAGGCGCTTCGCGACATCCTCGGCGGTGACGAGTTTAACAGGTAACGTTGGAGGGACGAGTTCCACGAGTCCCTGTTCGGAATTTGATTGGGGACTCGCAGAGCTCGTCCCTCCAATCACGATGCGGCGCAGATCCAGGATGCACTCGTGGGCCACGGTGCCGTGCGAGCCTTTGTAAAGTACAGGGAAATATTTCTCCAAACGGCGCGCGACGTAGTTCGCGGTGAGGATTGCGACCTTCGTCGCTTCGGTGAGTCCGTCCGGGCCCATGAGTCGAATGTAAACCCACGGGATGGTGAGAATGCTCGCGCTGCCCCACGGCGCGGCGCTGATGGAGCCAATGGGATTCTCGCCGCCGAGATTCACCACGGCGTGGCCGGGGAGAAAATCCGCGAGATGATCCGCCACGCAAATCGGTCCCATGCCGGGGCCGCCGCCGCCGTGCGGGATGCAGAAGGTCTTGTGCAGGTTCAGGTGGCACACGTCCGCGCCGATGTCGCCGGGCCGGCAGAGGCCGACCTGGGCGTTCATGTTCGCGCCATCCATGTAAACCTGGCCGCCGTGCTCCTGCACAATGGTGCAAATCTCCTTCACCGTTTCCTCGAACACGCCGTGCGTGGAAGGATACGTCATCATGATGCACGCAAGGTTCGCGGCGTGCTCGGCGGCTTTCGCGCGCAAGTCGGCGACGTTGATGTTGCCGAGTTGATCGCAGGCGACGGCGACAACTTTCATTCCAGCCATCACCGCGCTGGCGGGATTCGTCCCGTGCGCGGAAGTGGGAATCAAACAGATGTTGCGATGGGCTTCGTCGCGATCGGCAAAGTAGGCGCGAATGACGAGCAAGCCCGCGAGTTCACCTTGCGAGCCGGCGTTTGGCTGGAGCGACACCGCGCTGAACCCGGTGATTTCCGCAAGCCACTCCTCGAGTTCCGCAAAGAGCTGCTGATAGCCGCGCGTCTGCGCGAGCGGCGCGAACGGATGAATGCGCCCGAACTCCGGCCACGTGACGGGATACATCTCGGTGGCCGCGTTCAGCTTCATCGTGCATGAGCCGAGCGGGATCATGCCTTTGTCGAGACCGAAGTCCTTCGCCTCAAGCTTGCGGATGTAGCGCATCATTTCGGTCTCGGAGTGATGCTTGTTGAAGACGGGATGCTGCAAAAACTTCGTTGTGCGCGAGAATGGCGCCGGGATGTCCGCCTCCGCGCTCGCGGCGAGATGGTCGAGATTGAACTCGGTGCTCTTGTCGTTGTTGAAGACCTTGAGCAACATCTCCAGGTCTTCCTGCGAAACCGTTTCGTCGAGCGAAACGCCGACGGAATGCGCGTCCACGTAGCGCAAATTGACGCGATGTTTCTCCGCGAACTTGATGAGGTCCTTCGCGCTCTTGTTGCCCAACCCGATTTGAAGCGTGTCGAAAAACACGTCGCTGTTTACGTCGAAGCCGAGATTCCTGAGCGCGCTGGCGAGAACCGTTGACATCAAATGCACGCGCTTCGCGATCGCCTTCAAACCTTCCGGGCCGTGATAGCACGCGTAAAACGAAGCGACGTTCGCGAGCAACGCCTGCGCTGTGCAGATGTTGCTCGTGGCTTTCTCGCGGCGGATGTGTTGCTCGCGCGTTTGCAACGTAAGCCGCAGGGCTGGCAATCCGCGCGCATCCTTCGACACGCCCACGAGACGGCCCGGCATCTCACGCTTGAACGAGTCGCGTGTGGCGAAGAACGCCGCGTGCGGTCCGCCATAGCCGAGCGGCACGCCGAACCGTTGTGCGCTGCCGACGACCACGTCCGCGCCCCATTCGCCCGGCGGCGTGAGCAGCGTCAGCGCAAGCAAATCCGACGCGACCATCACCAGAGCGCCCGCCGCGTGCGCCTTCTCCACAAACGCGCGGTAGTCATGCGCCGAACCATAAGTGTTCGGGTATTGCACCAGCGCAGCGAACGCCTTCTGCGAAAAATCAAACGCGTTGTGATTTCCGACGACGACTTCAATGCCCAACGCCTTCGCGCGCGTCTGTAAGACGTCGATCGTTTGCGGATGACACGCGTCGCTCACGAAGATGCGATTGTTGTGATTCACCTGGAGGGACGAGCTCTGCGAGTCCCCAACTGTTTTTCCGGAAGAAGATTGGGGACTCGTGGAACTCGTCCCTCCAACTTTCAGCGAATGACACATCTGCATCGCCTCGGCGGCAGCCGTGCCTTCATCGAGCAACGACGCGTTGGCGATTTCCATGCCGGTGAGATCGGTGACGAGTGTCTGGAAATTCAGCAATGCTTCGAGGCGCCCCTGCGAAATCTCCGCCTGATACGGCGTGTAAGGCGTGTACCAGCCCGGGTTCTCGATGACGTTCCGCTGAATGACCGGCGGCGTGATGGTGTCGTAATACCCCATCCCGATGTAGCTCTTGAAAATCTGGTTCTGCGCCGCGAGCGTGCGCATCTCGTTGAGCAACCCGTGCTCGCTGCGCGCCGCGGGCAAATTCAGCGGCTGCGCCATCCGAATCGACTTCGGCACCGTGGCGTCGATGAGCTGGTCGAGCGACTCAAACCCGCACACCCGCAACATCTCCCGCACCTCCGCCGCATTCGGCCCGATGTGGCGGTTCACGAAACGGTCGGTCCACGCAAACGGCCGCGCGGCCGGTTTGCCGTCGGCCACGGCGGATTCAGCAGCAGTCGATTCAGGAGCAAAAGTCGTCTCAGCCATAAAGAGGGGAGAAGTTATGGCGCGAGCGGCGTGAGGCAAGAAGAAGATGTTGGCAGAGTCAACTGCGGAAGCCTTCGCGACAAAAGAGCAGGACGGTTACGACGCGGGAGCGTTGCTTCAGTCCCACTCCCAATCCTTGAACAACTCCGTGAGGCTAAGCTGAAAACCGGGGACAACTTCCTCGCCATCCAGCACGCCACCGGGGCCGACCAGTCGGCGTTCGGTAGGTGAATGACAGACTTCCGCACATTCCTTCTCGGGATTGATGATCCAGGCGAGTCGCGTACCGCTGCTGAAGAAATCCTTCAACCGTCTGCTGATTTCGCCCGGTGTGTTGTCCGGCGAAAGAACTTCTATCGCGAGATCGGGCGCGCCTTGGAAGAACGCATTATCCGCTCGCCGCTTTCCTTTCAGCCGTTCTTTGCTGATGAACGACACATCCGGTGCGCGACAATTGCGGTTTTGCATCCAAAAGCCCGTGCTGGAATCGCACACCGCTCCCAGCCGTCGCGACTTAGCGAACTGGCCCAGTGCCATCGAGATGCGGACACAAATATCCCCGTGGCGAAAATTGTTTTTTGGACTCATGACCAGTTCCCCGTCCACTACTTCGTGGATGTAGCCGTCATCAGGAAGCGCCGCGAGTTCCGCTTCTGTCCAGACCTTTTTAGTCGGTTCCAGCGTGCCAATCATTGCGGCCAGCCTACTTTTTCCGGACCACGATGTCGAGCAACAGCCTCATTCGATGTAGGAGCAGTGATTCAGGGGCAAAAGTCGTCTCAGCCATAAAGAGGTGAGAAGGTATGGCGCGAGCGCGGCGAGGCAAGAAAGATGTTGGCCGGGCGCTACGGTGTACGCTTCAGCCCGTGGAATATCACGTTACTCGGGATGATAAGCTCATAACACTTGTACACCGCTGCTGGAAGCGCATCACCGTCGTACTGGCGTGTTTACCAGTTTGTTCCATCGCGAAAGCTTACCATCACCAACTCACCTCTCCGGACGGAATTGGTTGTAACCGCAAGCTCACTCAGCGCGGATTCCAAAGTCGCTCGACCTACCGCGACGGTCTTTACTGCATTTGTAGTGGCGGCAAGCTCATGGATTGCCGACCGCAACTTCGTGAGATTCGTCGTGGAGACTTCACCAGGCCATCCGCCCTTGATGGATAAAGGTGTCTCGACGTAACACATCGTCCGTCCTTTATCGTCCACGAAGAATCGGGAACCCCAAGCGTGTCCCGACAAGACGGAAATCATCAGGATATTCGTGGAGACATTTATAATGCCCGGAAAGACCTGACCTATGCCCGTTTCGTGTCCGCGGCTCAATTGCACTACCGGGTCACGAGGTTGGGAATAGGCCGAATGCAACGCGATTGCCGTGAAAAGAATGCAGACGATATGGCGCATCGTCAGCAGCGTATCCGCTTTCGCCACAAAGGTCACTTGTTCCTTCGCGCTTAGGCCACTTCATCGACCTAGCCGTCGCTATTAACCCACGCTCCAATGCCGCAAGAGATTCTTCGCGTCGCACCGGCTGAAATCCTTTGGCTTCCACGCCTCCCGCGGCCGTGCTAGCTTCCGCACCAGATATGTTGACCGTTGAAGGCACTTACAAAGACGGCAAGGTGGAACTCGCCGAAAAGCCCGCGCAAGTGACCGAGGCGCGCGTGCTGGTGACCTTCCTCGACTCGACCGGCATCGACCTGTCCGCGCGGGGCATCAACGAGACCCAAGCCGCCGACTTGCGTGTGCGACTGAAAACATTCGCTGAAGACTGGGAACGCCCCGAAGCCGACGTTTATGACAAAGACCCGGCGAGGTGATGTCGTTCTCGTCTTGTTCCCGAATTCCGATTTGCGCACAGCGAAGCGCCGCCCTGCGCTCGTCATTCAACGCGACGAACTGAATAGTGGCTTGTCTCAAACGATTGTCGCCATGATCTCCAGTAATCTCGCGCGTCGCGGCCATGCCAGCCGCGTTTTCATCGCCTTGAATTCTGACGCCGCCAAAGCCGCCGGACTGCGATTGGATTCGGTGATCATGACGGACAACCTTGCCACAGTGCTTGCTTCCGAAATGGATTCGGTACTCGGTCATTTGCCCGAAATGAAAGCGGTGGAAGCCGCGCTCAAGTACACGCTGAGTTTGTCGTAAACAAGACCTCCTCTGCCGACAGTCGCACCGGCTGAATTAAATATTTGGCCGCCTTAATTCTGGGAATCCTGTGAATTCTGTCTCACGCTCCAACGTAGGTTCCCAATGAGAAGGAAGCTTTTGGTATTCGCTGGCATCTTTGTTGTCCTGATCGTCCTGCTTTTCATGCTCACTCTCCA
>Ga0190265_10001426_pt1 | contig 15738 bp, 14 predicted proteins | sample Popmic124T_FD_133135 | JGI IMG/M metagenome (GOLD analysis project Ga0190265, IMG submission 133135) | Populus adjacent soil microbial communities from riparian zone of Indian Creek, Utah, USA - 124 T | ecosystem: Environmental > Terrestrial > Soil > Riparian zone | place: USA: Utah | collected...
CAGTACCGGGGCCGGTTCGACGACACGCCGGACGTGGTCGCGTTCGCCGACATGCTCGAGCAGGTGTGTGTGGACGTCGTCGAGTCAGGACGGATGACGAAGGACCTCGCCATCCTGATTGGTCCGAACCAGCCGCACCTCACGACCGACGATTTCATGCAGGCGATCGATACCGAGCTGAAAAAGCGAATGGCGAGCTAAATCGAGCGACGGAGGGGACGGAGGTCACGGATTCACACGGAGGCACGGAGGCACGGAGACGCGCGGAGAGCGACTGCACGCGAATGCAGGGAAGCGCAGTCGTCACGCCGGTGACGCCGGGCCGGCGGCCCGGCTCATGGATCGAGCGAGACCCCGCTCGCAAGCCATCTCCTAAGGGCATGTTGGCTTGCGAGTGGGGCCTCGCTCGATCCATGCCGCGCGGAGCGCGGTCACCGGCGCTCCGTGCGTCTCCGTGCCTCCGTGGCTCCGTGTATGACCGTTTCCTCCGCCCCCTCCGGTACCTACGTCGTGGTAGCCCCACCGCAGCTCGAGCCGGCGCCGGCGGTGCAGCCGAAGCAGTGAGGCCCGATGACGATCCGGCGTGAGGCGAGCGACTCGGGCGTAGCGTCGAAGATCGTCTGCGGGGCGCCGTTCGCAGTCCCAAGGTCGAGCATCTGGTTGAAGTCGCAGTCGTAGAGCCTGCCGTCCCAGCCCACCGACAGCGTCGTCCGGCACATCAACCCCTCGACTGCTGCGGGATTGAACGACGCGACAAGGCGGTCCATGTAGGCCTGCAGGTTCCCCGAGTCGCTCAGGAACTGCAGGAACCGGCTGATCGGCATGTTCGTAATCGTGTAAAGCCGGTTGAAGCGCACGCCGAAGCGTCGCTGCAGTTCCCGTTTCCAGTCGGCTTCGAGCGCCGCCTGCGCCCCCGGAAGAAACGCGCCGACCGGATTCGTCACCAGGTGCAGCAGCAGCCCTGAGCCGTCGGTGCCGTAGCCCAGTTCGTTGAACCGCCGCAGCGCGGCGATCGAATCGGCGAACACGCCGTCGCCTCGCTGCGCGTTCGTCTGCCGCTCGGAAAACGACGGGAGCGACGCGATCACTTCGACGCGATACTCGGCGAGAAACTCGGGCAGGTCGGCGTAATTCGGCAGCCGCGTGATCGTCAGGTTGCACCGGTCCATCACGTGCCGGCCGGCGGCGCGGGCGCGGCGCACGATGTCGCGAAAGAGCGGGTGCAGCTCCGGCGCGCCCCCGGTGATATCGACGGTCGGAATGTCGCTCGACTCGAGGAAGCGCAGGCACGCGTCGGCGACTTCCGGCGTCATCACCTCGGTCCGGTCGGGTCCGGCGTCGACGTGGCAGTGGTGGCAGGCCTGGTTGCACCGCTTGCCGACGTTGATCTGCAGGATTTGGATAGCGCTCGTGCGGAGCGGATCGTGCCCGGCGGATGCCGCCGCATCCTCGAACGATCGCGCGAGCGGCAGCGCGGCGAGCGTGGCGCGCTGCGTCGCGGTGTCCGCCAGGGGATGCCGGCTGTTGGCCAGCGTCAGTAATGCCACTACATGGACAGTTTATCGACGTGGCTGCGCATCTGCACGCCGTGGACGAGCGACGCCCCGCCGCGTATGGCTGCTGCCACGTGGACCGCCTCCGTCATCTGCTCGGGTGTCGACCCCTTTTCCAGGCAGGTCGTCGTGTAGGCGTCGATGCAGTACGGACACTGCACCGCGTGGGCGACGCCGAGGGCGATCAGCGCCTTCTCCCGCTCCGTCAGCGCGCCTTCCCTGAAGACGGCGTTGTACCACTCCAGGAACTTCCGCCACAGCTCCGGCGCCTCCTCGCCCATCTCCGCAAAGCGGGCGAGGTCTTTGGGATGGTAGTAGGTGTCCATGCTCACAGTCCCAGCGCCTGCTCGACGCTCATCACGGTGACCGGCCCGAGATTGAGCGCGCGGATGCCCGCCTCGATCACCTTGCGGTCACCGACGACCACGACCGCAAAACGCGACGGCTGAATGTGGGTCTTCGCCATCTTCTGCGACGCGTCGGCCGTAACCCCCTGCACGTTGGCGATGTAGCGCTCGTAGTAGTCGTCCGGCAACTGGTAGACGATCAGCTCCTCGAGCTGCCGCGAGAGATCAGCCGACGACTCGAACTCGGCGGGGAAGCCGAGGGCGATGTAGTTCTTCGCCTTGGCCATCTCGTCCGCGCCGATCGGTTCGGTCGAAATCTTCGTCAGCTCGTTGAAGAACTCGCGCACCGATTCGGCCGTCTTGTCGGTCTGCACGCCGGCCGCCGCGACAAACGGCCCGGCAGACAGCCGCATGTCGAACGACGAGCCCGCACCATACGCGTAGCCATGCTCTTCCCGCAGGTTCTGGTTCAACCGCGACGTGAACGATCCGCCCAGGATCGTGTTCAGGACGATCAGCGGGAAGTAGTCGGGCGTCGATCGCGGCACGCCGACCCACCCGACCCGGATCTGCGACTGCTCGGCCTCGGGCTTATCGACGATGTAGATGCCGCCGCGAGCCACTTGCGGCGCCGCGGGGACCGGCGTGCGGCGCGCCGGCGCGGCAGACGCTTTCCAGCCGCCGAACTGCTTTTCCAGTTCCGGGAGCACGGCATCAGGTTTAATGTCGCCGACGACGACCAGGACGGCGTTCGCCGGCTGGTAGTGCGCGGCGTGGAACGAGGTGAGATCGCCGATCGACAGCGCTTTGATGCTGCCTTCGGTGCCGACCGCGCCCGTGCCGTACCGGTGCATGGCGCCGAAGACGACTCGCGAGAACGCCATCGGCGCGATCGAGGCGGGGTCGTCGCGCGCCTGCAGGAGCGCGGTCAGGCGCTCCTGCCGGAGGCGCTCCAGCTCCATCGCCGGGAACGTTGGCCGTAGCGTCACGTCGGCCAGCAGCGGCAGGGCGTCGCGCAGGCGCTCCACCGGCACGTTCAGGCGCACTGCGGACGAATCGAAGGAGCTGGTGGTGGTCAGGCCCGCGCCGAGGAATTCCACCGCGTCGGCGATCTCGAGCGCGGAGCGTGAGCCGGCGCCTTCGTCCAGCATCGCCGCCGTCAGGCTGGCAGCGCCGAACTTGCCGGCGGGATCGTCGCCGGCGCCCGCCCGAAGCACCATGTTGACCTGGACGATCGGCACCTCGTGCGATTCGACGAGCCACACCGCCAGGCCGTTCGAGAGTGCGCGCTTTTGTATCGCGGGAAGGTCGAGCTGTGGCGTCGGCGCGAGTGCCGGTGGCCGGCTGCGGTCCGGGGCCTGTGCCCATACGGGAGCGCTGAACGCAGCGAGGAACATCAAACCACGAAGGACACGACGCACACGAAAGTCCTGAACCCAGATTCGTGGTCTTCGAGACCGTCGTGGCTCACAGGTTTTCGCGGTCATTTCTGCGCCTCCGGTTCCACGATCAGTTCAACGCGTCGGTCCGTCGGCAGCCAGCGTAGCACCGCCGCCTGCACGTCGTCTGGCGCGATCGAGGTATAGCGCGCGAGGTCCTCGGCAAAATAGTCCGGGCCCGCGCCGGCGAAGTAGTACGCGTTCAACTGGTTGGCCTTGCCGCCGAACCCGCCCACGCGTTCCATGCCGCGGTAGAACGCGGCCTCAATCTGGTTCCTGACGCGCTGCACTTCGCGCGCCTCCGGCGGTGTGCGCCGCAGCTTCTCGAGTTCTTCGTCGATGATCTTCTGGATCTCCGCGACTGTATGGCCGGGCCGCGCGGTCGCAATGATCTGGAACGAGCTGCCCAGCGCGCCCGATGCCTGGAATGCGGCGACGTCCTGCGCGATTTGCGTCTCGTACACGAGCCGCGAGTACAGCCGCGAGTTCTTGCCTTCCGAGAGGATCGACGCCGCCACATCGAGCGCGGCGGCACCCGGCGCGTAGGCGCGCGGCGTCAGCCACGCGAGATAGAGCCGCGGCAGCCGGACCTGGTCGGTGAGCGTCTGCCGCTTCACCTCCGTCAGGATCGCGGCCGGCGGGGCGACGGGCATCACCGTGGGTCCGCGCGGAATCTCGCCAAACCACTTTTCCGCCAGCGCCCGGGTGCGGGTGATGTCGATGTCGCCCGCGATGACGAGGCTCGCATTGTTCGGCGCGTAATACGTCTTGAAGAAGTTGACGACGTCTTCGTGGCTGGCGGCGGTCAGGTCTTCCATGTAGCCGATCGTCGGCCAGCTGTAAGGATGGCCGGGGGGCCAGAGCATCTTGTCGATCTCGATCGACGCCATCCCGTACGGGCGGTTCTCGTAGCTTTGCCGGCGTTCGTTCTTCACCACGTCCCGCTGGCCGTCGACCCGTGCGGGCGACATCGTGTCGAGCAGGTATCCCATCCGGTCCGACTCGAGGAACAGCGCGAGCTCGAGCGCGTTGGCCGGGAGATCAATGAAGTAATTGGTGCGGTCGAGATCTGTCGATCCGTTGTTCGAGGCGCCGGCGGCCTCGAGCAGGATGTCGAACTGTCCTTCTTCGACGTTCTTCGAGCCCTCGAACATCAGGTGCTCGAAGAGATGCGCGAAGCCCGTGCGGCCGGGGCGCTCGTTGGCAGAACCGACGTGGTACCACATGTTCACCGACACGACGGGCACTGTCGTGTCGCGATGCAGGATCACAGTCAATCCATTGGCGAGCGTAAACTGGGTATACGGAACGCTCAGCAGCGGCGCAGGCGTCTGCGCCCGCATTGGAAGCACACAGAGGCTGAACAACAGCAGCGCGGCGGCGACTCTCATGATGGGTGGAGCCTCCCTTGCACATCCTACCGTGGGAAAGCCTGAACAAGGAGGGTACCGATGGGGTTGCGAGATAAATACAACCACGCCGTTCAGACGGCGAAGCAGGTGCGAATGGACGGCTCGGCCGAGGAGCGGGAGGGCAAGCTGTACTTCAACGGCACCGTGAATTCTGAGGACGAGAAGAACCAGATCTGGGATGCCGTAAAGACCATCCCCGACTGGCGGAAAGAGGTCGTCGCCGACATCAAGGTGCGGCCATCGACGATGAAGGACCCGACGCCGACCAGGACGGCCGCGCCGGCCGCCGCGACCACTACGACCTACACGGTGCAGTCGGGCGATACGCTCAGCGCCATCGCGAAGAAGTTCCTCGGCAATGCAAACGACTATATGGAGATCTTCAACGCCAACCGCGACCAGCTCACCGATCCCGACAAGATCAAGCCTGGCCAGGTGCTCAAGATCCCGCAGCATGTCCATAAATAGGGTCTGACCCGCCCTGAGCCGGAATCTCCCTGCTTTGCGCATTACGGGGCAGGGGGAGCGATGACACACACACCGCTGGCCGCCGCCTTCGTGGCGGCGGCCGTTCTCGTCACCGGCACGGCCGCCGCCCAGGAACGTCCGGCTGTCTCATTAACGCCTGCCAATCCCGCGCAGTGGGACATCGCCGGCGATGCCGGATGGCTGGCCGCTGATAAGTCTGGCGACGGCACTTTCGGCGACGACTGGTACACCGCGCTGGCGGGCGGCCTCTCCGTGGGCCGGTACCTCACGCCGCATCTCAAGACGGAGGTGCGTGCCACGATGACCGGCGACGGCCGCGTGTACCGCCAGGAGCAGCTGCCGGGAAATGTTCCCGTGTTCCGCGCGCGCGAGCACCATTTCCGCACCGCCGCGATTGGGGCAGGCGTGTTCTACCAGTTCTTCGACAACCAGTGGTTTCATCCCTATGCCGGCGGCGGGCTCGAAGTACTGCGCGAGGACCATCGCGTCACAGTGCTCGAGTTCAGTCGGCCGACGGTCGCACCTTCTTCCTCTCGCGATGTGTCCTATGCCGCGCGGCCGTTTGTCGCGACTGGCTTCAAGTGGTATGTCGCCGAGCGCGCGTTCCTGCGGGCGGGAATCCAGGCGTCATTTTCCAACCGCGGCTCGACGCACGTCGTCTGGATGGCGGGTTTCGGAGCTGACTTATGAAGTTCATATCGACGATGCTGTTGCTTGCGATGTTCGTCCCTTCTGTCGGGTTCGCGCAGGTGCCTCCGCAGGACGAGATCTGGCGCGCGTTTGCGCAGAAGGTTGACGTCGGCACACGCCTGAGGGTCCGCCTGGACGACGGTCAGCGCGTCGTCGCGACATTGATAGAGGCCAACGCAGACGGCCTGCTGGTGCAGCCGAGGACGCGCGTTCCGGTTCCGGTGCAGCGCATCGCCTACGACCGGATCGCGTCGCTGGAACGCGATGACGCGCGCGGCATCGGCGCGGGCAAAGCCGTCGTCATCGGCGTCGCGAGCGGTGTGGGCGCCTTTCTCGGCACGCTCTTAATCCTGATGGCCACCATCGACTGAAGGTACAATCTCCATTTCCTGATGGAGAGACCACTCGTCGCGGTCATCATGGGGTCATCGTCGGACTGGGAGACGATGAGGCACGCGGTCGAGCTGCTCGAGCGTTTTGGCGTACCCCACGAGCGCCATATCGTGTCGGCGCACCGGACTCCGGAATGGATGGCGGAGTTTGCCACCGGCGCCGAGGGGCGCGGCCTCGAGGTGATTATCGCGGGCGCGGGCGGGGCGGCCCACCTGCCCGGGATGGTCGCCGCCCACACCGTGGTCCCCGTGCTTGGCGTGCCGGTCGAGAGCGCGACGTTGAAGGGGCTGGATTCGCTCCTGTCCATCAATCAGATGCCGGGCGGCGTGCCGGTGGGCACGCTGGCCATTGGCAAGGCGGGCGCGACCAACGCCGCGCTGCTGGCCATGTCGATCCTGTCGAACTCCCGCCCCGATCTGCGGGCAAAGCTCCGTGCGTTCCGCGTGGAGCAGACCCAGAAAGTCCGCCAGGAACAGCTGCCGTGAGCCGCGTGATTGCGCCGGGCGCCGCCCTGGGCGTGCTTGGGGGCGGACAGCTCGGACGCATGTTCGCGATTGCGGCGCGGCGGATGGGGTACCGGGTCCACACGTTTTCTCCGGACGACGATTCGCCGACGGGCCAGGTGGCCGACCTCGAAGTCACGGCGTCGTATGAGGACCTCGACGCGCTGCGAACGTTCGCGCGCGGCGTGGAGGTGGTGACCTTCGAGTTCGAGAATGTGCCGATCGAAGCGATCGACGCCGTGGAGGCGCTCGCGCCCGTCCGTCCCTCGGGCGTGGCGCTGCACACCGCGCAGCAGCGCGCCCGCGAGAAGACGTTCCTGGCCGATCGCGGCGTGCCGACCGCGGCCTTCGCGCCGGCGGCGACGCTCGACGAGCTCTGGGATGCGGTGGCGCGCGTGGGGACGCCCGCCGTCATCAAGACCGCGGCGTTCGGCTACGACGGCAAGGGACAGCACAAGGTGGCGACGCCCGCCGACGTCGAGCACGTCTGGACCGCCATCGGACACCAGGCGGCGGTGGTGGAGAAGTTCATCAACCTGCAGGCGGAGATCTCGATCGTGGCCGCACGCGGCGTCGACGGCGAGGTCGCGGCGTTCGCGCCCTTCGAGAACCGGCACCGCAATCACATCCTCGACCTGACAACGGTGCCGGCGGCGATTCCGGCGCCGGTGGCGCAGCAGGCGGCCGAGATCACGCGGACCATTCTCGAGGAGTTGCAATACGTCGGCGTGTTGTGCGTGGAGTTCTTCGTCAGCACCGACGGGGAGCTGCTCGTGAACGAGCTCGCGCCCCGGCCGCACAACTCCGGACACCTGACCTTCGATGCGGCGGTGACCAGCCAGTTCGAGCAGCAGGTGCGCGCCGTCTGCGGCCTGCCGCTGGGATCGGCCGACATTCCGCGGCCCGCGGCGATGGCCAACCTGCTGGGCGACCTCTGGGTGGACGGGGAGCCGAACTGGGCCGCGGCCTGCCGCTTCACCGACGTCAAGCTCCACCTGTACGGGAAGAACAATCCGAGGCCCGGCCGCAAGATGGGCCACCTGACGGCGGTAGGGCGCACGGTGCAGGACGCGCAGGATCGCGTCATCGCCGCCCGCGACGCGCTGCTGATCTGAGTCGTTCGGGTCGTTCGGATCGTTCGAGCCGTTCGGATCGTTCGCCGTTCGGATCGTTCGAATCGTTCGCCGTTCGGATCGTTCGCCGTTCGGGGCGTTCGCGTTCGGGTCGTTCGCTGTTCGCTCGTTCTCGTTCGAACGACCCGAACGACCCGAACGACCCGAACGATTCGAACGATTCGAACGATCCGAACGATCCGAACGATCCGAACGATCGTCAGGGGATCAGCGTAAGCGTGTAAATCGTGGGCCCGGGCAGGAAGGGCGTCGGTTCACCGTTTACCCACGCGGTGTGTGAGTTCGCGTAAAACGGCGACAGCGGGTGGCCGCTCTGCCCGGTCGGCATGTGCATGATGCCGTCTGCTTCGCGGCCGGGGGAGACGACCATGCGCTCCGACGCCGCAATCGCCCCCCAATGGACGCGGGGCGTATAGAGATCGCCAGGCAGATCGTTCTGGGGCATGTCGAGCCAGCGGCCGATCAGTGGAATGCCGGCCGACAGCGGATGGCGGTACTCGACGTCGTTGTACTCGGACCAGGTCCGGTCGCGGAGACTGCCGCTGCGATCCCGCATCGCCTGTTCAATCGTGGCATCGATGACTTCGAGCAGCAGGTCGTTCCAGGTGGCGTAGCGCGGGTCGAGCAGGTGCAGCGGCTGCGCTGTGACCAGCGCGAAGATGGCGGCGTCGCGGCGGCGCACCGTCGTGTAATCGAATGACGGATCCGCCTCGTAGCATTCAGACAGCACGAACGCCATCACGCGCTCGGAGACGATGCCGCGAAACGCCCGCGTCAGCCGGTAGCCGACGGAGTCGGGAGTCGCCGCGCCAGACCACCCCTGTGTCAGCAGTTCCCGGAAGAGCGCGCGGTCGCCGCTGCCCTTGACCGCGCCGTCCGTGAGCGTTCGGAGCAGCAGATCCTGCCAGCGCGAGAGGAATTCGGCGCTGGTATTGAGCTGAATAGCGAGCAGGTCGCGCGCGGTGAAGTGCTCGCGCGCGAAGAGACGATCGCGAATGATGTGGGCCCGCGAACCGATCTCGTAGCTGCCGTCACCGAGCTTCCCGAGCATCTCTCCGCCGACCACGCGCGCGTTGGCGGTCCAGAGACGTCCATCGGCGGGGTCGAGGATCCGCGGATACTCGGCATCGGTGAGCCACCCGTTCCATCCTCTCGTGCCGTCAGACCAGGAAGCGGGCAGCTCTCCATCAATACCGACGCGCCGCGGGATCGCGCCGTAGACGGTCCACCCGATGCGCCCGGAGCGATCGGCCACCACCATGTTCTGCCCCGGCGTGCCGAGCCCGTTCGCCTCGTCAAACGCCTCTTCAATGGTGCGGGCCGATTCGAGCGGCGTCACCGAGGCGGCCAGCGGCTCGGCGGCGTGCGCCACCCAGCGGTAGGCGCGGGCGTGCCCGCGAGGATCGGGCCCGAGCAGCGGCCCCCACTCGGTCCACAGCACCTCCTGGTGCTCGTCCGCCTGCCCCGCCACCGCAATCACCTCATCGTGCCGTTCGAATTCGCGCCAGCCATGTCGCGACACGTATCCGCCCGGCCTGGCGGGATCGACATCGAGCAGGACAATGTCGCTCCAGTCGGCGTAGGTGTTGGTGAATCCCCACGCGATGTGCGTGTTGCTGCCGACGACGACGGCGGGGACGCCTGCGAGCGTCACGCCGATCACACGATTCGGCTCGGCCGGATTCGAAGGGTCGGGCCACTCGAGCGCCGCGCGGTACCAGATATTTGGCACGCGAATGGTCAGGTGCATGTCGTTGGCCACCAGAGCGCCGCCATCAGCGGTCAGCCGGCCCGAGACCGCAAAGTTGTTGCTCCCCACTGCTGCCGCTTCGCCTTCGTCAAATCCCAAATCCTGAATCCCAAATCCCACGTCAACGCGGTTTGCGCCCGGCCGCGGGATGCTGGGCGGCTTGCCGCTTCGCCGCGTCCTGAGATCGTAGACATCAGGCCCCGGGACCGGCGGCCGGCTGAACGGCTCGCCCACGACCGGCGCATCCCACTCCGACCCGCGCGGCGCCATGAACGCATGCATCTGGGCCGGCAGCACGGCCGCCATCGTCGCCAGCGTGGCTTCGTACGAGCCGTCGGTGTCCTGCAGCGTGATGAACATCGAGAGCACGACGAGGAAGCTGTCGTCGACGCGCCACGGCGCGGGCTCCTGGCGGAGCACGAAGTATTCAAACGGTTGCGCGGTGAGGGCGCTCAGTCCTTCGTTCACCCCCGCGGTATACGCCTCGAGGAGCGCACGGTCGCCGGCGCTCATCAGCGAGACGGCGCGCTGGGCTTCGGCGCGGAATCGATGGATGCGGATCTCACGGTCGAGCGCAAGGGCGCGAGGGCCCACCAGGCCGGAAAGCTCGCCGGCGGCGCGGCGCCGGGCGAGGTCCATCTGGAAATAGCGATCCTGTGCGTGCAGAAAGCCGGTGGCGCGCGCCACGTCGAGGCGCGTGGCGCCGCGGATGGTGGGAATCCCGAGCGTGTCCCGTGTCACCTGCACGGGCGACGAGAGGCCGGGCAGCTGCCGCGTGCCTTCGAGCTGCGCCAGGCTGCCGCGCAACTGCCCGCGCGCCCACAGCGCGCCGAAGACCGCCGCGACCAGCAGCATGACGAGCGCCACGACCAAAACGCGCAGCAGCCGGCGCATCGTGTCGGTTGATCTTATCCGCAAGGTAGAATTTCTCTTCGTGCATACACGATACGGCCTGTCGCCGTGGCTCGAGGCCGCATCGCGCGTCCCGTCCTACCCGCACTTCCGCGGCAATCGAACCGCCGACGTCGTGATCATCGGCGCCGGCCTCACGGGGTGCGCAATCGCGTACGCCGCGGCGGCCGCGGGCTTTGGCACGCTTGTTCTGGAAGCGACGAGGGTCGGGCAGGGCGCCACGAGCCGATCGGGCGGCCTGCTGTCGCCGGACCCGGGCCCCTCGTTTCGCGACGTCGCCGCCGCTCACGGCCGGCGGGATGCGCGTCGGGTGTTCGACGCCTGGCGGCGCGGTGCCCTCGACGGCGCGGCCGTGCTGCGGCGGCTGCGTATCAGTTGCCAGTTGATGCCGCGTGAAACGCTGGTGATCGCCCGGGGTGACGAGGAACGGAACCTGCGCCGCGAGTTCGAGGCGCGGCGCGACGCTGGGCTCGACGTCTCCTGGCAGACCGCAAAACAGATCAACGCGAAGATGAAGCTCGACTCGGTCGCCGGCCTGAAGATCCGGGACGCGTCGACCCTCGATCCGTACAAGGCGTGCCTTGGCCTTGCGGCCGCGGCCGCCAGGGCGGGCGCGGACGTGTGTGAGCAATCGCCCGTCAAGAAGGTGCGCTTCACCCGGAGGTACGCCGACGTCATCACCGCCCAGGGCACCATCCGCACGGGGCACGTTGTCGTCGCCACCGGCAGCGCGACTGCTGAGTTCAAATCGCTCCGCCGCCACTTCAAACAGCGGGAATCCTATTTCGCGCTGACGGAACCGGTGCCGGCGGCCGTGCGCAGGCAGCTTGGCGACCCGCATGTCGTGCTGAGCGTCGCCAGTACGTCCCCACATCGGATCCGGTGGGCGCCGGGCGATCGCCTGCTGATCGGCGGCGCCGATCAGGACGAAACCCCGTCCCGCACGCGCTCAACCGTGCTGCTGCAGCGCACAGGGCAGTTGATGTACCAGCAGTTGACGATGTATCCGGCGATCTCGGGTCTGCAGCCTGAATTCGGGTGGGAAGTGCCGTACGGCGTCCCGGCCGACGGCCTGATGTATATCGGCGCGCATCGCAACTACCCGTTTCACCACTTTGCGATTGGGGGGTCGGGCAGCCTCGCCGGCGCGTTCGTGGCGTCACGGATTCTGCTCCGTGAGTTCCAGGGCACGGCCGAGAAGGCTGACGAGATCTTCGGTTGGAACAGATGACGGCGGCGGTCGAGGCCGTCGACATTCTGGCGTTCGGTCCTCATCCTGACGACATCGAGATCGGGATCGGCGCGACCATGGCCAAGCATGCCGCGCTTGGGCACCGGGTCGGTCTGTGCGATCTCACGGCGGGCGAGATGGGTAGCAACGGCACGGTCGAGGAGCGGCTCGCTGAAGCTGGGGCCGCGCGCGCCGTGCTGGGCGCAACCTGGCGGGTCAATCTTCGGATCCCGGACCGCGGCATCGGCAGCGATCCGTCTCACTTGAAGCGCGCCGCGGAAATGGTGAGACAGGCACGGCCCCGGGTGGTGGTCATCCCCTACTGGTCAGACCGTCACCCGGATCACGTCGCCGCCAGCCAGCTCCTGACGGAAGCCGTCTTCAACGCCGCGCTGCGCCGCTATCCGGCTGAAGGGGACGCGTGGCGGCCGGAGATGAGCCTCTATTACTTCATCAACGACTCAGGCGCGGCGCCCTCGTTTGTCATCGACGTCAGCGAATACTACGACGTGAAACGGCGGGCGCTGGCCTGCTATGCGAGCCAGTTCAACCCGAAGGCCGCCGACGCCGTTGCCACGAGGCTGACCACGTCGCTCTTCCCACAACTGATCGAGAGCCGCGACGCGCAGTTCGGCGCGCAGGCCGGCTTTGCGTTTGCCGAAGGCTTCGTGTCGCGCCGCCCCGTCGTCCGGGCTGGCCTGCTGCCGGACGCGAAGAGCACGGGCCGATGAACATCGGCATCGTCTGTTACGCGTCGGTCGGAGGCAGTGGCATCGTCGCCACGGAACTGGGCAAGGCGCTGGCGCGCCGCGGCCACCAGGTGCACTTCATCAGTACCGAGACACCGTTCCGGCTGGGTGAGTTCCAGGCCGGACTGGCGTTTCACCAGGTGCTGACGCCGACGTATCCGCTCTTCCGCGAGCCGCAGTACCTGTTGTCGCTGTCCAACAAGATCGTCCAGGTCGCCCGCGAGTCCAGCCTGGACATCATCCACGCCCACTATGCCGTGCCGCACGCCACGGCCGCGTTTCTCTCGCGCCAGGTGCTCGCCTCGAGCGGGAAGGCGCCGCGCGTCGTGACGACGCTCCACGGCACTGACATCACGCTCGTCGGCAACGACCCGTCGTACTCGCAGATTGTCGCGTTTTCGATCGGGCAATCCGATTGCGTCACGGCGGTGTCGGAGAGCCTGCGGGCGTCCACCCTGGCGGAACTTGGCGTCAGCCGCGACATCAAAGTCATCCCGAACTTCCTCGACTGCGCCATTCACCGCCGGCACGCGTCGCCCGAGCTGCGCACGCGTTTCAGCGGCGGCAATCCCGACGCGAAGATCGTGACCCACGTGTCGAACTTCAGGCCCGTCAAACGGATCGACGCGGTGCTCGCCATCTTCAACCGGATTCGCCAGGCGCTGCCGGCGCGCCTCCTGCTCGTGGGCGACGGGCCGGAGCTGGCGACGGCCTACCGGTTGGCGCGCGAGTTTGGCATCTCCGACTTGATCGACATCGTCGGCGCGCAGGAGGAAGTGGTGCCGCTCCTGTCGGTGAGCGACGTCTTCCTGCTGCCGTCGGCGCTGGAGAGCTTCGGCCTGGCGGCGCTCGAGGCGATGGCGTGCGAGGTGCCGGTGGTGGCCTCGCGCGTGGGCGGCCTGCCGGAGGTCATCGAGCATGGCATCAGCGGCTTCCTGCATCCGCCAGACGCGATCGACGAGATGGCGCAGAGCGCGATCGATCTGCTGCGCGATCCCGCCCGTCACGATCGCGTGGCGAAGGCGGCCTGCCAGCGCGTGCGCGTGCACTTCTGCGCGGAGCGCGTGGTCCCGATGTATGAGGAGTGTTACCGGCGATTAATAAATGGGGTCTGACCCCATTTTTACTTCTTACGTAAACGGGGCCAGCTTCTTGAAGGTCGCCAGCACCCAGCGATATCCGTCCGGGTCGGTCACCACCGCCACGCGATCGCCCCACGGCTTGTCTTCCGCGTCTTCTACTCCCGCTCCCGCCTTCCGCGCTCGCGCGAGGGCGCCGTCGACATCATCGACGTAGGTGTAAAGCGCGGCCGCGCCGCCGGTCGCCGTGGCCCCGTCACCCTTGCGGACCAGGACGACGACAGCGGTCCCGTGGCGCATTTCCGCGTACCGCGTCTGTCCCTCGCTGTCGGCCAGGACCACGCCGCGCGAGAACCCGAACGCGCGCTCGAGAAAGTCCATCGACGCGATAATGTTGGCGACGGCGAGATAGCTGTTGATTGGCAGCATGCCGGGGGCGAGCCCGCTCTGGCCGTGGTGGGGCGGGTGCGGCGGCACCGGCTGCGTGCCGCGCCGGTGGCTGCGCGCGGCAGGCCTCTTGCGGACCGATTGCCGCGCACGACGGCGGGCCGCAAGTTTACGGGATTTCACAGCGCCAATAGGATAACCGGAGATTTTTTGCCGATCAGAAATGTAAGTCGGCATGCGAAACCGGTCGTTTCCGGCGACACGAGAGAACTTGTAGAATCAGGGACCGCGCAGCGTTCCAAAGCACCATGGCGCGAAACAACCAGCAAGTCGAGCATCTGCTCCGCCGGGCCTCCTTCGGCCCCAACGCCACGGATCTCGCCCGCTTCGGCGACGTCTCTGCCTCCGTGGTCTTCTCGCACCTGCTTGAATACGATCGCATCGCCGACGACATCGATTCGAAGATCGGCCAGCCGGCGTACGTGGGGACCACGTCGTCCGGACGCGCGTTCTCGCCGTACACCAACATCGAAGACGCCCGGCAGCGCTGGCTGTTCCGGATGGTGCACTCGCAGCGCCCGCTCGAGGAGAAGATGGCGCTCTTCTGGCACAACCACTTCGCCACCGCCTACAGCAAGATCGCGGGCGTCGTCGGAGGCATACAGGCCACGAAGATGATGGCGCTCAAGGCGGGTGAGCTGCCGGGACCGCAGGGGCAGATCGAGCTGTTCCGCACGTTCGCGCTGGGCAACTTCCGCAACCTCCTGATTGAGGTGGCCAAGGATCCCGCGATGCTCGTCTGGCTCGACGGGCGCACCAACACCCGCGCCAGGCCTCAGGAAAATTTCGGCCGCGAGATCATGGAGCTGTTCACGTTCGGCGTCGGCAACTACACCGAGCAGGACGTGTACGCCGCCGCCCGCGTCTTCACCGGCTGGAACCTGCGCACCGTTGCCGCGGCCGGCGGGAACAACAATCCCGAGAGCTACTACGAGTTCGTCTTCAACGCGAACCAGCACGACCCGACGGCGAAGACGTTTACCTTCGGGATCTACGGCTCCGACACGACGATTCCCGCACGCACGGGTGCCGATGGGATGCAGGACGGCATCGATCTGATCTCCGCGCTCGCGCGCCACCCCGAAACGGCGCGGCGCCTGGCGCGGAAGCTGTGGAGTTTCTTCATCACCGATTTCGAAGCTCCCGACCCCTCGTTCGTCGAGGCGATCGCCGGTGAGTATCTCCGCAGCAACACCGAGATGAAGCCGGTCGTGAGCGCGGTCCTGCGATCGCGCTGGTTTATCAACCCGCCGAACTGGTACACGCGCTACTCCTGGCCGGTGGAGTTCGTCGTTCGCGCGATCCGCGAAGTCGGCTGGGAAGGGTTCTCGGTCGACACCGCCCGTACGCCGCTGACCAACATGGGACAGACGCTGCTGGAACCGCCTGACGTCGCCGGGTGGGAGCTCGGCCCCGGATGGTTTTCCACCGGCGCCATGCTGGCGCGCATGAACTTCGCTGCCACGCTGGCCGCCAATCAGAAATTCAATCTGGCGCGGGCCGCGACGGCCTATCGGGGTTCGCCTGAGAACCTGCTCGACTTTTTCCTCGAGCGGCTGTCGCCGTCGCCGTTGGAACATGCCCCGTACAGCGAGCTGATGGGCTACCTGA
>Ga0190265_10001427_pt1 | contig 15735 bp, 17 predicted proteins | sample Popmic124T_FD_133135 | JGI IMG/M metagenome (GOLD analysis project Ga0190265, IMG submission 133135) | Populus adjacent soil microbial communities from riparian zone of Indian Creek, Utah, USA - 124 T | ecosystem: Environmental > Terrestrial > Soil > Riparian zone | place: USA: Utah | collected...
ATTCACGTGTCACGGATCCGCGCGAGCGGATCCGTGACATGCGAGAAAGAATGTGGGCGCGCCCGGGGAGTGCGGCTCTCCCACAACACGATCGCTGACCACGAGTGCCTCGTGGGGGCTGAGGCGACTCGGGCGGCACGGTCGCTGGACGCGCCCAGAGCGAATGTACCGAGGTCGTTCGTGCCCGTGTGATTTCTGTGAACATTTTCACGGACAATCGCGCGTGAATTTTCTCCGCGACCTGCGATTGACTAGGTCGAGCGGGCGAGCTCCTCCATCTCCGCCGAGTAGCGCCCCGCGACGGCGGCGCTGTTGCAGCGCGCCCTGAGCGCGAGCTGGGCCTGGCCGGCCTCGACGTTGGCGCCGTCGCCGTTCCACGCCGCGAGCGCCGGCGCCTGTAGCGCTCGACCGTACGAGAACGACAGCACCCACGGCTGGTCGCCGAGCTGGTTGATCGCGTTCAGATTCTCGCTTGCCTGCTGGTCGGACTGGCCGCCCGAGAGGAAGACGATGCCGGGCACGGCGGCCGGCACGTGGTCGCCGAAGCAGCGGATCGTCCACTCTGCGACCTCTTCCGCGCTCGCCTGCGTCGAGGAGCCCTTGCCGGACATGACCATGTTCGGCTTCAGCAGCATCCCGCGCAGGTCGACGCGCTGCTCGAAGAGCTCCCGGAAGACATGGTTGAGCGTCCGCGAGGTCGCGTCGTAGCAGGTCTCGATGTCGTTGTCGGCGTCCATCAGCACCTCGGGCTCGACGATGGGCACGAGGCCCTGCTCCTGGCAGAGCGCCGCGTAGCGCGCGAGCGCGTGGGCGTTCGTGCGCAGGCAATAGTCCGTCGGGATGCCGTCGCCGATGGTTATGACCGCACGCCACTTGGCGAAGCGCGCACCGAGGCCGCGGTACTTCTCGAGGCGCTCGCGCAGGCCGTCGAGGCCCTCGGTCACTTTCTCGCCGGGCGCGCCGGCCAGGTCCTTCGCACCCGTGTCGACCTTGATGCCCGGGATCATGCCGCGGCTCGAGAGGAGCTCGGGGAACGGCGTGCCGTCCGCCGACGACTGGCGAATCGTCTCGTCGAAGAGGATCACGCCGCTCACCCACTCCTCCAGGCTCGGCGTCGTGAAGAGCATGTCGCGGTAGGCGCGGCGGTTCTCCTCGGTCGAGTCGAGCCCGATCGAGTCGAAGCGCTTCTCGATCGTCCCGGAGCTCTCGTCGGCCGCGAGGATCCCGCGGTTGTCGGCGACGATCTCCTGGGCCGTCGCATGCAAGTCAGTGGCCATCACGGCCTCCTTTCAGCAGCGTGGGCAGCTTGCCCAGTGGGTGGTAAGCCTGGATGCGCCGCACCGTGCCGGAACGGGAGCGCATCACGAGTGAGTCGGTCTCGATGCCCGCAGCCGAGGTGCGCACGCCACGGAGCAGCGCACCGCTCGTGACGCCGGTGGCGGCCACGAAGATGTCGTCGCCGGCGACGAGGTCGTCCTGCGTCAGCACGCGGTCGGGGTCGAGCCCGGCGTCGAGAAGCTGCGTGCGCTCGTCGTCGTTGCGCGGCCAGAGCTTGCCCTGGAGCGCGCCGCCGGTGCACTTGATCGCCGCCGCGGAGATGACGCCCTCGGGCGTCCCGCCGACGCCCATCAGCATGTCCACGCCGGTAAAGGCCTGCGCGGCCGCGATCGCGGGCGCGACGTCGCCGTCGCGGATGAGGTTCACGCGCGCGCCGGCCTCGCGGAGCTCGGCGATGAGATCGTGGTGCCGCTCGCGCTCGAGCACGACCACCGTCACGTCGCTGACGTCCATGCGCTTGGCCTTCGCGACGCTGCGGACGTTCTCGGTGGGAGACGCGTCGATGTCGATCGCGTCCGCCGCTTCCGGGCCGGCCGCGATCTTGTTCATGTAGACCGCGGCACCCGGGAAGAAGATCGAGCCGTGCTCAGCGAGCGCGATGACGGCGATGGCGTTCGGCTGCCCCAGCGCCGTGAGCCTCGTGCCCTCGAGCGGGTCGACGGCGACGTCGACGTGCGGGCCATGGCCGCTCCCCACGCGCTCGCCGTTGAAGAGCATCGGCGCCTCGTCCTTCTCGCCCTCGCCGATGACGACGACGCCGTCCATCTCGACCGTGCCGAGCATCACCCGCATCGCGTCGACGGCCGCCTGGTCTGCGCTTTCCTTCTCGCCGCGCCCGACCCACAGAGCGGCAGCCATCGCAGCCGACTCGGTGACGCGGACGAGCTCGAGGGCGAGGTTGCGGTCCGGGGCGGCGCTCAATCCGGCGAGATCGTAACGGCCGCGTTGCCGCCCGACTTTGTGTTGTTTCAACACAAGCTCGGCCCGCGCAGGCTCACGCCGCGTCGCGGAGGGCCTCGAGCTCGCGCTCGAGCGCGAGACGGTCGAGCGCGTCGGTCTCGAGCTCCTTGACGCGCTCGGGCCGGAGGCCGAGGCGTCGGCCGATCTCCGCCAGCGACTGCGGCTCCTCGGCGCCGTCGACGCCGTAGCGAAGCTCGATCACCTCCCGCTGCTCCGCGGGTAGCCCCTCGAGCGCGCGCCGGAGCGCGCTCTCGCGCAGGCTCAGGTGCAGCTCGTCCTCGGGCGGCGCGGCCTCGCCCGCCACGAGGTCGCCGAGCGAGCCGCCGTCGTCGCCGACCGGCCGGTCGAGGCTCGTGACCGTGCGGGCCGCCTCGCGAACCTGCTGTACGTGCTCGGGCTTCAGCCGCGCGGCCTTGGCGATCTCCGCGTCCGTCGGCGGCCGGTCGAGCTTCCCGCGCAGCTCGCGCTCGACGCGGGCCATCTTCTGCTCGCGCTGGACGACGTGCGTGGGCACGCGAATCGTGCGCGCCTTGCTCGCCACGCCGCGCTGGATCGCCTGCCGGATCCACCAGGTCGCGTAGGTCGAGAACTTGTAGCCCTTGCGCCAGTCGAACTTCTCCACGGCGCGGATGAGGCCGATGATCCCCTCCTGGATGAGGTCGAGCAGGGTCAAGTCATGGCCCTGCCACTTCTTCGCGATCGAGACGACGAGGCGCAGGTTGGAGTTGACCATCAGCTCCTTCGCCTCGCGGTCGCCCCGCTCGATCCGTTTTGCGAGGGCCATCTCCTCTGCCGCGGTCAGCAGCGGGTAGCGGCCCATCTCGTTCAGGAAGAGCTGCAGCGCGTCGGTCGTCGAGTGCGTGAGGTCGCCGTTGACGACCACCGGGCCCGCGTCGGCCTCGCGCCCGCAGTCGTCCGCGACGTCGATGCCGCGGCTCGCGAGCTCGTCGTACAGCGCCGCCGTCTCGTCGTCGTCCAGCTCGGCGTGCTGCACGAGCGCCGAGACCTCGGAGATCTCGACGCAGTCGCCCCCGTGGCGCTCGAGGAAGAGCCGCACCTCGTCGGGGAGCAGCGATGCCATGCCTTTCGTGTTCCCCGTCGCCGGAAGCGCTAACGGATCTGCATCGGTTCCTTACATTCGTTCCGGCGCCTCGACGCCGACGAGGTCGAGGCAGCGGGCGATCACGGACTTCGCGGCCGAGCAAAGGCCGAGCCGAAAGGATTCCGCCTCCGACTCGAGGACGCGGTGGTGGTGGTAGAAGCGGTGGAAGTCGTCCGCGACCCGGATCGCGTAGTTCGGGATCGCGTGCGGGCCGCGCCGCACGGTCGCCTCGGCGACGAGCTCGGGGAACTCGGCCAGGCGCTTCACGAGGTCGCGCTCCTCGCCCGCGAGCTCGGCGGGAGGCTCCGAGCCGACCGCGGCGTCTCCGGCGTTGCGGACGATCGACGCGATCCGCGCGTGTGCGTACTGGACGTAGTAGACCGGGTTCTTCTGCGTCTTCTCGGCGGCGAGGTCGACGTCGATCTCGGTCGTCTGGTCGTGGCCGCGGGAGACGAGATACCAGCGCGCCGCGTCGACCCCGATCTCGTCGAGCAGCTCGTCGAGGAAGACGACGTCGCCGCGCCGCTTCGACATCTTCGTGGCGGAGCCGCCCTTCGTCAGGTGGACGAGCTGGTAGAGCAGGACCTCGACCCGTTCGGGGTCGTAGCCGAGCATGCGGGCGATGGCCGCGTACCAGTTCCGGGTGCCGTGGTGGTCGGCGCCGAGCACGTACAGCGCCCGGTCGAAGCTGCGGTCGAGCTTGTCGGCGAGGTAGACGACGTCCGCGGCGCGGTAGGTGGGGCCGCCGCCGCCCGACCGGACGAGCACGCGGTCGGCGTCGTCGCCGTAGGCGGAAGAGCGCGCCCACACCGCGCCCTCGCTCTCGTACGTGTCGAGACGTGGGAGGTACTCGTCGAAGCGCCGCTGAAGCTCGCTCTGGAGCGCCCAGCTGTCGAACGAGATCCGGAACCGCTCGAGCGTCGCCTCGATCCGGTGCAACATCGCCGGCACCGGGTCCTCGTCCTCATGCGCGAGCTCGGCGATGTACGCGCCGTGGTAGCCGTCCTCGGGCGGGCTCTCCCCCCGCCGCACGGCCTCCACCGAGGCGCGGAACTTCTCCATCTGCGCTCCCGAGTCGTTGTAGTAGTACTCCCGCTCGACCGTGTGGCCCGCGTGCGCGAGCAGCCGCGCCACGCTGTCGCCGTAGGCGCCGTTCCGCGCCGCCGCGACGGTGATGGGGCCGGTCGGGTTCGCGGAGACCATCTCCACCTGCACGCGCTCGGGCTTCGCGGCCGAGCCCTCGCCGTACGCTTCGCCCGCCGCGAGCATCTCGGCGAGGGCGTCGCGGTACCACGCGCGGCCGAGCCAGAGGTTGACGAAGCCGGGCCCGGCCACCTCGGCGCGCTCGACCTGCTCGAGCTGCGCCGCCTGCGTCGCGAGCTCCTCCGCGATCGCGCGGGGCGGCTGCCGGCGGACGCCGGCCAGACGGAGGGCGACGTTGGTCGCGTAGTCCCCGTGCGCCGCGTCGCCGGGGCGCTCGAGCTCGACCTCGGCGCCGGCCGCCTCGGCGAGCGCAGCCTCCAGCGCTCTGATCGCCTTGGGTTTCGCCACCACGTCCGTCTCCAGTCGCCCCATCGGTGCCGCTGTATCGTACGGGCGTGGACGAGGACTCCTCCGAGCGCCAGATCAACATCCACATCGAGCCGGAGGATCTCGTCGGCACCTACGCCAACTTCGCCAACATCTCGTTCTCGGACTACGAGTTCACGATGACCTTCGCGCGCCTCGACCACGAGGCGCAGGAGGGCGACATCCCCGGCGTCGTCGTGTCGCGCGTGAACATGTCGCCGAAGTTCACGAAGGAGCTGCTGGAGGCGCTGCAGGACTCCTGGTCGAAGTACTCGACCGTCAAGGGCATCCAGAACCTCCCCGAGTTCGGCGCCGAAGACGACACCGACCGCTAGCGCTCGCGGCGCGCGAAGACCCTTGCGGTGGCGATCCGCTCGACGAGCGTCGGGTGCGTGCCGCGCAGGAAGTGCAGCAGCGCCGGCGGGGCCGGGTTCGCGAGGCTCGTGCGCGCGAAGCGCCGCGCGATCGCCTCGGCCGCGACGGGATCGCGCGTCAGCTGCAGCGCCGTCCAGTCGGCCTCCCGCTCGTAGCGGCGCGTGATCGCGCTCGCCACGGGCAGGGTGGCGAGCTGCAGCACGATGAGCACGAGCGCCGCCCGCGGTAGCGCGCTCGGCTGGCGCAGCGGGACGACGTGCGTCAGCACCCAGAGGAGCGGCAACGCGAGCAGCACGAACCAGGCGAGGCCCTTCCAGAGGTGGTCGCGGGAGACGTGCGCGAGCTCGTGGGCTGCGACGAACCGCACCTCGCCGCGCGTCACGTCCGGCTCGAGCAGCGTGTCCCAGAGGATGACCCGCGTCCGCGGGCCGGCGCCGATCGCCTCCGCGTTGACGGCGCGCGTCCGCTCCTTCGCCTTGCGCACCTCCACCGTCGTCTCCCCCAGTCCCGCCTCCCGCGCGAGCTGCTCGATCTCGCTCGCGAGTGCGCGGTCCTCGAGCGGTCGCAGGCGCGGCGCCAGCAGGGTCGGATAGACGAGCACGTAGCCGACCGCGATCGCGGTGACCGCGGCCCAGACGGCGAGCCAGGTCGCGCGGGGCACGAGGCGCGCGACGCCCACGAGCGCCGCCCCGGCCAGCGCGGCCAGCGCCAGCTCGCCGAGCGTCGTCCCCCACGGCTGCGTGACGTACCTCAGGTAGTCGAGGTCGGAGACGTCGTAGCGCCGGCGCCACCATTGCCCCGCGAGGCGGAATGGCAGCGCGGCGATCCAGGCGGTCGCGTAGACGAGGGCGCCGACCGCGGCGCCGCGGACGAGCAGCGGCGCGCGCACGTCGGGGCGCCGCCGCGCGAGCAGCGCGAGGGCGACGACCTGGGCGGCGAGCGCGCCGGCCCAGAGCAGCGAGTGTCCGGTGGCATACCGCTCGTTCCGCTCGAGGGTCTCCTCGTCGAAGAGGTCCGGCGCCGTCAGCTCGGGCAGCTCGAGCTCGGGCACGCTCGTCCGCCAGAGGAGGATCGCTGCGGCAAGCCACGCTGCGGATAGGGTCGCCCCCGCGGCCATGCGCATCGCCGTCATCTCCGACATTCACGCAAATCTGCACGCCTTGCAGGCGGTGCTGGCTGCGATCGCCGCCGACGACGTCGAGGAGATCTGGTGCCTCGGCGACCTCGTCGGCTACGGCCCCCGCCCCAACGAGTGCGTCGCGCTCGTGCGCGAGCGCGCATCCGTCTGCCTCGTCGGCAACCACGACCTCGCCGTCGTCGAGCGCCTCGACCTCGCTCTGTTCATGGGCCCGGCAGGGACCGCGGCGCGCTGGACACGCTCGGTGCTGGAAGACGATGCGCGCTCTTTCCTGCTCTCGCTCGAGCCCGCGGCCTGGGGCGAGGACGTCTACCTGGCGCACGGCAGCCCGCGCGACCCGGTCTGGGAGTACGTGCTCTCCGAGCCTGCCGCGGCGACGGCGTTCGCCGACACCTCGGAGCCGCTCGTGCTCGTCGGCCACAGCCACGTCGCGCTTGCGATCGCGCTCGACGACCGCGGCGTTACCGGTGGCGTTGCCGAAGGAGGCACCGAGATCGATCTCCCCGGCCGCCGCCACCTCCTCAATCCCGGCTCGGTCGGACAGCCGCGTGACGGCGACCCGCGCGCCGCCTGGCTCGTGATTGACACGTCCGCCGCGCGGGCAACGTTCCGCAGGACCGGCTATCCGATCGAATTGACGCAGGCGGAGATGCGCGAGCGGGGTCTGCCAGAGGTGCTCGCGGCGCGTCTCGCGCACGGTGCGTGAACCTGACGACACAAAGGAGCGACAAGTGGCTGAGCTGACGAATCTGGAGACGAAGCTGGGGGAAGTGATCGGCCTCGCGATGGCGGCGCAGGCCTCGATCGATCGCGTCGAGAAGCTGGCGAACGGCGACCGGGAGATCGTCAAGCAGCTGAAGACGATGCGGAAGGAGGCGGCCGCCGCCGAGCGGAATGGCACCGAGGTCGCCGGCACGTTCCCCGGCAAGAAGATGAAGATCCTCTCGGAGGCGCGCTCCGTCAAGAAGAAGGGCGGGGACATGCTGCGCACCTACCTCGACCGCAACGCAGACCTCCTCGACGGCCTGGAGTTCATGACGATGGCGGAGGCGGGGGAAGTGGGACACTGGCAGGTGCTGGAGCAGATGAACAAGAAGGCGAAGCACCCCGGCATCCGCACGCTCGCGCGGGAGCAGCTCGCGATCCAGAAGCGCCATCTGCGCGATGTCATGGTCGCTTCGACCGCCCTCGCCGCCAAGGAGGACCCCGACGCCGAGGCGTAGCGTGAAGCTCCTCGCCGCCGCGGCGCTGGTCGCGTTCCTCGCCGTCGCCGGCTGCGGCGGCGAGGAGGGCGGCGGAGACGGCGGCGAGCGGGCTCAGCCCACGGCGAAGCTGCCGCAGGCAGTCGCGGACGACCTCGCCCGACGGAGCGACGTCGTGGCCGAGCGGCTCGAGGCGAACGACCCCTGCGGCGCACTCGCGGAGGCCGAGGGGCTTCAGGCGCAGACGATCCAGGTGGTCAACGAGGGCCGCGTGCCGCCCCGCTACCAGGAGGAGCTGACGAGTGCCGTGAACTCGTTGGTCGCCTCGATCGACTGCCGCCTGCAGGCCGAGCCGCCGCCGCCGACCGTGTCCGAGACGCACCACGACGAGGACGACGACGACGGCGAGGAGGACGACGACGACTGACCCGCCCGAGTCGGAGCTTGTGTTGAAACAACACAAGCTGGGGAACCGCTACCGCCTCGAGCGGCCGCTCGGCCACGGCGGCATGGCAGTCGTCCACCTGGCCCGCGACACCGTGCTCGACCGGCCGGTGGCGGTGAAGGTCCTCTCCGGGGACGCGCGCACCGACCCCGACCTGCGCGCACGATTCCTCCGCGAAGGCCGGCTTGCCGCGGGCCTCTCGCACCCGAACGTCGTGCGCGTCTTCGACACCGGCGACGACGGCGACGGGCCGTACCTCGTCATGGAATGCGTCGAGGGGCAGCCGCTCGCCGAGCTCCGCCGAGAGGGCGGGCTCCCGCCGGATGACGTCGTCGCGCTCGGCCGCCAGGCCTGTGCCGGGCTGGCGCATGCGCACGCCGCGGGCATCGTGCACCGCGACATCAAGCCCCAGAACCTGCTGCTGCAGGAGGACGGCGTTCTCAAGGTCGCGGACTTCGGCATCGCGCGCGGCTCGTCGGGAGCGACCATCACCGTCGCCGGGACGCTGCTCGGGACCGCGGGCTACATGGCGCCGGAGCTCATCGCCGGCGCGCCGGCCACCGTCGCGTCGGACCTGTACGCGCTGGGTGCCGTGCTCTACGAGCTGCTTGCGGGTCGCCCGCCGCGCGTCGTGGCGACCATCGCCGACTTGAACGACGGCGGCGCGGTGACGCATGTCGGCGAGCTCGCGCCGGCCGCCCCTGCGGCGCTCGCGGGCGCGATCATGCGCTGCCTCGACCCGGACTCCGCGGCCCGCCCCGCGTCCGCCGCGGAGCTCGCGTTCGAGCTCGAGCGCCTGTCCGAGGCGCCGACGGAGGTCTCCTCCGACGCCGAGACGCGCGTGCAGACGGGCGCGCGGGCCGAACGACTTCGTGTTGAAACAACACAAAGTCCTCTCCGGCGCGGCTCGCGAGTGTGGCCGTTCGTCGCGGCCGCGGCGTCGCTCGTCCTGGCCGTGCTCGCGCTCTCGTTCCTCGGCGGCGACGAGGAGCCGCCGCGGGCCGTCGAGCCCGTGCCGGCCGCGGAGTCACCCGCCGAAGGCGCGCGAAACCTCTCGACGTGGCTGCGCGAAAACAGCGAGGAGCGCTAGAAGCTTGCGGCGGCGACCGCGACGGGCGTCGGGCCGACGGCGGCGCCCTTGTTCACAGCGCCCTTGCCCGCGACCTTGACCGGCGTCGGCGCGAACGTGATGCCCTCGCGGCCGAGTGCCAGCTGCACTTCCTCGCGCGCCTTGTAGATCCGCCACTTGACGGTCGCGAGCGTGACCTCGAGCGAGTCGGCGATCTCGGTGTACGACAGGCCGACGACGTCGCGCAGGAGCAGCGCCATCTTCAGGTCGACGTTGAGCCCCTCGACCGCCCGCCAGACGGCGTCGATCGCCTCGACGCGCTCGAATGGCGCGTCGATGACCTCGAGCGGCGGGATGTCGTCGAGGTTCACGACCGCGCGCGGGCGTCGCTCGAGGGCGCGCAGCTCGTCCAGCACGCGGTTCTTGGTGACCTGGAAGAGCCAGGTTGTGAAGCGACAGCGGAGCGAAAAGCTCGGCAACCCCTGGTAAACACGCAGAAAGACCTCCTGCGTCAGGTCCTCCGCCAGCGCGCGGTCTCCGACGAGCCGGAGCACGTAGTTGTAGACGGGCAGCTCGTAGGCGCGAACGATGAGTGAGAACGCTCGTTCATCACCTCGCTGAGCCTTCCGCAGGACGCCGAGATCAGGCTGTGGCAGCGACAAGTGAGCGGGAGTATAGCCGCGAAATCATGTTTTGGAAGAGCCCGGAGATGCCCGACTGCACAATGAGAAACCGCTTATCTCCGGCGGTTTCGGCATTCCGAGCAGGTCGAGGACGGTCGGAGCGAGATCCGCGAGGCCGCCGGCCGCGAGCGCGTGCTCGTGCGAGGTCACGACGAGCGGCACCGGATTGGTCGTGTGCGCCGTATGCGGGCTGACGCCGTCCGCCTCCAGCATCTGCTCGGCGTTGCCGTGGTCGGCGGTGACGAGGCAGACGCCGCCCGCCGCGTGCGTCTCCTCGACGACCCGGCCGAGACACTCGTCGACCACCTCCACCGCCTGCGTCACGGCCGGGATGGAGCCCGTGTGCCCGACCATGTCCGGATTCGCGAAGTTGACGACCGCGAAGCGGTAGCCGTCGCCGATCGCGGCGACGAACCGCTCGGCCAGCTCCCGCGCCGACATCTCCGGCTTGAAATCGTAGCTCGGGACGTCGCGCGGCGAGGGCACGAGGATCCGAGTCTCGCCGGGCCACTCCTGTTCCACCCCACCGTTGAAGAAGTAGGTCACGTGGGCGTACTTCTCGGTCTCCGCGGCGTGCAGCTGGCGGGCGCCTGCGCCGGCCAGAACCTCGGCGAGCGTCGCGTGCACCTGCTGCTCCCCGAATGCGACCGGAGCTGCGAAGTCGTCGCGGTACCGCGTCATGGTCGTCAAGTCGAAGCCCGACGCCAGCAGCTTCTCCGAGAGTTGTCGCGCCCGGTCCGGCCGGAAGTTGAAGAAGATCGCCGCGTCGCGCTGCGTCAGCCGGGGGGCGCCCGCGACGACGACCGGCACGACGAACTCGTCTGTGACGCCGGTCTCGTAGCTGGTGCGGACGGCGCCCACCGCGTCGGGAACGACCGGCGCCTCGCCGCCGACCAGCGCTGCGAGCGCCTGCTCCGTCCGCTCCCAGCGCTGGTCGCGGTCCATCGCGTAGTAGCGGCCCGCGACGGTGCCGACCTTCCCCGGCGGCAGCTCGGCGAGGTCGGCCACGGCCGACGTCGGCGAGACGTCGCGGCCGTCCGTGAACGCGTGCACCCACGTCCGCTCCTCGAGCCCGAGCCGCTGCGCGAGCTCGAGCAGCGCCCGGAGATGGTCGATGTGCGAGTGAACGCCGCCGTAGGAGACGAGCCCGAGCAGATGCACGTCGCCGCCGCGCTCGCGTGCGCGCTCGAACGCGCCCACCAGCGCCGGATTCTCGAAGAAGGAGCCGTCCGCGACGGCGCGGCTGACGCGCTGGAGGTCCTGGAAGAGGATGCGCCCGGAGCCGATGGTCAGATGTCCGACCTCCGAGTTGCCCATCTGGCCGGGCGGCAGGCCGACCGCCTCGCCGGACGCGTCGAGGGTCGTGTGCGGGTACTCGGCCCAGAGCCGGTCGAAGACGGGCGCCCGGGCGGCCTCCACGGCGTTGCCCGGCCCGGGCGGCGCACAGCCCCAGCCGTCGAGGACGACGAGCGCTACGAGGTCGCGGCCCGGCAAATCTGGGCGAGGCTGTCGGGGTCGAGCGACGCGCCGCCGACGAGGGCGCCGTCGATCTCCGGCTGCGCGAGCAGCTCGGCGGCGTTCTCCGGCTTCACGGAGCCGCCGTAGAGCACCGGCCGGTCGAGGATGCCCTTGACGAACGCGTGCGCCTCGCGCGCGAGCTCCGGCGTGGCGGTGCGGCCGGTGCCGATCGCCCACACCGGCTCGTAGGCGAGCGCGAGGTTCGGGTGGTCACCGGCGGCGAACGCGATCGCCTCGACCTGGATCTTGAGCACGAGCTCCGTGTCGCCCGACTCGCGCTGCTCGAGCGTCTCGCCGACGCAGGCGATCACGCCGAGCCCCGCTTCCAGCGCCGCGCGTGCCCGGCGGGCCACCATCTCGTCGTTCTCCCCGAACAGCTGACGCCGCTCCGAGTGGCCGACGAGCGCGCCGGTCACGCCGAGCTCGTGCAGCATCTCGGCCGAGATCTCGCCCGTGTAGGCGCCCGACGGCTCCCAGTGCACGTTCTGGGCGTAGATCGTGTGCCGGCCGCTCTCCACCGCGGCCGCGAGCGAGGCGTACGGCGGGCAGAGGATGACGTCCACGCCCGCCGGCGGGTCGAAGCCCTCGAGGAAAGCGCGCGTCTCGGCCGGGCCCTTGAACATCTTCCAGTTCGCGGCAATGAGCATCGTCACGCCTCCGGGATCGCCGCCACGCCAGGAAGCTCCTTGCCCTCGAGCAGCTCGAGCGCGGCGCCGCCCCCGGTCGAGATCCACGAGATCTGCTTCGCGACGCCGACGTCGTTGACCGCGCGCACCGAGTCGCCCCCGCCGACGACGGTGAAGCCGTCGACCTCGGCGAGCGCGCCCGCCACCGCCTTCGTCCCCTCCGCGAAGCGCGGCCACTCGAACACGCCCATCGGGCCGTTCCAGAACACCGTGCGGGCGTCGCGGATCCGCTCGCGGAAGCTGCGGCGCGTCTCCGGGCCGATGTCGAGCCCGAGCCAGCCGTCCGGCAGCGCGTCGTAGGGCACCTCACGCGACTCGGCGTCCTCTGCGAACTCGGCTGCGGCGACCACGTCCTTCGGCAGCTCCACCTCGAAGCTGAGCGGGTTCTCGTCGCGCATCTCCTCGGCCATCTTGCCGCCGACGAGCACCGTGTCGGCCCGGCCGCCCAGGTTCTCCAGCACGCCGAGCTTGTCCTCGACCTTGGCGCCGCCAGTGACGAGGACGAACGGCCGCTCGACCTCGCCGAGCAGGCGGCCGAGCTGCTCGAGCTCCTGCTCGAGCAGCATGCCCGCATAGGCGGGCAGCAGGTGCGCAACGGCCTCCGTCGAGCTGTGCGCACGATGGGCGGAGCCGAAGGCGTCGTTCACGTAGAGATCACAGCCCGCCGCGAGCTCCCGCGCGAACCCCTCGTCGTTCTTCGTCTCGCCCGGGTTGAAGCGGGTGTTCTCGAGCACCACGACGCGGGCGTCGCGGAGCAACCACCGCAGCCGCTCGGCGACCGGCGCGATCGCGTATTTGCGGCGATCCTCCTCCGTCTTCGGCCGGCCGAGATGGGAGCAGACGCGCACCTCGCGCGCGCCCTGGTCGAGCAGGAGCTCGAGCGTCGGCAGCGCGGCGCGGATGCGCATGTCGTCGGCGACCTGCCCGTCCTCGAGGGGGACGTTCAGGTCGGCGCGGACGAGCACGGCCTTGCCCGCGACCTCGGCGTCACGAACGGACCTCGGCTTCCTCAACCACCCTCCTGCGGGATGGTCTGGAAGAGCTCGACGAGGCTGCCGCCCGGCTCGCGGAGGTACGCCACCCGGCCACCCCACTCCGGCCGGTCGACCGGGTCCTGCACGACCCAGTCCCGGAGCCGCGCCGTCTCGGCGTCGACGTCGTCCACCTCGAGCACGAGCAGCGCGCCGTCGCCGGGCGGGCGAAGCGCGATCGTCTCATCCTGGCCGGAGCGCCGGAAGACCGCCACCGATCCCTCCCCTGCGCGGAAGCTCGCGTAGTCGTCGCCCTCGTCGCCGAAGGTCGATTCGAGCCCGAGCTCGCGGGAGAAACGGACCGTCCCGGCGACGTCGTCCGAGAGCAGCCGCACCTGCGAGAACCTCACAGGAGCTTCCCCATCAGGTCGACGAGGCGGCAGCTGTAGCCCCACTCGTTGTCGTACCAGCCGAAGACCTTGACCATCGAGCCGTTCACCATCGTGAGCTCGCTGTCGAAGATGCACGAGTACTGCGAGCGCTGGATGTCGGTGGAGACGATGGGATCCTCGGTGTACTGGAGGTAGCCTACGAGCGGCCCGCTCTCCGCTGCCGCCCGGAAGGCCGCCTTGACCTCGTCGGCCGTGGTCTCCCGGCCGACGCGGCAGACGAGATCGGTGACGGAGCCGGTCGGCACCGGCGCCCGCATCGACATGCCGTCGACCTTGCCCTTGAGCTCGGGCAGCACGACTCCGATCGCGCGCGCGGCGCCCGTCGAGGTCGGGATCAGGTTGATGGCGGCGGCGCGCGCCCGGCGGATGTCCTCGTGCGGGAGGTCGAGCACGCGCTGGTCGTTGGTGTACGCGTGGATCGTGGTCATGAACCCTTGCTCGATGCCGAACGCGTCGTGCAGCACCTTGGCCATGGGCGCGACGCAGTTCGTCGTGCAGGAGGCGTTCGAGACGATGTCGTGGGCGTCCTTGTCGTAGTCCCCGTCGTTGACGCCGAGCACGAGCGTGATGTCGGGCTCGGTCGCCGGCGCCGAGATGACGACCTTCTTTGCCCCGGCGTCGAGGTGCTTCTGCGCGCCCTCGCGCTTCGTGCAGAACCCGGTCAACTCGAGCACGACGTCCACGCCGAGATCGCCCCACGGGATCGCGCCCGGATCGCGCTCCGAGAACCAGCGCATCGTCTCGCCGCCCGCGCGCACCTCGCCGCCCGAGATCTCCACGTCCCCGCCGAAGGGGCCGAGATTCGAGTCGTACTTCAACAGGGTGGCCATCGTGGCCGGCTCGCCGAGGTCGTTCGCGGCGACGATCTCGATGTCGCTCTCGCGCTCCAGCTGGGCGCGGAAGAAGTTCCGCCCGATGCGGCCGAAGCCGTTGATCCCTACCCGAATCGCCATGCGCTCTCCTGTGTCGTAGTCCGCCGCGAGTCTAGGTCACGCCGCGAGGCGGTAGCCCCGCACGTAGTCCACGACGAACGCCTTCGGGTACGTCTCAGGCTCGGGCGCCGCGCCGTCCTCGGGCGGGAACTCGTAGATCCCGAGCATGAGCTGTATCGGGTAGGCGGGCGACTGCGGCACAGTCTTCACGAGCTCGCCGTCGACGAAGAACTCTGCCCGGTCGGGCATCCAGTCCGCTCGGTAGACGTGGAACTCACGCGCGTCGATCGGCACTCGCACCGCCTCGAAGTGATCCTCGAGAGCCGGGTCGTCGAAGGGACGGACGCCGACGCCTACGAGGACGTGGTCCGCGTGGACGTCACGGCCGAAGATCTCGCAGACGAGGACCTCACCTGAGCGCTCGCCTCCCTCGTAGCCGGGGCACCAGAGAGCCACCATCGAGCGGGGATCGTCGAGCGCTTGCAGCCGCACCTCGAGGCGGCCGTATTGCGGCGTGTAGAGGCGGACGTTCCGCTGCTCCTCGGTGACGACGGCCTTCGGGTCGAAGCGAACCTGCCCCTCCCTACTCCCCACCGGCCCGGCGTAGACGCCGGTCTGCAGCGAGGACACGCGCAGGTCGCCGTCGAGGGCGGGCGCCCACGGCTCCTGCTCCTCCGTGATGAGCAGTCGCAGGTGGCCGTCTCCGAGCTCGTAGCGAGCTGCCGAGAGCTCGCGCGAGCTCCAGTGCGGCAGGTAATAGGGAACCCAGCGGCCAAGGTCCAGCTCTTCGCCGGAGAACGCGTCCTCGAACTCGAGCTCGTACCGGATCGGCCTAGGCGGGGACCGCGAACTTGTCGGCCAGGTACCGCAGGTACGGACCGGCGTCGATCGGGCCGCCGACGAGGCGCTCGAGCGTCTCGGCTGGCGTGAACTTGCGTCCGTGCCGGTAGAGGTTCTCGGTCAGCCACGACCGCAGCTGGCCGAACTCGCCCTGCTCGAACTGGTCGTGCACGTCGGGGATGGCCTCGAGCACCTTCTCCCAGATCTGGGCCGAGATGATGTTGCCGAGGGCATACGTCGAGAAGTAGCCGATGTGGCCGGCAGCCCAGTGCGTGTCCTGCAGCACGCCGCGGCGGTCGTCGGGCGGATCGACGCCGAGATAGCTGCTCATCCGCTCGTTCCAGACGCCGGGCAGGTCCGCGGTGCTCACCTCGCCGCTCAGGAGCTCCTGCTCGAGTTCGAAGCGCAAGATCACGTGCAGGTTGTAGGTTGCCTCGTCCGCCTCGACGCGGATG
>Ga0190265_10001428_pt1 | contig 15734 bp, 18 predicted proteins | sample Popmic124T_FD_133135 | JGI IMG/M metagenome (GOLD analysis project Ga0190265, IMG submission 133135) | Populus adjacent soil microbial communities from riparian zone of Indian Creek, Utah, USA - 124 T | ecosystem: Environmental > Terrestrial > Soil > Riparian zone | place: USA: Utah | collected...
CGGATGCTCGCGAACGGGGTAGGCGGTCGCGAACCATTTCGGGTCCTGGCGCGTCGGGAAATAAATGCCCTGGAAAAGCTCGGGCGGCAGCACCAATTGCGCGCCAGCTTTCGCCGCCTCGCGCACCAGGCCTTCGGCCTTTTCGATGTTCGCCGTCATGTCGGGGCCGAAGCTCGCCTGAATGGCGGCGACGGTGAGGAGGCGCGCGGTCATCTACAGCGGTTCCTGAAGCGTGATGCAATGGAACGAGCCGCCGCCCGCGCCGCCCGCGCCGAGCAGGCCGCGCGAAGGCAACGCGATTACCTTGCGGGTCGGGAATATGCTCTGCAAAGCGTCGCGCGCGGCGTCTTGTGTATGCGTGCCGTAAACCGGCATGACCACCACGCCATTGGCGATGACGAAGTTCACATGCGAGGCAGGCGCGGGCTCGCCGAGATCGTTGAGCACGAGGCCGGGACTCGGAATGCGGATCACTTCGAGCTTGCGGCCTCGCGCGTCGGTGGCCTTGTCAAGAACGCGCGCGATATTGTCGAGAATCTCCGCGTTCGGATCGTCAGGTCCGGCGGGCGATTGGTAGACCACGCGGCCTGGGCCTGCGAAGCGGGCGATATTGTCGATATGACCGTCGGTGTGGTCGTTGTTGAGGCCTTCGTCGAGCCAGATAATCTTCTCCGCGCCGAACGCGTCTTTAAGCGCGGCTTCCGCCTTCGCCTCGCTCCAGACGTTGCGGTTGGCGTTGAGCACCGTCTGCCGCGTGGTGAGGATCGTGCCGTTACCGTCTTGTTCGATGGCGCCACCTTCCAGCACGAAGTCGAAATGCCGTGTTGGCACTCCGGCGAAGCGGGCAAGGTCGTCGCCGATGGTATCGTCGTCCGGGAGGTCGAACTTGCCGCCCCAGCCATTGGTCTCGAAGCGCAGCGCAATGATGCCGTTGCCCGTGCGCGCGAAGATGGGCCCGGTGTCGCGCAGCCAGATATCGCCGTAGCGCGCGGGCACGATCTCCGCCACGTCGCCGACGCTCGCCCGCGCCGACGCTTCGGCCTCCGCGCCGTTCGCCAGCAACCGCACTGTGTTGGCGGGGGCGAGCGCGCGCACCATCGCCGCCACGTCGCGCCGCGGCGCCTCGAGGTCGCCGTTCCACTCGTCGGCGTCGGCCGGCCATGCCGTCCAGATGGCTTTCTGCGGCGTCCACTCGGCGGGTATGGAGAGTTCGGACTTTGTCAGAATCGTTACCATGCAAATTCACTCGGTTGCGGCGTATAAATGGGCTAATTCCGTGCGGTTTCCACGCAAATTCGGTCAAAAAACCAGCAAACGCGCGGCCTGGCCACGCTGCTATAGTGACTTCGCCATCGGACTCCAACGGCAGAAACTTGAGCAGGAAGCGGATATGCGTCCTTGGAATTGGCTAATTATCGTTGTAGTGCCTGGACTTAGCGTCGCGCCGGCGGCGCTGGCCAATAAGCGCGCCTGCCAGGAGCTCGACCAGCGCTACGAGCAGATCGCGCGCGCCTCGAGCACGGTCGAAATCAACAATTTACTGTTCTCCGCCACCGACAAAGGGTGCGAGGATCTCGCGCGCCGTCTCCTCGGCGCGGGCGCCTCGCTCGAAGCGCGCGACCGGTTCGGTGCCAAGCCGTTGTCGCATGCGGCAACCATGGGCGAGACTAAGCTGGTCGCGCTGTTCCTCGATCACGGCGCGCCCATCGATGCGCGGAACCTCGATCACTCGACGGCGCTCTACAGGGCGGCCGAGAACGGCCGGCTTGCCGTGGTCAAGCTTCTGGTGGAGCGCGGCGCCAATGCCGACCTCCCCGGGCGCAGCGGCATCGCCCCGCTCGCCGCCGCCGCCTATATGGGGAGCGCACCCATCGTGCAATTCCTGATCGAGAAGGGCGCCGATCCGAACTGGCTTGACGCGACGCAAAAGACGGCGATCGTCTATGCCGTCGGGCGCGGTTTTCCCGAGGTTGCCCGCACGCTGCTCGACCACGGTGTCGATATCAACGCTCGCTACGGCCACGGCCTTACGGCGTTGATGTGGGCGGCCGGCTATTCTTCCGAAGCCGGCGTCAAAGACATGATGAAGGTCATCGAGCTCCTCATCGACCGTGGCGCACGCCTCGACGATCAGGACGATCGCGGGCGCACCGCGCTGATGATCGCGGCCGAGCTGAACCACGAGGAGGTCGTCGATCTCCTGCTCGCCCGCGGCGCCGACAAGAGCCTGCGCGACAAGCAGGGCAAGACCGCCGGCGATCTCACCTCGCTCACGGCGCTACGCGACAAGCTTGCCGCGCGCTAGGCGCTAGCGGCCCTGCCCGAGATAAGCGTCGATCTGCAGCCCTGCGAGATATTGGGAAAGAGCGGCGATGTCCTCGGGCGACGTGGCTTTCATCAAGTCGGACATGCCGGGATTGTTGCCGCGCGACTTGTCGCGAAAGGCCATCATGGTCGCTTGGAGATAGTCCTGCCACTGGCCAGCGAGCCGCGCCGTGCTGCCGTCCCCTTGGAAGTGTTCGAGATGGCAGGCAGGACAGCCGACGGAGCCGGCAGCGGTCTGCGCCTTGGCGGCGACGTCGTCTGGCGCGCTGGGCTGCTGCAGGTTCGGCCATTTCTGCTTCGAGAAATAGGCGGCGAGCGCCAGCATGTCGTCTTTTTCCAGAGTCGCGGCGAGGGGCCCCATCAGCTCGTTCTTGCGCGAGCCGCTCTTGAAGTCGCGGAGCTGAAGATAGAGATAGCCTTCGTTCTGGCCCCAGATCACCGGTGTCTGCTTGTTGATCGGGATGCCATGCTCACCATGGCAGGTGGCGCAGAGCTTTGCCTTTTCTTCGATACCCGGGGCGCCCTGAGCATGCGCACTCCCACTCGTGAGCAACGCGGCCGCGAAGAGCGCCGCATGAACGAAGTGAGGGAACTGGAGCATCACCGATATCCCAATCATGAAAAGGACGGGGCGAGAGGCCCCGTCCTGGCAGTTGCTAAATGTCGCCCAGCGGGCGAACGGGATCAATCAACGGTAAAGGCGATGATGTTGTTCCCGCGCTTGAAGTCGAGCTGGACGTTGCCGCCCGCCCCGACCACGATGTACTGCTTGCCGTCCACGTTATAGGAGGCAGGCGGCGCATTGACGCCGGCGCCCGCGAAGAACGACCACAGCACGTCGCCGCTATTGGCGTCGTAAGCCCGGAACCATCCATCGCCTTCGCCGGTGAAGACCAGGCCGCCGGCAGTCGCCAGAGCCCCGCCCATCATCGGCTGCGGAGTCTTCTTCTGCCACGCGATCTTGCCGGTGTTGTAGTCGACGGCGGTGACGTTGCCGAACTGCTCGGAGCCCGGGATCACCTTGAAGGCGCCACCGAGCCAGAGCTTGCCGCCCGGATAGGGCGAGCTTTCGACATGGTAGGTCATCGGCTGATGCAGGTTCACCGCGTAAGTCAGCCCGAGCTCGGGATTGACCGCCATCGGCGACCATTCCACGCCGCCATTGGCGCCGGGCAGCATGGGCGTGCCTTCTGGAGTGGGCAGCGACCACATGCCGGTCTGATCTACCATCGCCTCGGAGAAGCGGATCAGGCTGCAATCGTCACGGTTATGAACATAGACGTTGCCCGTCTTGCCGGCGTGAATCACGCCCGGGACGGATTTGCCGTCCTTGTTCTTCACATCGACGAGGATCGGCGGGCTCACCGCGTCCAGATCCCACACGTCGTGGGCGATATACTGGAAGTGGCAGACATATTCGCCGGTGTCGAGGTTCACCGATACGAGCGAGTTGGTGTAGAGATTGTCGCCCGGCCGTATGGAGCCGTCGAGGTCAGGCGAAGGATTGCCTGCCACGAAAAAGATGCGCTTCGACTTCAGATCGACCGCCGGGTTCTGCCACACACCGCCGCCAAGCGTCTTGTAAGGATCGCCCAGCTTCTTGAGCGCGGCCTTCTCAGCTGCGATGTCGCGATGCATGTCCTTGCCCGTGGCGTCGTGGGTCGCCCACACGCCCGTGGAATCCTCGGGGGTCGTGTGGAAGTTCCAGAGCAGCTTGCCGGTCTCGGCGTCGTAGGCACGCACGAAGCCGCGGATGCCGTACTCGCCGCCATTAGTGCCGATCAGGATCTTGCCGTCCACGGCGGTCGGCGCCATGGTCTCGCTGTAACCGAGCTCGGGTTCAGCGATGTCCGTCTGCCAGATCAGGCTTCCGGTCTTGGCGTCGAGCGCGACCAGCTTGGAGTCGAGGGTTCCCATGAAGACCTTGTCGCCATGAATGGCGACGCCGCGGTTATTCGGGCCGCAGCAATAGGTCGTGACGGGACCCATCTTGTGCTTGTAGTGCCAATACTCCTCGCCGGTCTTGGCGTTGATGGCATAGGCGTGGTTGAAGGAGGTGGTGACATACATCACCTCGCCGACGACGATCGGCGTTGTCTCCAACGACTCCTTCACCTCGGTCTGGAAAATCCAGGCGGGACGAAGCTTGCCGACATTGGATGTGTTGATTTGCTTGCCGGGGTAATACCGGGTCTGATCGTAATTGCCGTTGGTGTGCAGAAAATTGTTCTCGTCACCGGCGGCGGCGCTGAGCTGCTCCTGAGAGACAGAAGCGACAGGCGCATCCTTTTTCTTGGTAGTGGGGGCTGCCGGTGTTTCTTCCTGGGCAAACGCCTGATGCAGATTGGCACCGGCGAAACCTATCACTAGCGCGCTTACCAGCGCGCCAGCCATCTTGTAACGCACCATCTTTTCCTCCCTAGCGTGATCCCGATTTGACCGGTTTTTCCGGCCGCTCCAGACGGGTTCGCGCCTTCAGACTGCGCGTGGGCTTGCCATTTGTCAATAAAACCATTGCCTGTACTTCCTGCGACTACTGCTATTTTAGCTGTCATCTAGCGGATAGAATTGCCATTGGCATTCAGTGGTGTAGGGCGAGTGAGTTTTGTCGATGCAGTTCGGACAGCGTCTCCCATCGCCTGCCACTCGAAGGCTGGAGACTGGCAAGGCTATTGGGCCCTACCGCTACCCTGCGCCGGCATGGTGCTTGGGGGTGTTCCTGTTGCTGGCCCCGCTGCTCGCCCCCGCGTCTCAGTCCGAAGCACAGGCGGAGCCGGTCGTCGAGACCGCCACCGTGCCGATCGGCTATTTGAAGCAGGAGGTGAAGCGGCTGATCCCCTTGTCGCGGCTGACTGTCGAGCCTGACGATCTGGGCATCGCCGGCGCCGAGATCGCGCTCAAGGACAACAACACCACCGGTAGGTTTACCAAGCAGGACTTCAAGCTCGACGTTGAGCGCGTCCCGATCGGCGGCGATGCCATCGAGGCGCTACGCAAGCTTGTGGAGAGCGGTCACCAATTGGTGCTGGTGGATGCTCCCGCCGAGGCTTTGTTGCAACTGGCGGACTCGGTCAAAGACCAGGACGTGCTGCTGTTCAATGTGCGAGCGCCCGAGGTGAGCCTCAGGCAAGAAGAGTGCCGCGCCAATGTGCTGCACACCGCGCCCGACCGCGCCATGCTCGCCGATGCGCTGGCTCAATATCTCGTGTGGAAGCAATGGCAACGCTGGCTGGTGGTGAAGGGCGTCTTTCCCGAAGACCTCGCCTATCTCGACGCCCTGCACCGGGCGGCGCGGCGCTTCGGCGCCACCATCGTCGAGGAGCGTGAATATAAGGAGACACCAGGCGCAAGGCGTTCAGACACGGGCCAGCAGCAGATCCAGCTGCAAATGCCGGGCTTTACCCAAGGCGCGCCAAGCCACGACGTGGTGGTCGTGGCGGACGAGGCTGAAATTTTCGGCCCCTATCTTCCCTACCGCACCTGGGATCCGCGTCCCGTCGCCGGCACCGCCGGCCTCAAGGCCATGAGCTGGCATCTGGCGCACGAGCAATGGGGCGCCACGCAGATGCAGAATCGTTTCCAACGCTTTGCCAAACGCTTCATGCTGCCGCTCGATTATCAGGCCTGGGTGGCGGTGCGCGCCATAGGCGAAGCGGCGTCACGCACGCAGTCTTCCAAATTTGTCCCCATCGCCGCGCATCTCCGCAGCGACCAGCTCGAGCTTGCCGCCTTCAAGGGGCAAAAAGTCACCTTCCGCTCCTGGGACGGGCAGCTCCGCCAGCCGATCATCGTCGCCGGCCCCGAACTGCCAGTCTCGATGTCGCCGCAACAGGGTTTCCTGCACGAATTTGCCGAAGTCGATACGCTCGGCATCGATCGGCCGGAGAGCAAGTGCAAACTCGCAAGGGGAGGGGAATGACCGCGAACAGGTTTCATATCGCCACCGCGGCGGTGGCCGGCATGATGTTCGCCGCCGGGCCGGCTGCGGGCTACACGGTCTATGTCTCCAACGAGAAGGGCAACTCGCTCACCGTCATCGACAGCGCCACGCTCCAGGTGCTGGAAACCGTCCAGGTGGGCCAGCGTCCGCGCGGCATCATGCTGACCAAAGACGGCAAGCAGCTGCTGATTTGCGCGAGCGACGACGACACCGTCCAGATGCTCGACGTGTCAACGCGCGAGCTCGCGGGCGATCTGCCGTCTGGACCGGACCCCGAGCTGCTCAACATGCATCCCTCGGGAAGCCCCGTCTATATCGCCAACGAGGACGACAATCTGCTCACGGTAATCGACCTCCCTAAAAGAGAAGTGCTCGCGGAGGTGGAGGTCGGCGTCGAGCCCGAAGGCGTCGGCATCAGTCCCGACGGCAAGGTCGTGGTGGTGACCTCCGAAACCACCAACATGGCCCATTTCATCGACACCGAGACCAATGAAATTTTCGACAACGTACTGGTGGGGACGCGGCCGCGTTTCGCCGAGTTCACCGCGGATGGCACGCAATTATGGGTGACGGCGGAAGTCGGTGGGACGGTCGCGGTGATCGACGCCAAGACGCGCAAGATCGTCAAGACCATCGGCTTTGAGATTCCCGGCATCCAGCCCGAATATATTCAACCGGTCGGCGTTCGCGTTACCAAGGACGGCGCCAAGGCCTTCGTCGCCTTGGGCCCCGCCAACCATGTGGCGGTCATCGACGCCAAGAAGCTGGAAGTGGAAAAATATCTGCTGGTGGGCAAGCGCGTCTGGCAGCTCGCCTTCACGCCGGACGATGCGCTCCTGTTTACCACCAACGGCAACAGCAACGACGTCTCGGTGATCGATGTGCCCAGTCTGAAGGTGGTGAAGTCGATCCCCGTGGGCTACGCGCCGTGGGGCGTCACCGTCTCGCAGGACTAGGCAAGCGCGGCGTCCGCGTGCCCATTCGGTCCTGGTTTCGTCTGCTCCGCCTCAAGCAGAGGCGACCCACTCACCGGCCACATAGCCGAACGCAACCGCGTCGGGGTCTTTCTTGGCGGCTTGCCGCAACTTGTCCTCGGCGTCGACCACGAGGCTGCGGCGGCTGGTGCTGGTATCCGTGGCGTCCTTGAACCCGCTCAGGAGAATGATCTTCCTGCCGCGCATGACGATCTTCGGGAGTGCCATTCCTACCTCCTCGGCCTGCCCGGAAGAACGCTCTGAACGGCTTTTTGGAAAGCTCAGGTTCAGGTCGCGCGTCCTCAAGGCAAGCGCCTTGCTCCACACGGCGACCCCCACGTCAGCCAATGATGTGTATAGCAACGAAATGCGACGAAGCTAAGACGAGCGCGCGGAGAGAAAAAGACTGTGCGCATCAAACGCGCGCACTGCGCTCGTCACGGATCAGCGATGCGAGTCCCTGCTGCGTTGCAACAACAGGCGTCCAGTTCAAACGTCCGAGCGCGGATGCATCGGCCACCAACGAGCCGAATAGAGGTTGATAGTTCTCCGCTTTGCCGGCGGCACGCAACGCTGCCTCGAGCATGGGTCGCGGCACGTAGAACAATCCGGCGCGGCGCCCCAAGCCTTGCCGCAATGCAGCAACGATGGCGCCGATGGTGAGCGGTTCGGGATCGGCGACGATAAGGGGGCGCTTCAGCGGCGAAGGCGCGGCGAGCACCCGGTCCACCGCCGCGACCAGATTGTCCAAGCCGAGCAGCGAGTGCTCGCCGCTCAGCCCCGCCAACGGCAGTGGGTAGGGCGAGCGGGCGAGTTTGATCAGCCGCGCCATGTTGCCTTGCACGCCAGGTCCGTAGACGAGCGCTAGCCTGAGCGCCACCCAGTCCAAGCCGGTCTCGGCAAGCCCCTGTTCAGCGGCGAGTTTCGACCGTCCATAGGCGTCGGTCGGCTGCGGCTCACGGTCCTCGGTCAGCACGCTGTCGGCGATGGGACCCGACTGCGCCCTGATCGAGGAGAGAAAGACGAAGCGTTTGACGCGCGCCCGCTCGGCCGCCTTAGCGAATGCGACCGTGGCTTCGGTATTGAAGCGGCGATAATCGTCCTCGGGCAGCCCCGACATGGTGTTGGCAATGCCGGCTGTGTGGATCACTGCGTCAACCTCGGCAAGCGCCTCCGCCATGTTGTGGGGGCGGGTCAGATCGCCGATCAGCACGCTGGCGCAGCCCTCGGGCATCATGGTCGGGCGGCGCAGCAGCACGCGCACCCGGTAGCCGCGTCTGGGCAGCTCTTTCAGCAGATATTGGCCGATGAAGCCGGTGGCGCCTGTGAGCGCCACCAGGGGCTTGCGTGCTGGATGTGCCGTGGTTTCCGCCATGCTTCTTCGAGGCCTGCAAAGTCCGGGCTTGAACGGTCTTTTCACGGCTTCAGTGGACAACCGGATTTGGGCCGGAACAAGCCGGAGATTGATCGGGGTTTTTCCCCCCTTTCTCGGTCCTGAGCGGGCCAATCCCCGGAATATTTCGCCTCGCTTTGCTGTCTTGGGATAGGCTACTGAACCTCACAGGGATGCCCTTATGGCCGCGGGCTCTGGGGTCAAAGTCTCTTAGATCGGGGGAATTGCTTTGGGACGGGCCTGGTGGAGTGCTCTGCTGGTCTTGGCGCTCGCCGCTTGCACGGGGCTGCCGCGCAGCCCCGTGCCTCAGGTTTTTGAAACCGAAGCCCAGGTGATCGGCATGGGCCCAACGCCGGTCCGCTTCTGGGGCGACGAGCTGCCGCCCCATGCCGACGCCTATGTCAAGAAGAAGTGGGCACAGACGCGCGCCAACCGGCCGGAACTTTTAGCCGGTGGCCGCCGCCCAAATATCAATTTTCTGGCCATCTCCGGCGGCGGCAGCGACGGCAGACATTCGGTGATTGGGGAGGGTTATGAATCTCGCTGAACTCAACAAGATAGCCACCGCCATGGTCGCGCCCGGCAAGGGTATTCTCGCTGCCGACGAATCGGGCGGCACGATCAAGAAGCGGTTCGATGCCATCGGTGTCGACTCCACGGAGGCCAGCCGGCGCGACTACCGCGAGCTGCTGTTCCGTTCCGCCAAGGCCATGGCCGACCGCATCTCCGGCGTGATCCTGTTCGACGAGACCATCCGGCAGAAGGCCGCCGACGGCACGCCGCTGGTCAAGGTGATCGAGCAGGCAGGTTCGATCCCCGGCATCAAGGTCGACAAGGGGGCCAAGCCGCTCGCCTTCTCACCGGGCGAGACCATCACCGAGGGGCTCGACGGTTTGCGCGAACGGTTGATCGAATATCGCGATCTCGGCGCCAAGTTCTGCAAATGGCGCGCGGTGATCGATATCGGTCCCGGCATACCGAGCTACAATTGCATCAGCGCCAACGTGCATGCGCTCGCCCGCTACGCCGCGCTCTGCCAGGAGCAGGGTCTGGTGCCGATCGTCGAGCCCGAAGTGCTGATGGATGGCGATCACGGCATCGACCGCTGCGAGGAAGTCACCGAATTCGTGCTGAAGACGGTATTCCAGGAACTGTATTACGCGAAGGTTCAGCCCGAAGGCATGGTGCTCAAGCCCAATATGGTGGTGCCTGGGAAGAAGAGTGCCAAGCAGGCGTCCGACGCGGAGATCGCCGAGAAGACGCTTCAAGTGCTCAAGGCCTGCGTCCCCGTCGCCGTGCCGGGCATCGCCTTTTTGTCAGGCGGTCAGTCCGACGTCGAGGCTACGACGCGCCTCGACGCCATGAACAAGATCGGCATGGTGCCTTGGCGGCTCAGCTTCTCCTACGGGCGCGCGCTCCAGACCGCGCCGCAAAAGGCCTGGTCGGGGAAGGCCGAGAACAAGCAAGCGGCGCAAGCGGCCTTCGCCCATCGCGCCGAGATGAACGGCCTCGCCACGCTCGGGCAATGGAAGCCGGAACTGGAAAAGAAAGCCGCCTAGCCCTCAAGCAAGCCAAGAAATGTTTGGGGCTTTGCGCGCAGCTCGACAGTCGCCGACTGCCTCATCGGTATAGTCGCGCACGGACCGGCGCCCGTTGATGGCGTCCAGCAGCTCCATGGCGCGAGACTCCCGTAAGAGCCGCCGTCACGCGTTGAGCGAGATCAATGAGCTGCGCTCTGGATATTAGGGCATAGGCTGGTCGGGACTATCGGCGGGCGGCTGCTCGTCGGATGGCTGCTCGTTGGCAGGCGGCTCGGCAGGCGGCTCGTCCGGAATCGCCTCGGCGGCGGGCGGCGCGGGTGGCGGGGCAGCATCGAGCGTGGCCGCGGACCATTGCAACAATTCGGTCTGCACTTTGCCGAAGGCTTCGTCGAGTGCGCTCACATAGGCTTGCGTGTCGGTTCCATTGGCGGGCGCTGTGACCTGAAACCGCTTCGCAGCGATGATCTTGCCGTCGCCATCCACGATCTTGGCCATGAACTCGATTTCGGCCTCGGACTCTGCCGCGGTCGACAAATGGAAACGCCGGATGTCGATCAGCAGCCGATAACCGCCGAGCCCTTCCTGGGTGCGTGTGACTGCCTGCGCGTAGCCGGCATTCTCGAAGCTCTGGATCAATTTTGCTTGGAACAGGACAGGCAGGTTGTCGCTCAAGCGCGCGTCTTGCAGCTGCTTGCTCTCGCCCTCCGCGGGCTGCAACAGGATCCTGTCGGTATTGAAGCCCATGACCGTCGTCGGCTCCGGGATGATCAGCTGCCAGGACGGCGTCTCGGCGGGAGGTGGCGGAAGATCGGTAGCGGCGGCGAGATCGAAGACGGGAACGCCTCCGGCACCGGTTCCGCCCCCGGTCATGCGCTCGAGGCCGGCCAGGATGCCGTCAACCTTGTCGGAGTTACGCGCGAGGGCGTCGGTGAAGGTCTCGATATTGGTGATGGCTTGGTTCAGCGCTTGGGCATTCTGGGCAAGGACGTCATCGACGCGCTGGAACGCCTCGCGCGCGGCCTGAGTCCAATCCTGGCTTGCGCCGGGCTGGGCGATGAGCGTCGGCGGGGAGCCGCCTTCGCCAAGGACCGCGGGCGTTGAGCCGCTGCCGCCTCTCAGCGTCACCGCCGCGCCGCCGGTCAAGCCTTGCGTCTCGATGCCGACTTGCGTGTCGGAGCGGATCGGCGTGTTGCGCTCCACGGCGATGGTGGCGACTACCTGCTGAGGTGCATCGGGATTGAGCGCGAGCTGCGTGACCTCGCCGACGCGAATGCCGTTGAACAGGACCGCGGAGCCGACCAGCAGTCCGGACACGGTACCATCGAAGTGGACCTGGTAGGTCTCCCTCTGGGTAAACCCGCCTTTGTTCTCCAGCCAATAGACGAAGGCGAAACTCGCCAGGATGACGGCGAGCATGAACAATCCGATCAAGGCGTAGCGGGCACGCGTTTCCATCGATCAAGGTCCTTTGGTCATGCGTTCAATTGCCGTTCCGCCAGCATGCCGCCGCGTTTTCCCTGGAAGTAGTTCTTCACCCAGGGATGCTCGGATTCGAGCATGGTGGGAATCGGGCCTTCCGCCACCACCTTGCCGTCGGCAAGGACGGCCACGCGGTCGCAAGCGGTATAGAGGCTTTCCAGGTCGTGAGTCACCATGAACACGGTGATCTCCAGCGTTTGTTGGAGTGTGCGGATCAGTTCGTCGAAATCGCCGGCGGAAATCGGATCGAGCCCGGAGGTCGGCTCGTCGAGGAATACGATCTCGGGGTCGAGCGCCAGCGCCCGGGCCAGCGCCACGCGCTTGGTCATGCCGCCAGACAGCTCGGAGGGGAATTTGTCGGCATCCTGAGGGGTGAGCCCGACCATTTCCAACTTGGCCAGCGCCATCTCGTCGAGCAGCCTCTGCGACAATTTAAGGTTTTCGCGCATGGGGAATTGCACGTTCTGGCGCACGGTGAGCGAGGAGAACAGGGCGCCTTGCTGGAACAGAACGCCCCAACGGCGCTCCAGTGCGCGGCGCTCCTGCTCGTTCGCATGGTCTAGATTGACGCCGAGCACTTCGATGGTGCCATGCCGCTTCGGCAACAGCCCGATGATGGTGCGCAGCAGGACCGACTTGCCGCTGCCCGACGCGCCGACCACGCCGAGGATTTCGGCCTCGCGCACGTCGAGCGACAGATGATCGAGCACGGTCTGGTCGCCGAAACCGACCACGAGGTCGCGCACTTTGATCGCGGCGTTCTCAGCCATTTCAGGTCACATACCGATCGAAGCGAAGAAGATGGCGAACAGGCCGTCGAGCACGATCACCAGGAAGATCGATTTCACCACCGAGGCCGTGGTCTTCAGGCCGAGCGACTCGGCGCTGCCTTTCACTTGCAGCCCCTCGGCACAGGCGACGATGCCGATAACCAGCCCCATGAACGGCGCCTTGATCATGCCCACCTGGAAATGGGTGAGCGAGATCGCCTCCATCAGGCGTGAGATATAGATGTCGGGGCTCATGCCGCCATAAAGCCAGGCCACCAGTCCGCCGCCGTAAAGCGCGGCCATGCAGCCAAGGAAGGTGAGTATTGGCAGCGCGATGACGAGAACCAGAATGCGCGGCAGGACGAGCACTTCGATCGGGTCGAAGCCCATGGTGCGGAGCGCATCGATCTCCTCACGCATCTTCATGGAGCCGAGCTCGGCGGTGTAGGAACTGCCGGATCGGCCGGCGACCATGATGGCCACGATCAGCACGCCGATCTCGCGCAAGATGAGAATGCCGACCAGGTCGACGGCATACATCTCGGCGCCGAATTTGCGGAAATGGAAGATGCCTTGCTGCGCGATGATGCCGCCGATGAGGAAGGTGATGAGCAGGATGATGGGGACCGCCTGCCAGGCCACGCGGTCGAGCTGATGCACCATCGAGGTGAAGCGGAACTCATGCGGGCGCACGAGTACCCGTGCCGCCGCCACGCCGACAGCGCCGAGCATGTCGGCGAAGAGAATCAGATCGCGGCCGAAGCCGGCGCCCGCCCTTCCCACGGAAACGAGGGCGGCGACGATCGGGTTGTCACGCGAAGGGGGGGCAGGAGGCGCGCGGTTGACGGTCTGCATTTCCTCGAGCAGGCCGAGGTCATGCTCGGGCAGGCCGACAACGACCGTTTCCCGTCCGGACCCGGTCCATTGGCGCGTCAAGCGCTCCAGCAGCCACGCACCGAACGTGTCGAACTCGCGCACGCCGGCCATGTCGATCGACACGGTCTTCACCTTCAGGGCGTCGCCGGCCACGCTGTCTACAAGGGATTCAAGCTCGTTGGCATTGGGAGCGGTCCACGAGCCGCCGGCGGCGAGTTCGAGCCGTTCTCCCTTAAGCTTGCTGGTCAGCAGATGCTCGCCCATGACACGGCTCCTCCAGCCTCTTGCAATCGCATCGGCCTTATAGAGCGGAGAGCTAGCTTCGGCTCAGACTGATCTGCACGCTCTTGAGGCCGCCGCCCGCAGTCGCGATTGAAACGCTTTGACGGGTGGGACTGTACGATACCTGCATGGAGCCGTTAATGCCGCCGCTGATCCTGAGGCTCACTTTGCCGGAGCCAATCTGTCCGGCGGCGCTGCCTGACGCATTGAAGGTGCGTTCTTCCCAGGTGCCGGAAACGCGGCCACCGCTTTGGCTGAGCTTGCTCCTGATCTCGACATTCTGGCTCTCGCTCTGGCAGCGAATGGCCATGCCGAGATTGGCCCCGCCCCCGGTATAGTAGACGTTGCATTGTAGGCGCTCTTTGCGGCCGTTGCTAAGCTGGATCTGTCCACTGCCGCGCCATGAGCCGAGCAGGGCATCGAACGGACTAGCTTGGGCGTAAGTGTTGAGCCAGGTGGGGAGCATAAAAAGCGCCGCCAGGCCGAGGGCGGCGATAGACCGTAAAGCGGCCTTGGAGCGAATCAGATCTGTCATGACCTCACTTTTTCGGTAATTGCGCCGGCGAACAACCAGAATTCTTATGATGGGATGATGATGGAGGAGGTTACCCCGTGCGCAAATAGGGACGCAACCGTGCTTCGACAAGCGGGCGAAGATTACATCGTGTCCGCGGAGATACGTGCCTGGACCCCTTAGGCAGCCAGATCGGTGCGGCGTTGTGGCGCTGCCGCTGGCCGTGGTTCAAATGGTTGCGGCTCGGGGCGTGTTGATGGCCTGCCGATAAGCCGTCCCAGACCGGCCGAATCGATAAACCCTAGGGCGGAAGTCGTTCCCATGAGCCTCCCCCACTCCTCGGCGTAGTCTTGGCGGAGGTCGGCGAACCAGGCCCGCTGAAATGCGCCCATATCCGAGATATCACCGCAACGACCGAGCGATTGGAGGAAAGCGAGGTTGGTGCGCAGTCTCTTGGCCACGAAGCGCGTGCCTTCCACCTGATAGGCTTGCCAAGCCTTCAGCTGCGCTTCCGCGACGGCCGTGGCAAGATCGAGGAGAGGATTTGACGGGCGAGATTGCGTCTCGCTTTGCTTGTGCATGGGGTCTGGCATTATCGCCTCCATGTGAAGGGCCAATGACGGCGCATCCTATGCTCCGCCCTTGCGCTATGATGGACCGCCAGGGAAGAAGCGGCCTTGATTAAGCTCAAAACCGCGAAAGGCCTTTGTGGGTCCATGCGGACGTTCTAAATTCACGTTTCTGTTCATGGCCTGTGGAAAACAAGGCCCGCCATGGCGCCGAAGCCGAACGTTGCCATCACCTATTGCCGGCTCTGCGGCTGGCTCCTGCGGGCCACATGGATGGGCCAGGAGCTGTTGTCCACCTTCGCCGAGGAGCTCGGCTCTCTCACCCTCATCCCCGACGATACCGGCGGCGTTTTCGAGGTCCGCCTCGACGGCCGGCTGATCTGGTCGCGCAAAGAGGAAGGGCGCTTCCCCGAGATCAAGGAGCTGAAGCAAAAGGTACGGGACACGGTGGCCCCAGACCGCGATCTCGGCCATGTGGATAACAAGGCACCCAAGCCCTAACCCCTTTTAGCCACTGGAAGATCGGGGCTGAGTTATCCATATGAGGCTGGTGTCGTTGCTGGCTGCAAGAGGTCGCTTCTGAAATGTCCCAACCGGTGATCGTCACCATTCCCCACAAGCTCGGCAAGGCGGAAGCCAAGCGTCGGCTGCAAGCGGGCTTCACCAATGTGCGCTCGACCTTCGGCGAGAAATTCGTGGTGCTCGAGGATGCCTGGGCCGGCGAGCATCTCGATTTCCGCGCGAGCCTGCTCGGGCAGACCACCACCGGCACCGTGGACGTGACCGACGATCACATCCGCCTCGAAGTGCAGCTTCCCTGGATGCTCTCGCTGTTGGCCAACAAGGCCAAGGCCCTGGTGCAGAGGCAGGGCAAGCTCATGCTGGAAAAGCCCACCAAACCGACTTAGCCGGTTGGGAATAGACTAAGAAATTTCGACGATGGTGGCTTCGGAAGCGCCGGCTTGCGCGCTTTCGCCGACCGGCTTGCCCATGAGCGCCTGAGCCACGGGTGAAACGTAAGACAGCGTGCCGAGGGAAGGGTCGGCCTCGTCCTCGCCAACGATACGGTAG
>Ga0190265_10001429_pt1 | contig 15724 bp, 10 predicted proteins | sample Popmic124T_FD_133135 | JGI IMG/M metagenome (GOLD analysis project Ga0190265, IMG submission 133135) | Populus adjacent soil microbial communities from riparian zone of Indian Creek, Utah, USA - 124 T | ecosystem: Environmental > Terrestrial > Soil > Riparian zone | place: USA: Utah | collected...
GAGACCGGAAGCTGGCTGTGGGAGACCACGCAGAACTGGCGCAGCCCGGGCTACGAGACGAACGATCTCGGCGTGCTGAGTCGCGCGGACTACAAGTGGATGATCGCCAACCTCGCGCGCCAATGGACCGGCGGGCAGGGTTGGTACCGCTCGATGTTCAGCACCGTCGGGGCGCAGCAGCAGTTCAACTACGAGGGCGACCGAAACGACCTCGATTATCACGCGTACTGGGAAGCGACGTTCAAGAATTACATGCGGTTCAGCATCTGGGGGATCTACCATCCGTCGACATTCGATGAGCGTCTGACGCGAGGCGGCCCGACGGTGAGCCGGTTCGGTTACAAGATGTTCTCAACGGACTTCGGGACCGACAACCGGAGGAGCATCGTCGCGAACGTGACGCTCCAGCACAGCCGGCCGGTCGACAACACTGAGGGCGGGAGAACGGCTCTCTTTCCCACGCTGACCTTCAAGCCGTCGACGCGCGTGCTCCTCAGTCTCGCACCAACCTGGGACCACAATCTCACCTCTCAGCAGTACGTGACGGCGGTCGCCGATCCGACTGCTCCCGCGGGCTTCGCGGGCACGCGGTACGTCTTCGGCCGGATCGAGCAGAAGACCTTCTCGGTGGACACCCGGCTGAATACGACTTTCACACCGAATCTGACGCTGGAGCTGTTCGCGCAGCCATTCCTGGCGAGCGGCCGCTTCACGAGCTTCAAGGAATTTGCGGCGCCGAAAACGCACCGGATGAATTTCTTCGGGCGCGACAACGGGAGCACCGTCACGACCAACACCGACCCGGCGACGGGCGATGTGACGGGATACACGATCGATCCGGACGGCGTGGGACCCGCGGCGTCGTTCACGTTCGACAACGCGGATTTCAACCTGCTGGCGCTGCGCGGGCCCGGCGTGCTCCGCTGGGAATACAAGCCGGGGTCGACCCTGTTCTTCGTGTGGACGCAGGTCCGTGAAGGGTTCGACGACTTCGGCGACTTCAACTTCAGCCGGGACCGTTCGGCGTTGTTCGGGGATCGGCCCACCAACGTCTTTCAGGTCAAGGCGACTTACTGGATCGGGCGCTAGCGTCGGCTCCCTGGTGGCAGGACCGGCTGGAAGGCGGCTACTTAACCGCTGTCTTTACCGGTCCTTTCTTCGCCGCGGGTTTTGGAGCGGACTTCGACGGGGCCTTGCCCGCCACTGCCTTGGCGGTGCTCTTCTTCTTGGAGCTGGCGGCGCGATAGGTGCGCGGTCTGCGGACGCCGCGGACCCAGCGGGCACGAACTCCACGAACGTCGATGTGGGCGAAGGAGCCGCTGCGGCCGGTGTACAGGCCCGTGCCTCCGACAAGCTCCGGATACTTGGCCTCGACCCGCTCGACCGCGGCGAGAATCAGCTTGACGTCGGAGAAATTGACGCGGCCGTCGCCGTTTAGGTCTGACATTCTGCCCGTCCCCTCCTGATCGATGAATACGTCGACGGCGTCACCGAACTGGTGGCGGCTGTCGCGCGCGCTTCCTTCACCGCGGACGGCGCTGTTCCGGGCCGGAGTGCGGAATCCCGAGCGGATTCGCATGCCCTCCGCGTTGATCCCGTGGGCGTTCAGGTCCTGGATCACCAGCTCGAGCTTGTCGAGCAGCGGCTCACGAATGACGAGGTACTTCGGCCAGACGCTCTCCTGTCCGTGCGAAAGGAAGTCGCGCAACCGGAAATGCTCCGAAACGCGGGTGTCCGCATTCTCGCGGGTGACCTCGACGAATCCATCGGGGTTGCGGTAGGCCTCGGAGCGGATGCGCCCCCGTTCGGCAGGCCAGTATCCCATCTTGTAGCCGTTGAGCGAGGCACGAACCTTCTGGCCGAACGACCGCATCGTAAAGACAGTCTGGAAGCCCTGGTCGGCGGGGCTCCTGGCGCCGGTGGAGTACTGGTCGCCGGGCAGCGAGGCGAGGAGGAGCCAGTCCTGCGGCAGGAGGAATCGCGCATAGACCTTACCGCTCAGTCCGGCACCGGTCGCTCCGGATGCTGTACCAGTCCGGCCGCCGGACTTCGGGTCGCCCGCAGGGCTCGAGATGTTCGAAGGACCGGGAACCGAGTCCGCCCCTTTCGCGGTGACCGAAGCGCTCACTTGTCCCACGTGCGGATACATCTGCTGGGCGCCGACGGCTAGAGGGTGACTAGCAGCGGCCAGTATCAGCAGGGGAAAAATTCCTGAGCCAAGACTGGAGCGAGTACGGTGCATGAGGCTCCTCTTCGGTAGCCCGACTGGCGTAGCGGTATAAAATACACCCGCGTTAGCTTCGTGGCTTTGCGTCGCCGTCTTTCGACGGGTATGCCGGTTATCGGAGGCGCCCGAAAGCTTGCTCGGGGCGCGTATCAATAATTTGACGGGTGAGCTAAAAAAATGTAACTGCTGAGCTGGAGGAACGCTCAGGTAATGCGGCAGATGGGGTCTGCTAAATCCAGCAGCCCCAATGAGTTAGATTATTATCTATCAAGTGATTCGCTAGATGCGAAAGCGGGCCGTTTCGACCGTTGTGGAGATTCGCGACCGCGTCAAAATAGTGACGGTGCGCGACCAGCGCTATTTCTGTTTTGGCTTCAATACGGCGGGTTTTGCGACGACCGCTGCGGCCGGTTTCCCGGTGATCGGCGTGGCGGGCTTGGCAGTAGCCGTCGCGGGTTTCGAGGCGACCGCGCCCGAAATGTCCAAGCGGTAATCGCCCTTCACATCGGTGCCCCGCACCGTTCCCCAGAGGGTCTGCTCGCCCGGCTTGGAGCCAACTTTCCACGTCACTTCGGCGCGTCCCTTGGCATCGCTGACTGCGCGCTGAGGAGTCGCCGTGCCCGACGTCGTCGAGAAGCTCAATCGCGCATTCTCGACCGCGTTGCCATAGAGATCGGTAACGACCGCGTACAGGCGCTTGGTCCGCGCCGAGGGCGCGGCTCCCTTGTCTCGCCGGATGACGTCGTCGAAGGAAATGTTGGCGGCGGCGGCGGCTCGGGCATGCGCCCCGACCTTGACGAGTTTCTTGACGCCTTCAACATGGACTGCGAGGGTGTGCGGACCGGCAGACCGGCCCATGGTCCACATGATCCTGGCGCGGCCGAGTGAATCTGTTTGGATGCTGCTGTCGGCGACACTTCCGGCCGATGGCGAGAGGTCGAGATCGGCTACGGCAACGCCGCTCCCGTTGGCATCGACGACCCTGATCACGACCGCCTTTGGCAAGCTGCCGCCGGCGACGCCCTTCTGGCTGTCCCCTGACTCGACAACCAGACCCGTCGGGGCACCGGCAAGTGCGCTCGCGGTGAACGTCACCGGCGGGATCACGAGCGTGCCTGGCCCGCCGCCAACCTGCGCTCGCACGCGATGGGTTCCGGTCCTGGCCGGCAGGGTCCACTTTGCGTAGACGAGGCCGAGCGAGTCGGTCCGGGGGGCAAGTGCTTCTATCGATCCGCCATCGACCGCCGTCCACCGAACCGGAACGTCCGCCAAAGCCCGGCCCGCCGAGTCAGTGACTCTGATGCCCACATTCTCCGCCAGGATCTCACCGGCGCGCCCGCTCAGCGAGCCGACGAGTGGGGACAACCGCGTATCCTCGGGGACGGGATCGGCTTCGGCGAAGACCGCTAGCGCGCTGTCGACGTTCTCGACGGATGCAAACAACGTCTGGCGTCCCGGATAGCGGGCCAGAACCCAGGTCGCGCGCGCGCGTCCGTCGGCGTCGGTGCGGATGGAAGTCGGCTCCACTTTGCCCCCGCCGTCAGGAAGCCGGAAAACAACCAGTTTCCCGGCCGCCGGTGCGCCACGAATGTTCGTGGCGCGCACCACGACGGGCTGCGGAAGCGACATTCCTGCCACAGCCCGCTGGCTGGTCCCGGCAACGAGCGCAAGCGCGGAGGCGGGGGTGACGACCGAGATCCCAAGGCGACCAGCGACGCCATCGATGCGGGCGTTGGCGGCGGTGCGCCCGGCGCCGCGCGCCGTCATGACGCCGGCGGTATCAAGCGATGCGACGGTCGTATCGTCCACCTGCCAGGTTGCGGTCACCCCGGCAATCCGGTGCCCGCGCGCGTCAAGGGCGCGGACGTGGAGCTGGATGTGCCCGCCTTCCGGAATGGTCACGCTCGTGTCGGCGCCGACGCGATCGATCGCTACGGTTGCGACCCGCTGCCTGACGATAATGCTCGAGTGCGCGACGAACTTCCCGACTACGACGCTGACCGCGGTCCGGCCCGGCCCGCGTGCGATTACTGACCCGTCCTGAAGAACCTCCGCGATGGTCGTGTCGCCGGCGGTCCAGGTAGGCCGCGCCCCGACCAGGATGCTGCCGTTCTTGTCGGTTACCGTCGCCGCGTAGTGAACTGTGTCCCCGATCGACGACGCGGTGTCGACCATGGGGCGAAGTCCGACCCACGCCGCACCCAGATTTCCGATCGACTGGTGGGACTCCGTCTGGCCAAGCATCCCATATGAGTAGAGGGCGGTGAACATGGTGACCAAAGCCGCACCCGAGGAGGCGGCGACGGCGACCAGTTTCCCGGCGTGTCCGAACCACGATTTCTTGGCGACGAAAAGGGTGTGAGCCATTAGTCTATGGACTGCGGCGGGGCCGCTGCCGTCACGCACATTTGCGCGCTTTTTGCGCGCACGCTCAGCCCTGATGCAAACGCAGCCGCCCGCTGGCATCCGGGGCGGCTGACGATCCTGAGGAAAAGCGGACGGGGTGGGATTCGAACCCACGGTACGCTATTAACGTACACACACTTTCCAGGCGTGCGCCTTAAACCACTCGGCCACCCGTCCAAAAGACAACGTAAGTTAGGCCGTTACAGCATCTTCTGGGAGTGTCGCTCCACCTGATTCCGGCGGCCGATTCGTGGGTGCGGGCACGAAGATCGGCTGTGCCGAAATACCGCAGCAATGCGTCTATGAGTGTGATGACCACTCTTCGCTTGCTCGCAATTTTTTGCATACTCGCCGCGCTGGCTCCAGCGCCGGCCATCGCGTACATCGATCCGGTCGCGGGCAGCATTTTCCTGCAGGTGCTCATCGCCGGAATACTCGGTGGGCTGCTCGCGTTCAAGCGTGCAGGCTTCATCGTAAAGAGCACGCTCTCCAGGCTCTGGCGCCGGCTCACTGGATGAATGGGGGTCGGATCGGGAGCTCGTTCCGCGATCCCAGTGGATTCCTTTTCAGCAGCGGCGGAACCCTTTATCGCCAGGTTCAGTCCGGCTACGCGCGACATTACGACCAGCTGAGAGCGAGCGGTCTCTACGACGCGCTCGTCGCCGAGGGACTGCTCATTCCCCACGTCGAGGTCGGGCTCGAGAAAGCCGCCGCGCCCGGCGCCTATCGGGTGTTGCAGCCTGAGCGAATCCCGATGGTATCGCTCCCTTACGAGTGGTGCTTCGGCCAGCTGCGCGCAGCCGCGCTGCTCACTCTCCGCGTGCAGCAGGTCGCGATTACGCATGGAATGGTGCTCAAGGATGCGAGCGCGTTCAACGTGCAATTCCGCGGAGCGCTGCCCGTCTTCGTGGACACGCTCTCGTTCGAGCGACTCGAAGAGGGCGAGCCCTGGATCGCCTACCGGCAGTTCTGCCAGCACTTTCTCGCGCCCCTGGCCCTGGAGGCGCTGGTTGACATCCGCCTGCGCGACCTGCTCCGGTCATACCTGGACGGGGTGCCGCTCGATCTTGCTTCGCGCCTGCTCCCCCGCCACACCTGGCTACGGCCGTGGTCGATGATTCACATCCATCTGCACGCGAGATCGATCGACCGCTTTGCGTCGACTTCCGGCGCTCCGGCCGCGCGCAAACCTGCCAAGGCCGCGGCGGGCCGCGTCTCCAAAGCCGGACTCGACGGGCTCGTCTCGCACCTGGTGGATGCGGTCGGCGCACTCAAGTGGTCTTCGGGCGGGACCGAATGGGCCGACTACGAAGCGACGCACGGCTATGATGCCGCGGGGCAGGCTGCCAAGCGCGACATCGTCGAGCGGTACCTGCGGAAAGCACCGCCTGGCCTCGTGTTCGACCTCGGCGCCAACACCGGGGACTACAGTCGTCTGGCGCGATCGCTCGGAGCCTACGCGGTCGCGATCGACGGCGATCCGTCGGCGGTCGAGCGCGCATATGGGCGCTTCGCCGCGGAGAAGGTCGACGGAATCCTTCCGCTCTGGGTGGACCTGCGGAACCCGAGTCCGCCGCAGGGCTGGGCACATCGTGAATGGCCGTCGCTCGCGGAGCGCGGCCCCGCCGATACGGTGCTCGCACTCGCGCTCGTCCACCACCTGGCGATCGGCAACAACGTTCCACTAGCGGACGTAGCGGCCTTTCTCGCCGGACTTGGCCGCCAGGTGATCGTCGAGTGGGTGCCGAAATCGGATCCGCAGGTCCAGCGCCTGCTCGCGAGCCGCGAAGATGTATTCACCGAATACAACGAAGACTCGTTCGTCACGGCGGTGCAGGAGTTCTTTCACATCGACGAGCGTGCGCCCGTCGGCGCGACTGGACGCGTCATGTACCTGCTGTCGGCCCTCGCGCGATGAGGTGGAGGCCTTGGCTCAGCGCGGCGGGGCTCTCGGTTTACCTCTGCCTCGTCCTGTGGAAGCAGCGAACGGGGGGATCGTCCGATTTCGGAGTCGACCTGTTCGGCTCGTGTCTGATCGCCCTGCTCACGGTAGCCATCGGATGGCTAGCCGGCGGGGCGCTGACGAAAGATCCTGACCGCCGTGCCTTGATCGCTCTGATCGCCGGGATGTGGGGTCTTCTGTTCAGCACGTTTCAGCTGGTCGCTGAGAGTGCCCTCGGCCCGGCGTTTCAGTCGGCGCTATTCGCGGCTTTCGTCTGGACGGTGTCTTGTGGCGGGGCATGCTGGCTCCTCTCGCGCGGCTCATCGTCTTTCTCGTTCGTGAGCCGGGCCTTGGGCATCGCCACCATCATTCTTCTCGGTGCGCAGTCGGTCCAGGCAATGAAGGCGTTCTCCGCCGAAAGCACGGAAGAAGAGCCGGCGAAAGAAAAGGTACGAGACCGCCGTGACGGCAAGCGCCCCGACGTCTACGTGATTGTGCTCGACAAATATTCAAGCGGGGCGTGGCTGTCCCATTCCTATGGCGTCGATCACCGCCCGTTCGAGGACTCGCTGCGCGCGCTGGGGTTCGTGGTGCCGCGCGCGGCTCGGGCGAACTACGCGCATACCCAGCTGGCGCTCGCGAGCTTCCTGAACTGGCGTTACATCGAAGCGCAAGGTGCGGGCGAGGCTGCTCCTTCCTGGGACCGGATGCGCCATCTCATCGGCGCCGCCACAACCTGGGATGCGTTCAAGAAACACGGGTACCGGGTCGTGTCGTTCTCGACCAGCTTTCCGGCCACACGCGCGGTTGCAAATGCCGACGTGGAATTGAGTCTGGCAAATCGTTCGGCGCCTCTCGGTGAGACCTGGCGGCTGAACTCTCCACTCGCCTCCATGCCTCTCCAGTGCACGACGGGCGCGTGCACCAGGGCTGGTCCGACGCCCTACCCGATCGAGACGGTTTCCGATGTCGAATGGAAGCTCAAGAAGCTTCAATCGCTGAGTGACAGCGCCGGACCGATCCTGGCTTTCATGCACTTGCTGGTGCCCCACGAGCCGTACCTCTTCGACGCGGACTGCGCGACAGGAGCTCCGTGGTGGCCACTCAATGACCAGGGCGCGAACTTCGCGCGCATCGGAGAAGAGTACGCGATCCAGGTCGGATGTCTCGACCGAATGCTCCTGCGCACAGTGCGGTCGCTGCTGAGGAAGCCGGGTCCGCGTCCCGTCATCGTCCTGCAATCCGATCACGGACACGGCCGCATCACGGCGGATCCTCTGCGGGGATTCACGCTCACGGCGACGGAGCTTTCGCCGGAGCAGCTGGGTGAGCGATTCGGTGTTTTTGCCGCCTACACCTTTCCCGGCGCCGACACGGCGGTGTATGACGACATCTCGGCTGTGAACGTGATGCCATTGGTGATGCGGTCCCTTTTCGGAACGGTCGCGCAGCGACTGCCCGATCGCTCGCTGTGGTCCACGTATCAGGACGCGTTCACCTTCACCGAGATTGCGCCGAGCATGACGCGTCCGCCGGGCGGAAAGAGCGCCGCCGCGCCGGCGCGAACACCTCCGCTCGACGGGCAATAACGGACAGGGAGAGATTCGAACTCTCGATACCGGGTTCACCGGTATGCCGGTTTTCGAGACCGGTGCCTTCAACCACTCGGCCACCTGTCCAGCAGTCGCGCAAGTTATTGGGAAATCACAGCTTCTTCAACCCACTTGGGTGGCATGAATATCGCCCTTTTGAGGCTTGTGATCACATCTCAGTCCTTCATGACCGATCGCCGGCCAATTCGCAGAGCTTTGTTACTCCTGCCCTTCGCTTTCTTGCTGGGCTGCGGCGGCGACTCTCCCACCGATCCGGGAACGGGCACGCCGACACCCCCGTCCGGGCCACGCACAGAAGCGGAGATCTACCTCGATGCCGCTCGCGTCGCGTGGCAATTCATCGAGCGCAAATCCGAGCCGGCCACGGGGCTCGCCTGGGCACACAACACCTTTCAGTACATCACTGTTTGGGACATGGGCAGTCTGCTCGCCGCGGTTCATGCCGCGCATGAGCTCGGCATAATCTCGGACGCGACGTTTCACGCCCGGGTCGCGCGGCTGCTCGAGACGTTCAACACGATGCCGATGGTTCAGAACACCGGCTTCAACCGGACCTACGACGCGGTGACTGCCAGGATGGTAGACCGCAGCAACGCCTTCACGAACACGGGGACGGGCTGGTCACCGGTCGACATCGGCAGGCTACTCGTCGCGCTCCGCATTCTCGCGCGCGACGAGCCACAGTACGCAGCGAGCGCGCAGAGCATCGTCAATCGCCTCGACATGTCCCGGCTCGTCAGAAGCGGAGTAATTCGCGGCTCGGATGTCGACAGAAACGGAAACATCTACACCTACCGCGAAGGCGAGCTCGGGTATGAGCAGTACGGTGCGGCCGGATTCGCGCTCTGGGGATTCAGGGCAAACGAAGCTCTGGACCCGAACTGGAATTCCGCGCCGGTAGATGTCTATGGAGTTCCAGTCTACAACGACACGCGCGGCAACGCCCGCATCACGAGCGAGCCATACGTCATGCTCGGCATGGAGACGGGGTTCTATCACCCCGACCTGCGCAAGCACGCCGAGCGCGTGTTGGCGGCGCAGGAAGCACGGTTCAACCAGGACGGAATTCTTACGATGGTGAGCGAGGACGCGCTTCCCGACCCTCCGCACTACTTCTATTACTACAGCGTCTACCACGACGGCAGGATATTCCCGGTCGAAGGTCCCATCTCGGGGACGTACGTCTCCGGGCCGAGGTGGGTCAGCTCCAAGGCGGCGTTCGGGTACCGCGCAATAATGCCGACGGAGTACACCCGCACGGTTTTCGACGCGATTCAGACATCAGGGATCGTTGGGTCTGGCTGGGGGGCCGGTGTGTACGAAGACACTCTCCAGCCTACGGGGGAGCCAAGTCTCAATACGAACGCGATGATTCTCGAGTCTGCGCTTTACTACGAGCGCCAGGCACCGTTCTCGTCGGAGTCGATCCAGTAGCCGGAGCGCGCACGCAGTTGGCAGGTTGATGCTATCAAAGCAGAGCGCGGCGGGAATGAATCCCCGCCGCGCTTTTTGGGCCTCGGATACCTACGTCAGGTCAGGTGCAGCCCTGCGTTGGCGCCGGCACGCGGGCGAGGCACTCAGCTTCCGGAAAAGGAAACCGGGCCTGGATGGTGTGGTCCGGTAACTGATTGGGCAGCATCGACAGCTGTCCGAACCGGCGCGCATCTATCCAGCGATGACCTCCCTCGAACAGCAGCGAGTAGGTTCTCTGCCGGCGGAGCTCGGTGATGAAATCGGCATCGTTGAGGAAGGGACCTCGTGGCGCCAGCCCTCCCGAATTTGTGCGGATGAAGTTGATGTCCGCCAGCGCGCCCACCTGGTCAAGGGTGAAGAACCGTGCTTCGGCGCGGAGCAGAATCAGCTCCTCGTTCTTGATGATCGGAATCGGAGCGGTGTTGGAGTTATAAATGGAGAACACAAAATCAGTGATGATGTTCTGCAGCTCCCGTGGCTCCGCCAACGTCGCAACTTTAGCCAGGACGCGATTGTCGCGCGTGCCATCCGGTTTGTTCTCCGCGCCCGTCACAATCGACGGGTTGACGACGATGGCGCGGCCAGTCGGATCGAAGAGCGTGTTCTGGGTGTCGCCGGATCCGGTGGAGAAAGAGTGGTAGACGCCGAGCGACAGTGGCGACGCAGTGCTTATGAAAGACGCATTCACGGCCGCAAGCGAGCTTGCATAGTTCCCGCTATACGCCTCAACGCGTGCCTTCAGCGCGCGGTTGAACTGCCCGAACGTGGTCGGCGTGTTGAAGCCCGCGAAGCCGGGGCTCAAACTGAACGGAAAGGCGGCTCCACCCGCCTGAAGCTCGGCGAGACCTTCATCTAGCAGGGTGACGATGTGCGCGAAGACCTGGGCCTTGGTTGCAAGCGGCGCAGGAGGGCCAACCGGATCGATGTTGACGTCTATAGGCGCGCCGAGGTTGTCGCGTGTGTTTATCACGTGCAGGTAGTCGAGCGCCTGAATCGTCTTGGCGAACCCCGTGACAGCCGACTTCTGCTCTGCCGTCAGGCCGACCACAGCCTCCGCGGCACCGAGGACGAGGTTCGCGTTGCGAATGTTGCGGTAAGGCGCGGCGAACAGGTTCCCGCCGAAGGCGGGACTGCCGCCGTCGAGCGGCCCGATCACCATCTCCGTAATGAAGCGCGGATCGGCTGAATCAAAGTTGTAGGACTCCCGCCCCAGGATGCCGAGGAGGGAGACATAACCGTTCTGCGCACCGATCCCGACCCGCGTGCCTACGAGCAGACCCTGTGCGGCCTGGGCAACCTTGGTCGGCGTCGGACTGCTGACCAGATCGTCGATACTCGTATTGTTGAAATCGGGAACGACCAGATCCTTGCACGCAGACACGGCAAAGACCAACGCGGCGGCGGCGACAATCCTGACCGCTCTCATTGGAAGTTTCGTCATGGTTGTCATGATTAGAACCCCAGGCTGACGGAGAACCAGAAGCTGCGGCTCGGTGGGAAAGGTCCTACATCGATGTTCCGGCCGACCGCCTGGTTTCCGAAGTTGCTGACTTCGGGATCCATGCCCGTGTAATCCGTGAACGTGAGCAGATTGCGCCCGCTGAAGCTCAGCTCGGCGGTTTCCACGCCCCGCCCGAAGCGGGACACCATCGCCGGCGGAACCTCAAAGGATAGCGTCACCTCGCGAAGCTTCACGAACGATGCGTCCTCGACGTAGACGGCAGTCTGCCGCCCAAATACTCTCAGCCGATTCGCTCCCTTCGTTGTCTGGAGCGTGCCCACAGTAATCGGATCGGCGTAGTCCTCCGTGTTCGCGGCGAGATCATAGAGGAACTTGGTGAGATTGATCACGTCGCCGCCCTTCTGCCAATCGAGGAGTCCATAAAGACGAATGCGCTTGAACCTCAGGCTGTTCACGAACGACATGTTGAAGTCGGGATTCGCATCGCCGATCTTGCGAACTACTACGGAGCCGTTCGGAAGACTGTCATTGCCTACGATCTGAGTAGGGGACGCGCCCTCTTCGAACTGGAACGACCCGAGCGCCGTACCGAAGCCCAGCCCTCGGAACGTCGGAACGGGAAGGTCGAGAATCTTGCTCCGCGTCGACGAGTACGCCGTCCGGAAAATCCACTCCGTTTGGGCTGATTGAATCGGCACGAGGTTGATGGCTACCTCGGCGCCAGTCGTCCGCACCTTGCCGCCGTTGAAAACCTCGAATCCGAAGCCGGACGACGGCGCAAGCGTGCGCTGGAGGAGAAGGTCCGTTATGTCCCGCCGGAATCCTGTCAGCTCCACCGCGCCGCGTCCGCCGGCGAGAGTCAGGTCAACTCCGCCTTCGATCTCGGCCTGCCTCTCGGGGCGGAGATCAGGCGCCCCCACAGTTCCTCCCGCCGGCACGACAAGACCGGGGAGTCCCGCAATGTTCTCAATCGCGCTCAGCGGCGTGAATTTCTGGCCGAACAGCGGCTGGTTTCCGGACTGACCGTACGCGGCGCGAAGCTTCACATCCTCGAGGGCGCGAAACGGCTGAGGGAACCTGAATGAAGCGGAGAACTTGGGATAGAAGAAATACTTCTCGTGGTCGCTGTTCGCGCTGCCACGGTCGGCGTTGATGCCGGCGGTGAGAAAGAGTCGTTCGCCCAGAGTCAGGAACTCTTCCTGCGCGAACAGACCGAAATCCTCGACCCGCTGCCGCTGCTCGAGCACGCGCACACTGGTGCCTGCCCCCACAATGCCCAGCCCGCCCACCAGGTTGCGGCTCACGATCCTCGAGATCCGCAGATCGCGGCTGGATCCGTTCACGCCGACCGACGTCGTCGCCGTAAACGCACCGCTCTCCGGAGAGAGGACCATGACTCCGTTGACGCCCAGGTTCAGGTTCAGGTTGTTGCTGTTGCTGAGGAGTGCCGTGCCCGGCTCACCGTCATCGATCGGCTCGAACTGGAGCTCGGGCGGAAAGAGCAGCGAGTTCTCCTGACTGAAGTGGTCGGCGCCGCCGTTGGCGATGAACCTGAGGCTGAACGACGGCCGCTCGACGGCGGTAAAGGTCAGACGCCCAGCCGCAAGGGAGCGCCAGACTTTCTCGTCGTTCGTCATCAGCTCGGCGGTCTGAAGCGGGTTGCTTATCTGGCCGCCGAAACGGTGCGCCGGGAAGCTGCCGTCGGCATTGCGGCTCAGATCGAAGAAGCTCGGCGTGAACGCGAGCACCATCCAGTAGCTGACGCCCACGTTGTCGTTGTTCGTCAGGCCGCGCTGGGCGAGCGACCGTGTGACGTTCGTCTGGAAGCTCAGGTTCAGGCGCCGACCAAAATCCTGATCGAGATTGGCGCGGACCGCCTGCTTGCCATAACCGGTATTCTCGATTATCCCGCCGTCGTGCTTCCAGAGCCCGGATGCGTAGTACCGCGTGTCTTCGTCGCCGCCGCTCACGTCAACAATGCTCTCACTCGACACCGGAGTCCGTCCGGCAAGCTCGCGCTCGTGATCGAAAACGACCCCCGGCGTGAACGCAGTGGCCGCGCCCGCGCCAAACGCGTCGGTTGCTTCCTGGAGCGTGTTGAAGCGCCGGGACCCGAGGGTGTTGGAGATCTTGGAAACGCCAATGCGCTGTATCGCGTTGACTTGCCGCTCACCCGCTCTGCCCCGGCGGGTCGTGATGATCACGACGCCGTTGGATGCCTTCGATCCGTAGATCGCCGCGGCGGAAGCACCCTTGAGGACCTCGACGTTCTCGATGTCGTTGGGGTTCAGGTCGGCGATTCGGTTTACCTGTCCGTCCTGCGTCAGCGCCGGATTCGATCCTGAAGCAGCCCGCGTGACCGCGTTCTGGTTGGACGGAATCGCGATGTTGCTCATCACCACGCCGTCGACTACGTAGAGAGGCTCAGAGGCGGCGTTGATCGAAGTCACACCGCGGAGTCGCATCTGCATTCCTCCGCCCGGCGCTCCTGAATTGGCCTGGATCGACGCGCCCGCGACTTTTCCCTGAAGCGCCTGCTCGACCGTCTGCGCCGAAACGCGCGAGACGTCCTCCCTCGCCACCGTGGCGACGGCATTGGCGAGATTCCGCCGCTCGATTCCTGTAGCCTGTCCGGTGACGACTACAGCCGAGAGGAGAAGCGGATCGCGCGTCAGCGCGGCGGTGATTTCCGTCTGGGCGGCGGCCACCTGCACCTCGGCCGGGTTGTTGCCGATCCGGCGGATTACCAGGATGACGTCGCCGGGTGGAACGTTGCCGAGCGTAAACCGGCCGCCCGCCGCCGTGGCCGTCCCGATGGAGGTTCCGCGAACCATGACCCGCGCCCCTTCCAATGGTTCCCCGCTCTGAGCGTCCGTGACCGTGCCCGTCACCGTGCGCGTCTGCGCCGACGCGGGAATGGAAGCGAGCAGCAAGGCGGCTGCCGCAAGGATACATCTCATCCGCATACACCCTCCGTGGTTGACGAAGGAATCACTGTGGGATTCCGACATTTCTCACTCCACGGGTACGAAGTGGGCGGGTTTCTGTCAATAGCGGGCGCCGCCAAGAGCAGATGTTCGGCGCCCGACCGACCGTTGCTCTACGTGGCGCGGCGCGTATTCTAGGCTTTTGACATGATGGCTGTTCGAGCGCAGGTTTTGATTCAACGGCTCCGCTCTAGCAGAAACACCGTGACCGATACAAGGATGATCCCCAGAGGAGCCCACACGCCTCGGGCGAGGGAATGCCTGCGATTTCCCGGGCCTTTTGACCGGAATCCGCCTATTGCAAACAAGGCTGCCAGAGTCCCGATCGCGACAGCTTGCGCAACGTTGGCTGGCCGCTGGGCTTGATGAATAGCCACAAGCGCGCCAACCACCACAATCGAGGCTGCCAACTGCAATAGGTGCATGACATACGATCGCTGGCCTTTGGGCTTCTCGCCCACAAGCTTGAACTGCTGGTCCACCAAGCTCCTCCCCAGCCATACGAAACCCCAAAGCGCCGTACCCCCTACCAGAATCATCAACCAGTCAGTTGGAGCCAGCATCATCGGTGAGCTCATTTAAGACCTCGAATGCTCAAGTGGGCTATTCCCCGCTCACAGACTTCCTCGGGACGCGAAAGAAATCGGTGAGTACGGCGGCGCATTCGGCGGCGAGGACCCCGGCCTTGACCTCGGGCCGGTGGTTGAGGCGGGGGTGGCGCAGCAGGTCACCGACGGAGCCGGCCATTCCCGCTTTTTCATCCCAGGCGCCGAAGACGACGCGCTTGATCCGCGAGAGCACCATCGCGCCCGCGCACATCGAGCACGGCTCGAGGGTCACGTAGAGCGTGCAGTCGGCGAGGCGCCACCGATCGAGCTTGCTCGCTGCTTCGCGGATTGCCAGCAGCTCGGCGTGCGCGGTTGGATCCTGGTCCCGGACCGTGCGGTTGGTCGCGGCCGAGACGATCGAATCGCCGCGCACTACCAGGGCGCCGACCGGAACTTCGTTTCGCCGTACAGCCTCCCGCGCCAGGTCGAGCGCGTTCCGGATGTAGGCCTCGTCGATGCCGGTCGAAGGAGCTAGCTGTGGCGCCTGCGCGCGGGTGTCGCTACCGGGAAGCAAAGGCCGGCTCGCCGCGCTTCGTGAAGGTCAGCTCTCCCTTTAGATCGACCCCCACCACGATGTGGTCGCCCTCCGCGAAGCGCCCCTCGAGCACCGCCATCGCCAGCGGATTCTGAAGCAGGCGCTGGATGGCCCTCTTGAGCGGCCGGGCACCGAAGGCCGGGTCGTAGCCCTCGGTGGCGAGAACTTCCCGCGCCGGGGGCGTGAGCTCGAGCGTTAGCTTGCGGTCGGCAAGCAGCTTCTCGAGGTGGGCAAGCTGAAGGTCGATGATGTGCTCGATCTCTTTCTTCCCGAGCGGCCGGAAGACGATGATGTCGTCGACGCGATTCAGGAACTCCGGACGGAAGTGCTGCCGCAATGCGCTCATGACCTGGGCCTCGACGACGGCACGATCGTCACCGGTGTGCTCGAGGATGTACGTGCTTCCGATGTTCGACGTCATGATTATGACGGTGTTGCGGAAATCGACGGTTCGTCCCTGCGAGTCCGTGA
>Ga0190265_10001430_pt1 | contig 15721 bp, 18 predicted proteins | sample Popmic124T_FD_133135 | JGI IMG/M metagenome (GOLD analysis project Ga0190265, IMG submission 133135) | Populus adjacent soil microbial communities from riparian zone of Indian Creek, Utah, USA - 124 T | ecosystem: Environmental > Terrestrial > Soil > Riparian zone | place: USA: Utah | collected...
CATGGCCGACGAACGGTAGAGCGGGCGTCGGACGGCACCGGCGATCGCGTGGAGCGCTGGTACCCTGTGGCGCCGAATGGCCCGCAAAGACCGTGTTCCCAACCCGCCCCGTCGTGTGCAGGCACCGCAGAAGCGGACTTCGCCGGCGAAGGTGGATCCCAACCGTCAGCGCCGGCTCCTGCTCGGTATCGGGGGCGCGACGCTGCTCGCGATCGCGGTCGTCCTCGGTTTCCTCCTCCTCGGTGGCGGCGGCGAGAGCGAGGCGGCGGTGCTCCGGGAGGAGGGGTGTACGCTCGAGTCCTTCCCGGGGCAGGAGGGCGACCACGTCGACGACCCCGAGGCCAAGCCCGAGCCGGCGTGGAACTCGTCGCCGCCGACGAGCGGCGACCACCGCTCCACACCCGCCGTCTACGGCTTCTACCCGACGCCAGTCGACCTCATGAACAGCGTCCACAACCTCGAGCACGGCGCGATCGTCATTCACTTCGGCGACGACGTGCCCGACGAGACCGTGGAGCAGCTGCAGGCGTTCTACGACGAGGACCCGACCGGGCTCCTCGCCGCCCAGCTCCCGTCGCTCGGCAACAAGATCGCGCTGTCCGCGTGGACCGCGCCCGAGCCTGGCGCGACGGGCCGCGGCTACCTCGCGACGTGTACCGGCTTCAGCGAGCGCGCGTTCTCCAAGTTCATCGACGAGCATCGCTACAAGGGCCCCGAGCGGTTCCCGCCGGAGAATCTCCAGCCGGGCAGCACGTAAGAGCGTCGCCTACAGTGGCATCGCGCCGGGGTGGCGGAACCGGTCAGACGCGCCCGACTTAAAATCGGGTGGCCCTCGGGCCATGAGGGTTCGACTCCCTCCCCCGGCACTCCGCAGCACGACACCGCGCGGCGCGGTCCTCGCCGTACACTTGCGCGCGTGGCTCGCAGCCAGCAAGCCGCTCTCGACGCGCGGGGCCTCTATCCGTGATGTCCGACCGGGTGCGCGACGCGATGGTGGTCGACCTGCCGCAGCTGAGCGGGGACGACACCGCGCAGGCGGCCGGGGAGGCGCTCGCGCGGCCCGAGGTGCGGGCGGTCTTCGTCTGCGACGACGGCCGGCTCGTGGGCGTGGTCACGAGGAAGACGCTCGTGCGGGAGGTCGTCGCCGCCGGGCGTGACCCGCGCACGACCGACCTGCGCTCCATCGCGGAGGAGCCCAACCACACGATTGCCTCGGATCTGCCCCTCGACGAGGCCTTCCACTTCCTCGAGGAGCACGATCTCGAGCGGGTGCCCGTGGTCGAGGGCGGCCGGCTCGTGGGCGTCCTGTCGCGCGCCGTCCTGCAGCGGCGTCTGGCGGAGGACGAGCCGCCGGCAGACGAGGACGGCTAGCAGCAGGTGTAGGCGCCGGGCGGCGCCGCGCCCTCCTCAGGCTCGGGCAGCTCGGCCGCCGCGAGCGCGGCGCCGTGCAGGATGTCGCGCTCGCTGACACGGATCTCGTCGAGCGCGTAGCGCTCGAGGATCGCGACGAGGATCGCCGCGCCGGCCACGATCACGGGCGCGCGGCCGGGCTCCATGATCCGCTCCCGCTCCGGGATCGAGAGCCCGGCGAGCCGCACGCACTGCTCCCGCGCCGCGTCGGTCGAGAGCCGGTGGCCATGCGTGCGCTCCGGGTCGTACTCCGCGAGTTCGAGATCGAGTGCGGCCAGCGTGGTCACCGTGCCGGCGACGCCGACCGCGCGGTCGGCGTCGAGCTCCGGCAACGCGCCGCGGACGGACGAGCGGATCGCGTCGACGTCCTCGCCGAACCGCTCCGTCAGCCGCACGCAGCCGAGCTGCAGGCTCTCCCGCACCTCGCTCCCGACGAGCTGCACTTCGGTCGAGCCGCCGCCGATGTCGACGACGAGCGTCCCGGGCTCGACCGCGCCGACCCCGCGCAGCGTCATGTCCGCCTCCTCGTCGCCCGTGAGCAGGCGGGTGGAGAAGCCGTAGCTCCACTCGATCTCGCCGAGGAAGGCCTCACCGTTCTCGGCGTCGCGGACCGCGCTCGTGCCGATGCAGAGCGTGCGCTCGGCGCCGTGAAGCTCGAGCTCGCGGCGGTACTCGGAGAGCACGTTTCGGACGCGGGCGATGGGGAGGGGCAGGAGCTGTCCTCGTGTGTCGACGCCCTCGCCGAGCCGCGTGATCGCGAGGCGCCGCACGACCTCCCGCACGTCGCCGTTCACGTCCGCGACGAGGAGGCGCGTGGAGTTCGTGCCGAGATCGACCGCTGCGACTCTCACGGCCGGCTACTTGCGCGGATAGGCGCTCGTGAGCGACGTGCGCGCGTCCGCGAACGCGTCGGTCAGCACGCTCAGCTGCCGTCGCGAGGCTGCGAGCCGGGCGAGCGACGCTTCCAGCTTCTCGCCGCTCCGCGCCGCTGCTTGCAGGTGGCCCTCGATCTGGGCGGTCGCGTGCGAGATGCGGTCGAGCTCGGCGCCGGCGCCGCTGCCGAGCTGCTTGAACGCCCGCCACGTCTCCAGCGCCCGGCGGACGGCGTAGACGAGCGCCGCAGCGGGCGCGAGCACGAAGACCGCGAGGGCGAGCCAGAACAGCATGACGGCGACTGTACCAACGCGATTCCTTTGCTAGAGTGGACGCCGCGACGCGGGGTGGAGCAGTCAGGTAGCTCGCCGGGCTCATAACCCGGAGGTCGCAGGTTCAAATCCTGCCCCCGCTACTCGAAAGGCCCCGGTAACGGGGCCTTATCTCTATTCGTGAGCAGCGCCCGATGCCAGGGCGCGGCGTTCGAGCTCGCGCTCGACGGCGGCCGGGTCGAGGCCGCGGGCGGCGAGGAGGACGTAGCTCGAGAACCAGAGATCGGCGAGCTCCTCGACGAGCCGCTCGTCGCTCTCGCCCGCGCCCGCGAGGGCGGCTTCGACTCCCTCCTCGCCGACCTTGCGTGCGCACGCCGCCGGCCCGCCCGCGAGGAGCGAGGCGACGTACGAGCCCTCCGGCCGCTCGCGCGCCCGCTCCGAGACGCGGCGCCAGAGCCACGGCGCGAAGCACGACTCGCTGCCCGTGTGGCAGGCCGGGCCGGACGGCCGGACGCGGAGCAGGAGAGCGTCGCCGTCGCAGTCGTCGCGCAGCTCCTCGAGCCGGAGCGTGTTGCCCGACGTCTCGCCCTTGCGCCAGAGCCGGCCGCGCGAGCGGCTGAAGAAGTGCGCCTCGCCCGTCTCCCGGGTCAGACGCAGCGCCTCGTCGTCCATCCACGCGAGCATGAGCACTCGGCCCGTCCCGGCGTCCTGGACGATCGCGGGGAGGAGCTCAGGCGGCATCGCGGAGCGGCACCCCGAGGCCGCGCAGCTCGGCCCGCAGGGCCGCGAGCCGGGCCGGGTTCTCGTGGACGATGGACGCGAGCAGCGCCGCTTGGGCGACGCCGAGCGCCTCCGCGACGTGGCGCGCCTCACCGGCCCCGCCGGAGGCGATGACGGGGACGGAGACCGCAGCCGCGACGGCGGCGGTGAGCTCGAGGTCGTAGCCGTTCCGCGTCCCGTCGGCGTCGATCGAGGTGAGCAGGATCTCGCCGGCGCCGCGCGCCTCGCCTTCCTGCGCCCACTCGACGGCGCCCCGTCCGGTGCACGCCGAGCCGGCCCGCGCGTAGACCTCGCCGCCGGCTGCATCGATCGCGAGGACGACCGCCTGGGAGCCGAGCCTCGCGGCCAGCTCGGAGACGAGCGCAGGCCGCTCGATCGCGGCCGTGTTGACGGCGACCTTGTCCGCGCCCGCCAGCAGGAGGGCCTCCGCATCCACGACGCCGCGGACGCCGCCGCCCACCGTGAACGGGATCGCGAGCCGGTCGGCGACGCCAGCGACGAGCTCCAGCAGGAGCGGCCGCCCGTCAGCCGTTGCCTTGACGTCGAGGAAAACGAGCTCGTCGGCGCCGGCATCCGAGTACCCGGCCCCGAGCTCGACGGGGTCGCCGACCTCGCGCAGCCCGGCGAAGCGGACGCCCTTCACGACCCGCCCGCGGGCGACGTCGAGGCACGGGATCAGGCGCGGGAGAGGCATTCCTGCAGGAAGCGGGCGCCCGCCGCGCCGCTCTTCTCGGGGTGGAACTGAACGCCGAGGAAGCTGCCGTCCGCGGCAGCGGCGACGAGTCCCTCCGAGTGCGCCGTGGCGGCCGGGGTCTCGGCTGCGTACGAGTGGGCGAAGTAGAACGTCTCGCGCCCCGGCTCGACGGGCGCCCAGCCGATGCGGGGGACGCGGCCCGCGCGCAGCCGCACGGCGCGGCCGGGGAGGAGGCCGAGGCCGCGGACGCCGCCGTCCTCCTCGGTCTCGTCGAGCGCGAGCTGCAGGCCGAGGCAGATGCCGAGGATCGGGCGGCCGGCGGCGAAGCGGTCGCGCAGGGTCTCGTCGACACCTCGCTCGCGCAGGCCGGCCATCGCGCTCGCAGCCGAGCCGACCCCGGGCAGCACGGTCAGATCGGCGCCCGCCGGATCGTCGACGAGCTCGGCGCCGAGTCGGCGGAACGCCACCGCCACCGAGCGGACGTTGCCGGCGCCGTAGTCGCAGATCGCGACGCTCGTCACACGAGCCCTTTCGTGGAGGGAATGCCGGTGCCCGTCGTCCGGACAGCCACGCGCAGCGCGCGCCCGACCGCCTTGAATGCGGCCTCCGCCACATGGTGCGCGTCGCGGCCGGTCGCCTCGACGTGCACAGCCAGGCGCGCCGCCTGGGCGAGGCTCTGCAGGACGTGACCCGCGAGGCCGGGGTCGTGCTCGAGCCCCAGCTCCGCCCACGGGCGGCCGCCGAGGTCGACTGCCGCCCGGGCGAGCGCGTCGTCCATCGGCACGACGGCGTCGCCGTAGCGCGCGATGCCGCGCCGGTCGCCGAGCGCGGCGTCGAGTGCCTCGCCGAGCGCGAGTGCCGAGTCCTCCGCCGTGTGGTGATCGCCCGTCTCGAGGTCGCCGACGCCCGTGAGCGCGAGGTCGAGCCCGCCGTGGAAGGCGAGCTGCTCGAGCAGGTGGTCGTAGAGGCCGGCGCCGGTCGTGACGTGCACTCGGCCGGCGCCGTCGAGCGCGAGCCGCACGCGGATCCGGGTCTCCGCGGTCGCACGCACCACGCGTGCGCGCCGCCCGCCGGCCGGCGCGACCGGCGACGGCAGGTCGAGGGCGCGGGCGAGCGCCTCGAGCAGGAGGTCGTCGTCCTCGCGGTCGCGGACGTTGAAGCGGATCCCGTCGGGGAAGACGCGGACGACGAGCCCGGCACGCAGCAGCGTCGCCGCGATCGCGTCGGGCTCCTCGAGCGGGACGAAGAGGAAGTTCGCGCGTGAGGGAAGCGGCTCGAGGCCGAGCGCCTGCAGCCCGCGCTCGACGCGCTCGCGCTCCTCGAGCACGGGGCGGACGTCCGGCGGCTCGGCGAGCGCGGCCAGCGCGATCGCGGCCGAGAGCGTCGACACGGGCAGGGGCGCCTGCCGCCGGTTCAGCTCGGCGGCCGTGTCGGCTACGGCGAGGGCGTAGCCGACGCGCGCCCCGGCGAGGCCGAATGCTTTCGAGAAGGTGCGGATGACCACCACGTCGTCCGCGAGCGAACTCGCGGCCGTCTCGCCCGCGTACTCGAAATACGCCTCGTCGACGACGAGCGACCGGGCAGCCGGCAGCTCGCCGAGGGACCCGGTCGGGTTGTTCGGCCGGCAGCAGAAGGTCAACGCGGAATCGTCGTCTCCGACGGTCGCACCGGCGAGGCCCGCGGCGACGCGGTAGAGCGGATATGTCGGCTCGTCCGCGATCGCGACGCGGTCGCCAGGCCCGGCATAAGCACGCGCGCACAAGAGGATGAGGTCGTCGGCGCCGGCGCCGAGCACGACGTTCTCGGGCTCGACGCCGGCGTACGCGGCGATCGCGCGGACGAGCTGCGGGTAGCCGCCGTGGGCGTACGAGCTGACGTCGGCGAGCGTGCCCGCAATCGTGCCCGGGCGCGCGGACGGCGGCGGCTGCGGCGGCACGTTGCCGTCGAAGCGGACGATCTCGCCGGGGTCGAGCCCCGCGGCCCGTGCGAGCTCCACCGTCGAGGGTGCCCAGGCGTAGGCCCGGAAGTCGGGGGCCAGCGCCTTCACCGCCGCACCGCCTCCGCGTGCGCCGGCATCCCCTCGACGGCCGCGAGCGCCTCGACCACCGGACGCAGCGCGGCGAGGCCGGCCGCCGTCACGCGCTGCACCGTGACCGGCTTCAGGAACGTCTCCAGCCCCAGGCCGCCGACCGAGCGCGCCCAACCGCCGGTGGGGAGGACGTGGTTGCCGCCCGTTGCGTAGTCGCCCGCAGCCACCGGAGCGAACCGGCCGACGAAGACGGCACCTGCGTTCCGGACGCGGGGCGCGAGCGCCTCGGCGTCCTCGCCGAGGAGGACGAGATGCTCGGGCGCGAGCGCCTCCACCTCGGCCAGCGCGGCCTCGAGATCGCCGTCCGCCTCGACGATCCGGCAGGAGGTGCCCGGCCCGTGCTCCGCCTGGGCGGCGAGCTCGAGCGCCGCGACGCGCCGGTCGGAGCCCGCGCCGGCGAGCACGACCACCTCGGACGGGCCGGCGGGGAGGTCGATGGCGACGTCGCGGGAGACGAGCAGCTTCGCCTCGTTGACGTAGGCGTTCCCCGGGCCGACGACCTTCGCCACGCGGCGGACGTAAGCGAGCCAGCCGATCGCCTGCGCTCCGCCGAGGGACCAGACGTCGTCGAGCCCCAGCGCCTCCGCCGCCGCCGCGACGAGCCCCGCTCCGGCCGGTGGGGTCGCGACCACGATCCGCTCGACGCCCGCGACCTGAGCCGGGACGGTGCACATGACGAGCGTCGAGACGAGCCCGCGCGGAACGTAGATGCCGACCGAGTCGAGCGGCACCCAGCGGCGCTCGAGCTCGACGCCCGGACGCACGTCGAGCCGGACGTCCACCGGCCGCTGCCGCTCGTGCCAGGCCCGCACCGCGTCCGCGAGCTCGAGCAGCTCGGCCACCGGCAGATCGCCCGCAGGCTCCGCGCGGCGGGGCTCCACACCGTCGAGGCGCAGCGCCCACTCGCGCACGGCCTCGTCGCCGCGCTCGCGGATGTCGGCCACGATGCCCGCGACGTCCGTCACGCGAGCATCCGCTCGACCGGCACGAGCAGGATCGAGGACGCCCTGGCCGCCTCCAGGCGCGGCAGCAGCTGCCACACGTCGGCCGCCGGGACGAGCGCGTGCACCGCGACCATCCCGGGCTCCGCGAGCGGGATCACGCTCGGCGCCCGCGAGCCGGGGACGAGCGCGCAGATCTCCTCCAGCGCGCTCTCGGGTGCGTTCAGCATCAGGTAGCGCGAGCCGCGCGCGGCGACGACGCTGCGCAGGATCCCGGCGAGGCGGCGGGCGTGCCCGTCCCCGTCCTTCCGGCCGACGAGCACGGCCTCCGACTCGAAGAGCACGCCGAGAGAGCGGAGGCCGTTCGTGCGCAGGGTGTTCCCGCTGGAGACGAGGTCGACGATGGCATCGGCGAGGCCGAGGCGGGGTGCCACCTCGACAGCGCCGGTCACCTCGACGAGGTCGACTTCGACGCCGAGCCCGCCGAGGAGCTCCCCGGCGAGGCGGGGATAGACCGTCGCCACGCGGAGTCCGTCCAGGTCGCCAACGGTCGCCGCGCCGGACTCGGCCGGGACGGCTGCCTCCAGCGTGCAGGTGCCGAAGCCGAGGCGCAGCAGCTCCTCGACCTCGGCGCCGCGCTCGCGGACGAGGTCGGCGCCGGTGACGCCGCAGTCGACGACGCCGTCCTGGACGTACTCGGGCACGTCGGCGGCGCGAACGAGCAGCACGTCGACGGGCGCGTTCCGGCAGGGGAACGCGAGCGCCCGCTCGCCGGGCTGCTCGGGGCCGAGCCCCGCGTCCGCCAGCAGCGCGACCGAGGGCTCGCGGAGGCGCCCCTTGGCGGGAATCGCGATGCTCAGGCGCTCTGGGGCGTTCGCTTGCGCCGGTCGAGCGCCAGCCGGTACCCGTCCTCGCCGTGGCGCAGCCAGTGCGCCACCCGCGTCACCGTCGTCGTCGACGCGCCCGTTTCCGCGGCCACCTTGTGGTAGGGCAGGCCCGCGTCGAGCAGCTGCACCGCCTGCCAGCGGTGCGTCAGCGCCTCGATCTCCGAGAGCGTGCAGAGGTCGCGGAAGAAGCGCTCCGCCTCCTCGATCGTCCGCAGGCTCAAGATGGCCTCGAAGAGGCTGGTCGTCTCGTCTGTTCGCCATTCGTGGGCAGGTCCTTCCGCCATCGCTTATCGTATTACTATACTAACATGATAACGGAGAGGCAATTCCACGTGATCCCGGCCGTCGACCTGCTGGGCGAAGACGCGGTCCGGCTCGAGCGCGGCGACTTCGGCCGGGTGACGGCCCGGGAGCCCGACCCCGAGGCGCTGGTCTGCCGCTTCGTGGAGGCGGGCGCACGACTCGTCCACGTCGTCGACCTGGACGGCGCGCGGTCCGGCCGGCTGCGGCCGGGCCTGGTCGGCAGGCTCGCCGCGGCGGCGAGGCCTGCGGCGCTCCAGGCGTCGGGCGGCATTCGCTCGCTCGCCGACGCAGAGCGGCTCCTCGACGCAGGAGCGGAGCGCGTGGTCGTGGGGACGGCCGCCTTCGCCGAGCCTGACGCGCCGGGACGCTACGCCGCGGCGCTCGGGCGTCGGCTCGTGGTCGCGCTCGACGTCCGCGGCGATGAGGTGGCGGTCGCGGGCTGGACACGCGACAGCGGGCTCACGGTCGCTGAGGCGGCCCGACGCTGCGCGGAGGCCGGCGTCGCCCGCCTGCTCTGCACGGCCATCGATCGCGACGGCACGCTCGCCGGCCCGGACCTCGGCCTGCTCGACCGCGTGCGCCTGGGCTCGGGCGTGCCCGTGCTCGCGGCGGGGGGAATCGCGACGCGCGGCGACCTCGACGCGGTCGCCGCGACCGGCTGCGAGGGCGCCGTCGTGGGCCGCGCGCTGCTCGACGGCTCGCTGCCGCTCGAACTGCTCGCGCCGTAGCGCCCTTCAGGCGTCGCGGCGGTGGATCAGCCAGAGAGCCACCAGCAGCGCGCCCGCAGCCCACGCGGCCGTGACACCCAGCCCGGCCCACGGGCCGATCGGCAGCGCATCGGAGCGGTCGACCGTCTGCTGAACAGCGACGCCGGCGCCGGGTGCCGTCTGCTGCACGAGCTCGCGCGTCTGCTCCGGCAGAAGCGGCGCGACGATGAGCGGCACGAAGAGGAGCCCGAGCAGGATGCTGATCACGGCGGCGGCGTGCCGGACGATCGCGCCGACGGCCAGGCTGAGCACGGCAAGGGCGCACAGGAACAGCGCCGAGCCGACGACCGCCCGCTGCGCGGGGCCGTCGCCGAGCGTTTGCTCCGGATAGGCCGGCGGAACGAAGCCGCCGCCGCGCAGCAGCTCCTGTCCCAGCACGAACGCCGTCGCGGCGGCGGCCAGGCCAACGGCCAGCACCGTGCCGCCGACGAGGATCGCCTTCGCGACTAGCACCGTGCCCCGCCGTGGAGTCGCCGAAAACGTGGCGAGGACGAGCCTGGTCGCGTACTCGGACGTGATCGCGACGGTTGCGAACGCGACCACGCCGATCTGGCCGAGATAGACGCCGACCAGGCTGTCGCGGACGATGTCGTTGTCTCCGCCGCCCGCCACATCGACGTCCGTGCTGGACCCGGCCGAGAAGAACGCGCCGAGCGCGACCGTCAACCCGAAGACGGCGGTAAGCGCCCACCAGGTGCTCCGCAGGCTGCGGAGCTTCGTCCACTCGGCACGCAGCGCGCTCGTCACTGTGAACCTTCGCGCAGCTCGACCGCGTCGCGAGTCAGGCGCATGAACGCCTCCTCGAGCGTCGCGCGCCGTGGGGAGAGCTCGTGCAAAGGCAGCCCGCGCGCGGCGGCCAGCTCCGCTATCTGCGGGGTGTCGAGTCCGCTGACCGTGAGCTCGTCGGCTCCGTCGGACGTGACGGTGGCGCCCGCGTCCGCGAGCACGTTCATCACCTCGGCGGGCCGCGGTGTCCGGAGCCGGACGCGGCCGTCCGCGGCGGCGGCGAGCAGCTCGGGCACGCCGGTCTCGGCGATGAGGCGGCCGCGGCCGATGACGACCAGGCGGTCGGCGGTGCCCTCGAGCTCGCTCATGAGGTGGCTCGACACGAGGACGGCGCGCCCCTCGGCTGCGAGCGAGCGGAGGAAGCCGCGGATCCAGACGATGCCGTCCGGGTCGAGCCCGTTCACAGGCTCGTCGAGCAGCAGCACGGGCGGGTCGCCGAGCAGCGCCGCCGCGAGGCCGAGGCGCTGGCGCATGCCGAGGGAGAAGCCCCCTACGCGCCGCCGAGCGACCCGTGCGAGCCCGACCAGCTCGAGCACCTCAGCCACGCGCCGGCGGGGCAGGTCGTTCGAGCGGGCGAGCCACAGGAGGTGGTCGCGGGCGCGCCGGCCGGGGTGGAAACCGGCTCCGTCCAGCAGCGCGCCGGCCTCGCGCAGCGGGCTGCGGAACGCGGCATAGCGAGCGCCGTGCACGAGCGCGTCGCCGGCGTCCGGCCGGTCGAGCCCGAGGATCAGCCGCAACGTCGTCGACTTGCCCGCTCCGTTCGGCCCGACGAAGCCCGTCACGCAGCCTGCGGGCACGCTGAAGCTGAGGTCGTCGACGGCCGTCGTGCGGCCGAAGCGCTTCGTGAGCCCGCGTGTCTCGATCGCCGCTGTCATGCAGATCACGGTACGGCGGCGGGGGAGCCGTGTCGTCGCGCCGGAGAGCGGTCTTCCGGCACCCGCAGCGAGGCGATAGAGGGCGGCCGCGTCCCCCTGGAGTGGGACACACGATTGAGCCCGCGGCGGGGAGGCGGGCGAGCCGTCCGCCCGCGACAATCCGTCTGTGAGCGATCGGCCCCTCACGTGGGAGCCGCCGGTGATCGTCCGGCGCTTCCTGGCAAGTCCCGACGGGCCGCTCGCGCTCGCCCTCGTCCTGGGGCTCGCGGCGATGCTCGAGGTGACGGTCGGCGGCGCCGAGGAGGTGCCGACGGCCATGATCGCGAACCTGGTCGCGACGCTTCCGCTCGCACTCCTGCGACAGCGCCTGCCGTGGGCGGCGGGGGCGATCGTGTCCGGCGTCCTGGTGGCGGTGTCGGGCGACACGGCGAAGCTGACGGTTGCCGCGGTGATCGCCCTGTGCGTCGCCGCGTTCCTGTTCGCGGCGCGCCACCACCGCGGCTGGTCTGCGGTCGTCGCCGGGCCGTTCCTCGTGAACGCGATCGCGCCGTTCTCGGGGGGCGAGTCGAGCGTCTCGGCGCTCCTTCTGCTCGTGATCGTCGTCGCCGCGCTCGCGCTGGGCGACGCGCGGGGCCAGCGCGGGCGAGCGATCGCCGAGCGCGACGAGGCACAGCGCGACCAGGCCGTGCTGGAGGAGCGCGCCCGGATCGCGCGCGAGCTGCACGACGTGGTCGCGCACCACGTGTCGATGATCGCCGTCCAGGCCGAGACCGCCCGCTTGACCACGCCGGACCTGCCGGACGAGGGCAGGCAGCGCTTCGAGGCGATCGGGCAGACGGCCCGTGACTCGCTCACGGAGCTCCGGCGGCTGCTCGGCGTGCTGCGCAAGGACGGCAGCGAGGCGGAGCGGGCGCCGCAGCCGGGGCTCGACGAGCTCGAAACGCTGCTCGACGCCGCGCGCGAGGCCGGCACGCCTATTCGCTTCACCCGCAGCGGCCGGTCGGTCGCGCTGCCGCCGGGGATCGACCTGACCGCGTATCGCATCGTGCAGGAGGCCCTCACGAACGCGCGCCGGCACGCTCCGGGGGCGCAGGTGGACATCGAGCTCCGCTACGAGTCCCCGACGCTGCAGCTCGAGGTCCGCGACCACGGCCCGGGCCCCGCGGGTGAGGCGGACGGCCACGGCCTCGTCGGCATGCGCGAGCGGGCGGCGATGGTGGGCGGCACCCTCGAGGCAGGCCCCGCCGAGGACGGCGGCTTCTCCGTCCGCGCCGAGCTCCCCGTCCCGGAGCCGCCGGCGTGACCATCCGCGTCGTCGTCGCGGACGACCAGGAGGTCGTGCGTGCGGGCTTCGCCGCGCTGCTCGCAACGCAGCCTGACCTCGCCGTCGTCGGCACCGCTTCCGACGGCGACGAGGCGGTCAGCGTGTGCCGGGCGGAACGGCCCGACGTCGTCCTGATGGACGTGCGCATGCCTGGACGCGACGGCATCGAGGCGACACGCGAGCTCGCCGGGGACGGAGGCGGCCCGCGAGTGCTCATCCTGACCACGTTCGACCTCGACGAGTACGTCTACGACGCGCTCGCCGCGGGCGCGAGCGGCTTCCTGCTCAAGGACGTCACCGCGGAGCAGCTCTTCGAGGCGGTGCGCGTGATCGCGGCCGGCGAGGCGCTGCTGGCGCCGGCCGTCACGCGTAGGCTGATCGCCGAGTTCGCGCGACTCCGGCCGCACCCGCCGACGCGGCCCGACCGCCTGCGCGGGCTCACGCCGCGCGAGACGGAGGTGCTCCGGCTCGTCGCCGAGGGCCTCTCCAACGCCGAGATCGCCGAGCGCCTCGTCGTCACGAAGGAGACGGTGAAGACGCACGTCAGCCGCGTGCTGGCGAAGCTCGACCTGCGTGACCGCAGCCAGGCCGTCGTCGTCGCCTACGAGTCGGGGCTGGTCGAGCCCCGCGCCGGCTGACAGGCGGTAACTCAGTTCGACTGGGACGCGACCGTCACGGCGGGGCGGTGATCACGATGCTGTTGCCGCGTGGAGCCGCTCAGGCTTGGGAGTCGAGCAGCGTCGCCAGTCCGCGCACGCCGGTCGTGTCGAGGACGCGAAGGCGGCGCAGCGCGAACGGCTGACGAGCCGACTGGATGACGCCGGATTGAGTCGTCACGGCAAGCAGGTAGCCCGCGCTCCGCGCGAGCCGCTCGACCCGCTTGTTGTAGGAGCCGAACGGATACGCAAGCCACGGGACGCGATGCCCGAGACGGCGCTCCAGCGCGCGCCGAGAGGTCGTCAGGTCGGCGAGCAGCTCGGCGTCTGAGAGGCTCGTCAGGTCACGGTGGTCGACGGTGTGGGAACCGATCTCGATCCCGCGCCGCTCGAGTGCTCGGAGTAGCGGCCACGTGAGGAAGCTCGGATCGCCGCCGGAGATCCTGCCGGAAACGACATATGCAGTGGCGCGCAGGCCGAGACGTGCGAGCACCGGGGAGGCCTTGAAGAAGTTGTCGCGGTAGCCGTCGTCGAACGTGATCATGATCGGCTTCGGCCCAAGGGAACGGCCGCACATCAGCGCGTCGTAGAGCTCGCGCTGGGTGATCGTGCGGTAGCCCTGTGCCTTCAGCCACTCCATCTGGCGCGCGAAGTCGTCCGGATGGACGGTCAGGCCGCGCGACTCCGACGGCGTCGACGGCGTGACCACGTTGATCCGGTGGTACATGAGGATCGGGACAGCAACCTCCCGAGCCGGAAGAGGAGCGGGAAGGCGGAGCACAAACCCGCTGTCGTAGCCAGTCCCGGCTGCGATGCGAGCGTCCGCGGAGCCGACGAGCAGGAGTGCAGAGAGTGCGGCAGCGGCCGAGGCGGCGGCGCGGAGGTCGAGGTGGAGCGCTGAGGTAGCCATGCGGCCACCGTCCGCGGGCGCTCTAACCGGCCACTCACAGCGCGCTCATCGGCGATTCATCCAGGCACGCGCCGGCCGCGGGCGCGAGTGAACCAGCCCGGTCAACCACCGGATAGGGGATGCGCGTACCCCCGGGGCGAGGGAGAACGACTACATGAGGCTTGGGCGGACACCCCTCACGGGTCTGGGTAGGCGCGCGCTCGTGCTCGCTGCGGCCGCGACGGCGGCCGTGGCGGCGTTCGCGTCGGCCGACGCCGTGCTGACACAGCGCGAGCAGGCCTCGAGCGCGCGCGCCGCGCGCGACTATGCGGGCATCGCGTTCGTCGCCGGACGCCAGCGGCGCCTGGTCGTCGCGCCCGGCCAACTCAGCCGGAAAGAGCGGATCTCGCGCAACGCGCAGCTCACCGAGCACGGCGGGGACCTGCTGGCCGACCTCCGCACTCGAGTCAGCGACCACGAGGCGCGCACGCTTGCGAAGCTCGCCACGACGTACGAGACGGCGGCCGAGGCGTCGGCGCTCGCGCTGCGACAGGCTCGCGGCGGCGCTCGCGTGAAGTCGGCCGAGCAGGCGGTCGCGGGCTTCGAGACGGCGAAGGCCCAGGCGACGACGGCGCTCGCCGTGCGCGAGGCAGCCGTGCTGCGCTCGCCGCCGGCTTCTGCCGCGAATCTGGCGAAGGCGGTCGCTCCCGTCCTGACGGCTACCGGCGCGCTCCTCGTGCTCCTCCTCGTCCCGTTGCGGCGGCGGCGCGAGCAAGTCGACGTCGACGGCGACCGCGCCAAGCTCGAAGTGGCCGCGCGCACCGACAATCTGACGGGGCTCGGCAATCACCGCGCTTTCCACCACGACCTCGGCGCGGAAATCCACCGTCGCGCCGCGACGGGCTCGGTCTTCGCGCTCATGGCGATCGACCTCGACGGGCTCAAGCAGATCAACGACACGCAGGGCCACCAGGCCGGCGACCGCTACATCGAGCGCATCTGCGACGTCCTCCGGCGGACGACCGACGCGCACGGCAAGGTCTACCGCGTCGGCGGCGACGAGTTCATGGTGCTGCTGCCCGGCATGCGCAACTGGGACGCGCTCGCGCTCGCTCACAAGGTCGACGAGGCGACGCGCGCGGCGGTCAAGCAGCGCGCGCTCAGCATCGGGCTGACCGAGTCGATCGGGCCGGTCGCGCGGCATCTGCTGATCCACCAGGCCGACCTCGCGCTCTACGAGGCCAAGCGCACGAAGCTGATCGCGGTCACCTACCACGCCGGGCTCACCTCCGCGCTCGAGGCCGCGGCCGAGGGGCCCTCGCACCACCAGAAGGCGCTCGCGGCCGCGCTCGCTCGCGCCGTCGACGCCAAGGACGTCGGCACACGCAGCCACTCCGAGACTGTCGCGGCACTCTGTGTCGGGATGGGCCAGCGGCTCGGCATCGACGGCGACGGCCTCGAGCGGCTTCGCCTCGCCGGCCTGCTCCACGACGTGGGCAAGATCGGCGTCTCGGACATGATCCTGCAGAAGCCGGCGGCGCTCGCCCTGAACGAGCAGCACGAGATGCGCGAGCACGTCAGCATCGGCCATGGGATCCTGAACGCGGCCGAGCTGCCGATCGAGGCGGAGTGGGTGCTCCACCACCACGAGCGGGTCGACGGCGCCGGCTACCCGACGCGGCTGCGCGGCGACGACATCCCGCTCCAGTCGCGCATCATCGCCGTCGCGGACGCGTTCGAGGCGATGACTGGCAATCGGCCCTATCGCTCGAGCGTCCCGACGGCCGAAGCGCTGTCCGAGCTCGCGAAGCACATCGGCAGCCAGTTCGACGGGCGCTGCGTGCACGCGCTCGTCGAGGTGGTCGACCAGGAGGCGGCGGCGGCCTCCGCCGCAGCGCTCACGGTTCCGCGGCCGCGTCTGGACGCTGCGGCTGCGTCCGCCACTGCCCCCGGGCTCGCGGCCACTTAGCGTCCGAGCGGGGAGCGGACAGGGCTCTCTTGCGCGCGCTTGACATGTGACCATTTAGTCACATATGATCTCGCCGTGACTGACGACGACCGTGTGTTCAAGGCGCTCGCCGACCCGACGCGGCGTTTCCTGCTCGACCGGCTCTTCGCGCGTGACGGCCGCACGCTCACCGAGCTCGAGTCCGAGCTGGCGATGACGCGCTTCGG
>Ga0190265_10001431_pt1 | contig 15699 bp, 10 predicted proteins | sample Popmic124T_FD_133135 | JGI IMG/M metagenome (GOLD analysis project Ga0190265, IMG submission 133135) | Populus adjacent soil microbial communities from riparian zone of Indian Creek, Utah, USA - 124 T | ecosystem: Environmental > Terrestrial > Soil > Riparian zone | place: USA: Utah | collected...
ACCGGCCTCCTCGCGACGATGCCGCAGCGCGAGCTCGAGGCCGTCCTCGCGCACGAGATCTCCCACATCCGCAACCGGGACACGTACCTGATGACGATCGCGCTCATCTTCGCGGGCGTCATCGCGCTCATCGCCGACATCGGCTTCCGCTCTCTTGCGTTCGGCGGCCGCTCCCGGGGCGGCGGGATCCTCGTGTTCATCGCGGCGCTCGTCGGCTTCCTGCTCGCGCCGTACGCGGCGCTCCTCCTGCGTTTGAGCCTCTCTCGCAGACGGGAGTTCCTCGCCGACGCGGGAGCCGCCGAGATGCTGAACGACCCCGAGGCGATGGCGCTCGCGCTCCGCCGCCTGCAGCAGGATCCGACCACGATCAGGTACGCGGACGCCTCCACGGCGCACCTCTGGGTGGAGAGCCCGACCGATCGCGTCGAGACCGAGCGGAGCGGGATCAGCGCGATGACGAGCCTCTTCAATACGCACCCGCCGATCGACGCGCGCATCGCCGCCCTCGAGGAGGCCGGCGGATTCCGGCTTCCCGAGGAGCTCCCCGCCGACGAGCCCTTCGGCGTCGAGCACCAACTCGTATAGACCCGGCTTGGCTCAGTAGCTGGGGAAACCTCCCGGTTTCCCCAGACCCCCTTCCGCTGGTCCGCTTCGCGGACAAGGCGCTCCACGCCTTCACTCGCAAAGTGGGGGAAAAGCCTTAGCTTCCAGCCGATTCCGGACGATACTGTGGGAGCTGTGAAAAAGCTTCGCATCGGCCGTCGCCGAGGAAAGGGGGACGGCCTCCCTCTCTCTGCGCTCGAGCTCGCGCTCTATCCGGCGCTGGCCGACGGACGCTGGCAGGTTCCGGATCGCTTCAACTTCGCGCGGGACGTGGTCGAGGGCCTCGCCGACGACCCGAAGCGACGGGCGGTCACCTTCATCGGCAGGGACGGCATCATCGAGCCGCGGACGTATCACCTCCTGTGCGAGCGCGCGGCGCGCTGGTCCTGGCTCCTGCGCGAGCGCGGAGTGCGGCCCGGCGATCCCGTTCTCGTCCTCATCGGGACGAACGTGGACTGGCTCGAGGTCGTCCTCGCGTGTCTCAAGGTCGGTGCCGTCGTCGTTCCCGGCCAGCCCAGGCTCTCCGCGGAGACGCTCGACGTACGCCTGGAACAGACCGGAGCGGAGCTCGTGGTGGCGGAGCGCGCGGTGGAGAGCGAGATCATCCGGGCGACGAACCGCCCGCAGGTCCTCTACGTGGACGAGGCACAGGAGCTGCTCCTGAGCTCGACGGAGCAGGCCCCGACGCACGACTCCTCGTCTCGCGATCTCGCGTTCATCCTTACCACGCCCGGCACCGCCGGAAGCCCGAGGCTCGTCGGCCATACCCACGGCGCGGTCTTCGCCGCGAGGGTGCCGGCCGAGTACTGGCTCGACGCCGGGCGCGGCGATGCGGTCTGGTGCACCGCCGAGGCGGGCTCACCCGAGTCGATCTGGCACACGCTCGTCGGCCCCTGGTCGCGCGGCGCCGAGCTGCTCGTCCACGACGGTCCGTTCGACGCGCTCGAGCGCCTCGACCTCATCTACCGGCTCGGCGTCACGATTCTCTGCCAGACCCCCGCGGAGTACGCGGCGCTCGCGGAGCTCCGCCAGCTGGCCCGCTTCCGGCCGCCTCAGCTGCGGCGGCTCGTCTCGACGGGCGAGCACCCCGACCCGAGCGTGACCGCGGCCTTCGAGGAGGCATGGGGACTCACGATCCACGACGGCTACGGCCAGGCCGAGACGAACGTCGTCGTCGCGAACGGAGCCGAGGCCGGGTTCAAGCCCGGCGCGCTCGGATTGGCGATGCCGGGTCATCAGGTTGCCGTGATCGACGACCAGGGGAACGAGCTTCCGGCCGGCGTCGAGGGCGAGCTGGCAGTACGCGGACGGCCGCCGACACTCTTCGCCGGATACTGGGAGGCGCCCGAGCTGACGAAGCAGGCATTCCGCGGCGACTGGTACGGAACGGGCGATATCGCGACGATCGACGAGGACGGCTTCTTCTGGTTCGTCGGCCGGAGCGCGGACGTAATCACGAGTCGTGGCGAGCGCTTCGGGCCGTACGACGCCGAGAGGGCGCTCCGCGCACACAAGGCGGTCGCGGAGAGCGCCGTCGTGGGCGTGCGCGACCTCGAGCGCGGCGGGCAGTTCGTCCGCGCCTTCGTCGTCCTCGCAGCCGGGATCGCGGAGTCCGACCAGCTCGAGGCAGAGCTCCGACACGAGGTCGGGCTGGTCCTCCCCGAGCACGAGGTTCCGAGAGAGATCGAGTTCGTCGACGAGCTCCCGACCGCGCCCGGAGGCAAGCTCCGCCGGCTGGAGCTCCGCGAGCGCCTCGTCGTCGGCCGCCCACTCTGGGAGATGCCTGCAAGCGGCGACCCCGAGCCCGACCGGTGGGGCGGCATGCTCGATCCCTGGCCCGTCCAGGGGACAGAGACAGCAGCGTCGAGTGCAGAGCCGTACGCAGAACCGGGGCCGCCTTCGCCGGACGCGCTGCCGGACTACGTCGTCGCGCCGACGCCGGAACCCGAGCCCGAGCCGCCGCGAGAGCAAGAACCGGAGCCGGAGCCCGTCGTGGCGGAGGCCGTCCCGGTGTTCGAGCCGCTGCCCGAAGTCGTCGAGCCGGAACCGGAGTCCCAGCCCGAGCCAGAGCCTGAACCAGTTGCCTTCGTCGAGCCGGACGTGGTCCACGAGACGCTCGTCGAGCCGGTCGCGCCGGAACCCGCTGCGCTCGCCGAGCCGGAGCCGACTCCAGAGGTCGTGCCCGAGCCGGAGGTGCTCGAGCCGGAGCCGGTGGCGCTCGCCGCGACAGAACCGCCCCTCGAGATCGTCCTCGAGCCGGAGGTGTTCGAGCCGGAGGTGTTCGAGCTGGAGGTGTTCGAGCCGGAGCCGGAGCCGGTTGCCCTCGTCGAGCCGGAACCGACCCCCGAGGCCGTCGGACCTGAACCCGAGCCAGAGCCGGCTCCCGAGGCCGTCTGGATGCCGGTGACCGAGCCCTTCCCGCCGCCCGATCCCGAGCCCGTTCCCGTTCCGGAGCCCGAGCCGCCTCCGGCGCCTGAGCCCGAGCCGGAACCCGAGCCCGAGCCTGCCGCGGTCTCCGACCCGGAGGCGCTGCCCGACTTCGTCGTCGAACGCGTGGACGAGCCGGAGACGGAACCGGAGACCCGGACGACCGTGCCGTCGCCACCGGCGGAGCAGACGGGACAGCCGCAAGTCACGGCGGACTCCATCCTCAAGCCCGAGCCGGCTCCCGGCCCGCTCCCGGACTACATCGTCGATCCGCAGGAGCGAGGCGAGGCCGAGGCCACGCCGACGCCCGAGCCCGAGCCCATGCCCACGCTTCGGCTGGGAAGCTCGAAGATGCCCACCTTCGTGGTCGAGCCGCCGGACCCCGAGCCGAACCAGCCGCCGCGCGCAAGCCTCGGGTTGCCGCCGCTCAGCGACTTTCCGTCGCTGCCGACGCTGCCCATCGAGCCCAGGGTGACCGAGTCCCACGGTGCCCAGACCCGCGAGGCCCAGACCCGGGAGGCAGAGCCCGGCGACGAGGCCGAGCCCGGAGAGGCGAAGAAGCCCCGGAGACGCAGGGCAGCTCCGACGGAGGACAGGAAGGGACGCCAGCGCTCCGCCGGCGAGCCCGGAGACATGCAGGACGGCGTCGACTGGGCGGGTCTCTCCTCGCGTCTGAGCGCCTACAGCCTCTCGACCGACGCCGCCGCCGATGCCCCGGCTGCCGACGACGACGAGCTCGACACCGAAGACGGCAAGGACGAGTAGCGAGCGGGCACGGGGTCGGGCTCGAGCCTGACCGCCGCGTGGCGACGACTTCGGGCGCGATAGCGTGCACGCGTGACCGACCAGGCCACCGTCAGCCTGTTGCGTTGGTTGCGGCGGCAGCTCCGGCAGCCGACGCCGCTCAGGGAGCACCTCGAGGCCGCCGTCGCGAACGACGACCCCGCCGAGGCACGGCGCGTCGTCTCCCAGATCCCGTTCACCGACGCCCAGCGCCACCACGTGGACGGGCTCATCGCGCGCTGGGAGAAGGAGGCTCGTGGCGGCAGCTGAGAACGAGGCGGTCGTGCGCAGGATCTTCGACGCGTTCGCGCGCAAGGAGGGCTTCGCGCTGCGCGGGCTGTTCGCGGAGGACGCGGTGTGGACGGTCGCGGGCAACGGCATCATGTCCGGTGTCCATCAAGGTCGCGACGAGATCTTCCGGTTCCTCGCGCGGCTGCCGAAGGAGACAGGTGGCACGTACGGCTCCACCCTTCGCGACGTCCTGGCAAGTGACGAACGGGCGGCAGCGCTCTATACGGCGAGCGGAACGAGGCGCGGCGTGACGCTCGAGCTCGAGCAGCTCCTCCTCTTCCGGTTCGAGGGCGGGCTCGTCCGCGACGTGCTCGCGCTCCCGAGCGACCCGCAGGCATTCGAGGAGTTCTGGGGGCAGTGAGCCCGGTCGAGAGCCGGGTCGACGCCTCTCCCGTTGAGGCGGAAAAGCGAACCGGCTTCATCGAGCTCTTCTTCGACCTCGTCTTCGTCTTCGCGTTCACGCAGGTCGCGGCCCTCCTCGTCGAGGACGCATCCGCGGGAGGCTTCGGACGCGCCGCGCTCGTGTTCGCGCTCATCTGGTGGGCGTGGTCGGCGTACGCGTGGTTGACGAACGCGATCGACGTCGAGAACCTCGGCACACGGCTCTTCGTGTTCGCCGCGATGCTCGCGACGTTCTTCATGGCCCTCGCGGTGCCGGATGCGTTCACCGACGAGGGCGCCTGGTTCGCCGTCGGCTACTTCGTCGTCCGCGTCCTGCAGATCGCCCTCTACCTCTGGGGTGTTCGGAACGATCCCGTCCAGCGCCTCGCCGTCGCACGGCTCGCGCCGTGGTTTCTCGTCGCCCCGAGCGTCGCCCTCGCCGGCGGATTCGTCGACGATCCCGCGCGCACGACACTCTGGACTGCGTCGCTCGCGATCGACGTCGTGGGCACCCTCATCGCGGCACGCTCCGGTTTCCGCGTCTCTCCGTCCCACTTCGCCGAGCGGTATGCCCTGATCGTGATCATCGCGCTCGGGGAGTCGATCGTCGCGATCGGGCTCGCCGCGGTCGAGCTCGAGCGCGACGGCGTCTTCGCACTCGCGGTCGGCGTCTCGTTCGCCGGCGCGGCGGCCGCCTGGTGGGCGTACTTCGACATCAGCCAGCTCGCCGCCGAGCGGAGATTACGAGATGCGCCCGAGGAGGTCCGAGGCCCGCTCGCCCGCGACGTCTACACGTTCTTCCACTACCCGCTGGTGCTGGGGATCATCTTTCTCGCGGTCGCCGCGAAGAAGACCGTCGGCGCGCCCACCGAGCCCTTGTCCGACGGCGGCCGCGCGGCGCTGGCGCTCGGCCTGACGCTCTTCCTGCTCGGCTTCGTCCTGTCCAGGTACCGCGTCATCCGCCGCATCGCGTGGGAGCGAATCGGCGCGGCTGCGGCGGTCGTCGCAATCGTTCTGCTCCTCGACGACGCCGACGCGCTCCTGCTGCTCGCGCTCGCCGTCGTCGCGCTCGTGACGGCGCTGGCGATCGAGAGGTTCCGGCTCTCCCGGCTCCGGAGCGCGCCGTCCGGGCCGCACTAGTATGCGTGGAGTCCGGCTTCTCGTCGCCTTATGCGGACCTACCAACAGTTTCTCGAAGAGCGCGACAGCTCGGTCCCGGAGCTCAACGCGCGGCTCGAGATCTTTTTGTCGGAGTACCTCCGCTACCGGAGCTCCCTGCGGCCCAGCCGCAGCCTCAGGCTTCTCGACGTGGGGTGCGGTAGTCGTGCCGTACTCGCGAGGCACAGGGTCAACGGCGACGAGTACCACGGCTGTGACTACCCGCCACGGATCGAGCTCGACGTCGATCACTACTGGTCGATCGACCTCAACACGACCAGCGTCGCGGATACGGCTCCCGACGGCGTCCGCTACGACGTCGTCTTCTGCGGAGAGATCATCGAACACCTATTCAGTCCGGACGCACTCCTGCGCGATCTCCGGACGCTGCTGCGGCCCTCGGGGATCCTGATCCTCTCGACTCCGAATCTCGGCTACTACGTCAACCGGCTGCTGCTGCTCGTGGGAATCTCACCGCTGTACGTCGAGAACTCCGCGGAGCGCAAGCTCGGCAGGAAGACGCGGCTCCTCGGCCAGAACAACCCAACGGAGGGTCACATCCGGCTCTTTACGTACGGGGCTGCGAAGGATCTCATCGCACGCGAGGGGTTCGAGGTCGAGCGCGTCACCTCCACGATCACGTGGAACTTCCCCCCTGACCGCCTCGTCGGCCGCCTGTCGCACAGCCTGGCGGCGAACAATGTCTTCGTGCTGAGGCGCCGCCCCGGGGCCGAGCCGATCTAGCCCGTCGAGCCGGACCCGGAAGGCGCACGAGTGCGACGAGAGACCATCGCCGCGACCATGCCCGCTGCTCCGGCCGCAAACTCCAGCGACTTCATCGCAAACATCCCCAGCGATGTAACCGGCGCCCGGGCGAGAGCGGCACGGTGGCGGACGAATGCCGGCCTCAGAAGGCGAAACTGCCGGTCGACGGTGCCTCGGTGCTTCCTTCGATATGCGCGATACGACGTGCCGTAGCCGTACTTCTTTCTCAGCAGAGGTCCGAGCCGAAGCCTGCCTTCGTCGTGCTTGATCGTGGACGACACTCGATCGATCCTCGCACCCGCATGCGCAGCGCGCAGGCTGAGGTCCCAGTCCTCCGGCCCATTCAGCTGCTCGTCGAAACCACCCAGGCGTAGGAAGAGGCCCCGTTCGTAGAAGCGAGCCGCCTCGATGTCGTCGTCACCGACGTAGCAGCTCCGCTCGAGTTGCTTGCATCTCGCCCAGAAGCCCTCGCCGAAGCTGACTTCCGGAATGATCACCGCCGCGGCGCCGGACTTCGCGGCGGCGACACAGTCCTCCACCACCGTCGGGTCGAGAGCCATGTCGCTGTCCACGAAGAGCAGGTAGGAACCCGTCGCATGGCGCGCGCCGAGATTGCGCTGGGCGCTGCGCTCGGGGCCTCCGGTGAGAAGGACGCACCGATGTTGCTCCGCAATCACGCCTGTTGAATCACTTGAGGAATTGTCGACGACAATCACCTCAAGGTTTACGCCAGCCTGATCGGCGAGTGAGGCCAGACAGGCATCCATTGTTCGCGCCGAGTTCCTCGTCGGAACCACGATCGATACCAGCACCGCCCCGGCTGGGAGCGAGCTCCTCATGGTGCATCCGGCGCTGAGATCAGGGCCCGAGGTCGACAGGCAGGACGATGAACGACGCCGACCGAGGTGCGAGGAACAGAGCCCACGCGGCCAGTGGTTGAGCCACCTTTGGGAGCTGCTTCGGTGTCGCGGGCTCTCATCTCAAGTCCTCGTCAGCATGCTCCAGGTTCGACTGCTGACCCACTCAGGGTAGTCCATTTTGCGTAATCCAGTACTGCCAAATGCGTACTTTCGAAGCGGTCGGAGACGATGCGTGCGCCACTCCTGTTCTCATGTGGATTTTCTCACCCAGGGACTGCGATCCATCTGTCAGGATGAGCGAGCAACGGCCAGACGGAGACGATCAGGGGAGGTGGTCGACGAACTGGAGGCGCAGCTTGCGCGCGTCTACACGTAGCCGAGCATCGTTCCGCCTACGAAGCTAATGAGGGGATTAGCTACACATCTGCGCAGCGGCGTGCGCACCTTGTCGTCGCGTGGCGCCTACGCATTTTCTCGCGAGACCGGGTTGCTCCTGGTCGCGCTCGGGGTGCTCAACGCCTCGAATTACCTGTTTCACGTCGTCGTCAGTCGCCAGCTGGGGCCGTCCGACTACGGCGCCCTCGCCGCCTTGCTCGCGGTCCTTCTCGTCCTGTCCGTTCCGCTCGGCGTCCTCCAGACCGTCGTTGCACAGCGAGCGGCGGCACTTCGCGCGAACGGAGGGACGGACGACATCGCCGCCTTTGCAGGTGCAATCACGCGCGGAGCCGTCCCGATCGTGCTCCTGGCCGGTGCCGCCACACTCCTGGTCGCGACACCTCTTCTGGTGGTCCTCCTCGACGTCAGCTTGGGCTCGGCGAGCCTCCTCGCTCCCTACGTGGTGCTTGGAACCCTTATGGCGATTCCACTCGGCGTGCTCCAGGGCGCCATGCGATTCGGCGGATTCGCACTCGTCGTGCTCGGCGGAGTCGCCGTCAGGCTCGGGTTCGGGGTCGGCCTCGTGGATGCGGGCTTCGGCGTTCCCGGCGCGATGCTCTCGAGCAGCCTCGCGGCCGCCTTCTCGCTCGTGCTCGGTCTCTTGCTGATCGGACTGCGACGCGAGTCGCTTGCGGGCGTCAGGGGCTCGCTGGAGTCGATCCGCGGCCACTTCCGCCCGGCGCTGCTCGCGTTGTTCGGCTTCTGGCTCCTCGCGCAGGCGGACATCGCCCTGGCCCGGCACTACCTCGAGCCTGAGGAGGCGGGCTTCTACTCGAGCGCCGGCCTTCTCGCCCGCGCGCTTCTCTTCATCTCCGCCGCGGTCGCATTCGTGGCCTTCCCGCGATTCGTGGCAGCTCGGGAGCAGAGGGAAGACGCCTCGCACTGGTTGCGAACGAGCCTCGTCGCCGGCGGCGTGCTCGTCCTCGCCGGATTCGCGGTTCTCGTCCCGGCTCGCAACATCGTGGTCGAGCTGACGTTCGGGGAGCGCTTCGCACCGGCGGCCGCTCTGTTGCCGCCGCTCTGCCTGGCGATGGCCGCCCTCGCGCTCGTCGGCCTGCTCACGTACTTCCACATCGCGATGGGGTCGAAGGCCTACGTCATCGCGTTCGCAGGCCTCGCCCTGGAGATCGCGCTCGTCGCGTTCCTGCACGACAGCGCGGCGCAGATTGCCTGGGTCGTGGCCGTCGTCGCGGTCGCGGCCCTGGTCGTGCAGTACGCAGCAGCCCGCTCGCTCAGCCGCTGGCGCCCGCCGCACGAGCGGCTGGCGTCACGCGCTGGAGGCGCGGCGCAACTCGCAGGCGAGCCCAAGCTCGAGCTCTCCGTAGTCCTTCCTTGCCACAACGCGGCGGGCGAGCTTCGGCGGACCCTCGAAGACCTCACTCACGAGCTCCAACTCGTCGACTCGTATGAGATCATCGTCGTCTCGGACGGCAGCACGGACGAGACTGTGGCCATCGCGGAGAAGTTCGTCCGCGACGAGATTCGCGTACTCCACTACCCGGACCGGGGCGGCAAAGGGCACGCGCTCCAGGTCGGCCTGACGGAAGCACAGGGCCGCTACATCGCGTTCGTCGACGCCGACGGCGACATCGGACCGGAAGCGATCGGCCCGTTCCTCGCGATCATGAAGCTCTACGAGCCGGACCTCGTGCTCGGCTCCAAGCGCCATCCGGTTTCCGAGGTGCACTACCCGCCGCTGCGGCGGCTGATGAGCTGGGGTTACCACAAGCTCACGAGACTCCTGTTCAGGGTCAACGTGCGGGACACGCAGACCGGGCTGAAGCTCGTGCGGCGCGACGTCCTCGCCGCCGTGCTCCCGCGCCTCTACGAGAAGCGCTATGCGTTCGATCTCGAGCTGCTCGTGGTCGCCCGTGGCCTCGGCTACGCGCGCGTCTTCGAGGCTCCGGTCCGCGTCGACTACAAGTTCTCGAGCCAGATCAACCCCGGCTCGGTTCTCCGCATCGCACTCGACACTGCCGCGATCTTCTACCGGCTCTACGTTCTCGGGTCGTACCGCGACGACACGGGACGCTCGGCGCTTGCAGCGACCCCGGTCGCTTCGGCACGCACCGTCGACGTAGCTCACGCCTCGTCGCCCGCTCTCACCAGCCGCGCACAGAAAAACGGCCACCTCCGGATTCTCTTCCTCAACTGGCGCGATATCGGAAACCCGGAGGCCGGTGGTGCGGAGGTGTTCACCCACGAGGTCGCGAAGCGGTGGGTGGCCGAGGGCCACGACGTATCGCTCCTGACGTCGGGATTCGGGGGAGCACGCCCGACCGAGACCTACGACGGGGTCCGGGTTCGCCGCGTCGGCCGACTTCGCTCGGGGTCGTTCCACCTCGGGCTGCAGCGCGAGCTGTCCAGGCTCAACGGCTTCGACGTCGTGATCGACGGGATCAACACGATTCCGTCGCTCGCGGTCATGTGGAGACGGCGGCTCCCGCCCACGATCGCCCTCGTCTACCAGCTCGCGCGCGACGTGTGGGATTGCGAGCTTCCGCGCCCGTTTGCCGCGGTCGGGCGCTGGGCGGAGCCCAGGCTGCTGCGCCCGTACCGGGAGATGACCACCGTTGCGATCTCCGATTCGACGCGTGACGACCTCACGGCGCTCGGCTTCTCGGACGTCTTCGTCGTCCCGCCCGGGCGTGACGAGCCGCCGCGGAGCAGCGGAGTCGAGCGTGAGACGCGGCCGACGTTTCTGTTCGCCGGTCGCCTGGCATCCAACAAGCGACCCGACCATGCAGTGGCCGCGTTCCGCCACATCCGCAGCCGGCTACCGGACGCGCAGCTCTGGATCGCAGGACGCGGCCCCCTCGAGCATGAGCTCCGGCGCGATCCGGAGCCCGGGGTCGAGCTGCTGGGATACGTGTCTCGCGACGAGCTGTACCGGAGGATGGCCCGCGTCCACTGCCTGCTCGTGCCGTCGGTGCGAGAAGGATGGGGTCTGGTCGTGATCGAGGCGAACTCGATGGGAACGCCCGCGGTCGCCTACGACGTCCCCGGACTGCGGGACTCCGTCCGCGATGGGCTCACGGGGTGTCTCGCGTCGCCGGGAGACCCGGAGCAGCTGGCGAGCAAGGCAGTCGACCTCCTCGCAGACGAGCAGCGCTATGCCGAGATGAGCCGGCAGGCAACCGTCTGGGCGAGGCAGTTCTCGTGGAACGAGACCGCCCGTCGGCTCCTGGAGGTCGTCGCACGAAAGGTCGACCGCACCGAAAGCGAAAACGAGCGCAGGAGGGCAGCATGACGACGTCAGCCGGAGATCGGACACCGCCGCCGCAACACCTGGAGCGGCATGGCGACCTCGCCTTCAAGCCCACGTTCACCCTCGGGCCGCGCCTGAGTCGGATCGCCGGACCGTTGGCGATCGTACTCGGAAGCGTGACGTTCGCCGTTCTCTCGATCCGCGGCCTGTGGGGCAGCGGAACGCTCGCGTTCGGCGATCTCCCGCGGTTTCCGAGCGACGCATCCGTGTTCGTCGACGGCTTTCGCGAGGCCTGGTCGGACCGCGGCTTCGGAGGCCCGTACCCGAGCATCTCGTGGTTCCTCTTCCTCGCATCGCTTCTGACGCTCGCCGGTGGAGACGGGCCGCTCGCCCAGCAGCTCGCCATGACCCTGTGGATACCGGTCGCCTTCTGCGGGATGGCCTTTCTCTGCCGCCGGTACGTGGAGACGTCGTGGGTGCTTGCGGCGATCGGAGGTCTCGTCTACGTCGTGACTCCGATCTCCATCGGGCTGTTCGTGGGCGGCGCCGTCGCGCTGATCTGGTCGTACGCGTTGCTGCCGCTCGTGCTCATCGGTGCGGAGGCTCTCCGTCGCAGCAGCAATCCGAATCTCGCGTGGCTCGCATTGCCTACGGCGCTCCTGGCTGCAACGTCACCCGAGCTTCTCCTGTTCGGATTCGTCGTCGCCGCGGTCTGGCTCGTCGTCGGTGGCGGAAGGAGACGTTTCCTGATCGCGGCTGCCACCGGGTTGGGCTTGGCGCTCGTCGCGACGCTTCCTTCGCTCGTGAGTCGCGGCGGAGTCCGTCTCAGCAGCGGGCTCATCGAGAAGATGACGGGGGACTTCGAGTACACCTACGCGGAGGTCACGCCGTTGCATCTGCTGCGGCTCGCCGGAAACCACGGCGATCCGATGGATCCCCTCGGCTACAACGACGCGACGACCTGGGGGTACTCCGGCTACGTACTGATCGCGGCGGTTGTAGCGGGGGTGCTGCTCCGACGCCGTGGCGATGTCTTCGTTCTGAGACTCGTTGCGCTCGCAAGCGTGATGTTCGGCGTCCTCCTCGGCCTCGCTCTGCTCACACGAACGCGTCCAGAGGTCTTCGCCGACTTCACACCCGCCTTCGTGTTCAGGAATCCGGGAAAGCTGATGATGCTCCTGGCGGCGGCCATGGTCCCGGCGGCCGTGTATGGGCTGCGCCGCCTCTTCGAGGTCTTCCCGCACCGTCGCGAGGCGTTGCGATTCATCGTCGCAGGTGGCCTGGTCCTGTACATCATCGCGTATGCCGGACCGGCTCTGAGCGGTAACTGGGGCGTCGAACGGGTACGGGGCACCGCGTACGAAGCAGATCCTGGCCTCCAGGCGTCAGCGCAGTTCCTGCAGCGCCACGATCCCGACGTCCCCGGTCGGTGGCGGGCGATCTGGCTGCCGTTCGACCACACCGACGCGCTGAACCTCGAGTGGATTCGACCGTACTGGGCGAACGAACCCAACGCCGAGAACCGCGACCCCGAGGTCGAGCAGACGGTTGCCCTTCTCGACGACGCGCTCGACGAGGTCGACGTTCGGCGGTTCCACGGGATCGCCGATCGCTCGGCGTTGAGATACGTCGTCCTCCGAACGAGCGCAGACCCGGACGTCGGTCGCATGTTCGCGCGCGACCCTCAGATGACGCGCCTCCGGATCGGGCGTGGATTCGTCGTCTGGCGCAATGCGGCTGCGTTGCCGAGGATTCGACAGTACTCCGGGCTCAAAGCCGTGGTCGTGCCGAAGGCTCAGCCGCCGGTCCGTTACAGGTCGAGTCCGATCCTCACGCTCTCGCCGGATGCACTCACCGAGCCACGAGGTTGGACGACCTATGGGTCCAAGGGCTTCCGTCGGGTCGGCGACGCGATCCGGGTTCGAGCGACGAGCCCCGATGCTTGGCCGACTCTCGCCAGACGCGTCCCTGCTTTCGGAGACGCCACCTACCTCGTCACCGCACGAGTGAGGACGCGCAACGCGGTGGCCGCACATCTCAAGGTGATCTGGTACCGGAGCCCCGGTGACCGCGAGCACCTCGCGCTCGACCAGGACTACGCGGCGCCGATCCTCACCGGTTCGAACGGGTGGACGCGAGTGTCCGCCGTTGTCCAGAGCCCGAGGGGTACCCGATTCGCGGAGGTCGCATTCCTCGCGGGCAAGCGTCCGTCCGCCAGCAGGCGTGCGGCCCTCTCCTGGGTGAAGGACCTCCGGCTCTCCAACATCTTCATCGGCGACCAGCCGGCCACCACAACCGAAGCTCTCGCCGAGGTGGTACCGGACATCGCGGCGCGCGGCTACGAGGTGATCGACGCTCAGGCCCTCGAGCCCGAGGCGACGAGGAACATCCCAGGCCTCGCGATCGGCGGCGTCGTCGTCAATCCCGGCTTCGGCACCACGTCGCCTTCTTCGCTCAGGCAGTTGCTGCGGACCCGGCGAGGGACCGAGATCGTCTCGAGGGCCGAAGTCACGCTCCGACCTCGTAGCGGTGACTGGCAGACACGAGCCGACTCCGCGGTCGTGGTGGGCCGGCGCGCGAGTGCCGTCGTCCCACTTGGGATAGTCCCCGCCGACCGCTACGTCATAGCTCTGACGGGCTGCCGTCTTCGCACGGGAACGTTCCAGGTCGTGCGACGAGCCGGAGTCGTCCGGCAGGCATTCGGCGGGCCTCGAACCGGATGTGGTCGCTTCACAACGACCAAGCCGGTCGCCATGAGGGGGAGGACCACGCTGCGAATGTCGCTCGGCCGCGACGCATCCGTCGCCGTCGTCCACGCATTCCCCGTCCGGTCGCGTCGCCCGCTTCCACAGGCCGCCTCGATCACGATCGGTAGCGCGGGCACGACGTCCCCGCGCGTCGAGGGTCTCTCGAGCCCGGGCGTCACTCTGGCCGACTCGTATCACTCGGGCTGGGAGACGTCAGGCTCCGGCGCAACGCAGCTGCGGACGTTCCCCGGCTTCAACAGCTTTCTCGTCGACGAGCCGTCATCGGTGACCGGGCTGCGCTTCGGCCCTCAGCTGACCCGCGACGTCCTCATCTTCCTTGGCGCGATCGGATGGCTAGCGATCGTGGCTCTGTTGGTGTTCGGTCGCGAGGTCACACGTCGTCTTGTCGAAGCCGTGTCGCCGCAGCGCCGGAAGCCGGTCGAGGAGTCGTGAGCAGAGCCGGGCGTCAGTCAGGTGCCAGTCGGCTGTGGAGCAGGCGGGGTGATCCGCTTGCCGACCCGGAGCCGCTGATCCGACGGGTGTACGCGTACACCGCGTACCGCATCGGCCCAGGCCCCGACGCGGAGGACGTGACGAGCGAGGTCTTCGAGCGCGCGCTCCGCTACGAGCACACGTACGACGAGAGCAAGGGCGAGGTCGTCGGCTGGCTGCTCGGCATCGCAAGGCGCTGCGTCGATCAGCACTTCGCCGCCCCTGCCCCGGTCCCGGTCGAGCCCGACGAGCCCGCGTCCCCGGAGGACGTCGAGACGGAGGTCATCGAACGGGTCGCGCTCCATGAGGCGATGTCCGAGCTCGAAGAGCGTGACCGCGAGCTCGTGTCGCTCCACTACGCAGGGCTGAACGGCGGACAGATCGCAGAGCTGCTCGAAGCCAACCGAAACACGATCGACGTTGCACTCCACCGTGCCCTCGCCCGCATGCGGGCGATTCTCGAGCGCCGGCCCGGGCAGAGCGAGGAGCCCACCGTCATGCGCAGACGCGCGGTGTAAGAAAAGCGGCCCGAGCTCGGTACTCGTACTAGGCACCCGAATCGAGGGAGGCGAGGTACTTGAGACATCTCTTCGTCGTCAGCGACATGAAAGAGCGCTTGAAGAGACCTGAGCGGGCCGTCTGGCCGGAACCGCCCAGCGAGTTCCTCCATCAGCTCGCCGACGAGATTCGCGAGGATCGCCGCCCGGCGTCCACGAGCAGCGGAAGGATGTTCAAGATCGCTTTCGCCCTCGTGGCCACGGTTGCGTTGCTCCTGCCCCTGGGAGCTTTCGCAGACCAGGCCGGAGACAACCTCGCCCGGCGTGAGGACGACGTCATGTTCCAGCTCGTCGAGTCGGACGATGACGACGACGACAGCGACGACGGCGACGGAACCGACGACGGCGGTGTCGGGGGTGCCTACGACGCCACCGACGACGACACGGATGACGCCGGCGGCGCGTACGACACTGGCGACGACACCGACACTCAAAGCGAGAGTGGCGCCGGTAGCGACAGTGCCAGCGGCGCAGGCGGAGCCGGTGGAGCGGCCGGAGGCGGCGATAGCGACAGCGGCGGCGGTAGCGACGATGGTGGCGCCGTCGTTCCCGCACCGGTGCCGACCGCTGAGACTCCCGCTCCTGTCCCGCCTGCCGGCGGAGGCGACGACACCTCCGACGACGGCGGCGTCGATGCCGGTGGAGGAGGCGGAGGCGGCGACGACTCCGAGGACGGCGACAGCGACTAGCCGATCGCGCCCGTCGTACCGCGTGTTTCGAAGGCCGGGCTCAGCCCGGCCTTCGTCGTTCTACCGGCGACGAAGTCGAAGGACCGCCGACGCGAGCGCCGCGATCGTGATCGCGAACGACCACACCTGCATCGCGGCGAACGGCCGCCAGAGAGTTGCTGCGCCGTCGGGTGCCCTGAACGCGGCGACGGCGCCGAGATGGCAGCGAGCAGATTCACTCTCGAGCAACCACCCGTCGCTGCAGCGCTCACCGACGGCGACGGCGGCCTCACGTCGGGAGGCGATCGACTCCCAGCCGGGGAG
>Ga0190265_10001432_pt1 | contig 15693 bp, 18 predicted proteins | sample Popmic124T_FD_133135 | JGI IMG/M metagenome (GOLD analysis project Ga0190265, IMG submission 133135) | Populus adjacent soil microbial communities from riparian zone of Indian Creek, Utah, USA - 124 T | ecosystem: Environmental > Terrestrial > Soil > Riparian zone | place: USA: Utah | collected...
GGTAACCCGTCGTTCAGAGGCGAACACGCGGTTCGGCGGGCGGCGGCGTCAGCCGCTTCGCCCGCCGGTCACTAGTAGAGGGTAACCGAGTTGACCGACTCAGTGCCCGTGCTGGAGATCGTCGCGTTCGGCGGCTTTCACTGCGTAGCCGAGGATGATCGAGGGCACGAGGAGCACGAACGACACGATCATCGACGCGACGACCAGCGCGGCCATCGTCGACGAGAAACCTGTCGCGAACGCGATCACGAACAGTGCGACGGCGAGCGCCAGCGCGAGATAGCCGATCCGGTTGGCGAGCAGCGTCCACCGGGCGATCTGCGCTCGGCGGGCGCGCACGGGGTCGATCGCAGGGTCGTTCACGGGTCAGAGGCTCGGCGGAAGGAGGCGGTTGACGTTCTGGTAGAAGAAGTACAGCGCGATCAGGAACGGGATGGCACCGGCGGCGATGCCGATCAGCTTGCTGCGCACCCGTCGGTTCAGCACGTGGGTGCCGATCGCGATGACGGTGACGGCCAACGCCCACAGCGCGACCTGGGGGATCGCCGAACGGTCGTGGAACCAGCCGTCGGAGAAGGCATCGGCCAACGGCTCGGGAATGCTCGGTGCGACGCTCGTCGGGGGCGACACGATCGTGGTCGGCGTCGTCGTGTCTGCGCCGGCCGTATCAGGGGTCGTCGGAATGGTGGTGGCCGTCGGCGCTGTCGTCGTGGTGGTGATGGTCGTGGGCGGCGCCGCGCCCTCGGGGAGGGTGACGGGTGCGGACTCGTCGGCGACGAGCGCGCTGTGCACGATGATTCGCTTGTCCGTCGACCACTTCGGGTGACACGACGTCAACGTCAACTCGGCGACGTCGAGGTTGGTGGTGGCGATCACACCGATGTCGTCGGGTTCGACGATCTCGGAACCGGTCACGGCGTAGACGAACCGACCGGCGACAGTGGTCGCGATGATCTGGTCGCCCGGCTCGAGGTCGTCGACGTGCTGGAACGGACCGTCGTACGTCATGCGGTGGCCGGCGATCGCGGCGTTGCCGTACTGGCCGGGCAGCGGGGTGTCCGGGTAGTGGCCGGGCCCGCGCCGGAGATCGTCGACCGAGACGCCGGCGACGACGACGACGTCGAGCCCGATCCCGGGGATCTCGAGACGGGCGACCGGATCGCCCGCGGCGATCGGCGGGAACGTCGGTGGCACGGTCGCAGACACGGTGTCCGGCACGGTGGCGGGTGTGGTCCCCGGCGTCGTCGCCGGAGTGGTACCGAGCGGGACGGTCGTCGACGTGGGCGCTGACGTCGTCGACGTGACGGAATCGAGGAGCGCCTCGAACTCGTCCTCGAGCTCGTTCTGGGCACGACGGGCCTCGATCCCGGTTCCCCACAGCTGATAGGCGACGAAGCCGCCGAGGAGGAGCCCGGTCGCGATCAAGACCTTGCCGACGCCGCGCACGAAATCGCGCCAGTCGCGGGCGTCCGGGCTGGCGGCGGGGAGTGGCTCGTCGGTCGCGGCCGGAAGTCGCGGCCACTCGCGCCAGCACCGACACGCGCCCTTCCCCGTGCCGACGGTGCAGTGCGCCCAGCCGTCGAACGTCTCGTCGGCGGGCCACACAACGTGAGCGTCCTCGGGGTGCCCGCACACGGGACACGGATCAGATCCCTGGCCCTCGGGGGCATACGTCACGTGTTCAGTGTGGCAGCCGAGCGGTTCGGCGAGCTGTGTGACGTAAGGTTGCTCCCGCCGGCCATGGACGGGAACCCACGCACCGTGATCGAACTCGACGACGCGGTCGCCGTCCTCGGTGGCTTCCCCGCTCTGGCCGGGGCCACGCTCGCGGTGGGCGCTGGTGAGATCGTGTTGCTGCGCGGGCCGAACGGTGCCGGCAAGACCTCGCTACTGCGGCTCTGCGCCGGCCTGCTCCCGATCGTGCGTGGCAGCGGCCGGGTGCTCGGGTTCGATCTGGCGACCGAACGCGACGCGATCCGCCCGCGGGTCGGCCTGCTCGGCCACTCGAACGGCCTCTATGCCGACCTGACGGTCGCCGAGAACGTCGGGTTCTGGGGCTCGACGGTTGGCGCAACGACCGGCGAGATCCGCGCCGCGCTCGAGCGGCTGGGCCTCGCCGGGCGGCTCGCCGACGTCCGGGTGCGCACGTTGTCGGCCGGCCAGCGGCGACGTACCGCGCTGGCGTGCGTCGTCGCCCGACGCGCTGAGCTGTGGCTGCTCGACGAGCCGCACGCGGGCCTCGACGCCGACGGCCGCGACGAGCTCGACGCCGTGCTCCGTCAGGCAGCGGCATCGGGGGCGACGATCGTCGTTGCCAGCCACGAGCTCGAACGCGCCGGCTCGCTGGCGACGCGCACGGTCGACGTCGTCGCCGGCCAGATCGCGGAGCAGCAGTGAAGCGCCGGCAGATCATCCAGCTGATCGCGGCCAAGGACCTGCGGATCGAGCGACACAGCCGCGTCGTCGCCAACCAGATCCTCCCGTTCGCCGGTGTCACGATGGTGATGTTCGGGTTCGCCCTCGACTCCAGCGACGTCCTCGAGCGGGTGGCGCCGGGGCTCGTGTGGCTGGCCACCCTGTTCAGCCTGCTCGTGCTCGTGCAGCGGACGTTCGCGATCGAGACCGACGACGGCGCGCTCGATGCGCTGCGCGTCGCCGGTGTCGACCCGGTCGCGATCTTCTGGGGCAAGGCGTTGGCGCTCGCCGTGCAACTGGCGGTCCTCGAGGTGGTGCTCCTCGGTGCGGCGCTCGTCCTGTACGGGGCTGAAATGCATGTTGGAGGTGTGTTATTGCTGGTCACCACGCTCGTGGCCGCGACCTGCGGACTGGCCGCCGTCGGTACGCTGTACGGAGGCCTTGCCGCAGGGTTCAAGGGCCGCGAGACGTTGCTCCCGCTGCTCGTGTTCCCGGTGGTAGCGCCCGTCCTGATCGGAGCGACGCGAGCGGTCGAATCAGCGCTCGGCACCGCTGGGGCGGCAGTGTCGGAGGGCTGGCCCTGGGTTGGCCTGCTCGCCGTCTTCGCCGTCGCCTTCGGGGTCGGGGGTTCGCTGGCCTTTGGCCCGCTGGTCGACGAGTGAAGAGAATGAGTCGTGGATGACCATGATCGACCAGGATCCCCTGCCACCCCGAGCGAGCACGTCGGGCACGACCGCTACCCGTGCCACGCGCCTGCTCGGTCTGGCGACGATCATGTCGATGGCGTGGCTGGTCGCGTTCGGATTGGGTTTCTCACCGGCCGACCGTGATCAGGAGGAGGCGGTGCGCATCCTCTACGTCCACGTGCCGACGATCTGGATCGCCTACCTCGCGTTCGTGGTCACCGCCCTCGGATCGGCGATCTACCTGTTCGGCCGCAACCACTCTCTCGGCTTCGACCGCTTGGCGGGGGCGAGCGCCGAGATCGGGGTGGCGTTCGTCGCCGCCACCCTCGTCGTCGGATCGCTGTGGGGACGGCTGACATGGGGCGTGTTCTGGCGATGGGACGCGCGCCTGACGACGACCGCGCTGTTGTTCGTCAGCTACATCGGCTACGTCGCGGTCCGTCGCCTCGGTGGTAGCCACCACCAACGCGCCCGGCGCAGCGCGGTGATCGGGCTGCTCGCCGTGCTCGAGATCCCGCTCGTGCACTGGAGTGTTCGGCTGTGGCGGAGCCTCCACCAGGAAGCGACCGTGCTCGATCCGGGTGGCGACATCGACATGGACGGGCTGATGCTGTTCAGCCTGTTCGTCGGCGTGGTGTCGTTCACGCTCTTGTACGTGTGGTTGTTGATGCACCGCACGCGTTCGATGGCGATGGAGGACCTCCTCGACGAGCAGGGTCTGGACGTCGCCCTCGAGGCTCGTCGCGCGGAAGCGAGTGGGAGATAGAAGATGGAAGACGCAGGGTTCATCGTCGGCAGCTACGTCGTGACGTTCGCGATGGTCGCGCTCGTCGCGTGGCGCTTCGTCCGTCACGGCCGCCGGCTGGCCAAGCAGGTACCCGACGACGAGAAGTACTGGCTGTAGAGAGATATGACCGACCTCTCCCCGCGTCCCGTGTCCGACGCCGCGCCACGCGGCCGGGCGCAGCGACGGTGGATCCCGTTGGTCGTGCTCGGGCTGGTGCTCGTGGCGGGTGGGGTGATCGTCACCCAGTTCCTGCGATCGGCGGTCGACTACTACTGCAACGCCGACGAGATCGGCGTCCGGTCGGGCTGCGACGGCGATCGCCGCCTGCGCGTCCAGGGCACCGTCGACGCCGGGTCCCTCTCGGCTGCGAACGGTGTCACGGCGTTCACGATCACGTTCAACGACGTCACCCTGCCGGTCGAGTACGACGGGGAGCCGGGCGGGATCTTCAAGGAGTGCCTGCCGGTCATCGTGCACGGCCGCCTCGAGGGCGGCACATTCATGGGTGACGACATCGAGGTCAAGCACGACAGCAGCTATCAGGAAGAGAACGCCGACCGCATCGCCGAGGCCGAGGCCGAGGCGGCAACGACCTGCCCGGCGGATGGCGGATGATCGCGGCGAGCCTCAACCTCGCGCTCGGCAACGCCGGGCTGATGCTGATGCTGGCTTCCATGACGTGCGGCGCGCTGTCGACGGCGTTCTCGATCCGCGCCGGCAACACCCGGACGCTGCGCCTGGCGCCGAGGTACGCGTGGCTCGGGCTGGCGGGCGCGCTGCTTGCGGTCGTGATGATGCAGCGGGCGTTGATCACACGCGACTTCTCGCTCGCCTACGTCCAGCAGGTCGGCTCGTCGGCCACGCCGCCCCTCTACAACGTGGCCGCGATGTGGAGCTCGCTCGAGGGGTCGATCCTGCTGTGGGCGATCGTGATCGCGGGGTACACCGCGGCCGTCGCCTGGCGCTTCCGGCGGCGCACCGACGACCCGCTCGTCGGGTGGGCGCTCGTGGTGATGTTCGTCGTCGCCGCGTTCTTCGCGCTCGTCAGCTTCGGCCCCGCCTCGCCGTTCCAGAACGGTCCGCTTGTCGGCGCCGGCTTCGACGGGCCGGGCCCGAACCCGCTGCTGCAGAACCACATCCTCGTGTTGTTCCACCCACCGATCCTCTACCTCGGCTATGTCGGGTTCACGGTGCCGTTCGCGTTCGCCATCGCCGCGCTCGTCACCGGCCGGGTCGGCGAAGGGTGGCTGATGGAGACCAGGCGCTGGGCGCTGTTCTCGTGGGGGCTGCTCACGATCGGCATCCTGCTCGGTGGGTGGTGGAGCTACGAGGTGCTGGGCTGGAGCGGCGTGTGGGCGTGGGACCCGGTCGAGAACGCCAGCCTGCTGCCGTGGCTGACGGGGACGGCGTACATCCACTCGGTGCTCGTGCAGGAGCGGCGAGGGATGCTGCGCGTGTGGAACCTCAGCCTGCTCGTCGCCACGTTCGCGCTGACGATCCTCGGCACGTTCCTCACCAGGTCGGGTGTGATCAACAGCGTGCACGCGTTCGCGGCCGGACAGGTCGACGGCTACCTGCTGGTGTTCTTCGGGGTCGTGGTCGTCGTGTCGCTCGCCCTCATCGCCTGGCGGGGCGACCGCCTGCGGTCGCCCGGCTCGATCGACTCGCCGGTGTCACGCGAAGGAGCGTTCCTCGCCAACAACGTAGTGTTCACCGTGTTCGCGTTCATCGTGCTGCTGGGCACTGTGTACCCGTTGCTCGTCGAGGCGTTGCAGGACCGCCGGACCGTGGTCGGGGCGCCGTACTTCGACCGGCTCTCGATGCCGATCGGGATCTCACTGTTGTTCCTGATGGCCATCGCGCCGGTGCTGCCGTGGCGCAAGGCGTCGACGGAGCTGCTGCGCGACCGCTTGTTCTGGCCGGCATGGTGCGGCGCCGCGGCGCTCGGCGTCGCGGTCGTGGTCGGAGCCGACGGATGGGCACCGCTCATCGCCTTCGGGCTCGCCGGCTTCGCCGCCGGGGCAGCCATGCGCCAGGTCGTGCTCGCCACCCGAAGGCAGGGTTGGCGTGGCCTCGTCGGACGCGCCAACGGCGGCATGGTGGTGCACCTCGGCGTGATCATGATCGCCGTCGCCCTGGCCGCGTCGAACAGCTACACCCACTCGGCGACGATCCCGCTCCCGGTCGGCGAGGAACGGGCGTGGGGAGGTCACACGTTCGAGTTGGTGCGCATCACCCAGGAGGTCGACGACCGGGCGAGTGTCGTGCGCGCCGAGGTGCTGCTCGACGGCGACAAGATCTACGCGCCGGCGATCACGAAGTACCTCCGGCTCGGCACCGACATCGCCACGCCGAGCGTGCGGACCGGCTTGACGAACGACGTGTACCTCACGATCGCACCATCGGCCGTCGCACCGGTACCGACCGATCGCGAGGTCACGCTGCGGGTGTTCGTCAAGCCGATGGTGCTGTGGCTGTGGATCGGTGGCGCGGTGATGGCGCTCGGGACCGTCCTCGCCGCCTTCCCGGGCAAGAGGCGCCGGCTGGCGACCGATCCGGTGTCGGCGCCCGTGTCGGCACCGCCACCCGCGATGGAGCAGAAGTCGGTCGAGGAAGCGTTCGCCCATGACTGAGCCCGACGGCGCGCGCCGTCGCCGGGTGGCGCCGTTCGTCGCGCTCGCCGTGGCGCTCGTGGTCGCCGGGCTGTTCGTCGTGCTCGCCGGCGCCGACCCCGCCCGCAACGAGACTGCCGACACGCAGCTCCTCGACCGCCCGGCACCCGCCGCGAGCGGCGTTTTGGCGGACGGCACGACGTTCGACCTCTCGCGTCGCAAGGGCAGTTGGGTGGTGCTCAACTTCTTCACGTCGAACTGCGCGCCGTGCCGGCGCGAGCATCCTGAGCTGCTGCGTTTCGTCGAGCAGCAGGGTGGGCTGGGCGCCGACGGGGCCGAGCTCTACACCATCGCCGTCGGCGGTGAGCCACACGACGTCGTCGAGGAGTACTTCGCCGACAACGGCGGTGACTGGCCGGTCGTCTTCGACGGCGACGGCCGCTTCTCGGTCGCGTTCGGTGTGTCGAAGGTGCCCGAGACCTGGGTCATCGACCCCGATGGAGTCGTGCGCGCCCGCGTGATCTCGGAGGTCACGGCCGAGTTCCTGTCGAGCAGCATCCAGCGCGGGCGTGAGCAGCGATGAACCGGTCGAGCGCAGGGCTCAAGCGGTGGCCGGGATGGGTGGTGCTGGCGCTCGTCGTCGTCGGGTTCCTCGCCGTCGGCGTCACACGCGACGGGGGACCGCAGACCGAGGGCGATCGGATCGACGGCATCGCACGCCGCATCGCGTGTCCGATCTGCGACGGCGAGAGCGTGTACGAGTCGCGCAACAACGCCTCGGTGAGCATCCGGACCGAGATCGAGGCACAGGTTCGCGAAGGTGTCCGCACCGACGACGAGATCATCGGGTACATCGCCGAGCGGTACCGAGGTGACGTGCTGCTGGTGCCGCGGGCGACCGGTCTCGACACGCTCGTGTGGGCATTGCCGGTCGCCGCGCTGGTGTGCGGGGTGGCCGGGCTGGCGGTGGCGTTCCGCCGCTGGGCTCGGGCCGCTCGCACCGCGCCGGCGGCGACCGACGCTGACTACGCGCTCGTCGAGCGGGCGCTGCGTGAGCTCGATGAACCCTGACCGTCTTGCCGAGCTCGAGGAGGAGCGCCAGTTCCTGCTGCGCTCGCTCACCGATCTCGAACGTGAGCACACCGCCGGCGACGTCGACGCCGAGGACTATCAGACGTTGCGCGAGGGCTACACCGTGCGCGCCGCCTCGGTGCTCCGCTCGATCGATGAGGGGCGTGCGCCGGCGACGAGCGTCGAGTCTGGGAACTGGCGTCGATACCTGTTGTCCGTCGTCGTCGTGCTGGTCGTCGCCGGCAGTCTCGGCTGGTTCGTCGCCCGGTCCTCCGGCCAGCGACTCGCCGGCCAGGAGATGTCCGGACTCGATCCGCGCGACGAGATCCAAGTGCTGCTCGCCCAGGCCAGGGCGCTCAGCCTCGAGGATCCGGCGCAGGCGGCGGCGATCTATGGCGAGGTCATCAAGCGTGACCCCGACCACGTCGAAGCGCTCACCTACTCCGGGTGGACGACGGCACTCTCGGCGGCGCTCACGAGCGACTCGCAGGAAGCGGGCGACCTCCTCCTCGACGCGGTGATGCAGCTCTCGCGGGCGACCGAGCTCGACCCGTCGTACCCCGACCCGTTCTGCTTCCTCGGGATCGTCGAGTATCGGTTCCTCGGCGAGGCTGCGGTCGCGCTGCCGAACGTCGAGCGGTGCCTCGCCGGGGGACCGCCCGCCGACGTACGTGACCAGGTGGAGGCGCTCCTCGCCCAGATCGAGTCCGATCTCGACGCCGAACCGACCGCCGACACCGGCGCCGACTGACAGAGCCGTCGTCTCACTCGCCGGGTGGGCCCCACGACACGGCGCGCGTGAACGACCCCTGCTTGTTGCGCTTGAGGACCCAGACCGACGCCTTGCGCCAGTCGGCCGGTGTCCGCACGTCGAGACCGCGGCGCACCAGGGCCTCGATGGTCTCGGGGATCACGTCGCCGTGGCTGCACAGCACGGCGCCACCCGGCGAGGCGTCGAGCAGTTCGAGCACGCGCTCGAACGGCGCGCCCTCGGTGAGCCGGTCGTCGACCTCGATCGACAATCCCGTCCGTTCCGCGAGCGGCTCGAGCGTCTGCACACAACGCACGTACGGGCTCGACACCAGTGTCGTCACCCCGACCGCGCCGAGGCGCTTGCCGAGCTTGTGTGCCTGCTGGCGCCCGGCCTTGCTCAGCGGGCGTTCCGAATCGGGCCCTGACCACGATGATCGATCGCCAGCCTTGGCGTGTCGCACGAAGTAGATCGTCAACGCGCAGTCTCAGGCCGACTGCGCCGATTCACCCGTCAGCTGACGGTGGCGGCGAGAGAGTTGGCGGGCCAACACGATGTAGAGAACTGCCGCGAGGGCGACGATCAGGCTCGACGCGAAGCTCCACGCCAAACGCTCGTCGACGGTCTCGGCCAGCGATTCCATGTCGCCGTTGAGGTTGCCGGTGATCCCTTCGCGTCCCTGGGCGATCGCGATCGGGATCGGTGCCACGCCATAGGCCAACCACCAGAGCGTGACGACGATGCTGACCGGATTCGTCTTCCACCGGTCGTCCCCGGCCGGGACACTCGGGTCGGACGCCTTCCACAGCTCGCGGAACATGAGGTACGGAATGACGTAGAGCACCAGCGGGGGAAGGAACCATCCGCCGATCGCCCATCCTGGTGACCAGGTGCCGTCGCGGTGCAGTGCCCGATGGTTCGAGGCCAGGCGGTGCATCCAGATCATGGTCAGGACGACGAGCGCGATCATCGCCGGGACCTGGACGAATCCGAGCAGCAACGCGGGGGAGTAGGCCTCGACGAAGTCGTCGTCGGTGATGCGTCCGGCGAGGAAGTCGCTGGCCTCGTCGCGGGCGAGGAGGGTGAGCAACGTCGACCCCACACCGACGGCCCCGACGATGGCGGCGAGGACGACGATCCAGGTCGTGAGCCCTTGCACCCGCTTGAGCGCGACCGACGACATGTACGACGGTGCATACGCGGCGTAGCCCGGCGGCGGCGTGAGATTCGGAGGCGGGGGTGGGGGCGGCGCGGCTCCCGGTGGGGGCGGAATGTCAGTCATTTGTCGTAACGGTAGCTGGCAACACTGAGAGACTGATGTCCGTGGGCTTCTTCGAACGCAACCGACGAGCGCTCGTCGAGCAGGGCTACGACCCGTCCCGTCTCCCACCCGGGCAGTACCTCACGCAGCGGTTTCCGGTCCTCCACGTCGGCGATGTGCCGTCGTACGAGCCTGGTCAGTGGGACCTCACGATCCGAGGCCTCGTCGACGAACCGTTCACCCTGGATCTCGACGCGCTCCGGGCACTGCCCGGCGTCACGCCGACGTTCGACATCCACTGCGTCACGAAGTGGAGCCGGTTCGACACGACATGGACGGGCATTCGCGTCCGTGACCTGTTCGAGCGGGCGGGCGTGCACCCGTCGGCGACGCATGTCATCGAGCACGCCGAGTTCGGGTACACGACGAACGTCCCGCTCGCCGACATCACCACCGACGACGCGATCGTCGCCTACGAGCACGACGGCGCGCCGCTCGAACCGATCCACGGCGGCCCGGTGCGCGTCGTCATCCCCCACCTGTACTTCTGGAAGAGCGCCAAGTGGGTGCGCGAGCTCGAGTTGGTGGCCGGCGATCGTCCGGGCTTCTGGGAACAGAACGGCTACCACATGTACGGCGATCCGTTCCGCGAGCAGCGCTACACGAACGACTGACAGTTCCTGCTCATCCGTCGACCTCGAGGCGGGCGGCGAAGCGCGCCGCGGCCGCCATGTCGATGGTCAAGCGATCAGCCGTTTGGTCGGGCATCAGCGACCAGGCGAACGAACCGGCGAAACCGTGCGAGCGAAATCCCTCCAAGCGGGCATCGCCGTCCACGTCGGGACCGAGGTAGAACTCACCGACCACGACCGGGGCGTCGAGGGCGAGCCCGTCACGGATCTGCGCGTAGGTGACGCACGGGAGGCATTCGCCGGCCGCCTTCATGGGGTCGTACCAGTGCACGGTGTAGTAGTCGAGCCCGAGCTCCTGCCACATCCACAGCCCGTCCAGCCTGGCGCCGCCGACACTCACCAAGGCCCGCGTCTCGGCGTGGACGGCGAAGGCGACCTTTCTGACGAGATCCTGCACGTCGGTGATGGCGACGTGGCGGTCCCAGATGGCCCATTCCGGCTCGTTCATCACCTGCCACGTCATGATTCGTTCGGCGTTCCGATAGTGCGCGAACAACTCTCCGAGTGTGGCGGTCAACCGGGCCCGTCCGTCCTCCGTCATCAGCCACGCAGCTGGGAGGTCGGTTGGTCCCGAGAACAGCGTGAACACGTATGACACGTCCGACCGTTCGGCGAGAACGAGCGCGGCGTCGATGTCTTCGTAGACGGCGGGGACGATCCCGTTCGGCAGGCCGGCCGAGTCGAGGGTGAACTGCGTGGGCTCGCCGGGGAACAGCCACCAACGGACGACGTTCATGCCGGCTGCGTGCGCAGAGTCGAGTACTGGCCCGATGGCAGCACTCGTCGCCGGGTCACTGACCCCGCCAGCCGACGGGCCGCACCCGAAGTCGCACCCCCAGCCGAACCAGGGCAGGTTCGCGCCGAAGAGGTAGTCCGTCCCGCCCTGCCACTGCACCCGGGGAGCGTTCTCGGGCGTCAGCGGTGGCAGCGTCGATGTCGTCGACGTCGTGCTGGCGGTCGCCACCGTCTCCACTGTCGCCGATGGCGCCGACCCCGTGCCTGGCGCACTCGTCGACGCGCCATCTGGCTCGTTCGCAGCCGTGTCACCGAGCAGTGGGGCGGTCGACGCGGTGGTTGTGACGTCGTCGAGGAGAATGGGTGTGGTGGATGAGCCTCCACCACACGCGGTCAGCACCAGCACGCATACCGCCGGCCACTTTGCGCCCGTTCTGCGCACGCAGACTCCCCATCCTCACGTCCGATCCCTCACGTCGGGACTGACTCAGGGGACGCTATCGAGCCAGTCAGCCGAACCAGCCGGCGACGTCGACGATGATGTGGGCGTCGGAGAACGTCCAGATCTTGATGCGCCCGTCGACGGAGACGCCCGTGATCACGACGTTCGGCACCGTTTGGCTGGAGACGTAGTTGACGTTGGACGTCTCGGGTCGTGGCACGTTGGCGGCGTGAACCGTGAGGAACCCGCTGCCAGCGGGAGCGGTGACGGTCACGTTGAGCACCACCGCGGTTGCGGTCGACGGCACGCCGACGATGTCGGTGACCTTCAACGTGAGCTCGCCGCCGGCGGGGATGATGGCGTGCTGACGGCTGTCCCAGACCCGCTTCGGCTTCACCGGCTTGAACAGCTCGGCGTCGCTGGCGGTGCTGTACCACCCGAACACGTCGGCGATGACGTGCGCCCCCGTCGACACGAACACGCTCACCTGGCCGTCGGCGCCGACGGGGGCGAACACCACGTTGGGCCGCGTCTGGCCAGCTGCGAAGTTGACGTTCGAGGTCAGCGGCACCGGAGCGCCGGACGCGAACACCGATGCGAAGCCTGCCGCATCCGGTTGGTCGATGGTGAGGTTCAGCGCGACCGACGGCGTACCGGCAGGAACGCCTCCGTGGCCGACCACCGGGAACGTGACGACCTGGCCGGCGCCCACCTTGACGCCTCCCGTGCGGCTGTCGAACGCCCGATCCGGGATCGCCGCCGGCACGAAGCCGTTCGCGGCGTTGATGCCGAACCATCCGAAGATGTCGACGATCACGTGGGTCGCGTCTTCGCTGAAGATGTTGACCGACCCGTCGGTGCCGAGCGGGGCAACCACCAGGTTGGGCACGTCGGCCCCCGCCGTGTAGTTGACGTTCGAGGCCACCGGCAGCGGCTGACCGTTCGGGAACACGGTCAAGAAGCCGTTGTCCTCGGCCTGCGTGGCGGTGACGTTGAGAGCGACCGAAACGGCGTCAGCCGGCACGCCGAACCGGCCGGCGAGCGGCACGTTGATGGTGCCGCCGGCCGGGATCTTGGCGCCACCCCGGGTATCGAGCACACGCTCCGGGGTCAACGGCGAGTACCTCGTCTTCGGTGTCGACGTGACACCCGACGACTCCAGGAACACCGCGGCATCCAGGATCCCGTCGCTGGTGTCGGCGATCGCCAGCCGCAGCGTGTTCGCGACGTTCGGGTTCACCGTCGCGAAGCACGTCAGCGGCAGGGTGAAGCCGTCGAACTGGGTGTCGAACGTCCCCGGGTCGGGGTTGTCGACATAGATCTGCGTGTTGCGCAGGTGGTTGATCGTGTTGATCGTGACCGGCACGCGGCCGCCGGGGTCGGCCACCGTGGCGCAGTTGGTGTCCGTGGCGACGCCATTCACCCAGAACGCGAACACGTCGTTGAACTGGGTATCGACGAACTCCGTGTATTCCTCCGACGCGAACACATAGTTGATCTGCAGGTCGGGACTCGTCGGCACGAACGTCATCTCGAGCACGGCGGCGTCGAACGTGGTGCGTGGGGCGACGACCGCGTTGAGGCCCACATCGCCGACGCGATCGAAGTCCTCGCCTTTGCCGGGATCGTCGTTCGGGCCGACGACATCGCTGACGAGTCCGCTCGACATGACGACGCCGTCGGTGACGCCGATCGCGTCGACGACACCGGGACCCGAGAACAGGCCGCCCTGGCGGGGGTCGCCCGTGAACGTCGCGCTCGTGATGTTCACGCCCTGGCCGGCGATCTCTTGGGCCAGTCGCGTGGCGTCGACGCCCGCCGTGTTCAGGTCGACGATCGACCACGTCGCAGCGGACGCGGGTGAACCTGCACCAACCGTGATGATGCCTGTGACCGCGATCGCCGCGGACAGCGCGATGCGCATCGTGCGATGTCCCATCGTCCCTCCCGAATGCCCGTCTTCGAACCCCGGTCGGGGTCCCCGCGGCGGACAGTACCAGCGGCTCTTCGGGGGTGATTCAGGTCGTGTGAATGCTCAATCCACAGGGGAGAGTCGCAGGAGTGTCACCGAGTACGGCTCGAACGTGACGTCGAATTCCGGACCGACGTCGCCGAGCTCGGTGGCGGCCGGATCGGTGAGATCGACGGATGGATCGGCCGAGCCGTTGAACTCGACGGTGGTCGCCTCGAGCGAGTCGGCGGCGACGACGTCGGCGCGGGCGGTGTAGCCCGCGGCGCCGCTGCCGATCCGCAGCCGTGCGGTCGTCGACTCCCCCGTCTTGTTGATCGCCAGAACGCTGACCGTCCCATCGGCAGCGCGGCCGGCGTAGGCACTCAGCTCGTCGTCGGTGTCGAAACCGACCTCGGTGGCGAGCAACTCGTCGCCGAACCGCGTCCACAGCGCCAGCGCGTAGTACTGCGGGTTACGTGTTCCGGTGTCGGCGTCGATCAAGCCGTAGTCGGTGCCGTTCGGTGCCTTGCCGTTGGCGAGGTTCCACTGATTCGCGATCGTGACGCCGTGCTCGGCCATCTGGCCGATCGTGTCAGCGATGTACAACATGTTGATCGCTCGCGCCATCAGCGCGTTGATGTCGCCGTCCTGGAACGCGACCATGTTGTACTCGGTGATCGCGATCGGAACGGCGCGCGACGGGTTCTCGGCCGCCAGCGTTTCGGTGGCGACCTGCATCAGCTCCGGCCACGCCTGGTTCGGGACCGCCAGTGCCGTGCCGCCGTCGGGCTCGCCCCCGAAGCCGTAGTGGTGGATCACATAGAAGTCGAGCTGGTCGCCTGCGCCCGCGATCACCTCGGTCCCCCAGGACCCCCAGCTCTCGCCGTCGAAGAGACCGACCGCGCCGACTTCGATGCCGGGATCGACGGTGCGCATCTCGTCGCGGTACTCGAGGTACCCGTCGTGAGCGTCGTCGCCCTGGACGTACTGGGTTCCGTCACACGTCCACACGTCCTCCCACCCGAACTCCGCGCAGTTCGGCCCGGCCGCCGGTCGGGCGCCGTAGACCTCGTTGCCGACCTCCCACAGCTCGATCTGGGCCGGCTGCGGATGGCCTCCGGCGACCCGCAGGCGCGCCCACTCGCCGACTGTCCTCCAGTCGCGACCCTCGCGGTCGACACCGAGCGCTCGGTCGTCGTCGACGTCGCCGTTGAAGAATGCGACCGCTGCGGCGGCCTCCTCGGCGGTGCCGCTGAACGACGTCGTCCAGACGCCGGGAAGTCGGGTTGCCTGCATGAACCCGACGAAGTCGCTCGGTCGCGCGGCCCAGGTGGCGAAGCAGTCCGGTTCGACAGCTCGCTCGCAGGCGAGCCAGTCGTAGCCGTTGCTCCAGCTCCCACCCGGAAAGCGCAGCAGCGTGGTGCCGAGCGCCGCGGTGGCCGCCCGGAACGCCGGGTCGGCGAGCGTGTCCGGGCCGAGCCAGGCCGGCACGTTGGTGCCGAACAGCCGGCGATCGATCGGCTTCGCCGAGTCGGTGTCGATCACGATCTCGCGTGATCGGTCGGACTCGCGCTGCTCGCCGCCGCCCGCGGCGCACGCCGCCGAGAGCAGAGCCGCGCCGAGAAGCGCCACCGACGGAACGCGGTTCACGCCCATCCGAGGTCGTGCAGGCGGTCGTCGTCGATGCCGGCGGCATGAGCGATCTCGTGGACGACGGTGACGTACACCTCGTCGGTGAGCTCGTCGAGGTCGTCGCACGCTTCGCAGAGTGCGAGCCGGTAGATCGTGACGACGTCGGGACCCTCGTTGCCCGTCCGCTCGGTGTGTGGCACGCCGTGATAGAGCCCGAGCAGGTCGGGCTCGTCGGGATCGCGATCCTCCACCTGCACGACGACGTTGTCGAGCACCGGCTGCAACTCGTCGGGGAGCTCGTCGAGGGCATCCGCGACGAGTCGCTCGAAGCGGTAGCGCGGCAATGGTTCCATCGGCCGGCAGCTCGGCGTCAGATGACCTTCAACTCGCGGTGGAAGATCTTCTTCGGCCGCAACTCCGTCGCGATCCGTTCGGCGATGCGGTGGAACGCCTGCGCTGTCTCGCTGTCGGGATCGATGGCCGTGATCGGACGCCCGTCGTCGCTGCCCTCCCGGAGGGCCGGCACGAGCGGGAGCTGCCCGAGCAGCGGCACATCGAGCTCGGCGGCCAGCTCGGCACCGCCACCCGACCCGAAGATCTCGTACCGCTTGCCGTCGTCGCCCGTGAACCACGACATGTTCTCGATCACGCCCTTGAC
>Ga0190265_10001433_pt1 | contig 15679 bp, 14 predicted proteins | sample Popmic124T_FD_133135 | JGI IMG/M metagenome (GOLD analysis project Ga0190265, IMG submission 133135) | Populus adjacent soil microbial communities from riparian zone of Indian Creek, Utah, USA - 124 T | ecosystem: Environmental > Terrestrial > Soil > Riparian zone | place: USA: Utah | collected...
CAGCACCCTCCGCCGCGCCCGGGAGAGGGCCAGGGCCCCGCTCAGCCCGGCCGCGCCGCCTCCGACGACCACCACGTCGTACCGCTGGTCCATCTGTTCTGTCCTTCCGTCGGGGTGTGCGGCCGACTGTCCGCCCCCTTCCGCAGGAATGACAACTATCGTTGCCGCTATGGCAAAGGATGACGTCCCCGAGCTCGACGAGGTGCTGACCGCGGTGGGCCCCCGCCTCCGCGCGCTCCGGGTGCAGCGGGGCGACACGCTCGCGCAGCTCTCGGCCACGACCGGCATCTCGGTCAGCACGCTGTCCCGGCTGGAGTCCGGGCAGCGGCGACCGACCCTGGAGCTGCTGCTCCCGCTGGCCCGCGCCCACCAGGTGCCGCTGGACGAGCTGGTCGACGCCCCCGAGACCGGTGATCCGCGGATCCACCAGCGCGCGGTCGAGCGGCACGGGATCACGATGATCCCGCTGACCCGGCGGCCCGGCGGGCTGCAGGCCTACAAGCAGGTCTACCCGTCGGGCTGGCCCGGGGTGGAGCTCGAGCAGCAGAGCCACGAGGGCTACGAGTGGCTGTACGTCCTGTCCGGTCGGCTCCGGCTGCTGCTCGGCGAGCACGACGTGGTCCTGTCGGCCGGCGAGGTCGCCGAGTTCGACACCCGCACCCCGCACGCGCTGGCCAATCCCGGGCCGAACCCGGCCGAGGTGCTCGCGCTCTACGGCCCGCAGGGCGAGCGCATCCACGTCCGGGCCCGCCCCGCGACCAGGGGCTGACCGAGATCACAGCCCGCTCCCGGCTCCGACGACTAAGGTGACCCTTACCTGGTCGTGGGAGTCCGTCCGCGCAGGCACTGGAGGATCCGCATGACCGAGCTGCCCACGACACGCCCCGCCCCCTCCGCCGAGGGCTCCGGGCAGGGCGGGCGGCGCAAGCGCGCGCCCCGGGTCGGCGTGGTCGTCCGCACCGAGCGGATCACGCCGCACATGATCCGGGTGGTGCTGGGCGGCGACGGGCTGGCCGGCTTCCCCGCGGGCGAGTTCACCGATTCCTACGTCAAGCTGCTGTTCGCCCCCGCCGGCGCGTCCTACCCCGCGCCGTTCGACGTCGACCGGTTGCAGGCGGAGCTGCCGCGCGAGCAGTGGCCGGTCACGCGCACGTACACGGTGCGCGCCTGGGACGCCGGGTCCGGCGAGCTGACCATCGACTTCGTGCACCACGGCGACCAGGGGCTGGCCGGTCCCTGGGCCGCCGCGGCGAAGCCCGGCGACGTCATCCAGCTGATGGGGCCCGGCGGCGCCTACGCGCCGCACCCGGAGGCCGACTGGCACCTGCTCGCCGGTGACGAGGCCGCGCTGCCCGCGATCGCGGCGACGCTCGACCGGCTGCCCGCCGGTGCGCGCGTGCTGGCCTTCGTCGAGGTCGCCGGCCCCGAGGAGGAGCAGTCCGACGTGGTCGTCGCCGACGGCGTCGAGCTGGTGTGGGTGCACCGCGGGGACGCCGCTCCGGGCGCGGCCCTGGTGGCGGCCGTCCGGGGTCTCCCGCTACCCGAGGGCCGGGGCCACGTATTCGTGCACGGCGAGGCGGTCGCCGTCCGCGAGCTGCGCCGTCACCTCCGCGCCGAGCGCGGCCTCGACCCGGAGTTCACCTCGATCTCCGGCTACTGGCGTCGCGGCGACACCGAGGACCGCTGGCAGGCCGGGAAGCCGGAGTGGAACGCCCAGATCGAGGCCGAGGACGCGGCGACCCCCGCCGCCTGATCAGGCCGTCGGCAGCTGGGCGGGAGTCTCTCCGCCTTCCAGGTCGCCCTCGGTGTCCAGGTAGGCCTGCTGCAGCTCGGCGAGCAGCGCCGGGTCGGGCTCGGCCCACATCTTCCGGTCCACGGCCTCGAGCAGCCGCTCGGCGATGCCGTGCAGGGCCCACGGGTTCGACGTCTCCATGAACGCGCGGTTCTCGGGGTCGAGCACGTAGGTCTGGGCGAGCTTCTCGTACATCCAGTCGGCGACGACGCCGGTCGTGGCGTCGTAGCCGAAGAGGTAGTCCACCGTCGCCGCCAGCTCGAAGGCGCCCTTGTAGCCGTGCCGGCGCATGGCCTCGAGCCACTTCGGGTTCACGACGCGGGCCCGGAAGACGCGGGAGGTCTCCTCCAGCAGCGAGCGGGTGCGCACCTGCTCGGGCCGGGTCGAGTCGCCGACGTAGGCGGCGGGCGCGCTACCGGTCAGTGCCCGGACCGTGGCCACCATCCCGCCGTGGTACTGGAAGTAGTCGTCGGAGTCGGCGATGTCGTGCTCGCGGGTGTCCACGTTCTTCGCCGCGACGGCGATCCGCCTGTAGGCGGCCTCCATGTCGGGCCGCGCCTGCACGCCGTCGAGGTCGCGGCCGTACGCGTAGCCGCCCCAGACCGCGTAGACCTCGGCCAGGTCGGCGTCCCCGCGCCAGTTCCGGCTGTCGATCAGCGACAGCAGGCCGGCCCCGTAGGCGCCCGGCTTGGAGCCGAACACGCGGGTGGTGGCCCGGCGACGGTCGCCGTGGCTCGCCAGGTCGGCGTCCACGTGCGCTTTCACGAAGTTCTGCTCCTCCGGCTCGTCGAGCGAGGCGGCGAGGGTCACGGCGTCGTCGAGCATGGTGACCACGTGCGGGAAGGCGTCCCGGAAGAAGCCGCTGATCCGGACGGTGACGTCGATCCGCGGCCGTCCCAGCTCGTCGAGCGGGACGGCCTCCAGACCGGTCACGCGCCGGGAGGCGTCGTCCCACACCGGGCGGACGCCGAGCAGGGCCAGCACCTCGGCGACGTCGTCCCCGGAGGTGCGCATCGCCGACGTCCCCCACACCGAGAGCCCCACCGAGCGCGGGTGTTGCCCGGTGTCGGCGCGGTACCGGTCGACCAGCGACTCGGCGAGCGCCTGGCCGGTCTCCCAGGCCAGCCGGGACGGCACCGCGCGCGGGTCGACGGAGTAGAAGTTGCGGCCGGTCGGCAGCACGTTGACCAGCCCGCGCAGCGGCGACCCCGACGGCCCGGCCGGCACGTAGCCGCCGTCGAGGGCGTGCAGGGTGGCGTCGAGCTCGTCGGTGGTGCGCTCCAGGCGGGGCACGACCTCCTCGACGGCGAACCGCAGGACGGCGGCGACCCCGTCGTCGTCCCTCGCCAGCACGTCCCGCACGACGTCGTCGACGGCGTCGGGAGTCCACGCGCGGATCTCCATGCCGGAGACGAGGGCGGCCGCCTGCGCCTCGACGGCGTCGGTGGCGTGCAGCCCGGCCGTGCCGTCCTCGGTCAGCCCGAGCGCCTCGCGCAGACCGGGCAGCGCGACCGACCCGCCCCAGATCTGGCGGGCGCGGAGGATGGCGAGCACGAGGTCCACCCGGTCCTGGCCGGCCGGCGGGGAGCCGAGCACGTGCAGGCCGTCGCGGATCTGCGAGTCCTTGATCTCGCACAGCCACCCGTCGACGTGCAGGATCATCTCGTCGAAGCGGTCTTCCTCGGGCCGCTCGTGCAGACCGAGGTCGGAGTCGAGCTTGGCGGCCTGGAGCAGGGTCCAGATCTGCTGGCGGACGGCGGGCAGCTTCGCCGGGTCCATCGCCGCGATGTTGGCGTGCTCGTCGAGCAGCTGCTCCAGGCGGGCGATGTCGCCGTAGGAGTCGGCCCGGGCCATGGGCGGGACCAGGTGGTCGACCAGGGTGGCGTGCGCGCGGCGCTTGGCCTGGCTGCCCTCCCCCGGGTCGTTGACGAGGAACGGGTAGACCAGCGGGAGGTCCCCGAGGGCGGCGTCCGGCCCGCAGGAGGCGGAGAGCCCGACGTTCTTGCCGGGCAGCCACTCCAGGTTGCCGTGCTTGCCGACGTGGATCAGCGCGTGCGCGCCCCATCCCCCGACATCTCGACCCGACCGCAGCCACCAGTACGCGGCCAGGTAGTGGTGCGACGGCGGCAGGTCGGGGTCGTGGTAGATCGCGATCGGGTTCTCGCCGAAGCCGCGCGGCGGCTGGACCATGACGACGACGTTGCCGGCGCGGAGGGCGGCGAAGACGATGTCGCCGTCGTCCACGAAGAGCGAGCCCGGCGCCTCGCCCCAGTGCTCGACCACGGCCTCGCGCAGGTCGGCGGGCAGCGTGTCGAAGTGCCTGCGGTACTCGGCCGCCGGGATGCGCACCGGATTGCCCGACAGCTGCTCCTCGGTCAGCCAGTCCGCGTCCTGGCCACCGGCGGCGATGAGGGCGTGCACGAGCGCGTCGCCGTCGAGGTCGGCGACGCCGGGCAGGGCGTCCGGCCCGTCGAACGGGCCGATGTCGTAGCCCTGGCCGGCCATGGCGGCCAGCAGCCGCACCACCGACGCCGGGGTGTCCAGACCGACCGCGTTGCCGATGCGGGCGTGCTTGGTCGGGTAGGCGCTCAGCATCACGACGATGCGGCGCTCGGCGGCCGGCGTGTGCCGCAGCCGGGCGTGCGCGACCGCGGTGCCGGCCACGCGTGCGGCCCGCTCGGGGTCGGCCACGTAGTGCGTCAGGCCGTCCTCGTCGGTCTCCTTGAACGAGAACGGGACGCTGATCAGCCGGCCGTCGAACTCCGGGATCGCGACCTGGTTGCCGACGTCGAGCGGCGAGAGCCCGTCGTCGTCGGCGAGCCACTCGGCGCGCGGGCGGGTCAGGCACAGGCCCTGGATCACCGGGACGTCGAGCTCGGCGAGCGCACCGACGTCCCACGCGCCGTCGTCGCCACCGGCCTGCGCGGTGGCCGGACGCGAGCCGCCGGCCGCCAGCACGGTGACCACCAGCGCGTCGGCGGTGCGCAGGGTGTCCAGCAGCTCGGGCGGCACCGAGCGCAGCGACGACGTGAAGACCGGCAGCGCACGGCCACCGGCGTCCTCGACGGCCGTGCACAGGGACTCGACGAAGCCGGTGTTCCCGGCGAGGTGGTGGGCGCGGTAGTAGAGGACGGCGACGGTCGGCCCGCTCCCCCGGTCCTCCCGCTGGAGCACGCCCCAGTCCGGCGCGACCGACGGCGGCTCGAACCCCTCGCCGGTGAGCAGCACGGTGTCGGACAGGAACCGGTGCAGCTGGACCAGGTTGTCGGGGCCGCCCTGCGCCAGGTAGCCGTGCGCCTCGGTGGCCACGCCCATCGGCACGGTGGAGAGCTCCATCAGCTCCGCGTCGGGCACCTGCTCCCCGCCCAGGACGACGACTGGCGCCGGTCCGGCGACCAGCGGCGCGAGCAGCTCCTCGTACTGGCGGCGGACACCGAGGATCCGGACGACGACCAGGTCGCTGCCGTCGGCGAGCGCCGCGATCGCGGTGGCGTCGAGCCGCGACGGGTTGCCCAGCCGCCAGTCCGCGCCACTCGAGCGGGCCGAGAGCAGGTCGGTGTCGCTGGTCGAGAGCAGGGTGAACATGCGCTGCCTCACTCGGGGTCCGCGCCCCGGTTCGTCGGGCACGGCAGCCGGAGTGTCTGGCTCCCCCGGGAACCGGGGTCACAGTGGCGGGACCGCGCCGGATTCGCACCGGCTTCCTCCCTCACTGCCGTGAGTGGGGGAACCGTACCCGGCGGTCGGGTCAGCCCCGCGCGGCGTCCAGGTGCTGGAGGAGGTCGTGCGCGGCGAGCTCGATCTCCTTGTGCCCCCACTCGGCGGCGCGGTAGTGGCAGGCGATGATCCCCATGCGGTGCACCCGGCGGAAGTCGCCGTAGACGAAGGCGTACCGCGCCTTGGTCCCGTCGGTCGCGCCGTCGGTGAGGCCGAGGTGCCAGGCGCCGTACTCGTCCCAGGAGTGCTGCTGGAGGTAGTCGTTCTCGTCGGCGGCCGAGGGCTGCACGCGGCCCCACTCGCTGCGCAGCACGTACTGCCGGGCGTCGATCAGCTCGCGCGCCCGCGCGATCCCTGCGGGGTTCACCGAGTAGGCCGCCATCCGCGCAGTCTCGCGCAGCGCGCGGACCGGTGGGTGATCTCGGCGGACCGGTCAGGTGGCCTCGACCAGGTCGAGGACGAAGACCAGGGTGGCGTCCCCGGGGATCGGGCCCTGCCCGGTCGGTCCGTAGCCGAGGTCGCTCGGGATGGTGACCATCCGCCGACCACCGACCTGCATGCCGGCGATCGCCTGCTCGAAGCCGGGGATGACCTGTCCGGCACCCACGGTCACGGGCAGGGTCTCGTCCTCCCCCCGGCTCCAGGAGGAGTCGAACTCCTCCCCCGTCCCGTAGAAGGCGCCCACGTACTTCACCGCGACCGTCGTGCCCTCGACCGCCTCGGCGCCGTCCCCGACCACGACGTCGCTGATCTGCAGGCCGCACGGCGGCGCCGCGTCCGTCGTCGGCACCTCCGGCTTCTCGGCGAGGTCGGTGGCGATCCCCGCCGGGGCGTCGGCCGTCTCCGGCCGGGTCTCGCAGGACTGCGACGTCGGCGCCGCCGCCTCTCCGCCGGCGCTGTCGTCGCCGCAGGCGGCGAGGGAGAGCACCAGCGCGAGGACGGCGATCGGGACTGCGGTGGTGCGGCGGTTCATGGATCTCCTGGCCGACGGGCGACGACGGACCGTCCGTCGTGCTGCCCGTCCACTAGACCATGGCTCCCGCGGCGGCCCGGTCCCGAGCCCGGCCGGGTCAGTGCGTGTACTCGTGGGGTCGCAGCAGCATGGCCGCCGCCATCGCCGGGAGCATCAGGACGTGACCCCACGTCATCATCGTGTGCGCGCCGATGCCGCCGGCCCAGAACGGCACGAGCAGGACGAGGAACGGCACGTACATCGCGGCCGACATCTCGGTGATCGCCCGCCACGAGTGCCGGCGGAAGCGCATCCACGCGCCCATGCCTATCGCCATGTTGGTCGCCATCACCATGACGCCGACCTCGGTGCCGACGGTCACCCCCGGCAAGAGCAGGTCCTCGACGGGACCCAGCACCAGCATGCCGACCAGCATCGCCACGACCATCTCGGCGTAGTGGCGGGCGAAGTGGCGGACGCGGTGGGCGCGGGGGTGGGCGGTGGTCTGCAGGCTCTCGGTCGTCATGCCGCAGATCCTCGGGGTCGTCCGCGCCCCGGACAGGTGCCGGACGTCACGACCGGGGGTCACGGTCGGGGCGTGACCGTCAGACGAGGCCGAGTGCCCGTCCGCGCAGCGCCGCCTGGGTCCGGTCCCGGGCGCCGAGCTTCGCCAGCACGTTCGTGACGTGGTTCTTCACGGTCCCCTCGGCGAGGAACATCGCCGCGGCGATCTCCCGGTTGCTGCCGCCGTCGGCCAGCAGCCGGAGCACCTCGAGCTCCCGGTCCGACAGCGGTACGACCAGCGGCTGGGGGCGCGGCGGGGCGTCGTCGGGCAGCTCGGCGAACCGGGCCACGACCCGCGCGGCCACCGACGGCTGCAGCACCGACTCGCCCCGGGCGGCGGCGAGGAGCGCCTCGACCAGGCGGTCGCCGGACACGTCCTTCAGCAGGTAGCCGACCGCGCCGGCCCGCAGCGCCGCGAACACGTCCTCGTCGTCGTCGAAGGTGGTCAGCGCGAGGACCCGGGTGCCGGGCTGCTCGACCCGGAGCCGCCGGGTGGCCGCGATGCCGTCGAGCACCGGCATGTGCAGGTCCATGAGGACGACGTCGGGCCGCAGCTCGGCCACCCGGTCGAGCGTCTCGGCGCCGTCGGCGGCCTCGCCGACCACCTCGATCTCCGGCCGCACCTCCAGCAGCGTGGCCAGCGCCTCCCGGAACAGCGCCTGGTCGTCGACCAGCAGGACGCGGACGGGCGTCCCGCTCATCCGGGCACCGCCACCCGGACCGTCGTCCCGCGGCCCGGTTCGGACACCACGTCGACCGAGCCGCCGAGCCGGGAGGCCCGCTCGCGCAGCCCGAGCAGGCCGAACCCGGTCTCCGGGACCGCCGTCGTCCCCCGGCCGTCGTCGCGGACCTCCAGCCTCACGGTGCCGTCGTCGCCGTAGGTGAGCTCCAGCCGGGCGGAACCGGCGTCGGCGTGCTTGCGCACGTTGGTCAGCCCCTCCTGGGCGGCGCGGAACAGCGACTCCTCGACGTCGGCGGTCAGCGGCCGGGCGGGTCCGCTGACGGTCAGGGCCGTGGGCACGCCGGCGGCCGACGTCTCCTCGGCGAGGGCCACGAGCGCCTCGGGCAGCGGCGGTGTCGTGCGGGGCGCGCGCAGCGCGGCGACCGACCGGCGGACCTCGGCGAGGGCCTCCGTCGACTGCTGCTGCGCCTTGGCGAGGACGGCGTCGGCACGGGCGGGGTCGGACGCGAGCACGGCGCGAGCGGCCTGCACCTGCATCTGGACGACGGTCAGGTGGTGGCCGAGGCCGTCGTGGATGTCGCGGGCGACCCGGTTGCGTTCCTGCGTGGTGGCGAGCTGCTCCAGCTGTGCGGCGTTCTCGCGCAGCCGGGCGTTGGCGCGGGCCAGCTCGGCGCGCGCCCGCTGCTCGCGGCGGAGCAGCTCGGTGACGACCGCGGTGAACCCGGCGGCGACGTACGTGCCGAGCATGGTCCGCAGCCCGTCGGCCATCGGCATGCCGAGGTGCACCAGCGGTACGACGGCGGTGACCAGGGCCGCCGCCGGCAGCGGCAGGAGCAGCACGCTCTGGCTGACCAGGACCAGCGAGAGCAGCGTCGCGCCGACCCCCGTGCTGCCCGTCATGAAGACCAGGTAGCTCAACGGGAGCTGGACGAGGACGTAGAGGATCCCGAGCCGCAGCCGCCGCGGGGACTCCTGCCGCTCGACCGGTCCGAAGCCGAGGACCGCGAGCAGGGAGAAGGCCAGCGCGGCGAGGATCGGGGGCAACGGATGGTCCAGGCCGGTCGCCTCGGCCACGAGGGTGACGAACGCCCCGCAGGTCAGCACAGCGAGGGCCCGGTTCACCGGTCCACTGTGCGGGCCCGCCGAGCGGTCGGTCAACGACCGGACGGGTGAGCCGTTGGCATAGCCTCGCCCGCGTCATGAGTCCCGCTCCCCGGATCCGCGAGCGGGCCGACGCCTGCCCCGGTGCGCTGCAGACGCACGCGGCCGCCGACGGGGCACTGGCCCGTGTGCGGGTCCCCGGCGGCACGCTGACCACGGTCCGGCTGCTCGCCCTGAGCGCGGCCGCCCGCGAGCTCGGCGACGGCGCGCTGGAGCTGACCAGTCGCGGGAACGTGCAGCTGCGCGGTGTGCGGGACGGGGCGGTGGGCGAGCTGGGCGACCGGCTGGCGGAGGCCGGACTGCTGCCCAGCGCGACCCACGAGACGGCCCGCAACGTGCTGGCCAGCGTGCTGAGCGGCCGGACGGGAGGCCTCCTCGACGTGCGCCCGTGGGTCTCGGCGTTCGATGGCGGCCTCTGTACCGACCCGGCTCTGGCTGCCCTGCCTGGGCGCTTCCTGGCCGCCTTCGACGACGGCCGGGGTGACGTGGCCGGGCTGGGTGCCGACGTCGGGCTGCTGGCCCTCGACGCGGGGAGGGTGGCGCTGCTGCTCGGCGGCACCGACAGCGGGCTGCGCTGCCCGCCCTCGGAGGCGGTCGGGCTCGCGCTGGCCGCCACGCGCGGCTTCCTCGACGAGCGGGCGGCCCAGGGCGGGACCGCCTGGCGGGTGGCGGAGCTGGAGGACGGGCCTGACCGGATCGCCGCCGCGCTGCACCGATCACGCGCGGAGCCTCTCGCCGTCCCCCCGGCCCTGACGACCGGCCCGGCCGGGACCGTGCACCAGGACGACGGCCGTTCGGCGCTCGTGGCGGTCGTCCCGCTGGGTCGGCTGACCGCGTCCCAGGCGGAGCTGCTCGCGGACACCGCGGTGGGCGACCTGCAGTTGACGCCGTGGCGCAGCGTCGTGGTGCCCGACCTGACCGACCCCCGGGCCGCCGCCGGAGCCCTGGCGTCTGCCGGCCTCGTCCTCGATACGGGCAGTGCCTGGCTCCAGGTCACGGCCTGTGCCGGGCGCCCCGGCTGCGCCAAGTCGCTGGCCGACGTGCGGAGCGACGTCGTCCGGGCGGTGGCCTCGGGAAACCTGCCGGCGAACGGCGCCCGGCAGCATTGGGTGGGCTGCGAGCGGCGCTGCGGCCGCCCCTCCGGGGAGGTCGTGGACGTCATCGCAACGGCCACCGGCTACCGGATCGGCTGAGCCCTCACTTCCTCCAGAACAGGTGGTGGGTCACCCCGCTGGCGCTGGGCACGACGTCGACGTGGAAACGGTTGCGCAGCTCGTCGGGTGACTCCCAGAGCCGCGAGCCGGAACCCAGCTCGATGGGCGAGACCGCCACGTGCAGCGTGTCGACGAGGTCGGCGTCGAGGAATTCCCGGACGACGGTGGCCCCGCCGCCGAGCCGGACGTCCCTGCCCTGGGCCGCGGCACGCGCCTGCTCGAGCACCGCGGCCGGCTCCCCGCCGACGAAGTGGAACGTGGTGTCGGAGAGCGTGAACGACGGGCGTTCGTGGTGGGTCATGACGAACACGGGCGTGTGGAACGGCGGTTCGGCCCCCCACCAGCCGTGCCACTCGTGGTCCTCCCACGGACCGCGCTGCGGACCGAACTTGTTCCGCCCCATGATCTCGGCGCCGATGCCGTGGGAGAAGTCCCGCGTGAAGTAGTCGTCGAGGCCACGGCTCCCCCCGGGCGCGGTGCGGTTGGGGAAGCCCGCCGTGCCAAGGGCCCAAGCCATCAGTTTCCCCGGATCGGCGTGGCCGAAGGGGCGCTCCATGCTCTGGCCCTCGCCGGCGCCGAACCCGTCGCTCGAGACGGTGAAGTTCTGGACTCTCAACAGCTGTTCCACGGGGCTCCTCCAGGTGGTCGACGTCGGTTGGACTCTGGCCCCCCGCGCAAGTCATCGCAAGGTGCTCGGACGGGTTGGGGACAGCGGTCTGACCTGGGGATTTCCCCTGCCACGAGACCTCAGATCCCGGTAGACTTCGAACACCTGATCGAAGACGTGGGGAGGTGTCGTGGACGAGCTGGAAGCGGCGTTGGACGCGCTCGCGGCCGACGATCTCGACCCCCTGGCCGCACCCGACCTGCTGGACCGCAGCGCGCGACTGGTGCGCGCCCGCAACCGACTGGACGCGATCCTCACCGGCACCGTCCGCCGGGCCGAGGCGACCCAGGCCTCCGAGCACGACGGCCTGAGGTCGATGAAGCCCTGGCTGCGCACCCACGCCCGGCTGTCGGCCGGCGAGGTCAGCCGCCTGATCCGCAACGGCCGGGCACTGGACCAGCTGCCGGCACTGCGGGAGGCGTTCGCGGCCGGTGCGGTGACCGCCGAGCAGGTGTCCGTCGTCGCACCGGTGGCCGGCACCCGGGTGCAGGCCGAGGCGGTCGGGCAGGGCGTGGACCTGGCCGAGCTCGACGCCACCCTGACCTGGGTGGCGGCGACCCGGCCGCACGCCGAACTGCGCCAGGTCGTCGCCCACTTCCTGGCCCGCCTCGATCCCGACGGCCCCGAACCCGACCCCACCGAGGGCCGGTCACTGACCCTGTCGACGCTGCTGGACGGGCGGGTCGCCGGACGGTTCGAGCTCGACGCCGTCGGCGGGGAGAAGCTGCGGGCCGCGCTGGAGTCGATCGTGCAGGCCGCGCGCCCCAAGGGCGACCTGCGCACCCGCGCCCAGCAGCAGGCCGACGCCCTCGTGCAACTGGCCGACAACGCTCTCGCCGCCGGGAACCTGCCGATCCTGCGGACGGTGAAGCCGCACGTCGTGGTCACCATCCCGCTGGCCGACCTCGTCGACCCCACCACGGGCCCCGACGCCGGCGTGACCGGCTTCGGGGAAACCATCTCCGCCGCCCGGGCGCGCTGGCTGGCCTGTGACGGCGCCGTCACCCGCATCGTGATGAGTCCCGACGGTGTCCCGCTCGACCACGGCCGCACCAAGCGCGTCGTCCCGCCGCCGCTGCGCCGGGCCGTCGAGGTCCGGGACAGCCACTGCGTCTTCGCCGGCTGCGAAGCCCCGCGCCACTGGTGCGACGTCCACCATGTCCTGGAGTGGGTCCTCGACCAGGGCGAGACGAACCTCGAGAACTCGGCGCTCCTCTGCGAACGTCACCACACCAAGGTCCACCACGGGTTCCGGGTCGAACGACAACCCGACGGCCGATGGCGCACCTGGCGTCCCGACGGCACCGAGATCCTGATCGGCCAACCCCTCCTGGTCTGACACAGCCGCGGCCGGGACGCACGACGGACGAAGGCGTTCCGCCATGGGGCTGACCGCTGCCATCCTGTGCGGCACCGCCGCACTGCCGGAGGAGGCAGGCATGGGCTCGTCGGGACGCTCGGCCGGGACCGGACGGACGGTCTCGCTGCTCGCCGCGGCGGCCCTCGTCGTTGGGTTCCTGCAGGGGTGCGGCGGGGACGACGGGGACCCCGGAGCCGCAGACGGCTCGACGTCCGAGGCTCCGACGACCGCGAGCTCGGCGTCCGCGGCACCGCTGCCCGAGGCGGAGGACGTGGCCACCCTCGGGACGCTCACCATCCCGGCCCGCCCCTTCCCCGACTTCATGCTCGCCGTCGACCAGGCCGTGTGGGTCTCCGGCGTCGAACCCGGGATCGTCGGCTACGACGCCACGACCGGCGACGTGCGCGCCCAGGTGCCCACCGCGGAGGTGCCCCTGGCGATGGAGCAGGGCTTCGGGGCGGTGTGGGCCGGCGAGGGGACCGGCGACCTGTTCGCCACGCTGGTCCGGATCGACGTGGCGTCCGGCACCGCGACCGCACGCATTCCGCTGCCGGAGCCCGGCCTGCGTCCGGAGTCCTCGCTGGCGGTCACCGACGACGCGGTCTGGGCTCTGGTGGACGCGGACACCGCCGACGACCGCCTGCTGGTCGCCGTGGACCCGGCCACGAACACCGTGCGGGACACCTTCCCCGCGCCGCGGGCGGCCGAGGCCCTGCGCGGCGGGTTCGGCTCGCTCTGGGTCGCCACCTCCCAGCAGTCGGTGGTGCGGGTGGACCCCGCCGACGGCAGCACCCAGGCCACCGTCGAGACGGGATTCGGATCCCGCTTCATGGCCGTGGGCGACGACGCCGTCTGGGTCATGAACCAGGACGACGGCACGGTCTCGCGGATCGACCCGGAGACCGACTCCGTCGTGGCCACCGTCCAGGCGTCCGAGGGCCGCATCCCCGGCGGCGACATCGCGTTCGGCGACGGTGCCGTGTGGGTCCGCACCGAGACCGAGCTCGCCACCGCCATCGACCCAGGCACGGACGAGGTCACCCGCGTCCTGGGCCCCACGGCCGGCAGCGGCAGCATCGCCGTCACCGACGGAGCGGTCTGGCTCACGGCGCACGACGACTTCGTGGTCCTGCGCGTGTCCACCGGCTGACCGGGGAGCGCCCGGCACCCGTCCCGCGGCGACGCCGGGCGGACGCGACGTAGCCTCGCCCCCGCACGGCGCTCCTCCGCGCCGCCACCGAGTCGACGGAGACGCCCGCACGTGAGCTACGACTACGAGAAGGACGGCGCCGAGATCTACCGGCAGTCGTTCGCCACCATCCGGGCCGAGGCCGACCTCGCCGGGCTCCCCGAGGACGTCGCCCGGGTCGCGGTCCGGATGATCCACGCCTGCGGGCAGGTCGACCTGGTGGAGGACGTGGCCTTCTCCCCCGCCGTCGTCGAGCGGGCGCGGCAGGCCCTGGACGCCGGCGCCCCGGTGCTCTGCGACGCCCAGATGGTCGCCTCCGGCATCACCCGCCGGCGGCTGCCGAAGGACAACGACGTGGTGTGCACGCTGAACGACCCGCGCACCCCGGCGCTCGCCGCCGAGCTGGGCACCACCCGCACCGCCGCGGCGCTCGAGCTGTGGGGCGACCGGCTCGACGGCGCGGTCGTCGCCATCGGCAACGCGCCCACCGCCCTGTTCCACCTGCTCGAGCTGGTCGCGGCCGGCGCGCCCCGCCCGGCCGCCGTCATCGGCATCCCGGTCGGCTTCATCGGCGCCGCCGAGTCGAAGGACGCCCTGGCGGCCTCGGACCTCGACTTCCTCGTGGTGCGCGGCCGGCGGGGCGGCAGCGCGATGACGGCGGCCGCGGTCAACGCGATCGCGAGCGACGTCGAATGAGCGGGAGCGGGGGGCAGGAAAATAGCGGTCGGCTGTACGGGGTCGGGCTCGGCCCCGGCGACCCGGAGCTCGTGACGGTCAAGGCGGCACGGCTGATCGGCGCGGCCGACGTCGTGGCCTTCCACGCCGCACGGCACGGACGCTCCGTCGCCCGCGCGCTCGCCGAGCCCTACCTGCGGGAGGGCCAGATCGAGGAGCTGCTCGTCTACCCGGTCACCACCGAGACCACCGACCACCCCGGCGGCTACCAGGGCGCCATCGACGAGTTCTACGAGGCCGCCGCCGCGCGGCTGGCCGCCCATCTGGACGCCGGCCGCGACGTCGTCGTCCTGGCTGAGGGCGACCCGTTCTTCTACGGCTCGTACATGCACATGCACAAGCGGCTCGCCCACCGCTACCCGACCGAGGTCGTCCCCGGCGTCACCAGCGTCAGCGGCGCCGCCGCCGCGGTCGGCCGCCCGCTGGTCGAGCGCGACGAGGTGCTCACCGTCCTGCCCGGCACCCTGGGCGCCGACGAGCTCGCCGAGTGGCTGGCGACCACCGACTCCGCCGCGGTCATGAAGCTGGGCCGCACGTTCCCCGAGGTCCGCGAGGCCTTCGACCGCGCCGGCGTCCTCGACCGCGCCCTCTACGTCGAGCGGGCCACCACCGACCGGCAGCGCACGATGCCGCTGGCCGACGTCGACCCGGCGACCGTCCCGTACTTCTCCCTCGCCCTGCTGCCGAGCCGGCAGACCGGCGACCTGCCCGTCCCGGACCGGCCGGCAGCCGCCGACGAGCACACCGGCGAGGTCGTCGTCGTGGGGCTCGGCCCCGGCTCCCGCAGCTGGACGACCCCCGAGGCCGCCACAGCGCTGGACGCCGCCGACGACCTCGTCGGCTACGGCCCCTACTTGGACCGGGTGGCGGCCAACCCCCGCCAGGTCCGGCACCCGAGCGACAACCGGGTCGAGGCCGAGCGCGCCGCCCATGCCCTGGAGCTGGCCCGGTCCGGCCGGCGGGTCGCGGTCGTCTCCAGCGGCGACCCCGGCGTCTTCGCCATGGCCGCCGCGGTGCTCGAGGTCGCCGGGCGGCCCGAGTTCGCCGGGGTCCCCGTGCGCGTCGTCCCCGGGCTGACCGCGGCCCAGGCGGTGGCCGCCAGGGCCGGGGCGCCGCTGGGCCACGACTTCTGCGTGATGTCGCTGTCCGACGTGCTGAAGCCGTGGGACGTCGTCGTCGACCGGCTGCGGCACGCGGCCGCCGCCGACCTCGTGATCGCGCTCTACAACCCGCGGTCGAAGCACCGGCCCCACCAGCTGGGCGAGGCTCAGAAGGTGCTGCTGGAGACGCGCTCGGCCGACACCGTGGTGGTCGTCGGCCGGGACGTCGGCGGCCCCGAGGAGCAGCTCACCGTCACGACGCTCGCCGAGCTCGACCCGGCGTCCGTCGACATGCGCTGCCTGCTGATCATCGGCTCCTCGCGGACCAGGGTCGGCGCCGGAGGAGCGGTCTTCACCCCTCGGACCTACCCCGCCTGAGCGCGCACCCAGACCAGCGCCTCGTCCACGGTCGCGACCGTCGGCACCCCGGCCGGCACGGGCGGGCGCCGGACCACCACGACCGGCAGCCCGAGCTCGCGGGCGGCGGTCAGCTTCGCCTCGGTCAGGTGCCCACCGGAGTTCTTGGTGACGACGACGTCGACCCCGTGC
>Ga0190265_10001434_pt1 | contig 15676 bp, 12 predicted proteins | sample Popmic124T_FD_133135 | JGI IMG/M metagenome (GOLD analysis project Ga0190265, IMG submission 133135) | Populus adjacent soil microbial communities from riparian zone of Indian Creek, Utah, USA - 124 T | ecosystem: Environmental > Terrestrial > Soil > Riparian zone | place: USA: Utah | collected...
CGCGCGCTCCATTCCGGGCTGGCGCGCGTGCCGGCGCGCGAGCGCAGCCGCGACCGTCTCCGCGCGGCCGACGTCGGCAGGACGCGCGATCAGCAGCTGGCCCACGGAGGCCAGCGCCGCCACGCGTTCGGTCGGCCCGCGGCTGCGCCAGGGCGCGACGCGCAGCCCCGCGCCGTCGGCGAACGCCGCCGGCAGCTTGCGCTCGAGCGCGAGGCGCAGCACGGCTGCCTTGATCGTGCGCTCGCCACCGCGCACGCGCGCGGTCACCAGCAGTGAGCTGCGATCGAGGCTCGGCGTGGCGACGAACACGCGCGCGAAGTGCTCGCTGGGGTCGAGCCCCGAACCGGCGAGCAGCTCCTGCCAGCCGGGGATCAGCGCCAGCAACGCCGGCGTCTCGAGCACGAGCGAGCTGTCGGCGATGCGCTGCAAGTCCGCGTGCAAGCCGATCACCGCGCCCGGCGGCCCGCCGCCGCCCGAGCCGTTGCCGAAGCCACCCGCGCCGAAGCCGAGACCCAGCCCGCCGCCGAGCAACGAGCTACCGCCACCGTTCGCGAGCGCGGGCGCACCACCTTCCAAGCCGTCGTCGGCGCCGAGCGCGACCGCGGCATCGCGGCTGTTCACGTCGTCGGGCTCAGGCTCGGGCCGCGCGACCCCCGCGTCGAGCGCGAACGCGGCGCTGTCGGGCGCTCTGCGCGGCTCACGCTTGGGCACCGGCTTGGGGCGCACCGGCTCGGGCGGCGCTGGAGCCGCGGGCGGCGGCGCACCGAGCGCGCCGCGATCGCCTGGATGCTGTCCGTCCAGGCCGAGCTCGATCTCGGTGGGCAGCTCGAGCGCGAGCTCGCGGTCATCGCCGAGCCAGCTCCCGAGGCCGAAGAAGATCACGGCGTGGGCGAGCAACGAGAGCGCGCTGCAGCCGGCGATCGCGCGCGGCGAGAGGACGGGCTTGAAGCCCGTCCCTACGAAGAGGCGGCGCGAATCTCGAGACGCGCTCATAGCCAGCGAGCGGGCGTGACAGCAGCTGCCAGGCGATCGTGCGAGGGCGAGCCACCGCCGCGCAGCCGCTCCGCCAGCAACTCGCCGGCGCCGAGCGCGACGCCCATGCCACGACCGCCGAGCCCGGCCAGCCAGCACAACCCGGCGATCCGCGGATCCGGCCCGACCACCAGCTCGCCGTCGGGCGCGAACGTCCGCAAGCACGCCCAGGCGCTGCGCACGCGCGCGCCGGCCAGCGCGGGTGCGCTGCGCGCGAGCTTGCCGGCCAGGAGCTCGAGCGCGGCGGGATCGCTGCTCGGCACGCCGGGCGCCCACGCCTGCGCGTCGCACGGGCTGCACAACAGGCCGCCCGACTCCGGGCGGAAGTACAGCTCGTGCTCGCCATCGATCCGCCACACCACGGGTTGCTCGGGCGTCACGCCGGCAGCCGTGGCGGACGTCGGCTCGAGCTGCACCAGATGGCGGCGCAGCGGCGTGAGCGGCAGCGGCGCACCCGCCTCGGCGCCGAGCTGCGCGCCCCACGCGCCCGCGGCGAGCACGACCGCGCCCGTCGAGACCGCCGTCCCGTCGTCGAGCTCGACGGCCTCGACGCACCGATCCGCGCTCGCGCTCGTCCTTCCGCTGGCACGCGTCACGCGCACGCGCGTGACGCCGCTGCCCAGCCGCACGCTCACGCCGGCTTCGCGCAGCCGCGCCGCGAGCGCGCTGGTCAGCGCGTGGATATCGAGCACGCCGCCCTCCGCCAGCCACAGCGCCGCGCCGATCTCTCCGCCCGCGAGTACGGGCACCCTCGTGTACAGCGCGCGGCCCGTGAGCAGCTCGCACTCGACCGCGTGCACGCGCGCGTGCGCGAGCAGCGGCTCGAGCTCGACCGGAGTCGCGGCAGCGAGCAGCACGCCGCAGCGCCGCAGCAGCGGCTCGCGGCTCAGCTCCGCGAAGCGCGCCAGGCTGCGGCGCGCCAGGACCGCCGTCGTGGCGTCGTGCTCGAGCGGGCGAAAGATCGCGGCGTTGCGTCCCGACGCGTGCGCGGCGAGCAACGGTTCGCGCTCGAGCAGCAACACGCGCCGGTCCGCGCTCAGCGCCAGCGCGGCCGACAGCCCCGCGATGCCGCCGCCGACCACCACTGCATCGAACGTCGTCATCGCCGCGCCGCGCTCACGGCACGCGCTCTAGTGCTCTGACCGAGGGGTTTTGATCCCAGATCGCGTCAGAGGCAGCGCCGGCCGCGAGGAGCCGAGCCGCAGGAATACTCTCCGTATTTCAAGGTTTGGCGACATAGCGGACGGTGTTGGATCGGGCGCGAGGTGGGATCACAACCCCTCGGTCAGAGCACTATAAACCGGCCTTGGTGTCCAGTTGCCGGCGGTAGAGGTCGAGGTCGAGCATCTCTTGCGCCACCCCGGTCTCCATCGCGGCCTGGGCCACCGCCGACGAGACCCACGACAGCACGCGCGGATCGAACGGCTTGGGGATGATGTAGCGCGGCCCGAACTCCAGCTGCTCGCCGCCGTACGCTTCCTTGACCTGCTGCAGCACCGGCTGGCGCGCCAGCGAGGCCAGCGCGTGCGCGGCGGCCAGCTTCATCTCCTCGTTGATCGAGGTCGACGCGGTGTCGAGCGCGCCGCGGAAGATGAACGGGAAGCCGAGCACGTTGTTGACCTGATTGGGGAAGTCGCTGCGCCCGGTCGCCACGATCGCATCGGGGCGCGTCGCCACCGCGTGGTCGTAGGGGATCTCGGGGTCCGGGTTGGCGAGCACGAAGATGATCGGGCGCTCCGCCATCGGCTCGATCAGCTCGGGTGCGATCGTGCCGCCCGACGACAACCCGATCAGCACGTCGGCCCCGCGCAACGCGTCGGCCAGGGTGCGGCGCGGATCGTCGACCGCGCGCGCGAACGGCGCCTTGTACGGGCCGATGCCCGGACGCCCGTCGCGCACGATGCCGCGCGAGTCGAGCATGGTGATGTTGTCGCGGCGCACGCCGAGCAGGATCCACAGGTCCATGCACGCGATCGCCGACGCGCCAGCGCCCAGGCACACGATCTGCAGCTCGTCGAGCTTGCGGTTCTGCAGCTCGGCGGCGTTGAGCAGGCCGGCCGCGGTGATGATCGCGGTGCCGTGCTGGTCGTCGTGGAACACCGGGATCGCCATGCGCAGGCGCAGCGCCTTCTCGACGATGAAGCACTCGGGCGCCTTGATGTCCTCGAGGTTGATGCCGCCGAAGGTCGGCTCGAGCGCGGCGATCGTCTCGATGATGCGCTCGGGGTCGCGCGCGTCGATCTCGATGTCGAACACGTCGATGTCGGCGAAGCGCTTGAACAGCACCGCCTTGCCTTCCATCACCGGCTTGGCCGCGTAGGGGCCGAGATCGCCGAGCCCGAGCACGGCGGTGCCGTTGCTGATCACGGCCACCAGGTTGCGGCGCGCGGTGTAGCGGTTGACGGCGCTGCGATCCTTGGCGATCTCGCGGCACGGCTCAGCCACGCCGGGCGTGTACGCGAGCGCCAGATCGCGCTGGGTCAGGACCGGCTTGGTCGGCACGACCTGAAGTTTTCCGGGTCGCCCTTCCTCGTGATAGCGGAGCGCAGCTTCGCGCGTGGGAGTGACCTCGACGTTGGCCTCGAGGGTGCCGTCGAGGCGGCGGCCGGGAGCCAGGGGAACCACGTTGTCGCTGCGCGTGCGGGTCATCTGTGGCCTGTCTTGATTTTGGAAGGGCACATACACCTACAACGCTCCCAAATAAAAGGCCAGACCACGGCCAAGGCGCGAGTTTTCAGGGCGTTTCCATCACGATCAGCCGGGACCCATCCCGGTCGATCTGCTCGTAGGGGCGGGTTTAAAACCCGCCCGCTGCACGACCGCCCAGAAGGGCGGGTTCAAACCCGCCCCTACGGAAGAGGCGTCTGTCCTTAAAGGACGACGGTCAAAGCAACTTGCGCAGGTCGTTCGGGAGCGCGAAGGCGGCGCGGTGGATGTCGCGGTTGTAGTAGCGGCAGCCGGCTTCGATCTGGGTCAGGCGATCTTCGCGCGGGGTCAGCGCGGCGCTGGCGTTGCTCGCCAGAGTCCAGCTCCAGGTCCCGCACACGTAGATCGGGACCGGGCCGAAGTACGGGTGCGCGTTCGGGAACACACTGCGCAGGGTCTTCACGATGCGCACGAAGTCGTCGCGCATCAGGGTCGGCGCCTCGGTCTGGCTCGCGAGCACGCCCTCGGGCTGCAGCCGCGCGCGGCACGCGCTGTAGAAGGGGCTCTCGAACAGGCCCGCGGCCGGGCCGACCGGATCGGCGCCGTCGACCAGGATCACGTCGAACGGCTCGCCGACGTAGTCGCGCAGGTACGCGACGCCGTCCTGGCACAGCACCTTCAGCCGCGGATCGTTCCACGGCACGTTGAACTCGGTCAGGTACTGCTGGCTGGTCTCGACCACGAGCCGGTCGATCTCGCACAAGATCACTTGCTCGACCTCGCGGTAGCGCAGCACCTCGCGCACGGTGCCGCCGTCGCCGCCGCCGATCACCAGCACGCGCTTGATCGACGGCGCGCTGGTCAGCGCCGGGTGCACCAGCATCTCGTGATAGTGGTACTCGTCGCCGACGCTGGTCATGTAGACGCCGTCGAGCAGCAAGGTCGTTCCCCACGCCTCGGTCTCGACCACGTCCACGCTCTGGTACTCGCTCTGCCCGTGAAAGAGCGTCTTGGTCACGTGGAAGCCGAGCCGCACGCGGCCTTGAAAGGTCTCGTCGAACCACAAGCTCATGGCGCACTCCTCGGACCAAACGGGTGGTTAAAACGAAACGGGAGAGCCTTGCGGCCCTCCCGCTCGAGCATCTACCAGGCCTCTTACGAAGCCAAGCTGCTACGAGACCAAGCGCGCGGAACTCAGGGTAGGCGCTTCCGCGCCGTCCATCGTGAGCGTGCTCAGGTCGGTGCGGTGGCTGCGCAGCTGCAGGCCGCGGCCCGGGACGCCGGTCCCGCGGTCGAGCAGCATGACTTCGGCGCATTGAGCCCGGAGCCCAGCCATGAGCACTTCGTGCGCGCGCTCGGGAGTCGAGTCGCCGCAGGTGAAGAAGTCGACGGCTGCGTAGCCGTGCTCGGGCCAGGTGTGAATCGAGAGATGCGACTCCTCGACGACGACGACGCCGGTGACGCCCTGCGGTTCGAAGGGCTGGAACACTGAAGCGACTATGTTGGTCTGAGCTGCTCTGGCGGCCTCGTTCATTAACGCTTCTATGCGTTTTAGGTCATCCAGAATGATGAAGTCGCAGCCCGTGTACTCGACCAGCAAGTGGCGTCCGCGTGTGTTCAACTCACCGACCTCCTGACCGCCGCCCCAGTTAGCGGCGCGCGGTGAATATCACACGGGGGGGGGTTTGCAACAAGAGATTGGGCCTAGAAGCGCTCGCCAGCGCCACAGAAAGTACTTCGCGCGTCGCTCACGAGTCTCTCACGAGCCACGCGCGGCGATCGCCACGCGATCTGCTCGCTTGGCGCGCGCTCGCAGCTGGATGAAGATGCGTGCGCTGAGCGCGCAAGCGTTGCGCGCCGCGAGCGAAGGGAGCGAGCCGTGGAGATGAGAGGACAGTCAGCGCTGGTCACAGGAGGCGCGTCCGGACTCGGCGAAGCGACGGTGCGCGCGCTCGTCGCCGCCGGCGCGAAGCCGGTCATCGTCGACCGCGACGCCGCGCGTGGCACGGCGCTCGCTAAGGAGCTGAGCTGCGCTTTCGCGCAAGCCGACATCACGTCGGCCACCGAGGTGCAGGCGGCGATCGACGTGGCGCTGGCGCTCGGGCCGCTGCGCGCGGCGGTCGGCTGCGCAGGCGTGGGCTGGGCACAGCGCACGCTCAGCAAGGAAGGCGTGCCGCACGATCTCGACGTGTTCACCAAGGTGATAGGGGTCAACCTCATCGGCACCTTCAACGTGCTGCGGCTGTGCGCGGCGGCGATGGCGAAGAACCCGCCGCAGGCCCACGGCGAGCGCGGCGTGATCATCAACACCGCGTCGATCGCGGCCTACGACGGACAGATCGGCCAGATCGCCTACGCCGCGTCGAAGGCGGCCGTGGTCGGCATGACCTTGCCCGCGGCGCGCGATCTGTCCAAGGCGGGCGTGCGCGTGCTCAGCATCGCGCCGGGCACGTTCAACACGCCGATGCTCGCCATGCTGCCGGAGGAAGCGCGCCAGGCGCTGGCCGCGGGCATCCCGTTCCCGCCGCGGCTCGGCGATCCGAGCGAGTTCGCGGCGCTCGCGCTGCACATGATCCAGAACGCATACCTCAACGGCGAGACCGTGCGCTTGGACGGCGCGCTGCGCATGCCACCGAAGTAACGGAGCGACGCGACGATGGAGCGGCTGCACGCATACGGGTTGAGCTTGGTCGTGCTCGCGGCCGTGCTCTCGCCGCTGCGGCTCGACCCGCAGGATCCCAGGCAGGACAGCTTCCCGCTCTCCACATACCCAATGTTCTCGTATGACCGTGGCCGGGTCGCGTCGGTCACGGTCGCGCTCGCGCTGGGGCCGGACGGGTACGAAGTCGCGATCCCGCCCGGCTTCATCGCCACCTCCGAGACGATGCAGGCGATGAAGACCCTGGCCAAGAGCGTGCGCCAGGGCGGCGCGCGCGCGCGCGAGCTGTGCACGGCGATCGCCCAGCGCGTCGCGAGCTCGCCCGAGGCGGAGTTCGCGCCCGCGCGCAGCGTGGCGTTCGTACGCGTGAGCTACGACTCGATCGACTACCTCGCCGGCAACCGCACGCAGCTGTCGCGCGAGGTCCACGAGCGCTGTCCCGTGCTGCGCGCAGGAGCCGCCGCGCCATGAACGCGGCGGCTCCCGAGCGAGCGCCGAGCGCGCTCGACCGCTTCTGGCTGGCACCCGCGCCGGCGCGACGGCTCGCCAGCCTGCGCGTGCTGTGCGGCGCCTTCTCGGTCGTGTACCTGCTGGTGCGCGCGCCGGTGATGATCAGCTTCGGGCGGCTCAACGCCGCGCAGTTCGAGCCGGTCGGCCTCGCGCACGTGCTGAGCGGCCCGCTGCCGGCCGCGCTCACCACCGCGCTGTGGGCGGCGTGCGTCGCGAGCGGCGTCGCGTTCACGCTCGGGCTCCGCTACCGGTACAGCGGTCCGGCGTTCGGCCTGCTGTTCCTGTGGGTGACCAGCTATCGCAATAGCTGGGGGATGATCTTCCACAACGACAACCTCACCGTGCTGCACGCGCTGGTGCTCGGGCTGTGTCCCGCGGCGGGCGAAGCGCTCGCGCTCGACGCGCGCGGCCGACCGGAGCCGGGCGACGCCGCGCGCTACGGCTGGCCGATCAAGCTGCTGTGCGCCGCCGCCGCCGCGAGCTACCTGATCGCGGGCGTGGCCAAGATGCGCGGCGCAGGCGTGAGCTGGGCGGGCGGCGACGTGCTGCGCAACTACATCGCGTACGACGCGATGCGCAAGATCGAGCTCGGTTCGATCCACTCGCCGCTCGGCGCCTGGATCGTGCGCTACACCTGGCCGTTCCCGTTCATCTCCGCGCTGTCGCTCGCGCTCGAGCTGGGCGCGCCGCTGGCGTTGATCAGCCGGCGCATCGGCAAGCTGTGGGCGCTCGGCATGTGGGGCTTCCACCTCGGCGTGCTGCTGCTGATGGCGATCGTCTTCCCCTACCCGCTCAGCGTCGGGCTGGTCCCGTTCTTCGACGCCGAACGCATGTGGCACTGGCGGCCCCTGCAACGGGTCGCGCGCTGGCTCGAGCACGGTTAGGCACGAAGGAGAGACTCAGCGCTGAGGGCAAAGAAAGGGGAAGGCGCAAGCGCAAGGGTCTAGGGTCGCGCGCAAGCGCAGGCGCAAGGGCAGGTCCAGAGCCGTGCTGGACTGTTGGGCACGAGCTGGATGACCGCGGTCTCGGCTCAGCAAGTACGTGCAGCAGGCTGCGTGACCTTGCGCCTGCGCTTGCGCGCGACCCCCGACCCCTGCGCCTGCGCTTGTCCCTTCCCTCAGCCCACTCTTCCTCTCCCTCGCGCGGTGCGGCTTGCACCACCGTAGGGGCGCGGCTAGGCTGCGAGCTGCATGTCGAAGCGCTATCGGTTCTGGCGGTTTACCTATTCGCTTCCTCGGAAGCGGCGCCAGGGCACGCACGACTAGCTCCTCAACAGCTCGTCGCACGATTTCGAAACCCCTGGTCGCCACCGACCGGGGGTTTTTTTTCGTGCTTTTTCTCGTGTTTCTCTCGGAGCCCAGCAGCCATGGAACAGACCCACAACCTACGAGTCGAGCGGATCGAGCCGCTCACCGCCCCCGACGCGCAGAAGCGCGAGCAACCCCAGAGCGAGACGTCGGCTGCGTTCGTCGCCGGCACGCGCCGCGAGATCGAAGCGGTGCTGGCCGGTGACGACCGCCGCCTGCTCGCGGTGGTCGGACCGTGCTCGATCCACGACCCGGCTGCGGCGCTCGAGTACGCGGAGCGCCTGCAACGGCTGCGCGCGCGGCTCGCCGACGACCTGCTGGTGTGCATGCGCGTGTACTTCGAGAAACCGCGCACCACCGTCGGCTGGAAGGGGCTGATCAACGATCCGCGGCTCGACGGCAGCTGCGACGTGGCCGCCGGGCTGCGCATCGCCCGCCAGCTGCTGCTCGACATCAACGCGCTGGGCGTGCCGGCGGGGACCGAGACGCTCGACCCGGTGGCGCCGCAATACATGGCCGACCTGGTGTCGTGGACGGCGATCGGCGCGCGCACCACCGAGAGTCAGACGCACCGCGAGATGGCCTCGGGCCTGTCCATGCCGGTCGGCTTCAAGAACGGCACGGACGGCGGGCTCGAGGTCGCGCTCAACGCGATGAAGTCGGCGCGCGTCGCCCATGCTTTCATCGGCATCGACGGCGAGGGGCAGGTCGGCGTGGTGCGAACGCGGGGCAATCCCCACACCCACCTGGTGCTGCGCGGCGGGCGCGGGCGCACCAACTACCGCGAAGGCGACGTGCGCGCCGCGGCCGAGCAGCTGCGCGACGCCGGCCTGTGTCCGCGCGTGCTGGTCGACTGCAGCCACGACAACAGCGAGAAGAGCCACGAGAATCAACCCGCCGTGGTGGAGGACGTCGCCGCGCAGGTGGCGAGCGGATCGCCGCACCTGCTCGGCGTGATGCTGGAGAGCCACTTGCTCGCGGGCCGGCAGGACCCGGCCGCGGGCAAGGCGCTGGTCTACGGCCAGAGCATCACCGACGCGTGCATCGACTTCGCCACCACCGAGCGCGTGCTCGAACGCCTGGCCAGCGCGCGGCGGAGCTCCCGGCTTCCTAGGCCGGTTGCCGTCTGATACATGCCGCCGGTGCCCAAGACACCGAGCTCGCGACCGCGTCCGTTATTGGTGCGTCCCGGCGCGCGCTTTCGCTGCGCGGGCGATGGGCTGTGCTGCACCGATCTGCACGCGCTCGGCCCGATGACGCGCTCGGAAGTGCGCTCGATGCGCGCGCTGGTGCCGGACTCGGTGATGCATCACCCAGACGTCGACGCGCCGTGCATGCGGCCGGGCGGCGGCGGCGGCTGCGCGCAGCTGCGCGACGGCGGCTGCAGCGTACACGCGCGCTTCGGCGCGCAGGCCAAGCCCAGCGGCTGCCGGCGCTTCCCCTACGGGCTGGTGAGCACGCCGCTCGGAGGTCGCGTGAGCACCGAACACCGCTGTCCTTGCCGCACGCTCGGCGAGCGACCCGCGCTCGACGTGGTCGATGCCGAGCGCTCGCTGCTCGACTCCGCGGGCCGGCTCGAGGTCGACGAGGTCGCGCCGCGACGGATCGCGCTCACGGTGGAGCGGCGCGTTCCGTTCGAGCGCTACGCGCAGCTCGAGAGCGCGTTGCTGGAGCGCGTGCTCGCGGGTGACGCGCCCGAGCGCGCGCTCGGGGCCAAGCCCTTCCCCGCGCTGCACGAGGGCTCGTGGCCAGTGCTGGCGATGCAGCTGCTCGACATGGACGACGGCAGCCGCGGGGGCGTCGCGCTCGGCTGGTTCGCCGATGCGCTGCTCGCCCTGCATGCCGGCTACGGGCCGCCCAAGCGCGAGCGCCCCTGGCGCGACGCCTTCGAGCGCGGCGCCAAGCGCAGCAAGCAACCGGCGAGCGCCAGCGCTGTGTTTGGCGACTGGCTGGGCGACGAGCTGTGGATGATGCGCTGGCTGAGCTGGGACTGCACGTTCGACGTGGCGCGCGCAGAGCTGAGCACGCGCGCGAACGCAGCGCGCTGGGTGGCCGCTCGGCTGCAGCGCCAGGGCGTGCGCGCAGACCAGGCCGCGGCCGAAGCGGTGATGATGGCGGAGCTCGCCGCGTGCTCGGAGCACTGGGGCGACGTGGTCGACAAGATCGCCAACGATCCCAGCCCGGCCTCGGCGCTGGAGTAAAGACGCCGGATTCGAGGCCCGGCCCTACGAAGACGCGCGCAATGCAGAGGGCGGGTTTGAGACCCGCCCCTCGCGAAGATGGCATGTGTGGGCGGGTTGGGACCCGCCCCATCTTCGTAGGGGCGGGTCTCAAACCCGCCCTCTGCATTGCGCGTCAGGGGACGGAGTGAACTCCGTCCCCTCTCGCGGTTACCGCAGGACGATCTCGTCGATCGTGGCGAACTCCAGCGTGCCGCTCGCGGCGGTGACCCAGCGGAGCTGCAGGGTCGCCGTGCGCGCGGTCGCCGGGATCGAGTGGGTGAAGAAGCGCCAGCCCGAGGTGCCGCCGAGCGTGTTCACCACGACCCAGTTGGCCTCCACGCTGCAGCTTGCCGGGCAGTATGCGACGCGGGCCGCTTCACCCGTGTCGTAGCGCGCCACGTCCAGCCAGTACTCCAGGGTGAGCGGCCCACTGCCGGTGCTCGCGTTGATCACGCGCGACACGATGCGCCCCGTGTCGTCGATCTGGACGCCGCGCGTGCCGGTCGTGCCCGGTCGATCGCCGGCGCTCGTGTTGACCGCGACGACGCCCTGGGTCGTGAACTGCGTCAGCCCGTTGGTCTCGAAGTTCTCGCTGAACAGCGGTCCTGGCGGCTGCGGTGTGCCGGCATCCGGCACGATGAATGCCACCTCCGCCGAGACCGCCTGCCCGAACGTGAGGTCGTTCGCGAGCGCCGTGGCGAAGTATTCCCGGGGGCCGAGGAAGATACGCACGCTCCAGCTGGTGGTCCCGATCGCGCGCTGCGCGAAGAACGGGATGCCGGTCCCTGCGAAGAGGACCTCGACATCGAGCAGGTCGTTGTCGGGGTCGGCAGCCGTGCCCGAGAGCCGGACTTCACCGGTCGCGGCGGTCACCGTCACCGTGATCGGGCTGATCGTCGGCGGGCGCGGGTTGAACGGCGGCAGCGCCGCCGCGCAGGTCGGATCGCGCAGCAGGATGTCGTCGATGCGAGCGCGCTCGCTGATCGTGCTGCTGGCGTTCGCCGTCCAGCGCAGCTGCAGCGAGCCGGTGCGGGCCGCGGCCGGCAGCGGATCCGAGTACTGCGTCAGCGCGGTGGTGCCGCCGACTGTGCGGAGGGTCACCCAGCTGGCTGCGACTTCGCAGTTCGCGATGCAGTACTGCACGCGGATGTTCTCACCCGTGTCGTACGCGGTCGTCTCCATGCGGTATTGCAGGGTGAGCGCCGTGGCCAAGCTGGTGTCGATCTCGAACGTGGTCATCGATCCCGTACCGGCGATGTTCGCGAGCATGTTGCCGCTCACGGTCGCCGTCGTGACCTGGCCCACGGTCGTGAAGAAGCCGAGCTCGTTGTTCTGGAACCCGGCAATGAAGTAACTCGACGTGCACGGCGGGATGCAGCCGTTCGCATCGTTGGAGCAGACCAGACCCGTCGGGCACGCGAAGGGTCCGGGCGAGACGCAGCCCTGCCCGGGGATGCACGTCTCCTGGCCGTCGCACAGCGTGCTGTCCAGGCACACGAACACGTCGGGCGCGTTGAGGCAGCGGTCGGCGGCCTCGTCGCAGCTGTCGGTGGTGCAGCCGATCAGGTCGTCGCACGCGGGACGGCGCTTGGTGCAGCGACCCATCACGCAGGCTTCGGCGCCGGTAGCCGTAGTCCCGCGGCGCGCCGTCGGGCAGCAGCGCGAGGTACGGGTTCGCGGATGTGGGGGGCGGGCCGCTCCGCAGCGCCTGCAGGGTGAGAGCCGCCGCCTTCCTGGACGCCACCTCATCGTCACCCTGCGATGCGTCGCCGTCTACCAATGGGGTCTCACACCCCACCACGGCAGTCGCCACCAACAAGCATGCATACAGGCGCATGCGCCTCCGTGCAGAAGACATGGGTATCCCTCCTCGACGTCGTTGATCGAGCTAGAACACGAACACAGACACACACGCGCAGCGCGAGACCAACCACGTCCCGGCAGCGAGTACGACGTAGTAGCCGCAATCGGTTTCGCCGGTTACACAGATTGTGTAAGAACTTCGTTGCGTTTCGCTCGATGAGCCAAAGCGCTTACAGACGAAGCCGCGACGCGCGCCGATCCCTCGCGCGATCGCGGATCAGCGCTTCGCTTGCTCGATCGTAACGGGCTGTTTCGCGACGGACGGGAGTGAGCCCTCGTCGGCATGTGACTGCAGCTCGAGCCGGCGCACGCGCATACGGATGTCTTGCAGCAGCAAGCGATTGGCTCGCACCAGGCTGCCGAGCATCCCGAAGATCAAGACTTGCGCACCGACCACGATCGAGATCGAGGCGAGGATCAGCGATTGGATGTGACCGCTGTAGTCGGGGTCGCGGATGTAGAAGTAGAGGAACCGCACTCCCAACCCCGTGCCCACGACCAGGAAGGGGAGCGAGAGCCAGCCGAACGCGCGCAGCGGGTTGTGCATGGAGTACCCCTGCACGATGATGCTGGCGGACCTGCGCATGTACTGGACGAGCCCGCGGAACAAGCGGCTCGGGCGCGTGGCGGCGTTGCTACGGATGGGGACTTCGCGGATCGGCTGGCGGTTCTCGGCGGCCGCGAAGATGGTCTCGAGGGTGTACGAAAATGGATTGGTGAGGTGCACGCTCAGCGCGAAGTCACGCGACATCGCGCGGAAGCCGCTGGGCGCGTCGTGCACGCTGACGCCGGTCGCGCTGCGCACCACGAAGTTGCCGAGCTCGTAGAACATGCGCTTCTTGGCCGTGACCTTGGGGTCGGTCTTGGTCTGGCGGTCGCCGATCACCAGCTCGGCCTCGCCCGCGATGATCGGCGCGCACAGCGCGGGGATGCTCGCCCCGGGATATTGATGATCGCCGTCGGTGTTGACGATGATGTCCGCGCCCATCTCGAGCGCGGTCTCGAGCCCGGTCAGGAACGTGTTGGCGAGCCCGCGATTGCCGCGGTGACTGACCACGCGCGTCACGCCGAGCGCCCGCGCGACGTCGGCGGTGCCGTCGGACGAGCCGTCGTCGACGACCAGGGTTTCGATCACCGCGATCCCCGGGATGCTCTGCGGCAGGTCGGCGATCACACCGGGCAGCGTGTCCGCCTCGTTGTAGCAGGGGATCTGGATGACCAACTTCATCGCGCGGGCGCCGATGTACTACGAATCGCCCAATCCCTCAACGCGCAGGGGGTTGCCCCGGCTCGGGGTGCTCGCCCAGCCGCAAGCGCTGGCGCTGGCGCGCGATCAAGCCGAGCAGGCCGACGCTGGTCGCGACCGCGGTCATCATGCCGAGATGCAGCAGCGAAAGCACCACGGCGCGCTCGGGGGCGACGCCGATCGGACCCAGCACCTGCATGAAGATCACCTCACGGGCGCCGAGCCCGGAGATGGTCACCGGCAAGAGCGCGCTGAGCGCGCCCAGCGCGGAAGCGGCCGTCAGGGTCACGGGCGAGGCGTCGATCCCCATCCCCGCGGCCACCCGCCACACCGACGCGAAGTACAGCGACCACGAGACCGCCGTCCAGGCCACGGCCTCGATCAGGAACAGCGGGCGCAGCAGCGGCCCGAGCCCCGAGATCAGCGCGACCAGCAAGCCGAGCGCGCCGCGCGTGCCGCGCCGCGCCTCGAGCCACGCCCGCAAGCGCACCACCGGGCCGAACGCGGCGAGCGAACGAGCGCGCAGCACCACCAGCCCGCCGATCATGAGCAGCGCCATGCAAGCCCCCGCGACCGCGCCCGCCCGCGCGTCGCCCAGCACGGTGGTCGCGAGCACGGCCGCGACGAGCAGCACCGCGGCGAGGTCGAGCAAGCGGTCGTACAGCGACGACGACAGCGCCGTGCCGAGCGGAACTCCGCGCTCGGTCAGGGCCTCGGCCTTGTACAGCTCGCCGACCCGACCGAGCGTGACCTGTCCATAGAACTGCGAAGCCAGGAATGCCGCCATGGCCACCGGCAGGGGAAGCGGCAAGCGCTGCGCTTGCAGCATGCGATGCCAGCGCACGGACTTGAGCAGCATGTTCAGCCCGAACAGCCCGGCTGCCTGCAGCAGCGCGCCGGGACGCACCGCCGCGAGCGCCGCGCCGAGCGCCGGCAGGTTCTGGCGCGAGATCACCCAGGCGAACAGCAGCAGCCCGAGCAGCGGCAGATAGCGCCGCACGCGCGAGCCGCGGGTGGTGACTTGGGCTGCGGGCGGGGGCGGCATGGCTCGCGCCAGGCTTTCACTCCGCCGCCCACAGCGCCACCTCGGGGACCGACCACCAGCGCCCCGCGACCGTGTCCATCAGCTCGATCCGGATCCGCGACGCCCAGATCGCCTGGGGCAGCACGATCCGGAACACGAAGCCCTGCGGGTGATAGACCTGATCGCGAAACATGCGCAGGTCGGGCCGGCGCATGATCTCGCGCAGGCCCTCACCGGGCGCTTCGGCCCAAAGCCGGAACGACAGCGGCGTGTCGAACACTTCCTGGAAGTCGGTGATCTCGAGCGTCTGGAGCGGGCGTGGCTCGCGCAGCTCGACCTCGAACCAATCGCCCGGCAGCTGCTGCCTGCGGGTCTGCCACATGGTGTCGGGGCTGCCGTCGAGCGCCAGGGTGGCCTGTGCGGCGTTCACGCTGGCGCGCGCGTGCAGCTGCGAAGGGCTCACGCGCGCCAGACCCTTGGGCCGCACCGGCGTGCGCAGCAGCCCGACCGCAGGATCGTTCGACGGCAGCACCTCGTAGACGTAATCCTGGTCGCCTTCGAAGCGCAGCACGAAGTCCTCGGGCCGCGTGTTCAACCAGGACAGCGCGTGACGCGCGCGCTCGGTCGACAGCTCCGCGGCGTGCAAGAGCAGGTACTTCGCGCCCAGCGTGCGCAGCATCGTGGTCATCGTCCGGCGCGGGAAGCGCCGCGACTCGTTGATGAACGCGTGGGTGATCGGCGGCATCCAGCTCGACTTGCCGTTGATCGTGCGCCGGCCGTGGAACAGCGCCATGTAGTCCTCGCGCGCGCCGAAGAAGCCCATCGAATAGGCCGGGATCGCGGCCAGCGGCTCCGGGCCCTTGTGCTTGGCGAGCCACTTGTACGCGGCCGGCGTCTTCTTCTTGCTCGGTAGCTCGACCAGCGGCATCGGCGAGTTGCGCAGCTCGAACAGCATCAGGCACGCGAGCGCCAGGAACGCCGCGGTGCGCGCGCGCGGGGTCTTCAGCTTCTCGAACAGCGCGGCCGCGCCGAGCCCGCCCAGCACGCTGAGCCCGAGCATCATCAGCACCGCCAGCCGGCTGACGTAGCGCACGCCGTCGAAGCCGGGCACGTAGTGATACAGATAGAAGTAGAGCCCGCGCACCGGCTCCTTGCCGACCGACAGCG
>Ga0190265_10001435_pt1 | contig 15670 bp, 9 predicted proteins | sample Popmic124T_FD_133135 | JGI IMG/M metagenome (GOLD analysis project Ga0190265, IMG submission 133135) | Populus adjacent soil microbial communities from riparian zone of Indian Creek, Utah, USA - 124 T | ecosystem: Environmental > Terrestrial > Soil > Riparian zone | place: USA: Utah | collected...
CCTGCCGAGGGCGGGGACGAGAATTCCGAAAACAAACTTCGCGCATTGAACACCTGGATCGCCAGCGATGGCAGGTCGCGGTGTTCTCACCGCGCCCACTCGTTGCATCCCCACTTGCGTGTCAGTTTGCGGTGCGTCGAGCGGCGCGTTGAGGACAACGCCGCCCTACCTTGAACTACTGCGTAGTGAGAACCTGAAAGAACCGGGCCGAGCCGGTGACGTTTGTCGTCACCACAATTGTCCGATTGGTGGCCGCGGCGGAAAAATTCTGCACCGGGAGCCAAGCGCCCGTGCCCAAAGAAGTGCGGGACAAAAGTATGTAGCTCCTGTCCGCCAAAGCTTCGAACTCCAGCCCGACCACATTGCCGGACGGCGCAGAAATCCTGACCGCAAAACGGCTCGTGCCATCCATCGGATTTGTGCCGGCTAGATATTCCTGGAGGTTCGTCGCTCCATCGCCGTCGGAATCAACGGCTGCGTCCGCGGGATCGCTTTTGTTCAATCCATTCGCCATTTCCCAATCGTCGGGCATTCCATCGCCGTCCGAGTCGAGGGGCGGGCCACCCACCGAAACGGTCCACGTCTTCGAAACGGTGGCGCTGTTCGTGTCCTGCCAGAAGCCCGCCGAGTTTTTGCCGATGACGTAAACGGTGTAAGTGTCGTTCGACAAATTGTTCAACGTGATGGGAACCGCGTTCGAAAACATCGTCGCAGTGATGAGGAAGTTGTTCGTCAATGAAACCTCACCGCTCCACGCACCATTGTTCAGCTTCCAGCGGTACGCATAAAGGCCCGGCCCGGCCACTTTGAGCGTGGCCGAGGTGTTCGTCGTGGTGCCGATCGGTTCACCTGAGATCGAAGCACCACTCGGCACGAGTGCGCCGCGGTCCAATCCGTTGGGTCCGGTGCCTTTGGCCGGTGAGGCGGGCAACAGTGCCAGGTTGCTTTTGATGTTTTGGTAAGTAACGCCGGTCTGCCAGTTCACAAACAACGGGTCGTTCGTCGAATTGCCGCCGAACGTCATGTTCGTGCCCTGGATGATATTGTCGTTCGCGACCATGAACATCGTGGTGTTGGTGAACACAGTGAAGGGCGTGGTGCTGCGGAGATCCCACATAATGTTGCCATTCATGAGAATTCCACGACCGCCTCCATCACCACGATGAGGTTCACCGAACGCTACATAAGCCGCGGCCGTCCGCGAAACGGGATTGGTTCGGATGGTCACCACGGTGTTGTTCTCAAAAACAATCGAACCCTGGTCCTTGATTAGCAGCGCGTGATCGCAGTCGTAAAAAATGTTTCGCACCACGACTAATTCAGAGAGATTCGAGCCATCACGCCCGGTCGAGACCGCATTGGCTGTGCTGTCACGCACTGCGTCCTGGTGAACATTCATGAAGATGTTGCCCTCGATGTGTGCATCCGTGCCGTCCATGTCGAAACAATCGTCCACGGCGGCGAGGAAAACATTGTCGATGAACTGCACGATTGGGCCGGGCCGATTGCCGCCCGTGAAATCGACGCTGTCGTTGTAACCCTGCGGCGCGCCGAAGACGTTATTCCTGATCAGCGCGTAACCGTTCGCCGGCATGTTGCTGAAATGAATCGGTTCCGTGCCAGCGCCGCCTGGGATATACGAGTCCAGCAGCGTGACGGAACTGCTCACGCAATCGACCAGTTGCGCCGTCGTGTTGGTCCACCAGACGTTCTCCAGGAAAATCGCCGTACTGGTCGCGTCGATGTTCCCGGTCGAATACTCCAGATCCACAAAACGCAAACGGTGCGTGTTCGCCGCGCCAAACAAATCAATCGTACTCCAGCTCGTCGCGCCCGCGTTGCGAGTGAAAACGATGCGGCACTCCGGCGTGCCTTCCGCGATGAGCAGCCCGTTGGCTATCAGCGAAGCCCCCTGGTTGAACAGCACGCGAGCGCACGGCTCAATCGTGAGCGTGGCGCTCGCCGCGACGGTGACCGAACTCGTCACGATGACAGTTACGCCTGCGCCCCAGACGGTGTTGGCCGAAATCGCGCCGCCCACGAAAATGACCGGCGCCTGCCGCGCGCCGGACGCAATGTTCGACAAGGGCGACACACCAACGTCGTTGGTTGCGCGCACACGGTAGTAGTATTTCTGCCCGACCAGGCCAACGGAGTCGGTAAAGTTCGTCTGATTCTGAGTGGTGCTGCCGATGGCTTGCCACACCAGCGCGTCGGTCGATTGCTCCACGGTGAATCCCTCTTCGTTGTCCGCGCTGTCCTGCCACGTGAGCGTGACGAAGTTCGTGCCGGCCCCGATGACCGCAAGTTTCGTGGGCACTGACGGAATTCCGCCGACCGGCAGCGTGACCCCCATGTTCGTGCCTCCCAGTCCCGTGCCGATACAAGGCGATCCAGGCTGCAAGCGATAATCTCCGGCCGCCGCATTCACGAACAAAGGATCGGCGCTGATGTTCCCAATGCCCGGCCAGTTCGTGTTTCCGAAGTCGCTGTACACCGCTACGAGCGTGCTGCTGTTCAAAAGTGAAATGTTCGTCGTCGAGTTCCAAAGAATGTTGTTTGCAGAATTGGTGATGTGACCGCCACCCGTCGGCGACGCAGGATCGGCTTTGTTGAAGTTTTTGAAACCAAAGTCGCTGTTGGCGATAGTGCAGTTTTCGACGATGGCGGTGCAGTCATCTTTCACGGCCACTCCCGAGTCATTGCGATACATGAGGCAGTTGCGAATCGTGATGGCATACGACGTCTCGCCAATCGACACGCCCTTGTCATTTGGGAAGTCGTGCATGAGGCAGCTTTCAATCAACGTGGCCGTCGAAGTGGAGCCAATGTCGATGGCGTCCGTGTTCGACTGGAGGCCGAAACGGAACGTCGTGCGGCGAATGACGGAACCGGGAGGCGCGCCATCGAAGTCGAGCGCATCGCTGCTCGCGTTGTTCGCGTTCTCGAACAAGGAATCCTCAATCGTCATCAGCGTATTTTGCCAGAGCGTCTCGTGATAAATGTTGAAGTGGCAGCGCCGCACCGTCACGGAATTCGCGCTCGTGCAACCGGCGATCGGAGTCGTGCCGTTCTTGTACTCATGAACGTAAGTGTCTTCCATCAATCCGGTCGCGCCATTGCGGAACTTGACCGCGCCGCGATTCACGTCGGCGTGGCGCAAAGTCAGAAACGAATTCGCGCCGTCCGCGGCGATTTCATTCCAAACGTTGCTCGTGGCGGGGAGAAAATAAACCTCGCGTGTGTCAGCGCCCCCCACATCGATGACGCCGCCGGCGCTGGCGCGAATGGACGCGCCGGGAGAAACGATGACGACGGCACCCGGCCCAATCGTCAGCGTCGTGCTCGCCGGGATCGTGACAGTGCCCGTCACATGCACGATTTGGTTCACGTTGGTCCATGAAGTGTCCGCCGCGAGCGGCCCGCTGACGTTGAGGCCCGAAACCTCATAGACGATGTCCTGTGTGAGGTTGGAAAGAATGTTGCCGCTCGCATCCAGCGCGGCGATGAACAATCGATTCATGCCCGGTTGAAGTGTCTGTGCCTTCGCCCACGTTCCCGCGCCCGGATTGAACGCAGCGTCATCTCCGTTCACTACGACACGCACGGACCCGGCGACGGTATTGGTTCCGGTGAGTGTGACAGAATTTGTGGACGCCAACGCATAAAGCCCGTTGTTCGGCACCGTGCCACCCGTGGTCGCCGCGCTCACGCTCAAGTCGGGCACCATGATCAAATCGCTGCTGTTCAACGTCCCGTTCAGTCCCAGGATGGCGAGCGTGTGTTGGCCGATCGGTAGGCGCGAACCGATCGCTCCCAGGTCCCACGTCACCGCCGGCAAGCCGCTGGATCCGCCCGATGATTCGTGGTTCTGCGTGGCCAGCGCCGTGTTGGAGGGTTCAACTCCCACCGCACCCGGCGCATTCGTGCGCGCCACTTCCACTCCGTCGAGATAGGCCACAAAGCCATCGTCCCAATCCATGCGCAGCAACAAGTGCAGGTTGGTATCAAAGCTCGCATCCACCTGAAAAACGCGCCGCATGTACAACGTGCGATACGAGTTCTGCATGTCGTTCAGGATGGTGAGACAGTTGTTGGTCTCTTGCGCCCGATCCGCCGAGTACCCAATGCCGCCCGGACCGCTCGGCCATTGAACTCCGAGCGACGCGTCCGCGTTCGTTTGCCAGCCGACGACGGGCGCATTCGTGCCTTTGTGATAGCGCCACGAATCGCCATGATTGACGAGTGGCGTCGGCGGCGCCGGTGGTGTTCCCACTTGCACCGTGAGATTCTGCGCTGCCGCAGAAAAAACAAAGACGCCGACAATAGCCGAGGCGAAGACAGGAGTCATGCGATACATAAGAAAGCACAACCGTGGCACAGCGGCGTGGAAGTTACAACAGTTCGGAACCAGCGAGGCGCGAATGCGTTGCATCTCGACACTGTTCTTGAAAGGTGGCAGTTGTCGCGCTGCGACAACTCCGCCCGCGTTCAGCGGGCGGTCCCCCGGGTGGGCGCTGGGATGGATCGAAGTCTCTCGCGAGTTCGTTGCGCCGCTGAACGCGGCGCTACTCGTCGCAGCGCGACGAGATCCACCTCTATGACACCATTCTCAAGAACAGTGTCGAGATGCACCCGCGCGGATGCGTTTCAGCAAACACGCGCCCGGAAAGTGAGGTGCGCCGGGCGCCGGGGTTTCAATACCCATCCACCACCAACCGCGCGGGTCTGCTCCAGGTTTCACCGCGCGCGTTCGTGATTCGGCAGGAGTAAAGCCCCGAGTCTTCGTGGCTCACGAAATTCAATAGAAGTTCCGACCCCGCCGCCGCGGGAATCGCCACGCCGTTGAATTCCCATTGATAAGTCACCGGCGTGGTGCTCGAGGCGCGAACGCGAAATGTGACCGGATTGGAAAAGTTTGAGATCTGGCTGCGCGGCTGTGCCACGACCACGGGCGCGCCATTGGTGGAGAAATTTGCCACGAACGTTTCATCATCCACCACGCGGACCTTCAACGTTCGACCCGCGGCATTCTGGTCGCCGCCCCAAAAGTTGAAGCGCTGGCGCCGGTTCGGTTTCGCACGCAGCTTCACGATCGCACCGGCCGGATACTTGCCATCGAGATCGGGCGCAGGTGTGGCCGTCACCGTGCCGCTCGCGGGCGGAACCACTTCAAGGCTGATCGAATATCGCGCATCGGGTGGATATAAAGCGCGGGCGCCATGCACGTCATCCGTGGCAAGTGCATCGAGATCGGAAACGATGCTGTTCATCACTGCGGCGACGATTTGCTTCGCTTGATCCGGATGATCCAGCCCCAGCGTGTGGCCGAATTCGTGAATCGCGACCCGGCGCAAGTCGAGCGTGTCAAACTCAAGCGCGCCGCGATACGAATCCCAGTCGATGGCCGTATTGAAAATCGTATCGCCCTCAATCCGGCGCGCCCCGATGCGCCACGCCGTGGTGATGGCCAGCACCGATCCTCCGAATCGATGACCATAGACTTCCGAACTGAAGAAGACTTCGTTCTGGTCATTGCCATCACGACGAATGCCGTTGGTGTAAGCAGTGAATTGCACAGGGGTCAAATGCCCATTCCAGAGACCGAGCGCTTCCAACGCCACTTCGTTCCATGAAGATTTCCCGTCTCTCAGCAAATGCGACGACAGCGTGAGATCCAGTTGCAGATTCATGGGGATTTCCCCGTCGGCCCAGCGGACGGGCGATCTGCCGATGAAGTCATAGCCGTGAACCGCCACGACTGCGGCCAGCCAGACGGCCAAGGGAGCGAAGCGACCCGCAATCATTTCGTTTGCGTCGCCACGCGCTGGTGAATTTGAAACGTGAACTCCTCGTGCGAGACGCTTCGGACTTCCGGCCCGGCGGCGCGCTTGCCCCGCCCGATCTCATTCACTGCGGCGAGTGGTTCCCCATTGTATTGCCACACGGCCTCGCGCCCCACGCGATCTTTCCGGAGCAGGAACCGGCCGTGGAAAAATCCGATAATCGGGCTGGCATTCACGCCATTGCCTTCGACAAAAAGGACCACGCGTTCGCCCGCCTTGAACTTCGGCATTTCCGCCACTTCGAGCGTCACGTCGCCGATGGTGCCGCCGAGGAATTGCAGCGTGACCGTGGCAGCCGCGCGCCCCTTATGAACCTGCTGCACGGCGAAAGAGACCAGCGTGACAATACTTTTTTGTCCGTTGCCGTTCCGCCATTCAGTGCGTTGCGAAATGACATGTCCGGTGAAAATGAGTTCCGCGCGATCCACGAGCGTCTCGAATCGTGGCGCGAGCACACTTGTGGCCTTCGCCTCGGAAAGAGCAAGTATGACGAAAACGCCCACGAGCGCGTCCCGCAGCAAATCCTTCGGGTTAAACACGGACGTAACGTAGCGATTGCATCTCCCGCTGCAACACTGCAAAAGCGCGGTGGCGTAATTTTGAGAGCGCTGCTTTACCGCGCCTGCAAACGGAAGAACTGGTTCGTGCTCTCGAACGTCACATTCACGACATTGCGGCGGCCGGCCCGCTTTACCGGGTTGCTCACAGATTGCCACGCCCCGTTTGTCCCGACGCCCTCGGCGCTTTCGAGTGCGTAAATCGGAAGTGACGTTGGCCATGAAAGCTCCGCGCCATTGAGTGTTCTCGCCAATTCCAAGCCGGGCCGCACGGAAGTCGGCTGCGACTTGTCGATGATGAAATAATCATCAACATCACCGTTGGGACGAAGGAACCTGGCCTCAAGGGAAAGGCCATCGACACGCAAAATCATTGACCCGAAACCGGTCAGGCTTCGGGCCATGGCCGGGTGCATTCCCCAGGGGTAATGCCATAGCCCGCCTTCGCCTGAGCAACCACAAACCGCATAGACGGTTCCGCCATCAGCGCCAAGTCCACCCGCGGGTTTTCGGTAGGGCGGGGTATCACCGAACGTCGAATCAAGAATCATCGAAGGCGTCAGCGTGTTGGTCGTGCCATAGTGCCCGTTCAGCAAATACGAACGCTCGTACACATGGCTGTGCCCACAAAGCACGAGATCCACGCCGTGGCTTTCCAGGATGGGCACCGCTTGCTGGCGCATTTCGACCAATTGAATTTCTGTGTCCGAGTCGTGCGTGCCTTTCGAGTAGGGCGGATGATGCCAGAAAGCGATGATCCAGTCCTTGTCCGTAGCCGCCAGATCCTCGCGGAGCCAGTTCAGCATCGGTCCGTCACCCGCGCGCGATGAAGAGTGAGAGTCGAGGCAGATGAAATGAATGTTCGCATAATCGAACGAATAATACTTCTCCGTGCCTGAGGGAACGCCGCCCGCCTCACCGTTTTTGGGAAAAGTGAAAATGTCGAAGTAAGGAAACTGCCCGGGCGAGCCAACTGAATCGGCATCATGATTGCCCAGCGTGGGCCAGACCGGAACGGTTTCCAGAATTTCCCGATAGAGATCGAACACGGCCGCCTGGTATTCGTCATCGGTGCCAGACTCGTAAGCGTTGTCTCCGAGCATGAGCCACAGATCGGTATTGGCCGGCCCGGTGGAATCAAGATAGCCGTCCCGCACCGCCGCCGCATTCATGTTCGCCTTGCCTGAATCGCCGATGACCCAAATGGTCACAGGCCGAGTGTTCGTCGGTGCGGTGCGAAAAGCCAGGTTCGTGGTGACGGCGGCGAATGTTTCTGTGTCCGAACCGAAGGCGTAGGAATATCGGGTGTCAGGATCGAGTCCGCTCAACAGGACTTCGTGTTCATTGGTGCGCACATGGTTGGTCGCACAAATCGTGTTCGAGTTGCAGCAGACGACGCTGTTGGTCGGCCAGTCTGTCCGCCAGCGAATGACGACGCTGGTGGAACTCATCGATTGCAGATAGGGACCGCGCACCACGTTCACCGGATATTCGCCGCCGACCTGGAAGGAAGACCGTGCTGACCACGCGACGAATCCCAAACTGTTGGTGGCGAGCGCGCGCACTCGATAGCGTCCATTGCCCAGCAGCACGGGAAGTTCGAACGGAGGTTGGAACGCTGATCCAAAATAAACATCGTTCACATAAAACTTCACCTCCACGGCGAAGCCATCCTGGTCGCTGACCTCGGCCACCAGCGGGAAGAGATTCGAGTGCAGCGTCGTGCCATGAACGGGTGAGATCATTTTGACGAGCAGCAAGGGCTGCGCAGACACAGTCTGCGACAACGCAATCAGCAGCCATAACGTGCAACGCAACTTCATGGGAACGGTGGCAGTGTAGCGGGTTTCGCGTCGGCGGGAAAGCCGCCTCTCGGCAAAATGCGGTGTATCTCGGCCCTGTTCTTGAGAATGGTGTCATTGAGGTGGAACTCGTCGCGCTGCGACGAGTAGCGTCGCGTTCAGCGGCGCAACGATCTCGCAAGAACCTTAGGTCCATCCAGCGCCACCCGGGACCGCCCGCTGAACGCGGGCGGAGTTGTTGCAGCGCGACAACTGCCACCTCTCAAGAACAGTATCGAGATACACCCGCAAAACTGCCGGCGCTGAGTTGGTCTGGCTGCCTCCTGGGGCCGACCGTGAGAGTCGCCAGGGCTGGTGCAACGTGGAAGCTCGTTGCCTTCTCCCATGTAAATCGCGCCGCCCAACGTCGGTCGTTCGATTGAATTCAATTCAGGCGCGACGCGGCTTGCCCGCTGAATCGTGCCGTGGCTTTCTTACCCGCATGAACAAAGAACGGGCCAGGTTCGAGGGACTGCTCGACGAGTATTTCGAATCGTTTCTTGCGGAGCATCCCATCGCGGCGGCGCACGCCGGCCGGCGCGACGGCGAAGGGAAACTCGGGCGCGCTCATCTCCGCCACGAGCAATCCTGGGAACGCCGGCGGCAACGAGCGCTCGCCATGCTCGATTCCATTTCGCCACGTTCGCTCTCAAACGAGCAGCAACTCGACCGCCTGGCGTTGCGCAGTGAATTGCTCCGCGAGTCGGAGGATTTTGCACGCGGGCGCTCGTCGCTCGATCCAAGGGCGCTGGATGCGTTGTTGGGAATCCTGTTGCACGAATTGCAGCGGGGCGGCGACGAGCCGAAGCGCGCCGCGGCGAACATCCGCGGTTTGTTGCGGGACACGCCAGATTACCTGGGCGAAAGCAGCTCGCTGGTCAAGCGCCCGGAACGTGTCTGGTGCAGAATCATGCAACAAACAGCCGCCGGCGCGCCGTCGTTATTCGAAGCGGTTGAGAAGTTTCTGCAAAACTCGGGCGCGGATCGCGGTGACGCGTCCCTCCTTCGGGAGGCGAGAAAATCTCTCGGCACCTATGCGAGTTCGACCAGCGCCAAACGTGCAGCGCCCGAGGGATCGTTCGCGGTCGGCGCGGCGGCCGTACAGCGGCGAGTCCGCGATCAACTTGGGCTGGATTACACGCTCGGCGAAATTGAGTCTCTGGCCCTCGGCGAAGTTGAACGCATCACTCAATTACTTCGCGAAGCTTGCGCGCGTTTCGGCAGGCACGCCCGGCCGGAGCAAATTATTGAAGAGGCGCGACTCGAATGGAATCCCGGTGAAAATCTCCTTGGCTTGTATCGCGAGGAAACGAGACGCGTGGCGCAGGCATTTCAAGCGGCAAAAGCAGTGACGTTTCCGAAAGGCGAATCGCTCGATGTGCGGCCCGTGCCGGACTTCATGCGGCACTTGTTCCCCACCGCGGCCTACTCGTCGCCGGGCGCATTCGAGAAACGTCAGCGCGGCATTTTTTGGGTGAACGATCTGAGCGTGACGAAGAGCACGGAGTCCGAGAAACGCGCCGAGCGACAGCAGCACTTTGGCTTGAGCCTCACTTGCGCGCACGAAGCGTATCCGGGTCATCACTTGCAATTCGTGACGGCGAACCGGCATCCCCGCAAATGGCGCCGCCTCTTTGCGCACGCGGTCTTCTACGAAGGCTGGACCCTTTGGTGCGAGCAATTGATGGTCGATTTGAAAATCGATCGCTCGTCGTGGTTGCGCGTGCAGCAACTCCATGATGCGCTCTGGCGGGCGCATCGTATCCTGGTGGACTTGCGATTGCAGACTGGCCGCTACAGCTACGAAAACGCGGTGAAGCACATGCAAAAGCATCTTGGCTTCACGAGCGCTCGTGCCGAAGCCGACGTGAACTGGTACACTGGCTCGCCGACGGTCCCCATGAGTTACTGGCTGGGCAGACTGGAGAACGAACGCCTGCGCCAAAGACTCGTCGAGGGCCGGGGATGGAGTTTGCAGAAGTTCAACGACTGGCTTCTGAGTTTCGGCACGCTGCCGCAAGCGTGGATTGAGAAATACGGGTTGGACTAGAATGCCGAAAGTCGCTTCCAAATTGGGGGAGTGTGCCCTCACGGCGCGGCGATGGCCATTACCACGGCGTCATTGCATTTGCGGCGCGGCGCGCTGGGGACAGCGCGCCCTACCATCGCGGGGTGAAAACGAGCAGCAGTTCGTTCGCGACAATGACGGCGAGGCCTCTCAATCGTGCTTCCGCGCCTTCAACAGCCTGATTGGCTTCACGGGTTCCGCTTCCTTGTAGTGCCGCTTGAGTCCAACTTCTGTGAGCACTTTGCCGGGCACCTTGGCGATGAATTCCGGGAACGTGCGCTCGGTGCGCTTCTGCAAATGCTGCTGGCCGGCTTTCGACTCCCAAAAGCTGTCCTGCACTTTGGCGAGCGCCACGGTGGCGTCATCAGGAGTCATGCGCTCGTCGCGACCGAGCAGCCACACGAGTTCAGGATCAGCCGGCAGGCAGACGGGGAACGGGACGAACTTGGGCTTCGTTTCGTCGTGGTCACCTTCTTCCGGCAGCTTCGGACCGACTTTGATGGTGCCCTCGAAGGTGCCTTGGGGTGTGATGATCTCCACAGTCGCGGCCTTTTTTCCAGAATGAGGCACGACAGAAACCATGCCCTTGCCGAACGACGATTCGAACTGTTCCGTCACTTGAGCAAGGCTGTCCTTTTGCAGATCGGGCAGCTCGACCTTTTTGCAAAATTTTTCGAAATGCGCGGCGCGCTCGGAAGCGCCGATTTCCTTTTCCAACGCGCTATAAATTTTCTGAGCGAGTTTGGCGTCCGGCACCGCCCGGGGCAGGACTGATTTCAATAGATTCAACAACTGCGCTTCGTTTTTTGCTTTGGCCATAAATAAAAATGGGCGCTACTTCTCGTCGAACGCGCGCGGGGATGCAAACTCTTCTTCGCAGTATATGAATGCAGGTGCAGGCGCATCGCATGTTTGCTGGGCGCGCAGTTCCGCCAAATGGTAAGCCCGCCGGCTGAAAGCGATCGTCAAAAAAATTCTGGCTGGTCGGCGATGGTAGGGCGCGGTGTCCCCACCGCGCCGCCGTGGTCAAATAACTGCATTGTCCGGGCGCTCGCCGCCCGGCCCGCTGGGAACAGCCCGCTACCTCTGTCCGGAAACGACTTTCGGCAATCGCTCTACTTCCGCCTGCTGTCCACAAAGGCCCAAGCCATGCCGAGCAACAGTCCGGAGCCGTGCGCGTAGTTGGCGATTGGTCCCAAAAGCCGCGTGAAACAGAGCACGAAGAAGATCAGTGCGAAGATGAGGCTTTGCCGGTCCAGATGAAGACCGGCTCCGGGGTCGAAGTGTCCGCGAATCCAAACGTAGCCGATCAGCCCATAAACGACACCGGACATGCCGCCGAACATGGGGTGATGGCTGATTGCATACTCTGCGTAGTTCGAAACCGCACCAACGATCACGACGAAGACAGCGAAGTAACCCGAGCCCAGCCGCCCTTCGAAAAGACTTCCGAGGTCGCGCATCCAAAGCATGTTGAAGAGAATATGCATGATGCTGAAGTGAATCAGAATCGGTGAAACAAGCCTCCACACTTCACCGCGCTTGATTTCGCGAAGCCCGCCCTCCCAGGTAATGAACAGACCGGCAATGCGTTCGCGGTCCTCGCCCATGCCCGACATTAAAAAAATTACGATGCAACAGGCAATAAGCCCATAGCTGACAAAACCGAACCCGCGTCCCGTGAGTCCAGGAAACAGTTTCTTCCCGGGGACGACGCGTTTTTGATACTCCTCATCCTCCGACTTGGCCCGCTGGCGCAGTTTTTCCGCCGGTGCCCCGGCTTCAAACTTTGGATCGTTGGGATTGACGCGATATTCTTCGAGCAACTTGCTCGCGCTCGCGACATGATCATCCGAGCGGATCCACACCGCCCAGCGGCTGCCGTCGCGCTCAAACTCGGTTTCCATTCCCTGCACGTAGAGGAAATCCCCGAACTTGCGCGCGTCCTTGTCGTTATCGAAGTGGCCGATGAGTCGCATGTTTGCTTGCCGGCCAGATTACCGGGTTGCCCCGACGTGGGAAGTCGCAGTTGGAAAAATCTGGCGAAGTTTTCTTGCGGTGAACGTTGTATCCAGGGTCATCGACTTATTTCGGTACGGGCGCGAACTGAAAGCGGTTGGCCTTGGCGACCGTCTCCACCGGCATCTTCACCATGGCGCGGTCGTAGGTCATCAAACCGTTCACCTCCACTTCCACGTCGGTCGTCTGCGTGTAAATCGCGGCCGAGAGTCCATGCTGTTCGATCATCGGCTCCAGTTTTCGCAGCAAATCCACGTAGGCCTTCGTGAGGTCCGTGCGATTCGTGAAACTGCGATAGCCCCAATTCTTCTCCGACTGCCACGTGTGACCCGGCAGCGGCAGCCCAAGTCCACCGAATTCCCCAAGCACCATCGCGCGGTCCGTTACCGCCGCCGGCGCGCCGGGGCCGGGATACTGGTGATGATCGATGATGTCGCCGGCCGCGAAATGGTTGCCGCCGCTCGGGCCATCCACGAGCCGCGTCGGGTCGAGTTGTTTGGTCCAATTCAAAATGCGCGCGGTGTCGAACTGCCCCCAGCCTTCGTTGAACGGCACCCACACGACGATGCTCGGGTGATTGTAGAACTGGTTAATGATCGCCTTCCACTCGCGCTCGAAGATCGCCGTGGACTCCGGTGTGCGTTTCATCTCCTCGCCGTCGTAGCCGCTCGGGCCGCGCCAGCGCGCGCTCTTGTCGCCGCTCGGCATATCCTGCCAGACGAGCAGGCCGAGCTTGTCCGCCCAGTAATACCAGCGCGCCGGCTCCACCTTCACATGCTTGCGCGCCATGTTGAACCCGAGCTTTTTCGTCATCTCGATGTCGTAGCGCAACGCTTCGTCCGTGGGCTCGGTGTAAAGACCGTCCGGCCACCAGCCCTGATCGAGCGGGCCGAGTTGGAAGTAGTTCGTGTTGTTCAATTGCATGCGCAAGCGGCCTTGAGGGTCGCGGGCCATGGAACTCTTGCGCATGGCGAAATACGTCTGAATGGAGTCGAGCGTTTTGTTTCCACGTTTCAAGACAATGTTGGCGTGATACAGAAATGGATTTTCTGGCGTCCACAGATGCAATTGAAGAATGGGGATCGAGATTTCCTGACCAAGAGCGGAAGATATTTGAGGCCCCCGTCTTCTATAAGATTTTTGCTCTTCCCGAATGGTAACCTCCAAGTGATCACCAAGCAGGTAATTCGGTTTTGGAATAGTGCTTTTGGTGGAAACAACGAATTTGACAGAACTTGCCTGAACGTGTGGTACCTGAGTTGGCTTCACATCGATGTCCGGCACAATCTTTAAGCCTTCAATAAAGGCCTCACTCACCGGCTCTAGCCACACCGTCTGCCAAATGCCGCTCACCGGCGTATACCAGATTCCGCCCGGCTTGCGCACCTGCTTGCCGCGCGGCTGCGGGCCGGCATCCGTCGGGTCCCAAACGCTCACCACGATTTCGTTTTTACCGCGCGCGTTCACGGCATCCGTGATGTCGAACGTGAACGCATCGTAGCCGCCTTGATGATTTCCAACTTCCTTGCCGTTGACCCAAACCTTCGCATCCCAGTCCACCGCGCCAAAGTTCAACAGCACGCGCTTGCTGCGCCAGCCGCGCGGAATGTCGAACGTGCGCTTGTACCACAGCCGTTGCGTTTCACTCACGCTCGCCATAACTCCCGACAGCGCGGACTGAACCGGGAACGGCACGAGAATCTTCCCGGACCACTTCGTGGGCGCGGTCGTTGCCGCTTTGTCCGTGATCGCGTAATCCCAAAGCCCGTTCAGGTTCTGCCAATCCTCGCGCACCATTTGCGGGCGGGGATATTCTTTCAATGCGTTCCTGGGCGATACATCCTTCGCCCACCGCGTCATCAGTGGACCGGCGGCGGGTTTCCAATCTGCAGCGAAACCAGCGGATACGACGAGCAGCGACAACAGCGCACAGTTGATTTTCGAGTTCATGGTCTTACGTGCCGCCATTCCACACGCTCGCGGCGCGGTGCGCCAGCCTGTTGTAAAGCCGCAGTCCAGAGCCGTCGGCGATTGCTTGCGTGAACAACAATTCTTCCTACGATTCGAGCATGAACTCACCATCGTTGCAGACACGGCGGACTTTTGCCAAACGGGTGGGACTGGCCATCGCTTGCGCTCCGTCGATTCTTCGCGCCGCTGATTCTACGTCCCTCACCGCCGCCGTGATTGGCCATACGGGCCGCGGTGATTACGGACACGGACTTGAAAGCATTTTTCAAAACCGTCCCGGAGTGAAACTTGTCGCGCTCGCCGATCCTGACGAGGCGGGCCGCGTGCGCATCGCCGCGAAGATCCAGGCGCCGCGGCAGTATGCTGATTACCGCGCGATGCTCGAAAAGGAAAAGCCGAACCTGGTGAGTGTGGCCATGCGCCAGTCGGACCAGCATTACGCCATCGTGCTTGCCGCGCTGAAGTCCGGCGCGCACGTTTATTGCGAGAAACCATTCACAACCACGCCTGCGGAATCCGACGAACTCATCGCGGTGGCCCGCCAGCGGGGCTTGAAAATCGCCGTTGCCCACACGATGCGCATGGCCCCCGCCACCGTTGTTTTCAAGACCGCGTTGCGCGAAGGACTGATCGGCGAACTGGTCGAGATGCGCGCCTATGGCAAGCAGGACGCGCGCGCGGGCGGCGAAGACATGATGGTCCTCGGCTCTCACCTCTTCGATCTCATGCGCCTGTTGGCCGGCGATCCGCAATCGTGTACCGCGCGCGTGCTGTGGAAAGGCCGCGAAATCGTCGCGACGGAGCGGCGGTTAGTGAAAGACAACGTTGGGCCCGTGGCCGGCGACGAAGTGTTCGCGCAGTTCAGCTTCGGGAACGGAGTGAATGCGACTTTCACGAGCGCGGCGACATTACGCGAGACCGTGGGCCATTGGGGCATTGAACTGCTGGGCAGCAAAGGCGCCGCGCGCATCAATTGCGACATCAACCCCAATGTGTTCATTCGTCATTCAACACCGTGGCAGGCAAGCGGCAAAACGGACAGTTGGAAGCCACTCGATGCGGGGCCAGTCAAGCCGCCGCCCGAGCACAACCGCGGGCCGGTCGGCGATTGGCTGGATGCCATCGCGAAAGATCGCGAACCGGAGTGCAGCGGACACAACGGCGCTTGGGCCGTGGAGATGGTAATGGGCGTTTATCACGCGGCGCTCAGCCAATCACGTGTGGCCTTCCCCTTGAAGAGTCGCTCACACCCACTGGAAGCTGGACAAACGAAATTGTGACGAACACACCAGCACCGGCGGCGAAAGCCTTCGGATCGCACGCTGTCGTCAGCGCGATTTCCTCGAGGCAAATCGTCTTCTTTCGAAA
>Ga0190265_10001436_pt1 | contig 15661 bp, 11 predicted proteins | sample Popmic124T_FD_133135 | JGI IMG/M metagenome (GOLD analysis project Ga0190265, IMG submission 133135) | Populus adjacent soil microbial communities from riparian zone of Indian Creek, Utah, USA - 124 T | ecosystem: Environmental > Terrestrial > Soil > Riparian zone | place: USA: Utah | collected...
ACGATGTCGATCACGCGGACATCCTGAACCCGATCCTGCGTGAGAAGGGCATCCGTTCGTTGCTGGGCGTCCCGCTGCTGGCCGAGGATCGGGTGCTCGGCGTGCTGCATGTCGGGAGCCTCGCCCTGCGCCGCTTCACCGCCGACGAGCGTGATCTGCTCCAGCTCGCCGCCGACCGCGCCGCCGTCGCCATCCAGAACGCGAGGATCCACGAGGGACGCCGGGTCGCCGACGCACTGCAACGGCGCCTGCTTCCCGACCTGCACGAGGTGCAGGGGGTCGAGCTGGCCACGCGGTACCTGCCGGCGGCGGGCGCGAGCCTCGGCGGCGACTGGTACGACGCGTTCCCGCTCGCCGGCGGGCGCGTCGCCCTCGCGGTCGGCGACGTCGTCGGACACGGCATCGCCGCCGCGGCGGTGATGGCGCAACTGCGGACCGCGTTGCGGGCCTACGCGATCGAGGGGCACGCGCCGGCGTTGGTGGTCGAGCGGGTCAATGCGCTGCTGTGGGCGCTCGGGTCGCCGACGATGACCACGCTCGCCTACGTCGTCGTCGATGCCGAACGGCAGTCGCTCGACGCGGTCATCGCGGGCCATCCGCCGCCGCTGCTGGTTCCGCCTGACGGCGAGCCCACCTACCTGCCGCTCCAGGGCGGCGTGCCGCTCGGCACGATGCCGCTCGCACGCTACGCGTGCGACACGCATCCGTTCCCGACGGGGACGACGATCGCGCTCTACACCGACGGCCTGGTCGAAGCCCGCGACGTGTCGATCGACGTCGGCCTCGAGCGCTTCCGACAGCTCAGCGCAGGCTGCGAGGACCCGGAGGCGCTGGCTCGGCGCGCAGTGGCGACGCTCGTCCCGCGTGAGCCCGCCGACGACGTCGTCGTGCTCTGCGCGAGAGTGCCGCCGCTGCCCGACCGGCTCCACGGTCGCTGGGCGGCCGACGCGCACTCGCTGGCCGACGTACGGCGGCTCCTGCGCCGGTGGCTTCGCGCCCAGGGCGCGACCGACCTCGAGATCGACGACATCACGATCGCCGCGCAGGAGGCGTGCACGAACGCGGTCGAGCACGCCTACGGGCCTGGGAAGTCGACGTTCGAGCTCGATGCGAGTTGCGAGGCCGGCCGCGTGCGCATCGCCGTGCGCGACGGCGGCCGCTGGCGCCCGTCGCGCGGGACCAACCGCGGTCGCGGCCTGGCGATCATGCAGGAGCTGATGGACGTCGCGGACGTCCAACAGACGGCCGAAGGCACCGCCGTCGTCCTGGAGCGCACGCTGGAGGCGGGATGAGCGCGCTCGTCCGCGTGGCCGACGAGCACGTCGGCGACGTGGCGGTCGTCGTGATCGACGGCGAGATCGACGCGTCCAACGCGCGCGACGTCCGCGAGCGCATCCGCAACTCCCTCACGAACCGCGGCCACGCGCTGGTCGTGGACCTCGCGGAGACCGCGTACATCGACAGCGCGGGCATCAACGTGCTGTTCGCGCTGGACCTCGAGCTGCGGCAGCGGCGGCAACGGCTGCACGTCGTCGTCCGTCCGGAGTCGAGCATCGCGCGGATGATCGCCATCACCGGGCTCGAGCGCGCGGTCGCCACGCATCCCGAGCGCGCCGCCGCCCTCGAGGCGGCCGTCGCGCCATGAGCGGTGCTCCGCGGTGGGACTCGTGCTCGTGCAGCCTGCACGGCTCGTATCTTCGGCGGAGGCCCCGTATCGTCGCCGCGTGACGTGGCGGGCGAATACGATCGGGCCGATGTGACGGCGGGTTCCCCACCGGCGGCGACGGCGCGCGAGGGTCTGCTGCTGGAACGCGATCAGGACCTCGGATCGCTCGACGCGCTGATCGACGAGGCGGCGGCGGGAAGCGCCCGCGTCGCGCTGGTCGAAGGGCCTGCCGGCATCGGGAAGACGCGGCTGTTGGCGGAGGCGCGAAGGCGGGCGGCCGCCAACGGCTTCCGCGTGCTGGCCGCGCAGGGCGGCGAGCTCGAGCGGGAGTTCTCGTTCGGTGTCGTGCGCCAGCTCTTCGAGCCGGAGCTGGTGAAGGACCGCGCGCAGGCGCTGGCCGGGGCGGCCGGGCCGGCGCTCGCCGTCTTCGAGCCGGGTGTGGGCGGCGAGGAGGGCGGGCCGGCGGCGGACCCGTCGTTCGCCTCTCTGCACGGGCTCTACTGGGTGACGCTGAACCTGAGCGAGGACGCGCCACTGCTCCTCGCGGTCGACGACCTTCACTGGTGCGATCCGCCGTCGCTGCGGTTCTTCGCGTACCTCCGGCGCCGGCTCGAGGGATTGCCCGTGCTGCTGGTGGCGGGACTCCGGCCGTTCCAGACCGGGGCGCACCAGACGCTGCTCGGCGAGCTCGCGAGCGATCCGACGACGCTGCTGATCCGTCCGCGGTCGCTCAGCGAGCCGGCGGTCGCGGACCTCGTGCGCGCGCGGCTGCACGAGGAGGCCGCGGCGGCCTTCTCGACCGCCTGCCACACCGCGACAGGTGGGAATCCGCTCCTGCTCGACGAGCTGCTGAAGGCGCTGGACGCCGAGCACGTGCGTCCGGACAGCGCGCACGTCGAGCTCGTCGCGGACCTGGGCCCGCGCGCCGTGTCGCGGGCGGTGCTGCTGCGGCTCGCGCGGCTGCCCGAGGACACGGCGACCGTGGCCCGCGCGCTCGCGGTGCTGGGCGACGGCGCGGACCTGTCGACGCTGGCCGTGCTCGCGGAGCTCGACGAGGCACGGGCCGGCCGCGCCGTGGCGGCGCTCGCGCGCGCCGAGATCGTGCGGCCGGAGCCGCCGCTCGCCTTCGTGCATCCGGTCGTCGGCGCGGCGATCCGCGGCGACGTGCCGCCCGGGGAACGGGAGCTCCGGCACGGGCGCGCGGCGCGGCTGCTCGCGGACCGCGGTGCCCCGGCCGAGCAGGTCGCCGCGCACCTCCGGGGCACGCCCGCCCGCGCGGAGGCGTGGGTCGTCGAGACGCTGAGCCGCGCGGCGACCGCCGCCCGCCGCAAGGGCGCAGCCGACACCGCGGTGGCCTACCTCGCCCGCGCGCTCGCCGAGCCCCCGCCGCCCGAGCGCCGCCCCGAGCTCCTGCTCGAGCTGGGCAGCGCGGAGGCGCTCACGAACGGCCCGGCCGCCGCGGAGCACCTGCGCGATGCCTACGCCGAGCTTGCCGATCCGCAGGCGCGCGGGATGGCGGCGCAGATGCTCGGGCGGGCGCTGCTCTTCACCGGGTTCCCCGAGGAGGGTGCGGGGGTGGTCCGCCGCGCGGCGGCCGAGTTGCCGGAGGAGCTCGCGGACCTGCGCAAGGCGCTCGAGGCCTTCGAGCTGTTCTCCGTGCTGTTCGGGGCCGGCGATCCGGCGGAGCTCGACCGCCTCGAGCGCCATCGCGAGCTGCCGGCGAACGCGGGCGTCGGCGCCAGGATGCTCGCGGCCATCGCGGCCCAGGCCTGGATGTACTCGTGCGGACCCGCCGACGCCTGCGTCGAGCTCTCGCTCGCGGCGCTCGCCGGCGGCGAGCTGATCGCGGCCGACAACGGCCTGCTCGCGACGTGCGCGATCACCAACCTCGTGTTCGCGGATCGCGACGAGGTGCTCGACTGGTGGGCGGTCGCCCGCGCGGACGCCTTCGGGCGCGGCTCCCTGTTCGCGATCTCGTCGCTGAGCCTCTGGGAGGGCGTGACGCACCTCTGGCGCGGGGCGCTCGGGGAGGCCGAGGAGTCGCTGCGTGCGGCCCTGGACGAGTTCGAGCTGTGGGGCTACGGCGAGCAGCAGGCGCAGATCTACTGCGATGCCTTCCTGGCGGCCGTCCTCCGCGACGGCGGCGATCTCGACGGTGCCCGGCGCGCCCTCGAGCGCAGCGTCGATTCCGGCGGCGCCGACGACGGAGCGCGCTACTGGTCGAACAGCCACGTCGAGCTCCTGCTCGCCGAGCGTCGCTTCGACGACGCGCTCGCGGCCGCCGACGCCTACGCGAGCCGCTTCGACCGCATCGTCCCCAACCCGATGGATGCGCCCTGGCGGTCGCACAAGGCGGTCGCGCTCGCCGGTCTCGGCCGTCCCGAGGACGGGCTGGCGCTGGTCGAGGAGGAGCTCGAGCGGGCGCGCGCCTGGGGTGCGCCCGGGACGCTGTCGCGATCGCTGCGCGTGCTGGGCAGGCTCCAGGGCGATGCCGGGCTGCACCACCTCGAGGAGGCGGTCGCCGTGGTGGAGTCCTCACCCGCACGGCTGGAGCACGCGAAGGCGCTGGTCGCGCTCGGCGCCGGCCTGCGCCGCGCGCGGCGTCCGGGCGACGCGCGCGAGCCGCTGCGGCGGGCCCTCGAGCTCGCAGAGGTGTGCGGCGCGTCGGCGCTCGCCGACCAGGCGCGGTCGGAGCTGCACGCGGCCGGTGGGCGCCCGCGCACCACCGCGCTCTCGGGCGTCGCGTCGCTCACCCCGAGCGAACGCCGGGTCGCCGACCTCGCGGCCGCCGGCCGCACGAATCGCGACATCGCCCAGGAGCTGTTCGTCACGCCCAAGACGGTCGAGCGGCACCTGGGCAACGTCTACCGCAAGCTCGGGATCAGCAGCCGGTACCGGATCGCAGCCGAGCTGGCCGCACCAGCCTGAGCACGACGTACCAGAGGACCGAGAGGCCGAGCGCGGCGCCCGCGAAGAGGACGGCGACGTCGTCCGGGTGATCCGGGAAGGGGTTCAGCGACCCGTCGAACGAGAGGATCGGGACGGCGATGCCGGTGAGGACGAGCGGCCCGCGCCACCAGAGCCCGGCGCGCGCCCGGTCGGACCAGAGCAGCCGCAGCGCGCCGGCGGCGAGCAGCAGGTAGACGAGCGCGATCAGGTAGCTCCCGGTAGCGGACAGGATGAGGATCGCCTGGAGCACGTCCGGGAGCCCGCCGGCGTCGCCGTAGCGGGTGACGCCGGTCCAGAGGATGACCAGCAGCGCCCAGCCGGCGATCACGGCGAGCCCGCCCACGGGCGCGCGGGTGCGGGGCGACGTCCGGGCGACCGCGCGCGGCAGCAGCCCGTCGCGCGCGAACGCCATCAGCAGGCGCGAGGCGGCGAGCGTGAACGCGATCAGCACCGACAGCAGGTCGAGGATCAGCGCGAGGCTGACGATCCAGCCGAGCCCGTGACCGACGTACCGCTCGCCCAGCTCGCCGAACGGGTTCCCCGACGCGAACCAGGCGTTCTCGCGCAGCGCCGCCTCGCCGAAGCCGATCGCGCCGGCGTAGCTCACGACGAGGTAGAACGCGAGGCTGACGGCGATCGACCCGATCAGCGCGATCGGGATCGAGCGGCGCGGGAGCCGCGTCTCGTCGCCCAGGGCGGCCACCGTCTCGAAGCCGATGAAGAGCGAGACGGCGAGCAGGAGGCCGTGGAAGACGGCGTTCCACGACGTGCGGGCGGGGTCGAAGACGGCGATCGTGTTGCCGTCCGCGCCCCCGCTCGCGATGACCGCGACGGCCACCACGGCGATCGGCACGACCGCGATCGCCGCCGTCAGGACGATCGCGCCGATGCCCGCCCTGACCCCGGCGTAGTTGATGCCGAGCACGAGGCCGAGGAACGCGATCGCCCAGACCCACCAGCCGAGATCGAGCGCGAGCTCGCGCCGGAGCAGCTCGTTGAGCAGGTAGCCGTCCGTCACGAAGCCGCCGCCGGCCCCGAGGAACAGCAGGCCGAGCAGGTACGCCCCGCCCCCGACGACCCCGGCCGACGGGTGGACGCCGCGTCGGAGGTACTCGTACACGCCGCCGGCGCCGGCGAAGCGGCGCCCGTAGATGAGCAGCGCGTACGCCAGCCCGAACGTCCCGAGGCCAGCGAGCAGCACCGACAGCGGTGTGTTGAAGCCGGCGAAGGCCGCGACCGTGCCGGTCAGGAACGCGGCCGAGAAGATCGGGCCGATGGCCAGCGTCTGCGCGAACACGCCGCCGGTCGTCAACGATGGCGGCCCGAGGCCCGGGGCTCCGGGATCGGCGTTCCGTCTCGTCTCGATCCTTGTCACGTGTCCCCGCGGGCATCATGGCGGGCCGTGCGCGCTGGCGCCACACCCCGAGCGCAGCGTCGCCCAAAAGTCGCGGGTGGCTGTGGGGGGGTGCCCCCGATGTGCCACGCGTCCGGGCTGCGCGATGATCGCGGCAGTGGCCGATAAGACCGTCGTCATTCGCCTGGAGCTGCATGTCGCCGAAGACACGCTCACGGGCCGCGCCAGCGACGGCACGGGAACGGCGCGGGAGTTCGTCGGCTGGCTGGGACTCGTGGCGGCGATCGACGCGCTCGTCCCGCAGTCCTCGCCGAGGCCGCGCGCCGCTGATGCGTTCAGGTCGCTGGACGAAGGAGACGCACCGTGATCCGCATCGCCGCCCTGCCCAGCCGCGCCGCGCTGGCAGCGCTGGTGCTCGCCGGATCCCTGGCCGCCCCGGCAGCCGCGGCCCCGCTGCCGAAGGCGATCCAGAAGGTCATGGACGCTGACCGCTACCGGTCCGCGTCCTGGAGCCTCTACGCGGCGGACGTGAAGACGGGCAAGCCGCTGTACTCGCTGCACGCGAACCGCCGCTCGTTCACCGGCTCGACGCGCAAGCTGATGTCGGTCGGGCTCGCGCTCGACACGCTCGGCGCGAACGCGCGGCAGACGACGACCGTGCACCGGCAGGGCAGCGTCGACCAGCAGGGCACGCTGCGCGGCAGCCTCGTGCTCGTCGGCGGCGGCGACCTCGCGTTCGGGGGCCGCCGGATCGACGCGGACACGATCCAGTTCACCGACTTCGACCACAACGACGCGAACTCGCTCGGCTCGGCCGGCCTCACCCCGCACGATCCGCTCTACGCGCTCGACCGGCTCGCGCGCCAGGTCCGGCGCGGCGGCGTCACGCACGTGGACGGCGACGTCGCGGTCGACGATCGCCTGTTCGAGCCCTACCGCGTGCCGAACGGCAAGCTGCTGATCACGCCCGTGATGCTGAACGAGAACATGGTCGACCTGATGGCCACGCCGGCGACGCCCGGCCAGCCCGCGACGGTCGTGGCGCGCCCGCAGTCCTCCGCGCTCACGCTCGCCGGCTCGATCGCCACCGGCGCCGCCGGCAGCAAGGCGGAGGTCGAGCTGTCCGAGAACGGGCGCGTCAGCTGCATCGGCGCGCCGGGCTGCACCGCGACGTTCGGCGGCTCGCTGCCCGTCGGCTACCGCGCGCCGCTGACGGGCGACCGCTCGCTGGTGCAGACGTTCCGGATCGAGGATCCCGACGCCTTCATGCGCATCGCGTTCGTGGAGGCGCTGGGCCGCCACGGCGTCACCGTCGGCGCGCCCACCATCGCGGCGAACCCGCGGGCGCTGCTGCCGCAGCGCTTCGGGTACTCGCCGTCGACGCGGGTGGCGGCGCACCGCTCGGCCCCGCTGGCGCAGACCGCCCGGCTCGTGCTGAAGGTCAGCCTCAACCTCGGCGCCAATCTCAGCCTCAGCCTGTTCGGACTGCACGAGGGCACCCGCACCGTGCAGGGAGCGCTCGCGGCGGAGCGGCGCGCGCTGATCCGCCGCTTCGGCCTGGCCCCGCGCCAGTTCCGCTTTCCGACGAACGGCAGCGGGACGCCCGACAGCGAGGCCTCCCCGAAGGCGCTCGTCCAGCTGCTGCGCGGCATGGCACGGTCGCGGGCCGCCAAGCCGTTCCGCGCCGCGCTCCCCGTCATGGGACGGGACGGCTCGCTCGCGCACACCGGCACGACGCTCGCCGCGCGCGGCAACGTGCGCGCCAAGCCGGGCACGACGATCGTGGCGGGCCCGGACGGGGACACGATCGAGCTCAAGGCCCAGACCATGGCGGGCTACCTGACGACGCGGTCCGGCCGGCGGGTCGCGTTCGCGCTGATGGTCAACGACGTCGGCGAGATCACGGAGATCGAGCGCGACGTCAGCGGCGTGTTCGAGGACGAGGCGCGGATCCTCGACGTGATCATCCGGACGAAGCGGTAGCGCGCCGCGTCTCGCTGCTGCAGGTCCGCCGGCGGCGGTGGCGTTCGGCTCGGGCGCGGTCGGGGTGTGGGGCGCCGGGAACGGCGGCATTGAGGGAGAGGGTCGGAATGCAGCGGCGTTCACGTGGGGCGCCTAAACCACCTATGCGGTGGTCAAGGCGCCCCGCGTCTCGGCCGCCGGTGCTGCTCGGCGACTTTGCGTCGCTATGCGACGCAAACTCGCCAAAGAGTCGCCGCGGCACTCCGGACCCACTCCCTCAATGCCGCAGTTCGCCGGCAGCCTGCAGGCGCGCGGCGGCCGCGGATCAGAGACGCCGCAGGGTGCCGCTGTCGGTGAGGTCGAAGCCCGGTAGGGGCGACGTCCCGGGCACGGCTGAGAGCAGGTCGGCGGCAGCTTCGAGCGCGTCCTCGGGCAGCGCGAGCTCGTACGGCTCCCAGGCGAGCGGGACGAAGTCGAGCCCGAGCGTGGCTGCTGCGGCGCGCAGGCCGATCGCCGCGTCGGCGATGCCGGAGGCGACCGCGACGGCGGCCTCGAGGTGGGTCGCCACCGCCGGGCCGTGCAGCGGTGCCGGGTCGGCGCCCGTGTCGCGCAGCATCCGCTCGAGCAGGACGCGCGTGCCGGTGCCGGCGGCACGGAGCGCGACGCTGCGGGTGAGCAGGTCGCCGACGGCGGTGACGCCGCCCGGGTTGCCGGCCGGGACGATGATGCCCTGCTCGCGGCGCCACAGGTGCACGAGGACCGGGCGGCGGCCCTCCAGGATGCGGGCGGCGAACGGCGCGTTGTAGGCCCCGTCGCGATGGCGGAGGTGCAGCGTCGCGGCGTCGGCGCGCTGCTGCCAGAGCGCGCTGAGCCCGCCGAAGCTGCCGGGCGCTCCGACGCGGTCGACGTCCGCGGCGATGCGGTCGAGCAGCGGGTCGTCGCTGCCGGCCAGCCGCAGCGCGTGCCCGCCCGAGCACATGCGGTGCGCGCGGATGGCGCCGTCCCGCGCCACCCGCGCGACGCGCCGCGGCGCGGCGTCGATCACGCCGGCACGGGCGAGCTGCGCGTAGGCGCGCCCGACCGTGGCGGGCGACGCGCCGTGCTCGCGCGCGGCGATGCGGACGCTGGGCAGCGCCGCACCGGCGGCGAGCTCGCCCGACGCGATCCGCTCGAGCAGGCGCTCCGCGATGGCGCGATACGTGGCCATGCCCCGACATCGTACGATTCCCGCCTACTGATGCGATACAGAATGAGACAGACGCACAGGACGAGACTGCTCGGGCTGGTGCTGGCGGCGGCGTGCCTCGCGGGCTGCGGGGGCGACGGGGACGCCGGGGGCGCCGGGGAGCCCGTGATCCTCGCGACCACGACGAGCACCCAGGACTCCGGCCTGCTCGACGTCCTGATCCCGGCGTTCGAGCGCGAACACGGCCACCAGGTCAAGACGATCGCGGTCGGCAGCGGCGAGGCGATCGCGATGGGCGCGCGCGGCGAGGCGGACGTCGTGCTCGCGCATTCCCCCGCGGCCGAGGAGGAGCTGATGGCCGACGGGAAGGGGACCTCGCGCCGGACCGTGATGCACAACGACTTCGTCGTCGTCGGGCCGGCCGCGGATCCCGCGCAGGTGAAGGGGAAGCCCGTCGCGGACGCGCTCGAGCTGATCGCCGCGGCGAAGGCGCCGTTCATCTCGCGCGGCGACGACTCCGGCACGCACGTGTTCGAGGTCGACCTGTGGGAGCAGGCCGGGCGCACGCCCGAGGGCGCCTGGTACCAGGAGTCGGGGCAGGGGATGGGGGCGACGCTCCAGATCGCGAACGACAAGGCCGGCTACACGATCACCGACCGCGGGACGTACCTGGCCACCGACAGCGCGCGCGACCTCGACGTGCTCGTCGAGGGCGGCAGCGCGCTGCTCAACGTCTACCACGTGATCGACGTCGCGGCGGCCGCGGGGGAGCGGGTGAACGCCGAGGGCGGCACCGCGCTCGCGGACTGGCTCGTCGCACCCGCGGCGCAGAAGGAGATCGGGACGTTCGGCGTGGCGGAGTTCGGCGAGCCCCTGTTCGTATCCGACGCCGGCAAGACCGACGAACAGATCCGCGCGGAGGACTGAGATGGACGTCCTCTGGGACGCGCTCGTCGAGGCCTTCCGGCTGCTGCTGACCGGGGACGGCGAGACGTGGGAGATCATCGGGCGCTCGCTGCGGATCTCGCTGACGGCCACCGCGCTGGCGCTGCTGCTCGGCCTCCCGGTCGGCGCCGCGCTGGCGTTCGGGCGCTTCCGCGGCCGGCGCGTCGTGCTCGCGGTGGTCAACACCGGCATGGGCGTCCCGCCGGTCGTCGCCGGGCTCGTGGTCACCGTCATGCTGTGGCGGTCCGGTCCGCTGGGCGCGCTCGGGCTCCTGTACAGCCAGACCGCGATGGTGATCGCCCAGACCGCGATCGCGCTGCCGCTCGTGGCGGGCTTCTCGACGGCCGCGCTGCAGCACGTCGACCCGGACTTCCGGCTCCAGATGCAGGCGCTCGGCGCCGGCCGGGTCCAGTCGCTCTGGGCGGTCGCGGTCGAGGCGCGGCTGCCGCTCCTGGCCGCCGGCATGGCGGGCTTCGGCGCGGTGATCTCCGAGGTCGGCGCCGCGCTCATGGTCGGCGGCAACATCGCGGGCCAGACGCGCGTCCTCACGACCGCTGCGGTGCTGGAGGCGTCCAAGGGGGCGTTCGCGCTCGCGCTGGCGCTCGGCATCATCCTGCTCCTCATCGCCTTCGCCGTGAACCTCGTCCTGACGGCCGTGCAGCAACACGGCCGCGCGTGACGCCCGCGCTGCTCGAGCTGCGCGGCGTCGCCGTCGACGCGGGCGGGCGGGCGATCCTCGCGGTCGAGCACCTGGCGATCGATCCGGGGGAGACCGTCGCGGTGCTCGGCGCCAACGGCGCCGGCAAGTCGACGCTGCTGCGCGTCGCCGGCGGGCTGCGCGCGCACGACCGCGGGGAGGTCCTCGTGCACGGCCGGGTCGCCGCGCGCGCGGAGGCTCGCGCGATCGCCGCCGCGGTCCTGCAGCGGCCGCTGCTGCGGCGCGGCAGCGTGCGCGCGAACGTGGAGACCGGGCTGCGGTTCCGCCGCGTCCCGGCCGCCGAGCGCCGCCGGCGCGCATCCGGCTGGCTGGAGCGGCTCGGGCTCGCCGCCATCGCCGAGCAGCCGGCGGCGAGCCTGTCCGGGGGCGAGGCCCAGCGCGTCAGCCTCGCCCGGGCCCTCGCGCTGGGCCCGGAGCTGCTGCTGCTCGACGAGCCGTTCGGCGCGCTCGACGCGCCGACCCGCGCCGAGCTGCTCGCCGACCTGCGCGACCTGCTCGCCGCCACGGGCACCGCGGCGCTGCTCGTCACGCACGACCGCCACGAGGCCGCCGCCGTCGCGGACCGCATCGCGATCCTGCACGCCGGGCAGCTGCGCCAGCTCGGCGCCACGGCGACCGTGCTCGAGCACCCCGCCGATGCCGACTGCGCCCGCCTGCTCGGCTTCGAGAACGTCCTCGGTCCGGCGCTCGCCGGCCGCCTCCTCGGGCACCCTGCACCGCACCCGGTCGCGGTCCGCGCCGCGGACGTCCGGGTCGCCGAGCGCGGCGACGGCATCGGGCGGGTCGAGCGGGTCCTGCCGTTCGGCGCCCGCTCGCGGCTCGTCGTCGTGGTCGACGGTGAGCGCATCCAGGCCGAGGTGCCGGCGGCGGCGCGCGTCGACCCGGGCGTGCGGATCGACGTCGCGCTCGACGCGGCGAGCGTGCGGCCGCTGCCCGGGAACGCGAGCTGACTCGGCTACGCTCGGCGGATGCCTGCCGGGATCGTGCTCGCGGGCGGCCGCTCGAGCCGCATGGGCACGCCGAAGGCGTGGCTCGACTGGCATGGCGCGACGCTGCTGCGCCGTACCTGCGGCATCGTGGCGCGCGGCACCGGCGGGCCGGTGGTCGTGGTGCGCGCGCCGGGACAGGAGCTGCCGGAGCTGCCCGCGGGCGTTCGCGTCGTCGAGGACGCGCGCGAGGGCAAGGGCCCGCTGCAGGGCCTGCTGGCGGGCCTCGAGGCGGTCGACGGCGACGTCGCGTTCGCCGCGTCGACCGACATGCCGTTCCTGCACCCGCGCTTCGTCGCCGCGGTCTGCGCGGCGGCCGCCGACGCCGATGCGGCCGTGCCGCACCTGGGCGGCTTCCGCCAGCCGCTCGCGGCGGCGTACCGGATCGCGCTGGCCCCGCTCGTGGCCGACCTCGTCGAGCAGGGGCAGATGAAGCCGGCGTTCCTGTTCGAGCGCTGCCGGACGCGCTGGCTGGAGGACCTGCCGCACCCGGAGAGCGTCCGCAACCTCAACGCGCCCGAGGACTACGAAGCCGCCCACGCCGAGCCCCCGCCCGCGGTCCACGTGCGCTGCTTCGGGCCGCTGCGGCGGCCGCCCGCCGACGTCCGCGCGGCGACGCTCGGCGCCGCCGCGGCCGCGGTCGGCGTGGAGCTCGACGCCCACGTGCTCGCCGCCCTGAACGGCGACCAGATCGCGCGCGACGCGCTCGAGCCGCTCGCCGAGGGCGACGACGTGGCGTTCATGGCGGCCGACGCCGGAGGCTGAGCCCGCGGCGCTCGTCGCGCTGCGCCCACGGGACGGGGCTCGTGGTCGAGCGCGTGGATTCGCTGGTCATGTTGGGAACGGTCCGGCTCGGTCCGCAGCTCGAAGGGATGGGCCCCGAAGGCCGCGGCGAGGCGGCCAGCGCAACGGTGACCGCCCTCCTGCGGGCGACCTGACGAACGCCGGGCGGGCGCTCGCGGACGGGGGGCGACGAGCCGCCGGGGGTACAGTGGTTCGTATGCCCCCCGGTGGGTACTTCGGCAGGGCGCTCGTCGTCGACCTCGACGACGGAGGCAGCACCGTGCTGCCGCTCGACGATGCCCTCCTGCGTGCGACGATCGGCGGCGTCGGGCTGGGGACGCACCTGCTGTCCGAGCTCGCCCCGGCCGGGGTCGAGCCGCTTGCGCCCGAGGCGCCGCTGGCGTTCGTGTTCTCGCCGCTCGTCGGCACGCCGCTGACGACCAGCGCCAAGTTCGCGGTCGTCGCCAAGTCGCCGCTGACCGACCGGCTGAACGACGCGCTCGCGTCGAGCCACTTCGCCATCGCGGGCAAGCTGACCGGGCACGACGCGATCGTCGTGCGCGGGGCCTGCGCGACGCCGTCGGCGCTGATCGTCGACGGCGACGGCGCGCGCCTCGTCGACGCCGGCGACCTCTGGGGCCTGCCGGCCGCGGAGGCAGAGACCCGGCTGCGGGAGCGCCTCGGGCCGGCCTACCGCGTCGCCGCGATCGGCCCGGCGGGCGAGCGGCTCGTGCGCTACGCGACGGTCTCGCACGACGGGCGCCACGCTGGCCGCGGCGGGCTCGGCGCGGTGCTCGGCGCGAAGCGGCTCAAGGCGGTCGCCGTACGCGCGGCGACGCGCTGCCCAGTCGCGGACCCCGGCGCCGTGCTCGCCGCGTCGAAGGACCTGCGCGCGCGCTCGTTCGGTCCCGCCACCGCCAAGTACCGCGACCTGGGCACGCTCGCCAACCTGCTGACGTTCAACGCGCTCTCCGCCCTGCCCGGGCACAATTTCGGCGCCGCGACGACGACGCTCGCGCTCGAGGACCGCGCCGCCGTGCGCGACAGCTGCGCGTCCTGCTCGATCGGCTGCGAGCGGATCATGACCACCACGGACGGTCGCTCCGCGCGCGTGGAGTACGAGAGCGCCTTCGCCCTCGGGCCGCTGGTCGGCGTCGACGATCCCGACGCGGTGCTGCTGGCGAGCGCCCGCTGCGACGAGCTCGGGCTCGACACGATCTCCACCGGCGGGACGATCGCCTGGGCGATGGAGGCCGGCCTCGCGCCGTGGCTCCGGTTCGGCGACGCGGGCGCCCTGCTGCGCGCCATCGAGCTGATCGGCGCGCGCGAGGGGATCGGCGACGTGCTCGCCGAGGGCTCGCGCCGCGCGAGCGCGCGGCTCGGCCACGCGGAGCTGGCGATGCACGTCAAGGGGCTCGAGCTGCCCGGGTACGAGCCGCGCACGCTGCACGCGATGGCGCTCGGGCTCGCCGTCAACGCGCGCGGCGCCGACCACAACCGCTCCGGCGCGTACGAGGCGGACCTCGCCGGCGACCTGGACCGCCTCGACGGCGGCGACGCCCATGTCGCGGCGGCGATCGAGACCGAGGACCGCGCGGCGGCGATGGACTCGCTGATCTTCTGCAAGTTCCTGCGCGGCGTGTTCGAGGAGCCGTGGGACGAATGGTCTGCGCTGCTCGGCTCGGTGACCGGCTGGGACATCGACGCGGCGGAGCTGCACGACACCGCCCGGGGCATCGTGGCGGCCAAGCACGCGTTCAACCGCCGCGAGGGGTGGACGCGCGCGGAGGACACGCTGCCCGACCGCCTGCTCGACGTGCCGCTCACGCTGCCGTCCGGCCGCGAGGCGGCGCTGGGTCGCGACCGGCTCGACGGCATGATCGATGCCTACTACCGGACGCGCGGACTGGACATATTTGTTCACGACCGCAATCCTGCGGTGCTGCCATGGCCCTGAGCGTTCCACCCAAGACCGACGCGCCGACCGTCACGTGCACGATCGACGGCACCGAGCTGACCGTCGCGGCCGGGACGACGATCTACACCGCGGCCAAGGACGCGGGGATCGAGATCCCCGTCCTCTGCCACGACGAGCGCTACGACCCGGTCGGCGTGTGCCGGATGTGCGCCGTCGACGTCGGCGGGCGCGTGCTCGCGGCGGCGTGCGTCCGCCCGTGCGAGGACGGGATGGAGGTCACGACCGGCGGCGCGAAGATCGAGCAGCAGCGCAAGGTGCTGACCGAGCTGCTGATGGCCGACCAGCCCGAGGAGGACCCCAAGGAGACGACGACCGGGGACAACCTGCTGCTCGAGCTGGCGCGTCGGTACGAGACCGGCCACGCGGAGCGGCTCCCGCAGGCGCGCGGGCGCGGGCTCGACGACTCCAACCCGGTGATCAGCGTCAACCACGACGCGTGCATCCTGTGCGACCGCTGCGTCCGGGCCTGCGACGACATCCAGGGCAACGACGTCATCGGCCGCTCCGGCAAGGGCTACGCGACGCGGATCGCCTTCGACCTGAACGACCCGATGGGCGAGTCGACGTGCGTGACCTGCGGCGAGTGCGTGGCCGCGTGCCCGACCGGCGCGCTCGTCAACAAGCCGATCCACGACGTCCCGATCCGGCCGCGCGAGGAGCTCAAGTCGGTCGACTCCGTCTGCCCGTACTGCGGCGTCGGCTGCGCGCTGACCTACCACGTGGACGAGGAGCGCGGCGCGATCGCCTTCGCCGAGGGGCGCGAGCAGCCCGGGAACCAGAGCCGGCTGTGCGTCAAGGGCCGCTACGGCTGGGACTACGCCGCCTCCAAGCAGCGCCTGACCACGCCGCTGATCCGCGTCAGCTACCCGAAGGCCGCGCTCTCCGCGGACGTCAAGGGCGAGGGCCGCGGCCGCAAGCGCCCGGGCGGGATCGTCGACTACGACGAGGTCATGCCGCACTTCCGCGAGGCGACCTGGGACGAGGCGCTCGACCTCGCCGCCTCGAGGCTGAAGGAGATCCACGATCGCGACGGCTCCGGCGCGATCGCCGGCTTCGGCTCGGCGAAGTGCTCCAACGAGGAGGCCTACCTCTTCCAGAAGCTGATCCGCGCGGGCTTCGGCACGAACAACATCG
>Ga0190265_10001437_pt1 | contig 15655 bp, 13 predicted proteins | sample Popmic124T_FD_133135 | JGI IMG/M metagenome (GOLD analysis project Ga0190265, IMG submission 133135) | Populus adjacent soil microbial communities from riparian zone of Indian Creek, Utah, USA - 124 T | ecosystem: Environmental > Terrestrial > Soil > Riparian zone | place: USA: Utah | collected...
CCGAGCGTCTTTCCCGCCAGCGCGGAGTCCGGCTGGATGACAATCTCGCTCAGGTAAGGCCGCACCCCGAACTCCTCGGTCAACCCGGCGGGCGCGGCGCGGTCGGGAATGAAGCGGCGCGCGAGGAACATGTAAACAAGCCCGACAACAGCGATTGGAATACCGACCGGCGCGAGCTCGAACATGCCCATGGGCGGGAGGCCATAGGAGCTAATCATGCCACTGACGACCATGTTCGTGGAGGTGCTGACGAGCGTGACGGAACTGGTGACGATCGTAGAGAACGCGAGCGGCATGAGAAGCTTGGACGCTCTAACGCCGGACTTCTTCGCGATGCCAAAAACCATCGGCAAAAAGAAGGCGGTTGAAGCAGTGTTGCTCATGAACGCGCTAGTGCCGGCGGCGGCGACCATCACAATCCAAAGCAGCCGGTCGGGATCGGTGCCCGCGTGGCGCAACACCGCCCGCCCGGCGAGTTCGACTACTCCAGTGCGCTCGAGCGCCGCGGTGAGGATGAGCAGACCAAGGATCATGATGACCGTATCGCTGCCAAAACCCGCGAACGCTTGATCCGCGGGCAACAGGCCAGTGAAGGCGAGCGCGAGCAACAGGCCCAGTGCGACGACTTCCGACGAGACGCGCTCCCACCAAAACAGCGCGAGCGCGAGCGCGAGCAGGCAAAGGAGGAGAAGAATTTGTGGCGTCATGTCAGGCGCGGAATCGAAGGCACCGCAATACTACATCGCATTTGGCAGCCGTTTTCGACACCCGCAAGAGCTGATCAATATTTTCCTCCAGCCCGACGGAGCCGGCCTGGAGAACGGGCAATTCCCGCCCTTGACGTGCAGGGTCGCGCCGAACCTGCGGAACCGCGCAGAAATCCATTGCGTGAGGCACGTTTCTTCCTACGTTCGACTTCGCTTTTGGCGGGTGAATCATGGCTGACGCAACAAACAAATATCCGGAAAACGTAGACGGTAAATTCTACGTCGATGACCAGTGCATCGACTGCGATCTCTGCCGGGAAACTGCGCCCGCGAATTACAAACGGAACGACGACGGCGGACATTCCTTCGTTTACAAACAGCCCGAGAGTCCCGAAGAAGAAGCTCTGTGCAAAGAGGCCATGGAAGGCTGCCCGGTGGAAGCGATCGGCAGCGACGGTGGCTAACACCGACCTGTAGCCGCCGCCATCATGGGCGGCGTGTTCGCACCAAATGCCGGCGGATGTCCCGATTGCCCTCACCATTGCCGGATCCGACACCAGCGCCGGGGCCGGCCTCCAGGCGGACCTGAAAACATTTGGCGCGCTTGGCGTTTACGGGCTGACCGCGGTTACGTGCGTCGTGGCGGAGACGCCGGGGCTTGTCTCCAAAATTGAAGCAGTGAGCGCAGAGATGGTGCGCACCCAGATGGAGGTTCTTCTCAAGAGCTTTCCCGTCGCTGCGATCAAGACGGGATTGCTCTACTCGGGCGACATCGTGTCGGTGGTGGCCCAGACGCTTCGAACGCATGCGGCGAGCGCGGCAATACCTCTCGTGATCGATCCGGTCATGGTCGCAACAAGTGGCGATCTTCTGCTGCGCGATGATGCGATGGAGGCGTACGAGCGCGAACTATTTCCACTCGCCGCACTCGTCACTCCAAACCTGCACGAAGCAGCCCGGTTACTGGGAGAACCGATTAACGATTTGGCGGCCATGCGCGGCGCCGGCACGAGACTGACGGAGAAATATCGGGTCCCCATGTTACTCAAAGGCGGTCACCTCCCCGGTCAGGACGCGATCGATCTTCTTTTTCTTGTCGGACAGGTCGTCGAATTCTCAATGCCTTTCTCTCGCGGGATACACACACACGGGACGGGATGCACTTACTCCGCCGCCATCACCGCCGGCCTGGCGAGCGGATTTTCGCTCGAGGAAGCGGTGCACCGCGCGAAGAAATTCGTCACCGCGACGATCGCGCAACATCTCAGTTGGGAAACGGCCTCGGGAGCATCCCTCCACGCACTCAATCATTCACCGACAAACCAAGGAGGGGCGGTTTGAAACCGCCCATTTAGAACAGACGGCGGTTTCAAACCGCCGCTCCTTGAGAAGCCGCCGTCGAGTTCTCTTCCGCTGTTTGTTCCCAACGCTTCTCCCGCATCGCCTCCACCGCTGCGGCCGTCTCGGCCTGTTTCTTACTTCGTCCTGTTCCTTCTCCGAGCGTGATGCCTTCCCAAACGGCGCGAACCACAAACGTCTTCTCGTGCTCCGGCCCAGTCTGCGAAAGCACCTCATAAACGGGACTGCGCGGCGAAATCGCCTGGAGCAATTCCTGGAGATGACCTTTCGGGTTGATATCGACCGGCTCCTCCACAAGCTGCGCCAGATCGCCGGCTGCCTGTTCCAAAATAAACTGCCGCGCCGTGGCCAGATCACTGTCGAGATAAATGGCGCCGACGAGCGCTTCGAAGGCGTCGGCCAGGGTTGAATTGCGGACTCGGCCGCCGCTCGCCTCTTCGCCTCGTCCCATCATCAGATAGCTTCCCAGCTCGAGTGCCGCCGCATGGACCGTGAGCGCCTCCCGCGAAACCAGCCGCGAGCGAAGCTTTGTCAGCTTTCCTTCCGCCTCGTCCTTGAAATGTCCGAAGAGATGCTCCGTCATGACGAGTTGCAGAACCGCATCGCCCAGAAACTCAAGGCGTTGATTATCGAAATGCTGCCGCTGGGTTTCGTGTCTCACGCTTGGATGGGCAAGTGCTTCCGCCAGCAGGAGCGGATTGCGGAACTTGTAGCCAATGCGGTCTTCGAGCGGATTCACCTTGGAAAGAAAAAGCCTACGCGATGGTCTTGGTTTTTCCAAGGAGCGGCGGTCTCCAGTTCGCCGTCTGCGGAAGGGCGGTTTGGAAAGCGCCCCTCCTTGTCTTGGCTTCGCTCTGTTCCTACTTTTTCTGAAAAATCCCGATAGTGGTAACCAGGTCCAGAGCCCGCTGGAGCACGGGATCGCGCACCGTTGTTTTTTCCGGACCCCGGCCCCGGCGTTGGGCCGCTTCCAAGGCTTCGAGTTCAGGATTCTTCCCGGAAATGAGGGCGGCTTCATTGAGATGCGGTCGCTCCGCCTCGACGACGAAAGGAGTCATCCCCTTTTCCCGGCTCTGTTGAAAGACCTCGCGCTTGTCGGCGGCTGGCATCTCCACGGGCACATCCGGTTTGAGCCCGCCGGGAAAGAGTGGCCGGTCCTCGGGCAGGACCGCTTCGCCCACCGCGACCCGCAGGATTTTACCGCTGGGAAGTTTTAGGTCGGAATACTCCACGGCCCGACCAGCGGTCGGCTGACCAATCACCAGCGCCCGGTCATAAAGCTGGATGGCGCCGGCAATCGCTTCAGCCGCTCCGGCCGTATCACCATCCGCCAGGATGATCGTCAAACCTTGATAGGAGGGATCCCGATCCGAGGTAAAGGTGTGTTCTTGTTTGACGGCCTTCCTGCGCAGGCTGAAAAGCGGTTTCCCCTTCGGACAAAAACGCTTCGCGAATTCCGACGCCGTCGCAAAATCGTTCGTGGCCGGGCTGGCCCGTAAATCGATCACGACCGCATCCACCTTCTTCGTGGCGAAAGTCTTCAGGTTCGCATCGAGAGCGTCCAAATTCGGACGGGTGAGAGCCCCGAACCGGAGGTAACCGATGTGGCCTTCCAGGACTTCTCCGAAAAATGGGTTGGCCGGTCCGGTTGCTTCGGCCGCGGAATCGGAGAGCAGAACAACCCCGCGTCCCAAACGCGCGAGGATTCCTTCAAACGTGGCGCGGTTCAGCTCGGTCTCGTTCAGCGCCTCCGGTTTGATATAGTTGTTCTTGAGGAGCTGGATCGCTTCTTTCAGGTCCGCGGGATCCATCGAATCGACGAGCGATCTCGTCGTGGGCGTCAGTGAAGGCTGGGGCGAGGGCAACGGTGTGGGCGAAGCACCAGCCGGCTTCGCCGGAGATTGCGCGGACAGATTCGCCAACGCACTCCAACCGAATAGTGCGGCAATAAGCAAAGAGGCGCGCCGGGACATCAGTGGGTCAGGAAGTTAGCCGGTCGCCGCGGCGACCGCCAAGAGCAATATCCCGCCGGTAATGACAGCCTTCGAAATCGATCCGGGACACTGCTTCATAGGCGCGCGTGCGGGCAGCCGCCACGCTTTCGGCGAGCGCGGTCACGGCCAGGACACGGCCACCGGCTGTGACAATCGCTCCGTTCTTCCTTTGCGTGCCGGCGTGGAAAACATGCACGTCCTTTGCGCTTCTCGAGCTGTTCAAACCATGGATCGGTTTTCCGATATCATACTTGTTCGGGTAACCACCCGAGGCCAGGACCACGGTAACAGCTGCACGCTCATCCCATTCGATCATGCTGCGATCCAGCGTTCCGTCGATTGTCGCCTCGAAGAGTTCGACCAAATCCGACTTCAAGCGGGGCAAGATCACCTGGGTTTCCGGATCTCCGAACCGGCAGTTGAATTCGAGGACTCGCGCTCCGTCCGCCGTAATCATGAGACCGGGAAAGAGCAATCCGCGAAAGCTCACCCCGCTCTCGTTCAAGCCTCTCAGCAATGGACGCATGACCTCCCTGTCGAATTGTGCTTGAAGATCAGCGCCGAAATTATCCGCCGGACTGAACGCGCCCATCCCTCCGGTATTCGGACCTGCATCCCCATCGTAGGCCCGCTTGTGATCCCGAGCCGTCGCCAGCATGCGATAGCTCGCCCCATCCACGAGCGCGTGCAACGAGCACTCCGAGCCAGTCAGGCATTCTTCGATCAGAAGGCGCGTTCCCGCATCGCCGAAGTGGCGTTTTGTCATCATCGAATCAATCGCCTCCCGCGCTTCGGCCGCATCCTGCGCAATGATCACGCCTTTCCCGAGGGCCAGCCCGTCCGCCTTGATCACAAGGGGAAATCGCGCCTCCTCCACGAAGGCAAAGGCGGCCGCACGCTCGGAGAAGCCGGCGCCGCGCGCCGTTGCGATTTTGTTTTTGCGCATCAAATCTTTCGCGAAGATTTTTGAGGATTCGAGGCGCGCCGCGGACTTCGACGGGCCGAAAACGCGCAGCCCCTCAGCCTCGAAAAGATCCACGATCCCGGCCGCCAAGGGATCATCCGGTCCGATCACCGTTAAACCGATTTGGTTTTCTTTGGCGAAGCGGACCAAAGCCGGCAGGTCGTTCGCCGGGATCGCAACGTTTTCTCCCACCTCCTCCGTGCCTGCATTCCCGGGCGCGCAAAAAATCCTGCCGACGCGGGGGGATTGCTTCAGTTTCCAGGCGAGCGCGTGTTCCCGGCCGCCGCTGCCGACGACAAGAATTTTCACGTTGTTGCTGCGTCTCGGTGAGACATATCCGCCAAATCGTCTTAGCGAAATCAAGGGAACGCAATCATTTCTCACCGGCCTCTTGCATCGCTATGCGGCTCCCGCGGCGTTTTCCCCAATCGACGCCATACAACCCTTCCGGTTCGTTACTCTCCCCTTGCGCTGCGCCCGATTGATCCTACAGATGGCGGATGCCCTCTGCGCGCGCCTCGGTCTTGAAGCCCCAATGTCCTTCGCGCATCGTCCTGGATCGGATCGCGGATAAATGGACTGCGCTCATCATCCAGGTGCTGGCCAACGGGACACAGCGCTACGCCGCGTTACAACGGGCGATTGGCGGGATTTCGCAGAAGATGCTCACGCAAACACTCCGCAGCCTGGAACGCGACGGCCTCGTCCTGCGCAAAGTTCATCCGGTCGTCCCGCCTAAAGTCGAATATTCGCTCACCCGCCTTGGACGAACCTTGATCGATCCCCTGAACGGACTCTGTCGATGGTCGGAGAGACACTTGCCCGAGCTGCAAGCGAACCGAACTCGCGCGCGCTCGCTCGAGCAACCGTCGTCCCGCATCGCACCGGCGCCGAGAAACCTCGTCCTCAGCCAGTAACGGAAGTTGCCCTTCGCTCTCGGATGAGCCGCACGTTTCTTTTGTCGCCCGCTTATGCCGGCGGGCAACGCGCCCGAATGATCATGAGCGAGCGGGCCCAGTTCGATCTCGCCCGGCGTCTGCGCAGCGAAAACCGTCCGACTCTCGGTGAAGTATTTACTTTTCTGAGCGGCCTCTATTTTCGGGGGAAACTCGCTTACGCCAATGTCTTCGCGGAGCCGGCGCCGAGGACATCCGGGGTGCTCGTCATTACGCCAAATCGCGGCCTGGTTCCGGCCGCGGCACCGATCGGAATCGAAGATCTTCGCGAGTTCGGCACGGTGGACATCGATGAAGGCGATCCGCGGTACCGCGAACCGCTCGAGCGCGATATCAAGAAGCTGGCGAAAAAATTGACGGCGGATTGCGAAGTCGTCCTCCTCGGCAGCGTGGCCACCGGAAAGTATGTGGATATTCTCCTGGCCCATTTTGGGAAACGGCTGCGCTTTCCGGCCGACTTTGTCGGGCGTGGAGATATGAGCCGAGGTGGATTGTTGCTGCGGTGCGCCGTGGATCGCAGCGAACTGCCTTATATTTCCGTGGAGGGCGCGGTGCGAAAAGGAAAGCGGCCGGCAAAGCTCGAGCCGCGAAGATATACGAAATGACCTTGTTCGTTGTCATCCTGAGCGGAGCGAAGCCCAGTCGAACGACCCCGCTGCACGTCGAGCGACTTCCCCTCGCGCGCCGAAAAGAGTTCCACCGGGTCCCTCGACTGCGCTTCGCTCCGCTCGGGATGACAGAGCTATTAGTTTGAATCATGCCGCTTTCACTAAAACCTCCGCTGCCACCGATGGAAGCGCGATCCGTCGATGAAATCCCCGTCGGCGCCGACTGGCAATACGAGCCGAAATGGGACGGATTTCGCTGCCTCGCCTTTCGAGATGGCAAAAGCGTTTTCCTGCAATCGAAAGCGGGACAACCGCTCGCGCGCTACTTCCCGGACGTGGTCGCGCAGATTCAGAAACTAAAGGCGAAGCGTTTTGTTTTGGATGGCGAGCTGGTCATTCCAATCGGGAATGCTCTTTCCTTCGACGAGCTGCAATTGCGCCTGCATCCTGCCGCGAGTCGTGTGCAAAAACTCGCGGCGGCACACCCGGCCTTGTTCATTGCGTTCGATCTGCTGGCCGACACAGCCGGAAAATCATTGCTCGCGCTCCCATTGCGCGAGCGTCGCAAAAAGCTCGATGCTTTTGCTCGCGAAAATTTGAAGACGAAAGGCACGCTGCGTCTATCGCCAGCGAGCACGCAGCTCGCCATCGCGAAGAAATGGTTCGACAAAGCTGGTGGCAATCTTGATGGCATAATCGCAAAGCAAATTGACGCGCCCTACGCCTCGGGTGAGCGCACGGCCATGGTGAAAGTGAAACAAATCCGCAGCGCCGACTGCGTCGTGGGCGGTTTCCGTTACGCCACCGGCTCGCGCTTACTCGGGTCATTGCTCCTCGGGTTGTACGACGCTGACGGACTGCTGCATCACGTCGGATTCACCTCGGCGTTCAAAAAGAGCGACCTCCCCGCGCTGACCAAAAAATTTGAGGCGTTGAGGAAGAAACCCGGATTTACCGGCAATGCGCCGGGCGGTCCGAGCCGTTGGAGCACGGAACGCAGCGCCGAATGGGAACCGGTCGATCCGAAGACGGTGGTGGAAGTCACCTACGATCACTTTACGGGCGGCCGTTTTCGCCATGGCACAAAGATCCTGCGATGCCGTCCGGATAAATCGCCGCGACAATGCACCATGGATCAGGTGGAGCATCGTGAAGGAAAATCGCTCGCGCTGCTGTAGGACGTCGATTCGACAATTGTCCTCCTGAGCGGAGCGAAGCGGAGTCGAAGTATCCCGCCGCACGTCGAGCGACTCCGCCTCGCGCGCCGAAAAGTGTTCCACGGGGTCCCTCGGCTACGCTCGGGATGACAAATACGTGGGCGATTCTCGCTACCGCTCCTGTTCCGGGTTCAACTCGAAGTTGATATTCACTTCGTAGAAGGCGCCGCCGCCGAGTCCCTTCGGCAGGGGATCAACTTGCTTCACCCTCTTCTCCAGCGCGGCGACCGATTCATCCACGACCACGTTGCCGGACGGTCTCACGATCGCGAACTTCGAAATTCGCCCATCTCTCTCGATGCGAATTCTGACCAGCGCGGACATCTTGGCTCCCACGGCGACGCTGGTCGTGGGCTGGATCCATTCACTGAAAAATCGGTCGTGGAGCATTTTCCCGTACCAGCTGAATTCCGAGGACCGGGCCGCCCCGCTGGTTCCCGTTGCGCCAGCTTTCCGGCCGGCCACGCCAGCGGCGTTTGCCGGCGCAATTTTGACGGGTTCCTTTCTGCTTTCATCACTTGTCTTTTTCTTCTCAGCCGACCTGATGCTCGTTTTCGGCGAAGGCTTCGGCGTTGCTTTTGCCTCAGCAGGTTTTTTCGCAGTCGGTTTGGGCCTCGGCTTTGCGGTTGGTTTGACCGACGACTTCGGAACGGGTGTCGGCGTCACGCTCCGTTTCGGAGAAGGCGTAGCAACTGGAACGGGCGAAGGCGTTGGTGTCGAAAGTTGGATGTCGCTCTCGGCGGATGGCTCGGGAGAGGGCTCCGTTTCATCGGGTGTGGACGGAGGGACCTCCGGAGGAGCCGTGGCCTCGGGCGCACTTTCGGTTGTGGCTGCTGAGCCCACCGCAGCAACCTCGCCGCCCATCCAGACGATGCTTTGCAAATCCGGCTTCCCGGTTGCACGGCTCCAGCGAACGAGCCCGATAATGACCACGATGTGCGCGACCGCGATGATCGTGACGTTGCGCCAAAAGCGTGCGTCTCGCGGCATCGGCTATTTTGTTTCAGCTTTCGTCGCAATTCCTACTTTCGAAATCTGCGCCCGTTGGATGGCATCCATCAAGGCGATCAACTTCTGCACCGGCAGCTCGCGATCCGGGCGAATGACGACGGCCACATCCGGATTCTCCCGCTTCAATTCGGTGAGACGCGCGATGAGGGTCGGAGTATCCACGGACTGATTGTTAAACCGGATCACCTCCTGACGATCGATCGAGATCGTCTGGACTTGCGCTGGATTGACAGGTGCGTTCGCCGCGCCGCTCGACGGGATAACCAGGCTCACGCTGTTTTCCAGAAGCGGCGTTGTAATCATGAAAATGATCAAGAGCACGAACGCCAGATCGAGCAGCGGCGTGACGTTGATCTCGGAAAGGGTCGAGAGACTGTTGCGTTGGGAATAGCGACGCATGGTTCAGCTCCCCCCGTTGGACGTTGGACGTTTCCCCTCTTCGCTCTTCATCGCCGGTACTCCGGATCACGCGCATTATGATCCACGTATTTGTGCTCAAACTCTGAGGCCAGCTCCGCGGCGAAGTTATCCATCTCCACGATCATTCCGCGAATGCTGGTCACGAGAAAATTGTAGCCAAACATCGCCGGAATCGCGACGCAGAGTGCCATGACCGTAGTGATCAACGCCCCGGAAACACCGGGCGCCATTGTGGCCAGACTTGGCGAGCCTGCGACCGCCACATCCGTGAAGGTGTCCATCACTCCCCAGACAGTACCGAGCAATCCCAGAAATGGCGCGCCGCTCACGGCGGTCGCGAGCAGAATCATTTGCGACTCCAGTCCGAGTGCAGTTTCTCCCACCGCGCGTTCCATTGCGGCGTTCACGGCGTGCATTTGCGCCGGCGTGACTTTCTCCGCGATGCCCAGGCGCGCGCGAAAGGTTTCATCCACTTCCGCCGAACCGAGCAACTGAAAAGTCATTTCCTCGCAGCCGGCCCGGTAGATATTAAAGAGAGGCGCGCCGGGAAAACGCGCGTGGTTTTCAAACAAGCGCAGCGGTTGCCGATCCTTCCGGAAGGCCGCCCGAAAGCGCGCATTCTGTTTCCGCGCGAACTGCACCACCCGCAGCTTCGTGATCATGATCGACCAGCTGAAAACCGAGACGATGCAGAGCAGCGCCAGAACGATCTTGCCGGCGACAGTCGAGTGTTCGAACGCGAAGAGCAGACCGCCGGCCGCGAGAATCTTCGGAAGTAGCATGTGCGCCAATATTATCACCCCTCCTGCACTTACACTTTAACTTTCACCTACACGTCATATCCGCTCCCGAGTGTAAGTGAAAGTTAAGGTGTAAGTGCAAGAGGCGTCCCGAGGACGCCTACAGCTTCCGCGGGTAGGTGGGGCGCCGTCGCGCGCCCACGATAAAGCCAATTCCAAGGGCGACGACAAAAAATGAGAAAAACTGACCGCGCGTGAAGATGCCGATCAAGGCCGCGTCCGGTTCCCGGAAATACTCCACGACGATCCGGGAAATCGCGTAGCAGATCATGAATAGTCCGGTCAGGAAACCGTTTGGCGTGCGCACCCGGGTCCGCACAAACCACAAGATGGCAAACAGGACGATCCCCTCGAGAAACGCCTCGTAAAGCTGGGAGGGATGGCGAGGCGTGAGGATCCCGCGCAAGACTGTTCCGATCGCCGGATTCGTTCGCACGGCTTCGATGATTGCCTCGACCGAACCGAGAGACGGATCGATTTGCCGGCAGGCCGCGAGCGCGCGCTCGGCCTGCGCGACATTCGCAGGCTCCAGCAATTCCTTCGGAAACTGGATCGCCCACGGGACGTTGGCGATCCGGCCGTAAAGTTCGCCATTGATGAAATTGGCGCACCGGCCAAGGAATAAACCAATCGGCACGGCGACCACCAAATTGTCGCCTAGGTTCGTCCACGTAAGCTTGTGCCGGCGTGCGTAGTAAAGTGTGAACAGCACCACTCCGAGCATTCCTCCGTGACTGGACATTCCCCCTTCCCAAACGCGCAAGATGGAAAGCGGCTCCCGGAGCATCTCGGGCCTGTAAAAAAAGACATAGCCGAGACGGCCGCCGACCATCACTCCGAAAAGCGCCGTCCAGGTAACGAAATCGCCGACGGCCGACGGGCTGAGATCCAGGTAGCCGCGCTTCGAAAAGCGCGCCAGGAGCGCAAACCCGCAAACGAAGGCGAGCACATAGGCCAGGCCGTACCAGCGCGGGCCCACATTGTCCCAGAGCCTGAAAATGAACGGATCGAGATTATGCAGGTAATAGGAAAGCATGCGGCGAGCGATACTCAGCGATCTTCAAGCTACCGGCAATAAAAACGCGCTTTGAGCAGCCGCTCGACGCTTCGCACAGCGAAGCGGCTACAGGGGGCGCAACACATTGCGCAAGAACGGCGCGGTGCGGCTGAAGCGACTTTTGGCAACTTCCTCCGGCGTGCCCGTCGCAACAATTTCCCCGCCATCCACTCCCGCCTCCGGGCCGATGTCCACAATGTAATCGGCTTCCCCGATGATGCTCAGATTGTGCTCGATCACGATCACTGTATTGCCTTCATCCACGAGCCGGTGCAGCACTTTCAAGAGCAACTCCACGTCCGCCATGTGCAAGCCGATTGTCGGCTCCTCCAGCAGGTAGAGCGTCGATTTCGGCTTGCGCATTTTCCGGATCCGTTCGTTTTGCGCCCGCCCAATTCCGCGCGTCAGTTCGGTGGCGAGCTTGAGGCGCTGCGCTTCCCCGCCACTGAGGGTTGGACTCGGTTGGCCAAGCTTGAGATATCCCAGGCCGGTATCGACCAGGAGCGAGAGCGGGCGCGCAATCTTTTGGTTGGTGGCAAAAAATTCCGCGGCCTGCTCGATCGTCATCTCCATTACGTCACCGATGCTCTTTTCATTATAGAGAACCTCAAGCGTCTGCGGATTGTAGCGGCGGCCGGCGCAATCCTCACACGGCACGTAGCTGCTCGGCAGAAAACTCATCTCGAGCTTGATTGCGCCCTGGCCGCTGCACATCTCGCATCGCCCGCCTTCCGCGTTGAAGGAGAACCGGCTCGGCGAATACCCGCGCACGCGCGAGACCGGCAGTTGCCCGTAGAGCTTGCGGATCTCGTCGAAAACTTTGATGTAGGTCGCCGGGGTCGATCGCGACGTTTTCCCGATCGGCGATTGGTCCACTTCGTAGACAGTCTCGAACGCCTCGGCGCCGGTAATGGCGGAGAATAACTCCCGCTGTTTGCCCCGTTCCTTTTTCAAACGCTCCTTCACGGCGGGCAATAAAACCGAACGCATCAGCGTCGATTTCCCGGAGCCGGAAATGCCGGTGATAACAGAGAGCCGGCCCACCGGAAAGCGCGCGTCGACATTCTTGAGATTGTGCGCATGCGCGCCCCGGACCTCGACCCACTGATCAACCTCGCTTAACGAGCGCCGCGTCTTTCGCGTAGGATGACAAAGGGGATTCTTCAAGCAACGGCCCGTCTCCGAACTCGCGTGCCTTTCGATGTCGCACAGCGCGCCTTGCACGACGACTTCACCTCCATGCACACCCGCGCCGGGGCCGAGATCGATGATATGATCGGCGCGACGCATCGTCTCTTCGTCGTGCTCGACAATCACGAGCGAATTTCCCTTTTCCCGCAGCGCCGTCAGGGTCTCAAGCAGCCGAAGATTGTCACGCGGATGCAGCCCGATCGTGGGTTCATCCAGAACATAAAGGACGCCGCGCAAGTTCGAGCCGAGCTGCGCGGCGAGACGAATCCGCTGCGATTCGCCGCCGCTCAATGTTTTCGCGGAACGTCCGAGCGCGAGATAACCGAGCCCGACATTCTCCATGAATTGAAGGCGCTGCGAAATTTCCGGCACGAGATCGTCGGCCACGGTTTTCTGGTTGCCGCGAAAACGAAGTTTGGCGATCGATCGCACCGCTTCCCCGGCCGAGAGCGCAGTGAAATTATCGATCGTCTGACCCTGGAGCCGCACGTGCCGCGCGATTGGATTCAGACGTGAGCCATGACACGCCGGGCACGGCACCGCTTCATCCTCATCGATCCATTCGGATTCCCTCTCCGCCGCCAGCTCATTTTCCAGGACGGAATCGCCGGTATCCTCCGTGCCCGTTTGCTTGGCGCGATTCCAGATTTCACCAAAGCCGCCGCATTCCCCGCAGGCGCCGTGCGGCGAGTTGAACGAGAACAGGCGCGGATCGAGTTCCTCAAAGGCGCGCCCGCAGCCTGGGCAACTCATCTCCGTGCTCATGACTGTGACGCGATGTCTCGCATCAAGCAGGTGCGCCGTGCCGCGTCCGATGTCGAGCGCGCGCTGGATCAGATTCCGCGCTTTCAGAACTCGCTTTGCGTCGATCGCTCCGACGACGACGTCGATCGTGTGTTCCTTGAAGCGCTCGAGTTTTCGGAATTGGGCGATCGGCAGGAGTTCTCCATCGACGAAGAGCGTGTCGAAGCCCTGCCGTTCCGCCCAGCGCGCAACGTCGGTATGAAATCCCTTCCGCGCTTTCACCAACGGAGCCAGTACCTTGAGCGGGCCGCGCTTTACGGCCGTCTCCAATTGTCGCACGATCGCGGCGAGACTTTGTTTTTCGACCGGCAGATCGCAATCGGGACAGAACTGCGTTCCCGTTTTCGCGAAAAGCAGCCTGAGAAAGTGATAAACTTCCGTCACAGTGGCGACGGTAGACTTGCCGCCGCCACGCGTGACACGTTGTTCGATCGCAACGCTCGGTGGCACGCCTTCGACAAGATCGACGTCCGGTTTCTCGAGTTGCTCGACGAATTGCCGCGCGTAGGGCGACATGCTATCGAGGAACCGACGCTGCCCTTCGGCGAACAGAATATCGAACGCGACGGTCGATTTGCCGGAACCGCTCAGCCCCGTGATAATCACCAGCTTGTCGCGCGGAATATCGAGCGAGATGTTCTTCAGGTTGTGTTCTCGCGCGCCATGAATGCGGATGGCGTTGTTGACGTTTGCATCTCCATTCGCGTGATAGCACGGAGGTTGTTCCGCCGCGCGCGCTAACTCCTCACCGTCATCCTGAGCGAAGCGAAGCGGAGTCGAAGGACCCCGCGGAACTTTTCTCGACGGGCCACTGGGTCCCTCGACTCCGCTCGGGATGACGGCTTTTAGATATCTTCCCGTGTGCGACGCCTCCACCTTAGCGACGGCTTCAGGAGTTCCCGCCGCAACAAGCCTCCCGCCTTCGTCGCCCGCTTCAGGCCCGAGATCGATGACCCAATCGGTGCATTTGATCACCTCGAGATTGTGCTCGATCACCACGATCGTATTGCCAGCTTCAACGAGTCGTTGAAACAACGTCACCAACATCGCGACATCGTCGAAATGCAAACCTGTCGTCGGCTCGTCAAAGATCAGGAGGTTACCGGGGATCGATCCATTTTGTTTCGCGTGCGCGCTCTCATCCGCGAGGTGCCGGACGAGTTTGAGCCGCTGCGATTCGCCGCCGGAAAGCGTGTTGAGCGGCTGACCCAATCGCAAATAACCGAGGCCGACTTCGTCCAGGACATCGAGCGGATTGCCTAGCTTTTCGGATTCCCCAATCTGGCCGAAAAACTGGATCGCCTCACTCACCGTGAGCTGCAGAATGTCGTTAATCGACCGCTCGTGCAGTTGCACCCGGAGAACATGCGGCTGAAAACGGCGGCCCTCGCATTCGGCACAGCGCACATAAAGATCGCTCAGAAATTGCATTTCGATCTTTTCAAAGCCAGTGCCGCAACAGCGTTCGCAGCGGCCGCTGCCAGAGTTAAACGAGAATGCGCTTGCGGTCAGTCCCTGCGCCATCGCTTCGGGTTGCGCGGCGAAAAGCTCTCGAACGCGATCAAAGAGTCCAAGATAAAGAATCGGCGTCGAGCGCGGTGTGCGCGCGAGCATTGATTGATCGACCATCACGACGTCGCCAACGCGGTGCGCGCCGGTGACCGACTTGCACGCCCCCGGCTCCTGCTCACTCGGCTGTCCCTTCGCCTGGATCAGATTCCGATAAAGGACCTCATGGATGAGGGTCGACTTGCCCGATCCGGAAACGCCGGTGACGCAGTTGAAAAGGCCGAGCGGAATTTCGACATCGAGATTCTTCAGGTTGTGTTCGCGCGCCCCGGTGATCCTGATCGAAGCGGTCGATTTGCGGCGCGACTTCGGGATGGGGATCGATTTGCTGCCGGTGAGGTAATCGCGCGTGAGTGATTGGGTAGCGCGCGCGTCTCGCGTGCTGGTTGGGGCGTCCGGCCGCAACGAACTTTCCCTCGACGACCGAGCTTGGTTGGGCAAATTGGTCGGCGCGCCCGGGAAAGTCCGCGAAGGCGAGACGCCTTCGCCAGCACGCGAGACGCGTGCGCTACCCAGCATCTCATGCAACGTTCCACTGAAAACCAACTCACCTCCGCGCTCCCCGCGGCCCGGGCCAATATCGATCAGGTGGTCGGATGAGCGAATGATCGCCTCCTCGTGTTCGACGACGAGCAGCGTGTTGCCCTTGTCGCGCAGGTCGTGCATGACGCGCACGAGCCGGCCGACATCGCGCGGGTGAAGACCGACACTCGGTTCGTCCATGACGAAAAGCGTGTTCACGAGCGAAGCGCCGAGACAGGTTGTCAGGTTCACACGCTGCACTTCGCCGCCGCTGAGCGTACGGGTGGAACGATCGAGCGTCAGATAGCCGAGCCCGACCTCGCACAGATAACGCAGTCGCGTGACGACTTCGTTACGCAACATTACCGCCGTCGAATCGTTAGGCGGCAAAGCCAGGCCGGCGAAAAGCTTCCGCGCGCCGGCAATAGAAAGCAGCGCGACCTCGGGCAGAGTGCGGAAGACTGCGGACCCGGCCG
>Ga0190265_10001438_pt1 | contig 15655 bp, 13 predicted proteins | sample Popmic124T_FD_133135 | JGI IMG/M metagenome (GOLD analysis project Ga0190265, IMG submission 133135) | Populus adjacent soil microbial communities from riparian zone of Indian Creek, Utah, USA - 124 T | ecosystem: Environmental > Terrestrial > Soil > Riparian zone | place: USA: Utah | collected...
CAGCAGCAGGAGATCCGCTACATGATCGGGCAGCCGGAGGATCCGGCCGATCTGGAGCTGATCAAGACCGACCTGAAGACCTTCGAGTCGAAGAACCAGGGCATCACGGTGAAGCTCGACGTCATCCCGTCCGAGAACGTCCGGACCGTGCTGCAGACGCAGCTGCGCTCCGGTGAAGGACCGGATGTCTTCGGCTACGACACCGGACCGGGTTTCGCCGGCGCGCTCGCCAAGGCCGGGCTGGTCTACGACCTGACCAAGGCGTACGACGAGCGCAAATGGCCGATCTACGACTTCGCGAAGAAGCGGGTCACCTTCGACGGCAAGATCGTCGGGGTGCCGAGCCAGATCGAGGAGGTCGGGATCTTCTACAACAAGACGCTGTTCGCCAAGCACGGGATCGCCGCGCCGCAGAACCTCGCCGAGCTGACAGCCGCGGCCGAGAAGCTCAAGCAGAACAACGTCATCCCGATCGCCGTCAGCGACAAGGAAGGCTGGCAGGGCGGTCACCTGCTCAGCATGTCGCTGTCCAGTGCCGTCGGGTCGAAGGGCATGGACGACCTGCTCAACGGCCGTACGTCGTGGAACACCCAGCCGGTCGTGGACTCCCTGGCGATCTGGAAGGAGTGGGCCGACAAGGGTCTGCTGACTCCGTCGCCGACCGCGGTGAGCTACGACAACGCGAACGCGCTGTTCTACTCCGGCAAGGCCGCTATGGCCCCGACCGGCAGCTGGCTGGCCCTGGACATCGAGCGGAACGCCAAGTTCGAGGTCGGTTTCGTCCCGTTCCCGGCCAAGGACGGTCCGGGCATCTTCAGCGGCGGCCTCGGGTCCGGCACCTTCGTGTCCGCCTCGACCACCAAGGCGGACGCGTCGATCAAGTTGCTGGACTACCTGCTCACTCCCGAGCACGGCCGCTGGGCGGCGGAGAAGTTGCAGGACATCCCGGCGTACCCGATCGACACGGCCGGGATGACGGCGTCGCCCCTGTTCAAACAGGTCCTGGACGACTCGGCCAAGATTGCCGACGGCACCGGTGACTTCGGGTACAACATCGACGTCCTGACCACCGACGTCTTCAACAACGCCATGTGGAAAGGCATCCAGGGCATCCTGAGCGACCAGGCGCAGCCGGCCCAGGTCGCCGCGCAGCTGCAGTCGGCCTACGAGAAGTCGGCCAAATAGGATGCGGGCCGCGAGCAACGTTCCTCCGGTGACCCGAAGAGCGCAGGCGCGGCTCGGCATCCTGCTCGCGCTGCCGGTCGCGATCGTCACCGCGGTGTTCTTCGTGTTCCCGATGCTCAACGCCTTGTACTACGCGGTCGTCGACTTCGACGGTCTCGATCCGACGCCGCCGTTCGTCGGGCTGGACAACTTCACCGAGATGTTCACCGACTCGGCGACCTGGCACGCGCTGGGCAACAACGCGATCTGGATCGTGATCGGGACGTCGGCGCCGATGATCATCGGGCTGCTGACCGCCGTCCTGATCTGGTCCGGCCGGCGCGGCGGGCCGCTCTACCGGCTGCTGTTCTTCCTGCCCTTCATGCTTCCCGGCGTGGCGATCGGCATCGTCTGGGGCTGGATGTACGACCCCGTCAACGGCTGGGTCAACCGGGCGCTCGGGGCGGTCGGCCTCGGCGGGCTGAGCCGTGGCTGGCTCGGGGATCCGGACACCGCGATCTTCGCCGTCCTGGCCACCGCGATCTGGGCGACGTGCGGTTTCGTCACGATGATCATCCTGTCCGCGCTGCGCAACGTCGACGCCGAACTCGTCGATGCCGCGCGGATCGACGGCGCGAACGCCGCTCAGCGGTTGTGGCACATCCTGTTGCCGCAGATCATGCCGGTCTTCCTGATGGTTCTGACCCTCACGCTGGTCGGCGGGTTCAGCGTGTTCGACATCATCTTCATCATGACCGGCGGTGGGCCGGCCGACGCCACCGAGGTGCTCGGGACCTATGCCTACTCGAGCGCCTTCGAGCTCAACCGGATCAGTTACGGCACCGTGCTGGCCCTGCTGATCACGATCCTGGCCGTGCCGTTCACGATCATGCTGAACCGTCTGCAGCGACGGCTCTCGCTGCAAGGGCTGGGGGCGTGATGGTCGAGGTGCCTGTGGCTGTCTCCCGCAGCAGCGAATCCGAAGACCAGGTGACTTCCCGTCGGTACGACGTACGCCGGTCCACCGGTCTCGCCGTACGCCATCTGGTGCTGGTGGCGATGGCGGCGCTGACACTGTTCCCGGTGCTGCTGGTCGTTTCGACAGCGCTCAAAACGCCGGAGGACGTCCGCAGCGATCCGTTCGGGCTGTTCTCCTCGTTCTCACTGGAGAACCTGCAGTCGGCCTGGACGGTCGGGCGGTTCAGCAGCTACTTGCTGGACAGCTTGCTGCTGTCCGTGCCCAGTACGGTCGTGGTGATCGTCATCTCCACGATGGCCGGCTATGCCTTTGCCCGGTTGCCTTTCCCGGGACGGACGGTCCTCTTCTACCTCGTCGTACTCGGTCTGCTGGTGCCGTTCTTCACCTACATGATTCCGCTGTACTTCCAGCTGCGGTCGATGGGGCTGCTGGACAGTCTGGTCGGTGCCAACCTGGTGCTGGTCTCGACCAACCTGTCGTTCGGGACGTTCTTCATGCGGGCGTTCTTCTCCGATCTGCCCGATGAACTCGAACAGGCGGCGCGGATCGACGGTGCGTCCGAGAGCCGCATCTTCGCGCAGGTGATGATGCCGTTGGTCAGCTCGGGTGCCGCCGCGCTCGCGGTCTTCACGTTCCTGAACAACTGGAACAACTTCCTGGTGCCGCTGCTCTACCTGCCCAGCGGGAAGTACCGGCCGCTCACGGCGGGGCTGTACAACTTCACCGGCGGCCGCTCGATGGACATCGGACCGCTGGCCGCCGGCACCTTGATCACCATCGTCCCGGTGATCGTGATCTTCGTGATCCTGCAACGACAAGTCACGCAGGGCTTCATGTCCGGTGCCGTCAAGGGCTGACCGCGCCGCAAACCGCACACCTCGCTCCGCAACGCCTCGCTGCCGAACTCGAAGGAGACACCGTTCCTATGCCATCCGTGGTCAGATTCAGCTCACCTCGTGTCGCGGAGGTCGTCCCCGACACCGAACGCACCCCCGAACCGGACGAGGTCCTGATCCGCACGCTGTACTCCGGGATCTCCGCGGGCACCGAACTGACCGCCTACCGCGGCAGCAACCCCTACCTGAACAAGCGATGGGACGACTCGTCCCGCCTCTTCGTCGACGAAGAGACCTCGATGAGCTACCCCGTCGACGGCTGGGGCTACGAGGAGGTCGGCGAGGTCGTCTCGCTCGGCTCGGCCGCTGACGGCGTCGAGGTGGGCGACGTGGTCTGGGGGACCTGGGGACACCGCACTCACACGGTCAAGAAGGCGGAGTGGGCCGCGGGGCGGGTCCTGGACCCGGCCGTCGATCCGCGGATCGGCATCTTCAGCCAGATCGGCGGGATCGCGCTGAACCTGGTGCTGGACGCCGACATCCATGTCGGCGAGACGGTTGCCGTCTTCGGCCTCGGCGTACCCGGGCAAATGGCTGCTCAGCTGGCCCGGTTGAACGGCGGCCGGGTGATCGCCGTCGACGGACTCCCGGCCCGCCGTCAACTGGCGCTGGACCTGGGGGCCGACCATGCGCTCGATCCCGCGGAGGGTGGCGTGGCGGAGCGGATCCGCGACCTCACCGACGGCCGCGGTGCCGATGTGTGCCTGGAGGTGTCGGGCAGCTATCACGCCCTGCACGAGGCGGTCCGGTCGGTCGCGTACAGCTCGCGGGTTTGTGTCGCCGGATTCATGCAGGGCGAAGGGACCGGCCTGCGACTGGGCGAGGAGTTCCACCACAACCGCGTATCGCTGATCTGCTCGCAGATCTCCGGCGTCGCGCCGGCCCTGCAGCATCGCTGGAACTACGACCGGCTGGCGAGGACCGCGATCCAGCTCGCCGCGGAGAAGAGGCTGAACGTGACCGACCTGATCACCCACACCATGCCCTTGGCACAAGCCGCGGAGGCGTTCCGGATGCTCGACGAGCGTCCGCAAGAGGCCCTGCAGGTCGTGCTCAGCTTCGACGAAGAGGTGACCGCATGAGCTTCCGGCTTGCTGCCGCTGAGATGACGCTGCCCGGTGAGACCTTGGAGGAGAAGTCCGCGTTCGTCCGGTCGGTGGGTTTCGACGGGATCGAACTGTCCGCCCGCGGGGACGGCATCTTCGGGGCACGGATCGACGAACTACGCCGGGCCCGCGATGCCGGCGTACTGATGCCGACGGCCGTCGTCCACATGGATCACTTCATCGGCGACTTCGATGCCGATCGTCGCCGGGATGCGATCGAGCAGCTCAAGATCCAGCTGAGCACGATCGCGGCCGCAGGCGGCACCGGCATCGTCTCGCCGCACGCCTTCGGCCTGTTCTCCCGGCGGTTGCCGCCGTTCCAGCCGCCGCGTTCGGTCGAGGAATCCCGCGCTGCGCTTGTCGAGGCACTGCGTGAGGTGGGCGAACACGCGGAGTCCGTGGGGGCGAAGGTCTACCTGGAACCGTTGAACCGGTTCGAGGACTTCGTGATCAACCAGTTGGCCGATGCCGTATCGGTCGTCGAGGAAGTCGGATCCAGCGGCGTCATGATCACCGCGGACACCTTCCACATGTCGATCGAGGAGGCCCGGATCGGTGAGTCGATCAGGGAGGCCGGTACGGCGATCGGCCACGTCCAACTGGGCGACAGCAACCGGCTCGAGCCTGGCGCCGGCCACTACGACTGGCCGGAGACTCTGGATGCCCTCGAGGCGATCGGCTACCAGGGCTGGCTGGCGATGGAATGCGGCCTCAGCGCCCCCGTCGACCAGGTGCTCCCCAAGGTGGCCAAACTCCTGTCCCGCTGACCGCGGGTATCCCACCAGAGGTGGACCCGAATCACCGCAGAGGAGGATGCGGTGCCGGCCGCCGCCCTTCGATGATGGAGGTGTCCCTGCCTGCCCCTGCGTACTGGAGACCAGAAATCGTGACGATCGCTGATCGGCTCACCGACAACCTGTACCGCCTCGGTCTCGGCCCGTACCAGGCCTACCTGTGGCGTGACGCCGACGGCGCGACGCTCGTCGACACCGGCCCGAAGGGATCGGGACCGGCGATTGAGGCTGCCCTGACGTCGATCGGCCTCGACCGGGGCGACCTCCGTCGCGTGGTGCTGACCCACTTCCACGACGACCACGCCGGTGGTGCGGCCGAGGTGGCTGCCTGGGGTGTGCCGATCTGCGCCCACGAGGCGGATGCTCCGGTGATCCGCGGAGACGTTCCGGGTCCGCCGCCGAACTTCACCGAGCAGGAACTCGAGCTCCACCGGCTGGTCGCGGCGGACCTGCCACCTGCCCCTCCCGTTCAGGTCGACCAGGTGCTCAGCGACGGTGAGGTGCTCGATTTCGGTGGCGGAGCGGTGATCGTGTCGACGCCAGGGCACACGGACGGCAGCATCGCGATCCATCTCCCGGACCACCGGGTGCTCTTCACCGGCGACATCGCGGCAGAACACGAACGAGCACTGATGCTCGGGGTCTTCAACCTCGATACCGCGACCGCCGCGGCGTCGTTCCGCACGATCGCCGCCCTCGATGCGGACGTCGTCTGCTTCGGCCACGGTCGCCCGTTGCTGGAGAACGGTGCAGACCAGCTCCGTGCCGTCCGCCTGGCCCCGAGCAAGGCCTGAGGCGCGTTACCGCGGGGTGGTTCGGGTCTTTCTGGGAGGCTGGGGAACTACCCCTGAGGCAGAGTCTGACGAGGATGTCGCGGAGGGCGTCGTCGGGGAGGTCTGGGAAGGCGCGGAGGAGGGGCCTGGCGGCGAGACCGTGGTCGGCTGCGCGCAAAGCTTGCTCGCCTGGAAGGTGGTCTGACCGGTGAGCTCAGGTAGTCAGTCGTGACGCCGCAGTTGAGCCTCGGTTGATCAGGTGCACGTCGAGGGTGATGGGGTCGGAAGGGTGTTCCTGCTGCTCGACAGCGGCGAGGAGGAGGCGGACCGCGATGGCGGCCTTCTGCGGGATGTCCTGTGCGACGGTGGTCAACTTCGGCGTCACGTACTCGCTCAGGTCGAGGTTGTCGAAACCGATCACGGACACCTGACCGGGTACGTCGTACCCGCTGTCGCTGAGGCCTTCCATGATGCCGATGGCCAGGATGTCGGCGGTGGCGAAGACCGCGGTTGCGTTCGGGTGCTCGGTCATCAGGTGCCGGCCTAGCTCGCGGCCGGTGCTGTGGGTGGTGGTTTCGACGGTCGCGAGGCGCTCGGTCCACGTCAGTCCGGCCTCGGAGAACGCTGCGCGGAAACCGGCGTACCGCTGGTGGACGACGCCGACGTCGGTGAAGGACGGTCCGGCGAAGACGATCTCGCGGTGGCCGAGGTCGAGCAGGTGCCGGGCGGCGAGGAGGGCTCCGGTGTAGTCGTCGGAGCGGACGCCGGTGGTGAGCGGGTTGGTCGAGTAGCTGTCGATGGCGAGCAGCGAGACGTTGCCGACGGCACCGGCCGTGAGCCGGTCGATGTCCTCGTCGAGGAAGCCGAGCAGGACGGCGCCGTCGAGACTCCACGACTTCAGGGCTTCGCCGACCTCGCTCGGCTGGGCGATGCCGCGGAGCAGGAGGTGGTAGCCGCTCTTGCGCAGTTCACGCTCTATCTGGCCGAGGATCTCCACGTTGTGCGGGCTGATCATCAGACTGTCCTCGTCGGCGGCCGGCACCAGCAGGCCGATCATCCGCGACGCCTTGGCCGCGAGGCTGCGGGCCGAGGCGCTGGGCACGTAGCCGCGCGCGGCGACGATCCGCTGGATCCGCTCGATGGTGTCGGGGGAGACCCGGGCGCGCTTGCCGTTCACGACGTTCGACACCGTCATCATGCTGACGCCGGCCTCGTCCGCGATGTCCTTCAACGTGACCCGCATGCACGGTCCTCTCTGTCCTCACGCGGCGGTTGCCGTCGTCCGACGGCTCCGCGTTCAGCCTAGGTTCTGCAGCGCCGACGGGGCCCGCGGCGTCGTGCCGTGGCCTGTGCCCCACCCATTGACAGCTCGTTTCCAGGACATTACGGTCCAGCAAGGTGGAGCGCTAAACCTACCATAAACGAAGGGGATCCGGGATGCGGCAGTGGTGGCGTGACGCGGTGATCTACCAGATCTACCCGCGCAGCTTCGCCGACGGCGACGGTGACGGCACCGGCGATCTGGCCGGCGTCCGGTGGCGGTTGCCGTACCTGCGGCGGCTGGGCGTCGACGCCATCTGGTTCACGCCGTGGTACCTGTCGCCACTGGCCGACGGCGGGTACGACGTGGCCGACTACCGCACGATCGACCCGGCGTTCGGGACCATCGAGGAGGCCGAGCGACTGATCGCGGAGGCGGCCGCCCTGGGCATCCGCACGATCATCGACGTCGTCCCGAACCATGTGTCCAGCGAGCATGCCTGGTTCAAGGCGGCGCTGGCCGCCGGGCCGGGATCGCCGGAGCGGGAGCGGTTCTGGTTCCACCCGGGTGAGGAACCACCGACGGACTGGGTGTCCAGTTTCGGCGGTGACACCTGGACCCGGACGAAGAACGCCGACGGTACGCCGGGGGAGTGGTACCTGCACCTGTTCACTCCGGAGCAGCCCGACCTGAACTGGAACCATCCGGACGTCCGGCACGAGCACGAGGAGATCCTGCGGTTCTGGTTCGACCGCGGCGTCGCCGGTATCCGGATCGACAGCGCGACCATGCCGGTCAAGGATCCGTCGTTCCCGAACCTGGGCGAGGCCGACCAGCACCCGTACGTCGATCGCGACGGCCTGCACGAGATCTATCGGGGCTGGCGCGCGGTCGCGGACTCCTACGATCCGCCCCGCATGCTGGTCGGCGAGATCTGGCTCGCGGACGCCGACCGGTTCGCGCGCTACCTGCGCCCGAACGAGATGCACACGGCCTTCAACTTCGACCTGATGGGCCGGCCGTGGGATGCGGGCGAGTTGCGCATATCGATCCGTACGACGATTGCCGCGCATGCGCCTGTGGATGCGCCGGCGACCTGGGTGTTGTCCAACCACGATGTCACCCGTCCGGTCACGCGGTACGGGCGGGCGGACACGTCGTTCTCGTTCGCCACCAAGCGTTTCGGCGTACCGACGGATCTCGAGCTCGGGCGGCGGCGGGCCCGGGCGGCGGCGCTGTTGACCGGTGCGCTGCCGGGATCGCTCTACCTCTACCAGGGAGACGAGCTCGGGCTGCCCGAGGTGGAGGATCTGCCTGCGGCCGCCCTGCAGGACCCGATCTTCCACCGCTCCGAGGGCATGGATCCCGGGCGGGACGGCTGCCGGGTGCCGTTGCCATGGACAACGATCGGCCCGACGTTCGGGTTCAACTCACACGGCTTCAGCCCGTGGTTGCCCCAGCCGGCCGACTGGGGGTCGTACGCCGTCGCCGCGCAGGAGGCCGACCCTGCGTCGATGGTGTCGCTCTACCGCTCGATGCTCCGGCTGCGGCCACAGCTCGGCGAGGACTTCGCCTGGCACTCCCTCGACGACGGCGAGCTGCTGGCGTTCCGGCGTGGCGACGTGCTGTGCCTGGTGAACTTCGGCGCCGAGTCGCTGCCGTTGCCGCCGTACCGGAGTGTGCTGCTCGCCAGCGGCGAGTTGACCGATGACCTGCTTCGCACCGACACCGCCGTCTGGCTGCGGCTCCACGAGAACTAGGAGAACCACCATGAAGTCCTTCACCGCCGCGACCTTGGTGGTCGCACTCGGGTTGACCGCGTGTTCGAGTACGGATTCTGACCAGAGCGAGACGCCGACCGGCCCGGTGACGGTCAAGGTCGCCCGCGATCCCGGTCTGGACAAAGGCGCGATCGCCGCGTTCGACGAGCGGGTCGCTCAGTTCGAGAAGGCCAACCCGGACATCGACATCGTGCCGCAGGAGTACAACTGGACGGCCACGACGTTCACCGCGCAGCTGGCCGGCGGCACCCTGCCGGACGTGTTCACGGTGCCGTTCACCGACGGCCGCGGGTTGATCGAACGCAAGCAGATCGCCGACATCAGCGGCCTCGTCACCAGCCTGCCCTACGCCGGCCGCTTCAACGAGAACGTCGCGAAGGCCGGGCAGGCCGAGGACGGGAAGATGTGGGCGGTGCCGATCGCCGCCTACGGGCAGGCCCTGCACTACAACCGGACCCTCTTCAAGCAGGCCGGCCTCGATCCTGACAAGCCGCCGGCCGGCTGGGACGAGATCCGGGCTGCGGCGAAGCAGATCGCCGAGAAGACCGGCAAGGCCGGGTATGCGCAGCTGACGACGGACAACACCGGCGGATGGATCCTGACCACGCTGGACTACGCGTACGGCGGCCGGACCGAGAAGATCGACGGCGACAAGGCGACAGCCGAGCTGGACACGCCGGAGTTGGCGGCTGTGCTGCAGTTGCTGAAGGACATGCGCTGGAGCGACAACAGCATGGGATCGAACTTCCTCTACGACTGGGGTGGCATCAACCAGGCGTTCGCCTCCGGTCAGATCGGCATGTACGTGTCCGGCGGCGGCAACTACGGCTCATTGGTCACGCAGAACGCGCTGAAGCCTGCGGACTACGGCGTGACCGTCCTGCCGCTGACGGACAAGCCGGAAGCGGGTGTGCTCGGCGGTGGCACGCTGGCCACGGTCAGCGCCAAGGCAAGTGAGCCGGTGAAGGCCGCTGCGGTGAAGTGGATCGACTTCTACTACCTGAAGAAGCTCACCGACGAGGGCGCCGCCGTACTGGATGCGAAGACGACCGTTGCGTCGAAGCAGCCGGTCGGTGCGCCGCAGTTGCCGGTGTTCGACCGGGCGACGTACGACGAGTCGCTGAAGTGGGTCGCGTCGTACGTCAATGTGCCGCAGGAGCAATTGAAGCCTTACACGGACAAGATGTTCGAGCAGCCGCTGGTGACCGAGCCGGTGCGGTCCACCCAGGAGGTCTACAAGATCCTCGATCCGGTCGTGCAGGCGGTGCTCACCCAGAAGGACGCCGACATCGCGGATCTGTTGCGGAAGGCCGACGCCGAGGCCCAGGCGTTGCTGGACCGGAACTGACCGATGGCCGCCGAGACCCGACCCGCGCCGCTGGTGCTGCCACGCAGTACCAGGGCTCAGCGGACCCCGCTGACCTGGATCCGTCGCGGCGGACTGAGCACGCTGGTGTTCCTGCTCCCGCTGCTGCTGGTCTTCGGGATCTTCTCCTGGATCCCGATCGGACGAGCCGTCGTGATGAGCTTTCAGGAGACGAACCTGGTCACGCCGTCCACCTTCGTCGGGCTGCAGAACTTCCGTGACGTGCTGGCCGATCCGCTGCTCTGGACTGCGGTGAAGAACACCCTGTACTTCGCCCTGCTCGCGCTGCTCTTCGGCTACCCGGTGCCGCTCCTCGCGGCCGTCGTGATGAGCGAGGTACGACGGTTCAAAGGCCTGTACAGCGCATTGGCCTATCTCCCGGTGGTGATCCCGCCGGTTGTCGCCGTGCTGCTGTGGAAGTTCTTCTACGACGCTGGCCCGACCGGGGTCTTCAACACGATCCTCGGGTACGTCGGGATCGGGCCGGTGTCGTGGTTGCAGGACTCGGCCACGGTGATGCCGTCACTGGTGCTCGAAGCCACCTGGGCGGCGGCGGGCGGCACCGTGATCATCTACCTCGCCGCGCTGACCGGTGTGTCGACCGATCTCTACGAAGCGGCCGAGATCGACCGGGCCTCGATCTGGCGGAAGGTCTGGCACGTGACCATGCCGCAGCTTCGAGGCATCCTGCTGATCACCTTCATCCTCCAGATCGTCGGCACTGCCCAGGTGTTCCTCGAGCCGTTCCTGTTCACCGGCGGCGGTCCCGCGAACTCGACCACGACGCTCCTGCTGCTGATCTACAACTACGCCTTCGCGAACAGCCTGGGCGGGCAGTACGGGATGGCGACCGCGCTGAGCATCGTGCTGGCCGTCATCCTCGGGTTGCTGTCGGCCGTGTACTTCCGGCTCACTCGCGGTTGGAGCAAGTCGTGAGCCGGGGGATCCTGTCGCCGGCGGACTGGCGCCGGCCACGCGTCCGCCTGGGTGCGCTCGGTCTTCACGGCATACTGCTCGGACTGCTGTTCGTGGTCGGGCTCGGGCCCATGCTCTGGCTGGCGAAGGCCGCGGTGACGCCGACCCAGGACACACTGCGCTCACCGCTCGCCCTGTGGCCGAACGGAATCGACTGGGCGAATCTGTCCACGGCCTGGACCCGGGTCGAGGTGGACAAGTACTTCCTCAACACCGTCGGGCTGGCCGCCGGCTCCTGGTTCATGCAGTTGTTGGTGGCAACGACAGCCGGCTTCGCCCTGTCCGTACTGCGTCCTCGCTACGGCAAGGTGATCACCGGCGTGGTGCTGGCCACCTTGTTCGTCCCGTCGGTCGTGTTGCTCGTGCCGCTGTACCTCACCGTGGTCGATCCGCCGTTGCTGAAGGCATCGCTGATCAACTCGTTCTGGGCGGTCTGGCTGCCGGCCGGTGCTAATGCGTTCAACATCCTGCTGGTGCAGCGATTCTTCGGCAATCTGCCGCGGGAGGTGTTCGAGGCCGCCCGGGTCGACGGTGCCGGACCGTTCCGGCTCTTCTGGTCGGTGGTGCTGCCGATGTCGCGGCCGATCCTCGGCGTCGTCTCGGTGTTCGCCGTCATCGCCGCCTGGAAGGACTTCCTCTGGCCGATGCTCGTGCTGCCGAACCCGGAGTTGCAGCCGTTGTCGGTCCGCCTGCCCGCGCTGCAGAGGTTCGTCGAACTCGACGTCTTTCTCGCGGCGCTCGCGATCTCCACCGTCATCCCGGTGGTGCTGTTCGCAGTGTTCCAGCGCTTCTTCCTCAAGACCGGCGCCCTGACCGGCGCCGTCAAGGGCTGACTCCGGCCCGTTTCCCGCCCCGCTGCTCAGAAGAAGGACCCGCCCATGTCCAGAACCCGACTCGCGCTCGCCGTCGTACTCGCTCTCCTCCTCGCCACCTTCACGCTCAACCCGGCGTCAGCCGCGCCGGACACCTACGAAGCCGAGTCGGCCGCCTTGGCCGGCGGGGCCGTCGCCGAGACCGAACACCCCGGCTACTCCGGCTCCGGGTACGTCGGCGGCTTCACGGATCCGCACAAGGGAACCGCCGCCGTCACGTTCTGGGTGAACCAGTCCGCTACGGGCACCGCCAGCCTCTCGCTCCGGTACGCGAACGGCACCGGAGCGACGATGACGTTGTCGCTGTACGCCGGTGGAGTCAAGGTCCGGCAGCTGAGTCTGCCGGCGACCGCGAACTGGGACACCTGGGCCACCGCGACCGAGCAGGTCCCGTTGGTTGCCGGGAGCAACTCGATCGGCTATCGCTTCGACTCGACCGATTCGGGCAATGTCAACCTCGACAGCATCGTCGTCGGCCCGGTGGTGGGCGAAGCGCCGGCCGGCACCCTCGAGCGTGGCTTCTTGTCGGGCGGCACCTCGGTCGGTACGTCGACAGCCGGCTTCACCGGTGGTGGATACGTCAGCGGGTTCACGGCTGTCGGCAGCCGGGTGATCCGGACCGTCAACATGGGTGCCGCCGGCAACGCCGCTCTGACGCTGCGCTATCGCAACGACACCGGAAGCACGAAGACGCTCAGCTCGTATGTCAACGGGATCAAGACAGGTCAGGTCTCGCTGCCGTCGAACAGCGACTGGTCGACCGTGCAGCAGACAGTGCCGGTGCGGCCCGGTCTCAACCTCATCGGGTACCAGTACGACGCCGGCGACAGCGGCAATGTCGCGCTGGACGAGATCACTGTCGTCGGCTCCACTGCCCTCGCGGATCGTGGAGCGACCGTTCCGTACACGTCGTACGAGGCGGAGAGTGCGAGTACGAACGGCGTGGTGATCGGTCCCGACCGGACGTACCGGACCGTGCCGTCGGAGTCCTCGGGTCGACGGGCTGTCCGGCTCGACAACGCCGGCAAGTATGTCGACTTCACCCTGACCAAGCCGGCCAACTCCCTCGTTGTCCGGTACTCGATCCCGGACAACGCAGCCGGGACCGGGATCACTGCCCCGCTTGGTGTCTACACCGGGAGTAGCAAGGTCAAGGACGTCACGCTGACCTCCGCGTACAGCTGGGTCTACGGGTCGTACCCGTTCCCGAACGACCCGTCGCTCGGTGGCGGGCACCGTTTCTACGACGAGGTCCGGACGACCCTTCCGTCGTACCCGGTCGGCACCGTACTGCGCCTGCAGAACGACACCTCCACCCCGATCACGATCGACCTGATCGACACCGAGGTCGTTGCTCCGGCCCTCACTGCTCCGGCCGGCGCGCTCGACATCACGGCGTACGGCGCTGTGTCAGGAGGCGGTGATGACACAGCCGCGTTCAACTCGGCGATCAGCGCGGCTCGTAGCGCAGGTAAGCCGGTCTGGATCCCGGCCGGCACCTTCGACCTGACTGCCCGGCTCAACGTCGACAACGTGACGATCCGTGGTGCGGGCATGTGGTACTCGACCGTACGTGGCAACGCCGGGAAGGGTGGCATCTTCGCCACCGGCGGCAACGTCCAGCTGGCCGACTTCACCTTCGCGGGTGATGTTCGCTATCGCGATCCCGACGGAGTGGTGACCACCGACTCCGCGCTGGAAGGCAACTTCGGGGCCGGCTCGCTGATCCACAACGTCTGGATCGAGCACGCGAAGACGGGCATCTGGGCCAACAGCGGGACGGATGGCCTGTACGTCGCCGGAGTCCGGATCCGGGACACGTTCGCCGACGGACTCAATCTCAACACGTTCAGCGGAGACGGCAGTCCGGTGCGGAACAGCCGCGTCGATCAGAGCGTCTTCCGGAACACGGGTGACGATGCGATGGCGATGTGGTCCTTCTCCAGCTCGGTGGCGAACTGTGCCTTCACCTTCAACACCGCGACCCTCCCGGCGCTGGCGAACACCGCCGCGATCTACGGCGGCGACAGCAACCGCATCGAGGACAACCTCCTGTCCGACACCGTCTACACGGCCGCCGGCATCACGATCAGCACCTGGCACTCCGCGCAGCCCTTCAGTGGGACGACCACCGTCCAGCGCAACACCATCACCAGGGCCGGCGGGTTCAACACCGACTGGAACAGCAGTCAAGGCGGTCTGTGGATCTATGCCGAGGGACGCGAGATCACCGCGCCTGTCCTGGTGAAGGACGTCGACATCCTCGACAGCACGTACCAGGGCGTCCTGATGACCTGGCAGAAGAACGTCACGAATCTGACCCTCGACCACGTGAAGATCCAGAACACCGGCACGTATGGCATCGACATCCAGGTCCCCGGCAGCGGCACCTTCAACTACGTCACTGTCTCCGGTACCGGCTCCGGCGGCCTGAACAGCACCATGGGCTTCAACCTCATCCGAGGCCCCGGAAACTCCGGCTTCTGACCCGCGCGACCAGTAGCCGCACTAGACCACGGTGCCGACGAACGGCGGCCGGGCCAGGAGACTGAACCGGCCGCTCTACCGAACCTGTGCCCGGCCGGCCGGCCGAACCTGTGCCCGGCCGGCCTGTGCCTGTCCCGACCGCCCGCCTAGCGCCCCGAGTGGAGAGACGCTCTTGTTTTGTTGTCTTACTGCTGTGTCCTCGTGGGGCCTGGGCGGGGTGGGCGTCGGCTGGGGCGGGGTGGGAGGCGGTGGGTCTGGAGGGCGTCGGCGGTTCGTTCGAGGACGTCGACGATGCCGGGGTGGGTGAGTTGCGCGATCCGGGCATAGATGACATCGACGAGGAGGAACTGGGCATGGCGGTCCGCCATGGACTGCGCCGACTGATCACCGGTCGATGCCGCGGTCGTCAGCAGGAGGTCCGCATGCTCTGCCAGCGGCGATCCGCCGTCCCGGGTGATCACGATGGTGGTCGCGCCCCGCGCGGCCGCGGCACTGATCACCTCGACGGTCTCCGTCACCCTTCCGGAGAAGGAGATCCCGACCACCACGTCGCGCTCGTCCGACTGGGCGACCGCGATGAGAGCCGAGTGGGCGTCCGGCCAGACCCAGCAGGGAATCTCGATCCGGCGGAGCCTGATGGCGAGTTCCTCGGCCGTGATGGCACTGGTGCCGACTCCGAAGAAATGGCAGTGCCGTGCCCCGATCAGCGCCGCGCACACAGCGTCGACTACCCGCGGATCGAGTCTGTCCGCCGTACTGAACAGAGCTGTGCTGTTGGCTGACACCAGCACTTGTAAGACACGATCGAGTGGATCGTCGGGGTGGATCTCGTGACCGATGTCGCTGGCCCAGCGGTTCGCGGTGGTCCGGGCCGCCTCTTCCGCGATCGCCACCCGGAGGTCGGCGTACCCGGTCAGGCCGCAGGCCCGGCTGAACCGGGTGATCGTGCCGGGGGAGGTGCCGGTCCGCTCGGCGAGTTCGACGATCGTCATCCGGGCGGCGGCCGCGGGATCGGCGAGGACGAAGTCCGCGATCGCGCGCAGCGCACCCGGGAACGCCGGCCCTTCGAGCCGTCGGAGGACACCCGGCGGCGGTGCGGCCTCGGCACTGGTCATCGGTGGCCACCTCACGGGACGGCAAGTCGGTCGTGACTCACGGGACAGCAAGTCGGTCGTGAAAAGAATTACCACGCTAGGTCGGA
>Ga0190265_10001439_pt1 | contig 15654 bp, 9 predicted proteins | sample Popmic124T_FD_133135 | JGI IMG/M metagenome (GOLD analysis project Ga0190265, IMG submission 133135) | Populus adjacent soil microbial communities from riparian zone of Indian Creek, Utah, USA - 124 T | ecosystem: Environmental > Terrestrial > Soil > Riparian zone | place: USA: Utah | collected...
ATGCGCATGGCGCATGGCGCGGCGCATGATACGGCGGAGCACGTAGCCGCGCCCGACGTTGGAGGGCAACACGCCTTCCGCGATCAGGAAGCTGGTGGCGCGCAGGTGGTCGGCGATCACGCGATGGCTGGGCAAGTTCTCGCCCCTGGCTGGAACGCCCGTCGCCGCCTCCGACGCCGTGATCAGCGCCTTGAACAGGTCGATCTCGTATACAGACTGCACTCCTTGCAGGATGGCCGTCATCCGCTCCAGGCCCATGCCGGTATCGATTGAAGGCCGGGGCAGGCTTACGCGGTCGCCGGGCGCCCGCTGTTCGTATTGCATGAAGACAAGGTTCCAGAATTCCAAGAACCGGTCGCCGTCCTGATCGGCGCTGCCCGGCGGCCCGCCCGGAACCTTGTCACCCTGGTCGAGAAAGATCTCCGAGCACGGTCCGCACGGTCCCGTATCGCCCGCCGACCAGAAGTTGTCCGAGGTGGCGATGCGGATGATCCTGTCGTCGGAAAAACCAGCCACTTTCTTCCAAATGCGATAGGCGTCCTCATCGTCGTGGTAGATGGTGACGAGCAGACGTTTGGGATTCAGCCCGAAATCTTTGGTGACCAGTTCCCAAGCAAGCGGGATAGCCCGCTCCTTGAAGTAGTCACCGAAGGAGAAGTTGCCGAGCATCTCAAAGAAAGTGTGATGCCGATTGGTGTAGCCGACATTGTCGAGATCGTTATGCTTGCCGCCGGCGCGGACGCATTTCTGCGAGGTGGTGGCGCGCGAGTAGGAGCGCGTCTCCTGGCCGGTGAACACGTTCTTGAACTGCACCATGCCGGCCGAAGTGAACATCAGGGTGGGGTCGTTGCGCGGCACCAGCGGCGAGGAGGCAACGACCTCGTGGCCATTTCTCGCAAAGAAATCGAGAAACGTGGATCGGACCTGATTGACGGTCGTCATGTGGTGTTCCGGTAAACCCGCGGACGGAATAGAGATGTCGCCGATCTGAGCGGCCCCGACGTTCTATCCAGGCGGCCAACCCCTGTCCACAAAGCCCCAATCAATGCACGAGGGCCGGACGCAAGCGCCCGGCCCAGGATGCACACAAACGCGACGCAACCAACTCAACGCTTACCGCGTGCACCTTTTTTGGCCGCAGGCTCTTCGGGTTCCTCGGCCGCGATGAAGTCCTCCGGACCTTCGTCCGCGTCCTTGGCCTCGTCGCCTTCCGGCGGGGCCTCGAGCATCTTGTCGACGATGAGCCCGGCGTTCTGGCGAATTGCCTTCTCGATCTGGTCGGCGATCTTGGGATGCTCCTTGAGGAACGCCTTGGTGTTCTCGCGCCCCTGGCCGATGCGCTCGCCGTTGTAGGAGAACCAGGCGCCCGACTTCTCGACGATGTTGGCGCGGGAGCCGAGGTCAATCAGTTCGCCGAGCTTGGAGATGCCCTCACCGTACATGATGTCGAACTCGACCTGCTTGAAGGGCGGAGCGACCTTGTTCTTGACGACCTTGACCCTGGTCTGGTTGCCGACCACCTCGTCGCGATCCTTGATCTGGCCGATGCGGCGGATATCGAGGCGCACGCTAGCGTAGAACTTGAGCGCATTGCCGCCCGTGGTGGTTTCCGGGTTGCCGAACATGATGCCGATCTTCATGCGGATCTGGTTGATGAAGATCACCATGCACTTGGACTTGGAGATCGAGGCCGTGAGCTTGCGCAGAGCCTTGCTCATGAGGCGCGCCTGCATGCCGGGCTGCATGTCGCCCATTTCACCCTCGAGTTCCGCCTTGGGGGTGAGGGCGGCAACGGAATCCACCACCAGCACGTCGACGGCCCCGGAGCGCACCAGCGTGTCGGCAATCTCCAGTGCCTGCTCGCCGGTGTCGGGCTGGGAGATCAGCAGGTCCTCGACCTTGACGCCGAGCTTCCTGGCATACACGGGATCGAGCGCATGCTCGGCATCCACGAAGGCGCTGATGCCGCCCTTTTTCTGGGCTTCCGCAACCACCTGCAGGGCAAGTGTGGTTTTACCTGAAGATTCCGGACCGTAAATTTCGACCACGCGACCCTTGGGCAGCCCGCCGATTCCGAGCGCGATATCGAGCCCCAGGGAACCTGTGGAGATCGCCTCCACGTCCATGTGCTGGTCATTGGCCCCCAGCCGCATGATGGAGCCTTTGCCGTGCATCTTGTCGATCTGGGCAAGCGCCGCCTCCAGCGCTTTCTGCTTGTCCATGCTACCCCCTTCGACCACACGCAGGTGCGGCTTTTCCATGGAAAACCCCTTATTTCACGAGTTGCATGTCGACGCAAAACGACTCGACAGTTGTCCACTTGTACTCTGTTTGTTCTATTTGCGCAATCGCCGCGAACCGAGCAATCCACAGCTGCATTGGCTCGCAATATTCCCGGAGCGGAGCAAACCGCTTCCGCGCAAATGCGTGCCATCGTACCGGAGATCACTCGTGAGGCCGCGTGCCAGATGGGTGCGACTACAGCCCCAGCTGCTCCTTCACCTTGGCCGCGAGTTGCGGAAGAGTGAAGGGCTTTGGCAGGAAGGCGTACTCGGCACCCTCGTCCAGGCTCTTCTTGAAGGCATCGTCGGGATAGCCGGAAACGAAAATGAACTTGAGCGTAGGATTGGTCTTGCGCAGCTCCTTCAGCAGCGTGGGACCATCCATCTCGGGCATAATCACGTCGCTGACAACGATATCCACGCGATGGTTTTCGCGCTCCATCACCTCGACGGCCTCCACACCGCTTGCCGCCTCCAGCACCTCGTAACCCTGGCGGGACAGGGCGCGCACGGCAAAGCTGCGCACAACATCCTCATCCTCGACCAGCAGCACACGGCCGACGCCAGTCAGGTCGCGCGTCGGCTCGACCTTCTTGGCGGGCTGGGGCAGCTCTTCGGCGTTCTCGACGATGTGGCGGGGCAGATAAACGCGGAAGACCGTGCCCGTGCCGACCTCGCTTTCGACAAAGATGTAGCCGCCCGTCTGCTTGACGATGCCGTACACGGTGGAAAGTCCGAGGCCGGTGCCTTTGCCAACCTCCTTGGTCGTGAAGAAGGGTTCGAAGATCTTGCCGACGACATCGGGAGGGATACCGGCGCCCGTGTCCTCGACCTCCACGAGCAAATACTCGCCCGCGGTTACCCCCTGGTTGGCGAGCTTCAGGCTATCGCGCTCGGTGACATTGCGGGTGCGGATGGTGAGGGAGCCGCCGTTGGGCATCGCATCCCTGGCATTCACAGCCAGATTGATCACGACGTGCTCGAACTGCGTCTTGTCGGCCTTCACATGCCATAGGTCGCGGCCGGGGAGTATCTTCAGAGCCACCTTCTCGCCCAGTGCCTTATTGAGCAGCGCCGAAAGATCGGTGATGAGTTCGCCGAGCTCCAGCACCTCCGTCTGCAGTGTCTGGCGACGAGAGTAGGCGAGCAGCTGGCGTACGAGGCCGGCAGCGCGGTTGGCGCTGCTCTTGATGTTCATGATGTCGCGATAGGCGGGATCGGTCGGCCTGTGCGTCTGCAGCAGCAGGTCGGAGAAGCCGATGATCGCGGTGAGCACGTTGTTGAAGTCGTGCGCGACCCCACCCGCGAGCTGGCCTACAGCCTCCATCTTGTGGCTCTGGGCGAACTTCAGCTCCAGGGCCTTCTGCTCCGTCACGTCGATGGCATAGAGGATCGCACCATCGCGCGCCCGTGCGCCCGTGCCGATCGGGGCCACATACAGACGGCGAGCGAACTCGCCGTTCGGACCAAAATTGATATCGACCGGCGTGGCCCCAGCCCGGCCGGAGTAGGCGCGCTGCAAGGCCTTCGTCAGATCCTGACCGGCCGCTTCATCGTTAGCCGGCAGAAGATCGGCAACGCCGCTGGGCGGCTCGCGTCCGTCGCTGAAGAACATCCGTTGGAATGCCGCATTGGCATTCGATATCCGGCCCTCCGCCGACACCGTGGCCATGCCGAACGGCGCCGCTTGAAAGTGCCTGGAGAACTCGACGTCCGGACCGCCCTTCTCCTGATGCGCGTCCGGCATGTCGAGAACCAGGACGGACACCACGCCGCGGCTGTTGTGTCCCCGGCAGATCAATCGCACGGGTAGCGCGCGCCCATCCTCGCGCAGCAGATCGATATCGAGCCGCGCATTCCGGCCGGAACGCCCTGCCGATTGGATGATGGCGGCGCCATCGCCGGAAACGATATCCGAGAGCGTCAGCACCTTGCCAGCCTCGGGGCGCAGAGAGAGCCACTGCGAGAGGGTTTGATTGATGTGCAGCAGGCGCCCGTCGTTTGCGACAGCGAACAATCCCTGCGGAAGATCGTCGTAGAACGCCAGCGTCGACTTGAGCGCATTCACGGCTTCGATCTCGCGCGTGCGCTCGCGCGTGACGTCCGTTATCTGCCACACCGTGAGGCGGCCATGCTTCATGGCCCACGCCGCCGCATCCGCGGGACGGACGGAGACGCGTAGCCAGCGTCCACGCCGGCGCCCGGCCTCACCCGAGTGGAACAGGAATTCCTCGTCGCGAGGTTCACGCCGTTCCGCTGCGCGGTTCAGGCGATAGAAAGCCTCCGCCGAATAGGGCTCGGCAGCGAGCGCTTCCTCGAGAGTGCCGTCACGGCCAAGGCGGCCGCGGATCAATTGGTTCAGCGCTTCGTTGCGATAGACCGCCGAACCCGACGCGCCCGTCACCTGGATCGCGCCTTCGGAGCTGTCGATAATCGTCTTGACCAACTCAGCTTCCGCCGCCGTATCGCCGAGCCGCAGAAACCCCGATGCCAACCCCAGCACCAGGAAAACACCGCTCACCATGAACAGGGCCAGAACCGTGTAAACAACAGGCTCCAAGACCGAGCGGAAACCGAAGGCGAGGATCGAAAAGCCTGCTGCGATGGCGAGCGCACCGGCCAGACCGGCCGCACCCGCCATGAATGGACGAGCGAGCGACGCGACGCCGCCCTTGCCGCCAAGGCTCAGAGTGCTGATTTTGGCCATCCCGCAGAACCTTAGCTGATTCTGCGAAATTGAAGCCTGCAGGGCCTGCAGGCGGAAGGCGAAGTCCTTACGCATTTACGAACCGCAACTGACGATGACTGCCTCTGTGGCGGCGCTTCCCAGGGTGCTGTCCACCGGCTCCCTGAAAGCACGCGCCTTATCCCTTCAAGAAAGCCGTCAATAGGGTTAAGATGCCATGAAAGGGGAGTATGGGCGGCGAATCGAACACCCATCATCCGCTGCATGACTGTGTCGGCGGCGATGTGGCTTGTTGTGTCGATGATTGGCGCGAACGTCTGCAGGCTTCCTAGCTAAAGGGACAACCAGAACATGTCTTCGCTGCTCTGGCCGCTTTTCGTTCTGATTCTGGTGATTTGCGCAGTTGTGGCGACGCTGTGGGGGTTCCGCGCCTACACGACCGGCGACACGACCATGAGCCTTGCGTGGCTTTTTCCGGCGCGGCCGGAACCGCGGCTCGGCGTCATGGAACAGGCAAGCGTCGACAACAAACGGAAACTCGTTCTCATCCGCCGCGACGATGTGGAGCACCTCATCATGACGGGTGGACCGGTCGACGTGGTGATAGAGACCGGCATCCCGGCGGGTCGTCTACGCGATCTGGCGCCCGAAGCAACGCTGCCCCCCGAGTCTGAAGTGCGCCGCGAACCGCCGCCGCCCGTATTCTCGCGCACGCCGCGCGGTTTCGGGCAGGCTGTCAACGAATAGCCATGTCCCGCCTGTTAGTGCAGAGCTATGAGCGATAAACACTTGGCCAAGCAGCGCGTCATGGCACGCTTGCGATCCTCACCCTAAGTGAACCGTGACACCAATCGAGACTCATAGCGCCAAAGACAGGCGGCGCTCGGGCTTGCGCGCAGCGGCTTTGCTTGTCCTGACACTCTTTGTCGCTCTCACGGCGCAGGCGATACGCCTGCCGGCGCAGTCGCCTCAGCAGGCGCCGGGCGTACTGACGCCTGAGGTATCCACCGCCATCAACAAGATGACGGCAACGCTTACTGACGCCGAGAAAGCTCTGCAGAGCCTCAGCGAGCATGAGGAGGAGCTTGGCAGCCTGCGATCCAGGGTCGAGGAAGTTCTGAGCGGCACGACAAGCACTGCGGAGGACCTCCGGCCGAAACTTGCAGCGGTCAAGTTGCAGATCGACAAGCTTGGCCCCCCGCCCGGCAAAGACGCTTCGGCAGAATCGGCAGAGGTGGCTGCGGAACGCGCTGCGCTTTCCGCGCTCGCAGCGGCCTACGATGGTGCGATCAAGACGAGCGAACTGAACTGGGAACGCGCCCGGCAGCTTATCGAACGCATCACGGTGGTGCGCCATTCGCTCTTCACGAAGAACCTCCTGGAGCGATTGCCGAGCCCGTTGCTTCCCGGAGTGTGGCGGGGCCTATCGTCCGCGATTCCAGGGGTTTGGTATCGCATCACTTATGCAGCCACCGACTGGTGGCACTGGGCAAGCAGCAAGGGAACCGAACTGGGCTTGCTCCTGGGCGGCGCCGCGATCCTTTTCCTGATCCTCAAGTCGCTTGCCTGGTACGCGTCCCGCCGACGGCGGAGGGTAGAGGCTGACGAAGCTCCGACCTTCTTCGAGCGTGCTCTGTATGCGGCATGCATATCTCCATTGCGCGCGCTGCCTGCCGTCGCGACGGTCATGCTGATCTATGCCGGCCTCGACGGGTTAGGCTTGCTGTTCAGTCCCTGGAGCCGCCCCGCCGGCGGGATCGTCAAGGGGGTTCTCGTTTTCAGCGCCGTGTCCGCCCTGTTGCATGCGACCTTGGCACCTGGGGATGCGAAGTGGCGCTTGGCATCGCTATCCGACCATGCCGCCCGCCGCATCACGCATCTGCTGTCGGCCATGACAGCCGTCTACGCAATCGATGGTGCGTTGACAGAGGTGGCGCGCGCGTTCTTCCTGCCGCTTACGCTGAGCGTCACGCAGTCCTTCATCATGAGTACGGCGTTTGCGGGCCTGTTGATCGCGTTACTGCTGACGCCCTTTGCACCACAAGGGGTGCCGGCAGCCGGATATTCCCGCCGTCGCCCCTACTGGCTCAAGCTGCCGCTATGGGTTCTAACCTTCAGCATCATTGCCGCAGCCTTGTCAGGGTATGTGGCGCTTTCCCGCTTTGTTTCGCAGCAGCTGGTGTTGACGGGAATCGTCGTGCTGCTGATGTGGCTGGGGTATCTCGCCATCCGCGCTTTCACGCGCGAACCAACTCAGCGCGGCCTGCCCGTCGGCGAGATGCTCGAGCAGCGGTTCGGGCTGGATGGACCGCGCCGCCATCAGCTTGCACGCCTTACCGAGATTGCCCTCACGCTGGGACTGGCGATCTGCGCGCTCCCGTTCCTCATGCTGCAGTGGGGCTTCTCGGGCGCCGATATCCGGGACTGGTTGAAGTCGCTACTTTTCGGCATCGAGATCGGCCAATTCCGCATCTCGCTGGTCCGGATACTCGGTGGCATTCTCCTGTTCATCGCGTTGCTGTTCGCAACGCGGCTGGTGCAACGCTTCCTGCGCGAGCGGGCGACGCAGTCGCGCATGGACCCGGGCATCGCCAATTCCATAGACACCGTTGTCGGCTACGTGGGTACAGCCATCGCTGGTTTGCTTGCGGTGTCCTATGCCGGCCTCGACATCACCAATCTGGCCATTGTCGCCGGCGCCTTGTCGGTCGGCATCGGCTTCGGACTGCAATCCATCGTCAACAACTTCGTCTCAGGACTGATCCTGCTGATCGAGCGCCCGATCAAGGTCGGTGACCGAATTGTTGTCGGCGATCAGCAGGGGCTTGTGCGTCGCATCAGCGTGCGCGCCACCGAGGTCGAAACCTTCGACCGGGCAAGCCTGATCATTCCGAACTCCGAACTCATCACGGGCCGCGTGCTGAACTGGACGCATCGGGACTCGACCGCCGCCTTCAACGTGAAGATTGGCGTTGCCTACAGTTCGGACCCCAAGAAGGTCATCGCCATCCTGCTGAAGTGTGCCGAGGATCATCCGCAGGTCTTGCGCGCGCCGGCGCCGAGCGCGGTGCTCGAAGGGTTCGGCGATAGCGCGCTGCTTTTCAATCTGCGCGTTTCATTCCCGGACGTGGGGATGCATGTGGGAATTCAGTCGGATCTCAGAGTTGCCATCTTCGAGGCCCTGGGCGCAGCTGGTATCGAAATTCCCTTCAATCAGGTCGATGTCAATTTGCGAGACCTGGAGGCGGTCAAACGATACCTCGACGGCGTACTGGCCGACCGGCCGAATGGTGCGGGCCGCGGCGGCGGGCGCACGGCCAATGTTCCAGGAGGCGCCGCGGCCGCTGGTGGAGAAGCGGCCGGCAAGGCCAAGCCGGAGCGATAGCCCGGCGCCTAGAACGGAATCTCGTCGTCGATCTTCTTATCGTAGCCGCCCTTGGCACCGCCGGGCTTGGCGCCACCACGCCGGGAACCATCACCGTTGCCGTTGCCTCCGGCGGAGTAGCTCGCCTGGTCCTCCTCCTGCATGCCGGCACCCGCGCCGCCGCCGCTGCGGCCATCCAGCATCGTGAGCGTACCGTTGAAGTTCTGCAGCACCACTTCCGTGCTGTACTTGTCCTGACCGTCCTGGCCTTGCCATTTGCGGGTCTGAAGCTGGCCTTCGATGTAAACCTTGGCACCCTTCTTCAGGTACTGTTCCGCCACCCGGCACAGCCCTTCATTGAAGATTACGACCGAATGCCACTCGGTCTTCTCGCGCTTCTCGCCGCTCGCCTTGTCGCGCCAGCTTTCTGTCGTCGCCACGCGCAGGTTGGCAATCGGCCGCCCATCCTGGGTGCGCCGGATCTCGGGATCCTTGCCGAGATTGCCGATCAGAATAACTTTGTTGACCGATCCGGCCATGAGAGCCTCCTTGTATCTACGACCAGCGCAGCAGACGCCGGCAAAACCGCTCGAATCTCGGGGCGAGGTTAGCCTTCGGGCTGCCGTCGCGCGCCGGCATAAGTTGCTTGTCCACGCTATTTGCGTTCCTGTTACGTTCCAATATAGGCGCCTCGCCGGTTATTCGCAAGCGCTGGCGCCACTAGCGCCTTGCCGCTTCCTCGGCAGAGGCCGCCAATGACCTGAGCGCCTGCTGGCCCACGGCCCCCGCCGCCGGGCATTCACGCGCCGTGAGGCGTGCATAGAGGGCCTTCGAGTCGCCCTTGAAGCCCTGGCGAACACCGCGCTTTGCTATGCCGCTTGCGACGGCCCCGTCCGCGAATGCGGCACGGCAGGCGAGGTCTGCCAGGTGGCTCGTGAGCGTATTCCTGTAGGCCTCGGTGCCCGCCTCCTCCCCGTCCCGTACGAGCTTTGCCCAGGAGAGCCCATCCGGTTCCGTGGGCCACGTACCGTCGCCGGCGGCATCCGTCAGCGGTCCGATCCGGGTGCGCACGCCATCCTTGATCCTACCGCTGTCGAGACTGGCAAACGCCGCCTTCAGGAAGCCCACCTCGACATCGCTTGGAGCCTTGATCACGATCCGCGTGAGGTCGGCCAGACGTGCCCCGCTCTCAGGCGGCGGCACCGCATGCCATAGATGCGCCGAGGATAGGTCGGCTCCAGCAATGCTGGCCCCGGAGAGATCGGCGCCGTACAGCCGCGATGCGCGCAAATCCGCCCCATCGAGGGCCGCTGACCGCAGCATGGCGCCGTCAAGAGTTGCGCGGGCAAGATCGGCGCCCTGAAGCCGTGCTTCGGAAAGATCGGCGAGTTGCAATCTCGCCTCGCTCAGGTCGGCGCCCTGCAGATTGGCCGCGCGTAGGTTGGCGCCCTGCAGGTTGACGGCCGACAAGGCGGCGCGTGCCAACCGCGCATTCTGAAAACTCGCACCGTTCAGGAGGCCATGAGCAATATCCGCGGCCTCCAGCGATGCACCATCGAGGCGGGCGCCGCGTAGATCGATACCGGCCATCCGCGCTCCGTCCAGGCGTGCTTTGACCAGGTTTGCGAAGCGTGCGCTCGTGCATTCTGCAGCGCCGCGATCCACGCCATCTGCGAGCTTCTCCACGCCGGCGCATTCAAGCACCGCGCCTCGCAAATCAGCGCCGGCAAGGCTGGCGCCGTCGAGGTTGGCTCCCGTGAGGTCGGCCTGGCGTAGATCGCTTCTCTCGAGCCGCGCGTTTCTCAGATCGCGGCCACGCAAATCTACCGACGCCCTGCCCGGAACAACGACCTTTCCTGCGAGCAACGCCTTGTCGCTGGCGACGATATTGCGCGGGAAAATGCCAAACAGCGATCCGTCCGTCGCCGCGAACAAGGCGTGGCGGTCGCGTACATCCGGAACCGTGGCCACAAAGATCGAGAGGAAAGCCGCCGCCCCGAGCACAATGATGCCGAGTGCAAGACTGCCGGGATTGTGCGCGACTCCGCGCACGAATGCCGAGAAGTATTTCTCCTCGGGGCTCAAGAGGAAAACACCAAAGAGCGCCAGCGCCACCAGATCGGCGATCAACACACCCTGATGCAGCAGGGTGTGTTGCGCGTCGTGGTAGGGAAGGAACGCAACCTGCAGATACAGCAGAAGCAGGATCGACAGTCCTATCACCGTCAGCCAGCCCAAACCGTTCAGATAGGCGCTGACGACCCGGCTGCGCCGCGGTCCGGCGAGGGCCTGAACGAGAAAGAAGCTATCCATCTCCAGGCGCAATGGATGCGAGCGCTCGTCGGTACTCTCCAGCAGTCGCACGGCCGCATCGAATGCGAGCGCCTTCCGCGCCAGCAATACGGTTTGTCCCAGGAGAGCGATGTGCGCAGCCAAAAGCACTAAGGGCGCCCAGACGAAGAAGCGGGTCAGCCCGACATCGAGTTGCAGGATGGGCAGCCTGACGTCCGCGTTGAGGAGCAGGTGTGTGTGCGTGATGCCGGCAAGGACAAGCGCCAGGTAACTCGCAAGCGCCACGAACGCCAACCAGGCGCGCCCTGTCGAGCGACTTGCCCTGTTGACGGCCTCCAGCAGGCTATAGGGATTGACCGGCGCCTCGGAATCCAGCGCAGGACGGGTGTCCTCGTCCATGGGTTGTCTGCCCCCCGATGGTCCCGCGCCACATCTACTGCGCCTGACCATAAGGGAGAAACTGTGGCAGAGGCGCCCCGCCCCAGAATGCAGTTAAGGTCGCGCCGAAACCCCTAGACCTGAACGGAATAGCCTCCGTCGATGGGAATGGCGGTGCCCGTGACGAAATCCGAAGCCCGCGACGCCAGGAACACCGCGATGCCTGAGAGGTCGTTGGGCTCGCCCCAGCGGCCGGCCGGCGTGCGCATCAGCACCAGGGAATTGAGCCCCTTGATCTGCTCCCGCGCGGTGCGGGTGAGGTCGGTATCGATCCAGCCGGGCAGCACGGCGTTGACCTGGATGTTGTCCTTGGCCCAGCCCGACGCCAGCGCCTTGCTGAGCTGGACGATGCCGCCCTTGGAGGCGCCGTAGGCCGCCGCAAAGCCGGCACCGAAGATCGAGAGCATCGAGCCGATGTTGATGATCTTGCCGCCGCCCGCGTCTTTCATCCTTGGGTACACGGCCTGTGACAGCGTGAAGGCGCTGGTGAGGTTGGTGTCGACCACCTGCTTCCACTCGGCAACGGACAACTCGTGGGGCTGCTTGCGAATGTTGATGCCGGCATTGTTGACGAGGATGTCCAGGCGGCCGAGCTTGGCCACCGTGGTCTCGACCATCTTGCGGCACTGCGCCTCGTCGACCACGTCGCCCGTGACGATCGCCGTCTTGACACCGAGCTTCGCCAGTTCCGCTGCCGCCACTTCGCACTTGGCCGCATTGCGGCCGGCGACGGCGATGGCCGCGCCCGCACCGGCAAGGCCGCGCGCCATGCCGAGGCCGATGCCACCATTGCCGCCGGTGACAAGGGCGACGCGGCCCGTGAGATCGAAGAGGTTCATCGTGTGCTCCGTTTCCACCCTACTGTGTGCTGCGCGAAGCCGAAAGGCAGTCAATCGGCCTCGAACTCGCTTCTTGCAATTCCGCTTTGCCGAATGATGGCTCGCAAGGTGCCGGTTCGCAACGTTGCGTGATCTGGCACCGGCACCGTTGTAGTTCCCGTGCCCTCAAGCGTCCTCTGCATGACGACATGGCTGCCCCGTTGGCGCGCCCTCACAAAGCCATGCAGGGCCAGGATTTCACAGACCTCGTTGCCAGAAAGAACCTTCAGCCTACCCAAGCGCGACCTCGACGCGCGTGACGTAGACTTCCTCCCGCAAGCGCTGCTTGACTTCTTCGGGTGAAGCCGTCTCGAGGAACAACTCCAGGGCTTCCCTGAGATTGGCGCGCGCCTCCTCGATGCTGCCGCCCTGGCTCGCGATATCGAGCTCGGGGCACAGCGCCACGAACCCGTCGTCCTCGCGCTCGATGATGGCCGTGAATTGCCGTGTCATTGCGGATGCTCCTCGCGCAACCCATCGGGCCGCGATGTCGCCGTAAGATATCTTACTTCTGCAGGAACCGATACCGCACCGGGCGCCCGCTCAGGCCTTCGGCCGCGGAGAGGATGGAATTCACGTCGAGGCCGTAGTGGCTGTAGAGCTCGCTCAGCGAGCCCGACTGGCCGAAGTGCTCCACGCCCAGCGCGCGCACGCGGTGGCCCAGCACGCCGCCGAGCCATGACAACGCTTCGGGATACGCGTCCGTCAGCGTGATAAGGCCCGCATCGCGCGACAACTCCGAGAGCAAGGTCTCGATATGCGCGCGCACATCGCGCTCGCCATGCTCGCGGGCCCGCTGGGCGGCATGCCAGCCCGCCGAGAGGCGATCCGCAGAGGTAACGGCAAGAACGGCAACGCGTCTGTCCTCCGCCAGAAGACCCGCCGCTTCGATCGCTTCCGGCGCTACCGCGCCGGTGTAGACAATGGCGAGGTCGGTGCCCGGCTCCGGCTTCCGCAACCAGTACGCCCCGTCGATGATCTCCTCGCGCAGTTTGTCGGTCATCGGCCGCGTGGGTTGCTCGAGCGACCGCGTGGTCAGCCGCAGATAGAGCGAGCCGCCCTTCTCATCGCGATGCCAGCGCTGCTCTTTGTCCTCCGGCGCCTCGCGCTGCATGTAGTCGAAGCCCCATTCCATGATGGCGGCGAGTTCATCGACGTACGTGGGCTCGAAGGTCGCAAGGCCGTCCTGCGCCATGCCGATCAGTGGCGTGCCGATGGACTGGTGCGCGCCGCCCTCGGGCGCCAGCGTGATGCCGGCCGGCGTGCCGACCACCATGAAGCGGGAGTCCTGGTAGCAGGCGTAATTCAGCGCATCGAGACCGCGGCACACGAATGGATCATACAGAGTGCCGACCGGCAGCAGGCGCTCGCCGAACAGGGTGTGCGACATGCCGAGCGCCGACAGTGTCAGAAACAGGTTCATCTCGGCGATGCCGAGTTCGATGTGCTGGCCCTTGGGGCTCATCACCCAGCGCTGCGGCGACATCAGCCCGCGCTGCTTGAACAGGTCCTCCTGGCTCGTCATAGAGAACAGGCCGCGCCGGTTCACCCACGGGCCAAGGTTGGTCGAGACCGTCACGTCCGGGGAGGTGGTGACGATTCGGTCGGCCAGCGGTCCGCCTCCACGCGCGATCTCGTCGAGCACGCGGCCGAAGCCGGCCTGCGTCGACATCAGACCCTTGGCCTCGATCTTGGGGAAGTTCTCAACGGGTACGCGCGCCGCCTTCAGCCGGCGGCGGCCCTTCTGTACGAACGGCACGCGCGTGAGGAAGTCCTCGATCTGCGCAGCCGGCAGTGCCAGCCCTGCAAGCCGCTCCCATTCTTGGCCTTGGTTGATGCCTTGTTTGGCGCGATAGTCCTGCAGCTGCGCCTTGGTCATCAGGCCGGAGTGATTGTCCTTGTGGCCCTGGAACGGCAGGCCGTAGCCCTTGATGGTGTAGGCGATGAAGCACACCGGCTGGCCGGTCGGCGCGCTCGCGAAGGCTTCCAGAATCGCCTCCATGTCGTGGCCGCCGAGATTGGTCATCAGGCGGGCGAGTTCGGCATCGTCGTGACGGCGCACGATGGCCAGCGTATCGGGATGGATGGCGAGGTCTTCCTCGAGCTGCCGCCGCCACGCCGCGCCGCCCTGGAAGACGAGGGCCGAGTAGAGCATGTTGGGGCAATCGTCGACCCACTCTCTCAGGCGCGCGCCGCCCGGCTCATTGAATGCGGCCTGCAGCAGCTTGCCGTACTTGATGAGGATGACCTTCCAGCCGAGATTTTCGAACAGGCTGGCGACCTTCATGAACAGGCGGTCGGAGACGACAGAGTCGAGGCTCTGGCGGTTGTAGTCGATTACCCACCAGCAGTTCTCCAGCCCGTGCTTCCAGTATTCGAGCAGGGCTTCGTGGACGTTGCCTTCGTCGATCTCGGCGTCGCCCATGATCCCAATCATGCGGCCCTTGGGCCAGTCCGGGCTCCAGCCTTTGGCGTGCACGTAATCCTGCACGATGCTCTGGAAGCCGGTGACGGCAACGCCGAGGCCGACCGAGCCTGTCGAGAAATCGACGTCGCAAGTGTCTTTGGTGCGCGAGGGATAGGACTGCGCGCCGCCGAAGGCGCGGAAGTTCTGCAGCTTGTCGAGATCCTGGTTGCCGAGCAGGTACTGGATGGCATGGAACACCGGGCTGGCGTGCGGCTTCACCGCGATGCGGTCCTCGGGACGCAGGACATGGAAGTAGAGCGCCGTCATCAGGGTGACGAGCGAGGCCGACGAAGCCTGGTGACCGCCGACCTTCAGCCCGTCGCCGCGGTCCACCTCGTGGTTGGCATGGTGGATCATGTAGGACGACAGCCACAGCACCTTGCGCTCCAACTCGCGCAGCATATCGAGCGTGGACGCGTCTTTCGGGACCATGCGGGCGCCTTCCATCAGCGCGTTCCTCCGGGGTGATTGCTGCCCACTTCGACCTCGAGGCCGGCGGCTTTGAGTCTTGCGACGGTTTCGTCCAGATGTGGACGATCCCGCGTCTCGAGGACTAGCTGCAGCAAGGCGCCTTTTGCCGGAAGGTCCGAGAAGACGCGCTGATGGTAGACCTCAACGATATTGGCGCCGGCCTTCGCGAGCAGATCGGCGACGCGCGCAAGCTGACCGGGTTGGTCAACGAGGTCGATCGACAACTGGCTCAGGCGGCCCTCGCGCGCGAGCTCCCGCGTGAGCACGCTTGCCAACAGACGAGTGTCGATATTGCCACCGCAGAGCACGAGACCGACATTGCGGCCCTTGAACAGGTCGCGGTGCGCACACACAGCAGCCAGCCCGGCGGCACCCGCACCTTCGGCAACCGTCTTCTCGATGTTGATGAGCAGGCTCACCGCGTTCTCGATCTGCGGTTCCGAGACGAGAAGGATATCGTCGACCAGAGCGCGGACAATGGGTGCCGTTAGACTGCCCGGCGCTTTCACAGCGATACCCTCGGCCAGCGTGTCGCCGCGCATCGGCAAGTTTTCGCCTTTGATCAGGTTGTACATCGACGGATAAAGCTCGGCCTCTGCGCCGATCACGCGGATGTCGGGGCGCAGCGCCTTGGCGGCGATCGCCATTCCGGAAATAAGACCCCCGCCGCCGATCGGCACCACCAGCGTGTCGATCTCCGGGGCAGACCCCAGCATTTCGAGCGCGATTGTCCCCTGGCCGGCGATCACCAGCGGATCGTCGTAGGGGTGGACGAA
>Ga0190265_10001441_pt1 | contig 15647 bp, 18 predicted proteins | sample Popmic124T_FD_133135 | JGI IMG/M metagenome (GOLD analysis project Ga0190265, IMG submission 133135) | Populus adjacent soil microbial communities from riparian zone of Indian Creek, Utah, USA - 124 T | ecosystem: Environmental > Terrestrial > Soil > Riparian zone | place: USA: Utah | collected...
GCCGACCGGCGGCCTCAGTCAGCCGGGCGAGGCGATGGCGTCGGCCGAGACGGCCCTCGAGCCCGATACGGGCGTGGGCGGCCCCTATGAGCCGGTCGATGTGGCCATGAACGGAGACGGCCTGGTCGAGCCCGACTTCGGCGAGACGGCCGACTTCGAAACGGATATCTAGGCTAGGTTTTCCCCGGGAGGCTCGGCTTCGGCAGGGCCTCCCGGCGGCTTGTCGGCGAGCCAGGCGTTGATCTTGGCAAGGCTGCGCTCGAGCCCGCGGGCGATGGCGCGGACCTGCCGCGGATCGTCGTCGGCGATGGCGATGTCCGACAGCCAATAGGTTTCCGACAGCCATTCGGCGCCGTCGTCGCGGTCGCTGACCGAAATGCCTAGGAACGCCTCCTCGGCCTCGACCCAGGCCTCGCCCGCCGCGCGAAGCACGTGCAGCCTCACCCGGCCGGTCTCCTCGAAATCGCCGAGGCAGGTTTCGCGCGCGGCCTCGAGGAAGGGTGCGATCAGGGCCCAGTCCATCTTGGCATCGGCCAGCACCGCGAACACCGCGTTCAGGATTTGCTTCTGAGCGATGGTATGGAAATCGGCGGTGGTGAGGGGGCCGTCCACTTCTTCGCCCTCTTCGGGCTTGATCGGCGCTTCTGGTTGGTCGTCTGTTTTGTCGTCCATTCGCCTGCGCTGTCCCAAGCGGCTGGCCCGGTCAAGCGCCCTTTGCTAGGCGTCGATGCATGTGGACCTTCTCGATCGACCGGGGCGGCACCTTCACCGACATCGTCGCGCGCGCGCCCGAAGGGCGGCTGATCGTTCGCAAATTGCTCTCCGACAATCCCGGGCGCTACGAGGATGCGGCGGTCGCGGGCATGGCCGCGATCCTCGCCGAGTCCGGCGGCGGGACGATCGGCGCGGTCAAGATGGGCACGACCGTCGCCACCAACGCGCTGCTCGAACGCAAGGGCGAGCGGGTCGCGTTGGCGATCACCGCGGGCCTCGGCGACGCGCTCGCGATCGGCTACCAGGCCCGGCCGGACATCTTCGCGCGCCGGATCGTGCTCCCCGAGCCGCTCTATGGGACGGTGATCGAGATCGACGAGCGGGTCAGCGCCGAAGGCGAAATCCTCCTACCGCTCGACGCCGCGGCGGCGCGCGCCGGCCTCCAGGCCGCCTTCGACCAGGGCTATCGCGCGCTCGCCATCGTATTGATTCACGGCTGGCGCTGGACCGCGCACGAAGCGGCGTTGGAGCGGATGGCGTTGGAGATCGGCTTCACCCAAGTGTCGGCGAGCCACAGGGTCGAGCCGCTGATCAAGCTGATCGGGCGCGGCGACACTTCGGTGGTCGACGCCTATCTCTCGCCCGTCCTTCGGCATTATGTCGACAAGGTCGTGGCGGGCCTCGGCGCCGCCGGACGCCTCCTGTTCATGCAGTCGAACGGCGGCCTCACCGACGCCTCGGCCTTTCGCGGCAAGGACGCGATCCTGTCCGGCCCGGCGGGCGGCATCGTCGGGATGGCCAAGACGGCGGAAGAAGCGGGCTTCGGCCAGGTCATCGGTTTCGACATGGGCGGCACCTCGACCGACGTCTCCCATTTCGCGGGAACCTACGAACGGACCAGCGAGCGCGCCGTGGCGGGGGTCAGGGTGCGCGCGCCGATGCTCGAAATCCACACGGTCGCGGCCGGCGGCGGCTCGGTCTGCGCTTATGACGGGCAGCGCTTCCGGGTCGGGCCGGAGAGCGCCGGCGCGGTGCCCGGCCCGGCCTGCTACCGGCGCGGCGGGCCGCTGACGATCACCGACTGCAACGTCGTCCTTGGCAAGATCAGGGCCGAGCATTTCCCGCGCGTCTTCGGGCACGACGGAGACCAGCCGATCGACGCCGGCGCCTCGCTGGCGCTTTGCCAGAAAGTGGCGGCCGAGGCCGGAATGAACGCGCGCGAGGCGGCAGAGGGGTTCGTTCGGATCGCGGTCGACAATATGGCCAATGCGATCAAGCAGATCTCGATCGCTCGTGGCCACGACGTGACCCGCTATACCCTGCAATGCTTCGGCGGCGCGGGCGGCCAGCATGCCTGCCTGGTCGCCGACGCGCTCGGCATCGGCACGGTGATGACCCATCCGCTCGCCGGCGTGCTCAGCGCCTATGGCATGGGGCTGGCGGACATGGTCGAGCTTCGGCAGCGCTCGGTGGCTGGCGGCGATCTCGAGGCGGTGCTTGGCGAGCTCGAGGCGGAAGCGGCGGCGGCATTGGCGGCCCAGGGCGTCGATGCCCCGGAAATCCGCCGCCGCGCGGCGCTCCGCTACGACGGCAGCGATTCGGCCCTCGAGGTCGCGGTTTCGGATCATATGCGCGAGGATTTCGAGGCCGCGCACAGGCTCCGCTTCGGCTTCGACGCGCCCGAAACCGCGGTGGTGGTTGAGACGGCGATCGTGGAGGCGAAATCCTCCCCCGGATTTCCGGGGGAGGGGGACCGCACGAAGTGCGGTGGAGGGGCCCCTCCACCAGCCTCCGGCCGGTCCCCCTCCCCTGCAAAAGCAGGGGAGGATTTGTATGTCCGCGCCGACCTCTCCCCAGGAGAAATCGTCACCGGCCCGGCCCTCATCATCGACCCTTCCGCCACCACGGTCGTCGAAGCGGGCTGGCAGGCGCGGGTCGATCCGCTCGGCAACCTCATCCTGACTCGCGCCGTCCCGCGCCCGGCGTCGGCCGCGGGCGCGCAGGTCGATCCGGTGACGCTCGAAGTGATGGCCAATCTGTTCATGGCGATCGCCGAGGAGATGGGGGTCGCGCTCCAGAACACGGCCTCGTCGGTGAACATCAAGGAACGGCTCGATTTCTCCTGCGCGATCTTCGACCGCGAGGGCAATCTGATCGCCAATGCGCCGCATATCCCGGTCCATCTGGGCTCGATGGGCGATTCGATCCGAACGATCATCGAGGCGCGGGGCGGCGGACGGGACGGGCGCGGGATGAAGGAGGGCGACGTCTACGTCCTCAACGCCCCCTATCGCGGCGGCACCCACTTGCCCGACATCACCGTCATCATGCCGGACTTCGCCCCGGGCGAAGCGGCGCCCGCCTGGTACGTCGCGGCGCGCGGCCATCATGCCGATATCGGCGGGATCGCGCCGGGATCGATGCCGCCCGACAGCCGAAGCGTTCACGAGGAAGGGGTCCTCATCGACAATATGCTGCTGGTCGACGAGGGCCGCTTCCGCGAGGCCGAGCTGCGCGCTTTGCTCGCCTCGGGCGACTGGCCGGCGCGCAATCCGGACCGCAACGTCGCCGATCTGAAGGCCCAGATCGCCGCCTGCGCGCGCGGCGCGGGCGAGCTCAAACGGATCGCGCTCGATTACGGGCGGCCGGCGATCGACGCCTATATGGCCCACGTCATGGCCTATGCCGAAGAAGCGGTGCGCCGCCTGATCGGCCGGCTGCGGGACGGGGCGTTCACCTACGAGATGGACAATGGCGCCCATGTCTCGGTGGCCGTGAAGGTGGACCGCGCGACGCGCAGCGCGGTCGTCGATTTCACCGGCTCGAGCGGCCAGCAAGGCGACAATTTCAACGCGCCTTATTCGATCTCCCGGGCGGCGACGCTCTATGTGTTCCGAACGCTCGTCGACGACTCCATCCCGCTCAACGACGGCTGCATGCGGCCGATCACGCTGAAGGTGCCGAAGGGCTCGATGCTCAACCCCGATTATCCGGCCGCCGTCGTGGCCGGCAATGTCGAGACCAGCCAGGTGATCACCGATTGCCTGTTCGCTGCGATGGGCGCGCTCGCGCCGAGCCAGGGGACGATGAACAATTTCACGTTCGGCAACGGGGCTCATCAATATTATGAGACGATCGCGGGCGGCGCCGGGGCCGGGCCCGGATTCGACGGGGCGAGCGCGGTCCAGACCCATATGACCAACAGCAGGCTGACCGATCCCGAAATCTTGGAGACGCGATTCCCGGTCGTGCTCGAGCGCTTCGCCATTCGCCGCGGCTCGGGCGGGGAGGGGGCGCATAAGGGCGGCGACGGCGTGGTTCGGCAGATCCGCTTTCGCCAGCCGATGCAGGCGGGCATCCTCTCCAATCGAAGGCGGGTGGCGCCAAGAGGCATAGAAAGCGGCGGCGACGCCAAGCCGGGAGTCAATAAGGTGAGGCGCGCGGACGGCAGCGAAGAGAGGTTGAGCGCGACCGCGTCGGTGGAGATGGGGGAAGGCGACGCCTTCATCATCGAAACGCCGGGTGGAGGGGGTTTCGGACGGAAATGACTCACTATCTTCCCCTCGCCGGCATCCTCATCGTCGTTCTCGGCTTCGCTCTGAAGCTCAATCCGATGCTGGTCGTCACCGTCTCGGCCATCGCCACCGGCCTGCTCGGCGGCATGGATCTGATCGCGGTCGTCTCGCTGTTCGGCAAGGCGTTCAACGACAATCGGATCATCGCCATCGTCTGGATCGTGCTGCCGGTGATCGGCCTGCTCGAACGCTACGGCCTCCAGCAGCGCGCCAAGGCGCTGATCGCGGGCTTCAGGAACGCGACCGCCGGGCGGCTGCTCATCCTCTATCTCCTCTATCGGCAGATCACCGCCGCAATCGGTCTCCATTCGACCGCGGGCCACCCGCAAACCGTCCGGCCGCTGGTCGCGCCGATGGCTCTGGCGGCGGCCGAGAAGCAGCACGGCGAGCTCGACGAGGAGAGCGCCGAGACGGTCAAAGCCTATTCTGCCGCGACCGACAATGTCGGCCTGTTCTTCGGCGAGGACATCTTCTTCGCGATCGGCTCGATCGTCCTCATCCAGCAGACGCTCGCCACCTACGGCTACGATCTGGCGCCGCTAGAGCTCGCGCTCTGGGCGATCCCGACCGCGATCGCCGCCTTCCTGATCCACGGCGCCCGCCTGCTGCTGCTCGACCGGCGCCTGGGGAGGCGCGCGCCATGATCACGATCGAATGGCTCTACATCTTCGCCGGCGCGCTGTTCGCGGCCTATTCGCTGCTGAGCCTGTTCGACCGGACCGCCAAGAAGCGCTTCGGCAACGCCGCCTTCTGGGGCCTGATGGCGATGAGCCTGCTCGCCGGCTCGTATCTCGGCGATTTCGGCAACGGCATCCTGGTGCTCGGCCTGGTCGGACTCGCGGGCTTCGGGCTGATCGGCCGATCGAGCCCGAAGACGACCAGCGAGGTCGAGCGGATTGCCTTTTCGGAAATGCGCGGGAACAAGCTCTTCCTGCCCGCGCTGGTCATCCCGGTCACCGCTTTGGTCGGGACCCTGCTCTACAACTACACGCCGCTCAGCGGCTCGGGCCTCTTCGAGGCGCGGCGCGAGACCTATATCCTGCTCGGCGTCGGCGTGATCCTCGCCTTGCTCGTCATCTACGCCTGGCTTCGGCCGCCGCTCGTGGCGCCGCTGGAAGAGGGACGCCGCCTCATCGACGCGATCGGCTGGGCCGCGGTCTTGCCGCAGATGCTCGCCGCCCTGGGCGTGGTTTTCGCCGCAGCCGGCGTCGGCGACATCATCGGCGGCGCCACCCGCGCCGCCATCCCCGAAGGAAGCGTCTTCCTCACCGTCCTCGTCTTCGCGCTCGGCATGGCGATGTTCACGATGATCATGGGCAACGCCTTCGCCGCCTTCCCGGTGATGGCGGCCGCGATCGGCGTACCGCTGCTGATCCAGGGCTATGGCGGCGATGCGGCCGTGGTCGGCGCGATCGGAATGCTGGCCGGCTTTTGCGGGACGCTGATGACCCCGATGGCCGCGAACTTCAACCTCGTGCCCGCCGCTTTGCTCGAGCTCAAGGACAAGAACGGGGTCATCAAGGCGCAGATCGGCACCGCATTGCCCTTGCTCGCCGTCAACATCCTGCTCATCTATTTCCTGGCGTTCCGATGAAGTACCAACTCACTTCCGAGACCGCCGGGCGCTTCGCCGAGATCGCGCTCGGCCATGTGACGAAGGAATATCCGCACAAGCTCGATCAGGTGCTGGAAGGGCCGGAGGACCTGCTCTCTCCGCGCTCGCTCCACCCGATCTTCTTCGGAAGCTTCGATTGGCATAGCTGCGTTCACGGATACTGGCTGCTGATGCGGGTGGCGCGGCTGTTCCCGGACCTGCCGGTGGCAGTACGGATCAGGGCCCTGCTCGACGGGATGCTGACCGGGGAGAAAGTCGCCGGCGAGTTGGCCTATCTCGACCGGGCCTATACGGGCGGTTTCGAGCGGCCTTATGGCTGGGCCTGGCTGCTCGCGCTCCACGCCGAGGCGCAGCGCCACGAGGGCGAATGGGCCGATGCGCTGGCGCCGCTCGCCGCGGCCTTCGCCGAACGGTTCAAAGCCTATCTGCCCAAGCTGACCTACCCGATCCGCACCGGCGCCCATTACAACAGCGCCTTCGCGCTCATCCTCGCTCGAGATTGGGCTGCGGGGAACGATCCCGACCTCGCCGAACTGATCCGCGAGCGCGCCGTCCATTATTTCGGGCAGGATCGCGCCTGCCCCGGCTGGGAGCCGGGTGGGGACGATTTCCTCTCATCGGCGCTCACCGAGGCGCTACTGATGCGTCGAGTCCTGGCTCCCGCCGATTTCAGCGCCTGGTTCGACGCCTTCCTGCCCGATCTCGCCGCGGGCGAGCCGGGGAGCTTGTTCAGGCCGGCCTTCGTCTCCGATCGCTCGGACGGCAAGATCGCCCATCTCGACGGGGTCAATCTCAGCCGCGCCTGGTGCTGGCGCGGGCTCTCCGGCGCGCTCGACCCCGCCCTCACCGCGCTGGCGCGCGATACGGCCGACGTCCACCTCGATGCCAGCCTGCCGCACGTCGCCGGCGACTATATGGGCGAGCATTGGCTGGCGACCTTCGCCTTGCTCGCGCTGGAAGGAGAATCGGCATGAACGCCCTAATCTGCGGCGGGGGCAGCTCGATGAGCGGCAAGACCGCCTTGCGGCGGAATTTGCAAATCCTTGCACGATAAAGACTTTCGCTCCCGTTCAAGTTCTGCTTAACGGCCGTCAATGGGTGGGGGACGAGCGTTGCGCCGGATAATATTGTTGGCCGGCGCGGCGGTTTCGCCGGCTTCGGGCGCCTGGGCTCAGGCCAGCCCTGCCCCGCCGCCCACGCCGCCCGCGGCGTCCAGCCCGGCCGCCAGCCCGGATGAGCAGGAGATCGTGGTCCGGGCCGATCCCGCCCAGCGCACCTCGATCGACCGCGACACCTATGTCGTGCGCGACACCGCCGAGGCGCGAACCTCGAACGTGCTTGATCTGCTCGCTCGAATTCCAGCGGTGACGGTCCAGCCGGACAATTCGATCAGGTTGCTCGGCACGACCGGGGTCACCGTCCTGATCGACGGCCGCCCCTCGCCCAATCCGAACATCCTGCGCGACCTTCAGGGCTCGGAAATCGCCCGAATCGAAGTGGTCTCCAATCCCAGCGCCCAATTCTCCGCTTCGGGGACGGGCGGGATCATCAATATCGTCACCCGGCGAAGCGCGCTCGACGGCCTGCGCGGCTCGCTGTCCGCCAGCGCTAGCCGTTACGGCGGCCGCGAGCTGCGCGCCGCGCCGAGCTGGACCCGTGGCGACTGGACAATGTCCGGCAATTTCGGCTGGACCCGCAACGGCTCGGTCTCCGAATCCACGCGCGAGCGGCTGAGCCTCGATCCCGGCAGCACCGCGCCCGACAGCACCGAAAGCCTGCAATCGCGAAGCCGCTTCGAATTCGTCAACGGCAGCGGCCAGATCAGCTATCGGCCGACGGCGAAGCGGACGATCACATTTCAAGGCGGGCTGATCGCCGCCGAGGGCCGGACATCGGGGAGCTCGGAAATCGTGACGGCCACCGCTCCGGGCTTGCCGTTCACCCAGCGCATTTCGAGCGATTTCGATTACCAGGCCTACAGCGCCTCGCTCGAATATCGCGAAGAGGGCAGCCGGCCGGGCGAGCTGCTGACCACCTCGATCCAGCAATATCGGTTCGATCCGATTAGCAACGTCTCCACCGATTTCGGCGCCGGCCAGTTCCGGTTCCGGTCCGACGGGTTCACGCGTGCCCTGATCTTCAAGCTCGATTATGTCCGGCCGCTTCGGGCCGGGCAGCGCCTCCTGCTCGGCGGTTCGGTCAACGACACGCACGACTTCAACATGATCGAGCAGGCCGGCGATCTGCCGCTCGGCGGCAATCCGTTTCCGCCCGCTTCGCGAATCGATGGATCGTCGCTCGAGGTCGCGTCCTATGCCAGCTACCAGTTTCCGCTTCTGGGCGGCAGCGTCCTTGCCGGCTTCAGGATCGAAAGCCGGAACTATGAATTTGCCGATCCTGGCCTCGGCGAGGGGCCGAGCGAAGCCCATGTCTTCCCCAGCCTGCATCTGGAGCGTCGCCTCGCCCGCTGGCTGACTTCGAACCTCAGCTATTCCCGCCGGATCGTCTGGCCCGCCATCCAGCAGCTCAGCCCGGCGCTTCGCTTCTCCGATGCCACCACCGCCAATGCCGGCAATCCGGCGCTGCGTCCGGAACTGACCGATTCCCTGGAGGCGAGGCTGCGCGCCGAGGCCGCGCGCCAGACCGTCTCGCTGACCTTGTTCAATCGCCGGACCCAGAACGTGTTCTCGAGCCTCAGTACGCTGACCGACGACGGCGTGCTGGTGACCCAGCCGGTCAATCTCGGCGCGCGAACCGATCGCGGCGCCAGCCTGGCGGTCCAGGGCTCGATCGTCCGCGGCCTCGCTTATTCGGTCAACGCCAATCTGATCGACCGGAGGACCGAGCGGGAGACTTTCGGGGTCCGGAGCGTGCAGCAAAGCACCAATTACTCGGCGACGGCCCAGATCGACTATCGCGACGGCGCCGACGGCCGGCGCGGCGCGGACCGAGTCACCGTGACCGCGAACTATTCGGGCCCCTTTGACGACGGGCTCGTGCGCCGTTCCTCCTTCTTCCGCGCCAGCGCCTCATGGTCGCATGCGATCACCGATCGCCTGTCGAGCGTGCTGACCATCGACGATTTTTTCGGGCCCACCGAGTTTCGAGTGAGCAGCGTTTCCGACACCGCCGTTTCGCGCACGACCTTCCTTTCCGACGGGCCGCGCTTCAAGCTCGCGCTGACCTACAGCCTCGGCCGGCCCGGTCAGCCACAGGCTCCGATCCCGGCCGCGCCGACGGTGCCGGTGCCGGGAGCCCAGTAGAGCGGCCGCCCCTGTCGGCATGGTTTACAAAAGCTTACCCGTTAACCCTGGGCACCCACGCTTTTCCGCCACTGGCCCCGTTCTTGCTCCTCGTCGCGGATGATCAAACGCATCGCCCGCTTCTTCGTCATCAAGAACCGCTTCGAGGCGCTCGCCGTCATCTACGCGCTCGGCCTCGGCGCGGTCGACCGGGGCATGCGCTATCTGGACGTCTATCCGGGGACGGGCGGCTGGCTGATGTTCGCCGCCTGCACCGCCGCCGTGTTCATGGCCGGGGCGCGTCTGATGGAATTCACGCGGCGCGACAACGGGCTCAGACGGCGCAAGGCGGACTTCTTTCCCAATGGCCCCCAAATATTGGGAAATAATCCCAACTAGCGGCGGGCGCTCGAATGGCGCCGGCGCCTCGCTTTCGCTGAAAATGGCGGATTTCCGCGAAAAAATCGATTTGGCACGGCTTCTGCAAACCTTGTGGGCATCAGTTTCACAAGAAGGTCCAGGAGCAAGATCATGACCAACCACCGCCTGCCCCACAGCATCACCGCCGCCATCGGCGCCCTCTTCGTCTCGACGCTGTTCATCGTTGCCGCCGCCGGCCCGATCAGCCCGGCCGCCGCCAGCCAGAGCGCCCAAATCGCCTCTTCGGTTCAGGCCAACGCCTGACCCGCGGCGCGCGGCCGGACCCGAGCCCGCCCCCTGGCTCGCCGTCCGGCCGCCGCCTTAGCCCAGCAACCTTTTCGCCTGGAACAGCAAATATGAGCGTCTTTTCGAGAACCCGCGACATCATCGCCGCCAACGTCATCGACCTCGTCGACCGGTCGGACGACCCCGCCAAGACGATCCGGGTGATCATCATGGAAATGGAGGAGACGTTGGTCGAGGTGCGCGCGTCGGCGGCGCGCTGCATCGCGGACCAGAAGGAAAAGAGCCGCCAGGTTGCGCAGCTTGCGGGCCTTCAGGACAGCTGGACCGAGCGCGCCGAGCTTGCTCTCTCCAAGGGCCGCGACGATCTCGCCCGCCTCGCCCTCGTCGAGAAAGAAAAGCTGACCGGCCTCGCCGGCGAGCTCCGGGAGGAGATCGCCGCGATCGACCAGTCGCTGCGCGCGCTCGAAGGCGACATTTCGAAGCTCCAGGCCAAGCTGCGCGAGGCCCGGGCCCGCCAGGCCGCGGTCACCACCCGCTTCGAAAGCGCCCAGAACCGGGCGCGCATGCGCGAAATGTATGCCGGCAGCCGGACCGAGGATGCTTTCTCCAACTTCGACCTGCTCGAGCGCGAAGCCGACCTGGCCGAGGGCCAGGCCGAGGCGCTGCTTCTCGCCGCGCCCCGCACGCTCGAGGATGAGATCGCCGAGCTTCGGGTTGCCGAGCGAGTCGACGCCGAGCTCGAAATGATGAAGGCGCGGAGGATCGCGGCATGACCCTCTCGATCGACGGCACCGATATCGGCCAGATCGTCGAGGTCGCCTCGCTGGTCGGAAGCATGGTCGCGATGCTCCTCGTCGGCCTGCTCGTCTATCTGATGGTCCGCCCGCCCCGCCACGTCCGCCAGCGCCGCAAGGCCGAAGGGCGCCGCGAGATCGCGACCGGGACCGACCCGGCCGACGCCGAGCAATTGTGGCGGGTGATGGACCGGATGGAATTGCGGCTTGAGGTGCTCGAACGGGCGCTCGCCGACCGGACCGAGCGGCCCGCCATCGGCGGCCGCGACAACGAACAGGCTTTAGCCCCGGCCGAGGACCGGGAATCAGGGAGGACGGAATGAGCAAGAGCGGGCAAAGGTTCGAGACCAACAAGGACAATGGCAAGCTGCTGGGCGTTTGCGCCGGCATTGCCGACCAGACGGGGCTGGACGTCACGATCGTTCGGATCGCGCTGGTCGTGGTCACCCTGATGGGCGCCTTTCCGTGGACCCTGATCGCTTACGCCGCGGCCGCCTGGCTCGGCAAGCCAAGGGCGCGGAGCGGCCATAGCTTGCCCCGTTCCAGCTCGGGCGAGGATTCGCGCGCGCGGATGCGCAGCCTCGACCTCAGGATGCAGGCGATCGAAACCCACGTCACCAGCTCGAACAGCCGCCTCGCCCGCGAGATCGAAGAACTGCGCTAGGATTTTCCAACGACTTCATCTGTCAGGGAGGACAGGATGAGCGACCCGATGACGATGATCACAGTGGCCAGCGCGAGCCTCGCCGGGCTCAGCATCGCGACTTTCGCGGGGCTTCGCGGCTGGCAGGGCTGGCTCGAGGTCAAGCGGCTCGAGCTCGCCGGCAGCCGCCCGCGCGAGGGCCGCAGCCCGGCCGGCGACATGATCGAGATGGCGGATCTGCGCGAACGAGTCCGCAAGCTCGAATCGATCGCGTCCTGCATCGACCTCTGATCCAACCGGTCAAAGAAGGATCAGCTCCGGGGTTGCTCCCAACCCAACGCTTCGGCCGCCTGAAACATTTGCTCGTTCCGCTGCGCCAGCATGGCGTATCGCATTCGCAGCCCCGGCGGGATCATGGCTGGGTTGGGGTAGCGCTCGACGAACTCGATTCGCATCAGCTCGCCATAGGCGGTCCCGAGTTTGACCATTGTGAAGCCATCGCGTGGATAATGCTGTAGGATGACTTCCGCGACGTCGATCGCTTCGTGAAAGCGGCCTTCGGTCATCAAGAACTCCATAACCGTGCTTGCCATGTGCGCCACGGCTTCGCGCCTGGTGAGCGTACGCATGTAGAGGCCGCTCTCGACCGCGCGATCCGACATCGGCATGATCTGACGATACCAGACGGTCCGTGTCGGATGCCCGCCGTTGGTCGCCTCCAGGTTCATAACGCGCCCGGCCGGGTCCGTGTAGCGAACGAAGGTGCAGCGGCGCGGTCGAGAGCGACAGGTTGAGGCCCATCCGCTCGCCAACGATCAGGAGCAGCAACGGCATGGAGACACAATTGCCACGCCGCGTCGCCAGATAGGTCGAAAGCAGCTTATTGCGGACGTTCTGGCCGAGCGGATCGGCTTGGTCGTAGCTGAAGGGTCGGTTGCCGTTCCAGGAGCTGCTTTGATAGATCACGCGCCGGAGAGCGGACAGCTTCGCGACGTCCGCAGCCCGAGGGCCAGCCAACGCTGTGGCGCGAGCGGTAAGGCGGTCGACCTCGGCCAGAACGGCATCGGCGTCGATCGACGCGTCGATAACGCGATCGAAAGCCAGTTTGGCGCGAGCATAGTCGAGACGGTCGTCTTGCGCCGAAAGCACCTCTCGAACAATCGCGGCTGGAGTTGAGACCGGCTGTGCGAGCGCGACCGATTGGAAAATCAGGCAGGCTATCGCCAAGCCCGCCAATCTGATCATTGGGGCCGTCCAGGCAATTTCAAATCAGTCAAAGCGCCAACCAAATCTCTCTCTGATGTCGTCACTTCCCCCCACAATCGGGCCGGCGCAGGGGCGCCGGGCGCATGCCCTGATCTGGGTGAGCACCGTGGAGAAGGCACTTCCGGCCCGGTCACGCCGTTCGTTGGGAATCGTGATAGTCAGGGTGCAGCGGCCGTTGCGGGCCAGCTTCAGCGTGAATCTGATATTCGCATCGTCCTCCGCCATGGACGTCAGCTCGACAGTGTCGGACAATGTCCTGCGGCAGGAAGCCGGCTCGTCTATGACGAGCGGGAAATCCCTCCACCACTCTTGATATGCCGTGATCCGCGAGCGGCCGCCGCCGGCCCTCTCAACCCGAATGACGAGACCGGACCGCTCGATGCAATAGGCGCCCCTGGTCACGGCGCAGGTACGCGGAGGCGCAATGCCGATGAAAGGTAGCTGTTCCTGCCCAGCGTAATCGCTCAGAGCACCGAAGGAAAACGCAAGGAGGAAAAACCTGTCCATCAGCAAGCGCCGGTTATGCTCCGTACCCCCTCGGCGCATCTGTTGGGATTGGTCCTCGCGCGCACGATCTCGCCAAGAGTTTGGGCATTGGCTTTTCCCTCGTAATTTCGCATGACGTTGGAATCCGGCGAAGTTGCTGTGACCGGGCTTCCATCCGCGGCCCTGTCGCCCCAATACTGGCCGCCGGCCCCGGAAGTGTGCCCTCCAAGCTCGTGCGCAACCTGCGGAGTGCCGTGCGTGTCATCGAGGTGAACCTGACTTCCGCCCATTCCATCCGCCACATAGGGCCTGCCCCCGGTTTCGGCGCCGCGGGGAAGCTGCCCGACGGGAAACATGGTGATCGTCTTGAGGTCCTCGACTCCCGCGGATTGGCTCGGCGGGACATAAATAGCCTCGGCCGTCACCCTTACCGTTTCTCCACCAATTATCGTGTTGCCGGTAAATCGATTGGCGATATCGGCGGCAACGTCCTGAGGGCCAAACTTCGCTTGGGCACGCGACTGGTCGACCGTATAATAGATCGTCATTCTCACGTCGTTGCGGGAACTCCAGCTGAGGATTGCCCGCCCCGTAGGATCGATCAGGTTGATCGGGTCATTCGCGACATAAGCGTAGAGATTGAACTGATCCTTGTACCCGACGGGGTCGGTCTGCAGGAAGCGCGCGTGCGACGGCGTAGCCAACGTCATCGCCAAAGAAGCGCCGCAAGTCAGCGCAATGAGGGTTTTAGCCATAGTGACTCCACCCCACAATCAAGTGCACGAAATAGTCAACGCAACCAAGAGGAGAGTCAAGGTCTATAGGGGCAGCGACTATTTGCGCCGAAGGGCGAGGTAGACGCTGTCGCAAAGCTCGTCGCCCAGCTGCCAGGTCCCCTTCGCCCGGCCGGTCTCGACGAAGCCGAGGCCTTTCAGCAGAGCGAGCGAGGCGGCGTTGCGGGGATCGACGTCGGCGGTCAGCGCCTCGATCGGGAAGCTTGAAAAGACCCTGTCGATCACCGCTTCGACCGCCTCGCGTGCCAGGCCGCGGCCCCAATGTTCGGGATGGAGGATGAAGCCGATTTCGGGAAGCCGCCAGCAACCGGCCTTGCCGATGACGCGGCCCTCATATTCCACCACATAATCGTCGCTCTCTCCCGGCGGGGCGTCGATCATCGACTCGAGCCAGATACGACTCTCCTCCAAATCGGCATGCGGCGGCGTCGACCAGTAGCGAGTCGCCTGGCGATTGCCGAGCACCGCGTGGATCGCCTCCAGATCCTCGATCCGGGCTCGCCTGAGGGTGAGGCGGGCGGTCCTGATCGCGGTCACGGCGCGATCCGCCTTGCGCTCAGCAACGTCCCTGGTCCTCGGCGTCGACCGGAATGCAGTTGACGTCGACTCGGATCAGGATCCGCCGCCGATCCTGCCCGTATATATAATAGATCCAGCCGTAGGTGGCTTCGTCGATCGGATCCGGGCGGCGCCCGCCCACCCCCTCGACGATGTCGGGCACCGTGTTGCTGTGGCCCACGACCAGCACCGTGCGCCGCTCCGCATTGAGTCGCGCGAGCAAAGCCGGCGTGTCGCGCGGATCATATTCCTGGGGGGTGATGCCAAGCGCTTCGGCCAGCGGCGCCGCGGTTTCGCGCGCTCGCCGAGTCGTGCTCACATAGATGGCCCGGGGCGGATGCCGGCGGACCAGATCGGGAAGCAGCCGGGCGTTGCTGCGGCCGAGCTCGGAGAGCGGCGGATCGGCGCCTTCGGCCTTCTGGAGATGGCGCATCACATAGATATTGGGCTGGCCGGCCGCGCAGCCGGCGACGGCGAGAAGGGCGAAGACAAGTAAACCTGACAACCGCATGAAATCGCTCCTTCACTTGGGGGTGCACGCGCACGAAAAATCTACTAACGGCAACACGGACCGCAAGGAAGCAGGCCTGAGAATGACCAGCAAGACCGAGCGCCGCAATCGGCCGGCTCTCTCGCTTCACGTTCCGGAGCCGGAAGCCCGGCCCGGCGACGCAGTCGATTTCAGCCGAATCGCGATTCCCGCCGCCGGGAGCGCCGCTCGGCCGGACATCAACGCCGCGCCCGCCGAGACGCACCCGCTTTGCTACACCCTGGTCCGAGTGCTCGACGGCGAGGGCAAGGCGGTCGGCCCCTGGGACCCGCGGCTCGATCCGGACAAGCTCCGGCGGATGCTCCGCGACATGGCCCTGGTCCGAATCTTCGACGAGCGTATGTTCCGCGCCCAGCGCCAGGGCAAGACCAGCTTCTACATGAAGTCGCTGGGCGAGGAGGCGGTGGCGGTGGCCGCGGCGCACGCGCTCGACGCGGAGGATATGTGCTTCCCCACCTATCGCCAGCAGGGCCTCCTGATCGCGCGCGATTATCCGCTCGTCGAGATGATGTGCCAGATCTATTCGAACAAGGGCGACAAGCTCAAAGGCCGTCAGCTGCCGATCATGTATTCGGACAAGGAGAAGGGCTTCTTCTCCATCTCGGGCAACCTCGCCACCCAATATCCGCAGGCGGTGGGCTGGGCGATGGGGTCGGCGATCAAGGGCGACAGCCGGATCGCGGCGGGCTGGATCGGCGACGGCGCCACCGCCGAGGGCGATTTCCACAATGCGGTGACCTTCGC
>Ga0190265_10001442_pt1 | contig 15643 bp, 14 predicted proteins | sample Popmic124T_FD_133135 | JGI IMG/M metagenome (GOLD analysis project Ga0190265, IMG submission 133135) | Populus adjacent soil microbial communities from riparian zone of Indian Creek, Utah, USA - 124 T | ecosystem: Environmental > Terrestrial > Soil > Riparian zone | place: USA: Utah | collected...
TGTGCGTTTCGGTCCCGCGGTTGGAAAGCTGAATTCATTCGTCGATGACTCAAATGTAACGACCGAACACGTGGTGCAGGTTAGCGGACTGGTTCCCGACACGCTTTATTACTATGCCGTCGGCACCACGAATGCGTCGCTGGCCGGCGACGCGCCGGACTACTTCTTTGCCACCTCACCGCGCCCCGGCACTGCGGTACCCACGCGCATCTGGGTGCTGGGCGACTCCGGAACGCGGAGCGCCGCGCAATACGCCGTTCGCGACGCGTACTACAACTTCACGGGCAGCCGCGCGACAGATCTGTGGTTGATGCTCGGAGACAACGCCTACAACAGCGGCACCGACGCGGAGTTTCAAGGCGCGGTCTTCAACGCTTATCCGGCGACGCTGCGCAACTCCGTGCTGTGGCCGACCCTCGGCAACCACGATACCGCCGGCTCTGCAACGCACGTTCCCACGCGCCCCTACTTTCAAATGTTCACCTTGCCGACCAACGCCGAGGCCGGAGGTGTGCCGTCCGGGACAGAGCAGTATTACTCGTTTGATTTCGGAAACATTCATTTCATCTGCCTCGATTCCATGACCTCCAGTCGCGCGACGGAGGGGCCGATGGCGAATTGGCTGGTGAACGATCTGGCCGCGACGTTGAGCGATTGGATCATCGCCTACTGGCATCATCCGCCGTACACGAAAGGAGGACATAATTCGGACACGGCGACCGATTCCATCCAGATGCGGCAAAACATCTTGCCGATTCTTGAAGCAGGCGGCGTTGACCTCGTGCTCTCCGGCCACAGCCATGTTTATGAACGTTCGTATTTGCTCAACGGCCATTATGGCCCTTCATCATCGCTGACCTCCGGGAACATTGTGAATGGCGGGAACGGCCGGTTGCCCGCGCCCTACCAGAAACCCGCGGGGAATGTTGCTCACCAGGGCGCCGTTTACACCGTCGCCGGCTCATCCGGCCAGACCGGTGGCGGATCGCTCAATCATCCGGCGATGTATCTCTCGCTCAATGTCCTTGGTTCATTGGTGGTGGATGTGCTGACGAATCAAATGACGGTGACCTTCCTCGACAGCACGAGCGTTACTCGCGACACCTTCACGATTGCAAAACCGAGTTCCGTCTCCAGCGCCCCGGCGGCACCGCCTCAGATTGCGGCTAAAGCCGTGGACACGAAACGAATCGATTTGAGTTGGAGCGACGGCGCTGGCGACGGCAAGGGATTCGAAATCGAACGTTCCAGCGACGGAAAAACGTTTGCGCTGTTGGCGAGCGTGGCTGCGGACGTAACCGCATTCACGGACACCATTCCGCAAGCCAACCGGCGTTATTACTATCGTGTGCGAGCCTTCAATCGGGGCGGAAGCTCCGCTTATTCAAACATCGCGAACGCAAAAACGCGCCGGCATTAATGTGAATGGGGGCGTCCGGTGCCGCACTTGCCGCAAGAGCGCGGCTTGCTGGAACAACTCGGGGCCTCCGCTGTGTCGCCGCCGCCGGAAGCAAAAACAGAAAGTCTCTTCTGCAACTTCACCGAACCGCAGTGCGGGCACTCGGTGCCGTTCCAATTGCTGGAGCGGACGAGCAATTCGCTGTCGCGGCTGCAATCCCTGCAATGAAACTCGTAAATCGGCATGGCTGCAGCGTAACAAACGGAGAAATTGACTCAAGGGGGGACGCAGCCGAGACGGTTGCGTCGGCTTGTTCATGAATTTGTTCGCGGAGCATCGCTTTATTCCGGCATAGTCCGCGGCCAATGAAGTCCATGACCGGCTATGGCTGGGGCGACGCGGTGCAGAACGGTTGCAAAGTAACCGTGGAACTCAGTTCGGTGAATCGGAAGCAGAGCGAGATTTCCATCAATCTGCCGCGCGAACTGGAGGTGCTCGAAGCGCAGATTCGCGACGAAGTGAACCGCCGCGTCGCGCGCGGCCGGGTGACGGCGCGAGTGACGCTGCACGCGGGCGAAAAGCGTGAAGGCAATGTGCGTGTCAATGCCTTGCTCGCCGCGGCCTACGCCAGGAAACTTCGTGACCTTGCCCGCGAATTGAAACTGTCCGGCGATGTGACCCTCGATCATCTGCTGCGCGCACCGGGTGTTCTGGAATCAGACGAAGACGTTCCGGATGCAGAAGATTTCTGGCCGGCCGTGGAGAAGGCCTTGAGGCAAGCGCTGGAAATGCTCGTTTCCATGCGTGAGAGAGAAGGCGCGCATCTGCGCACGGATCTCGTGAAGCGCATTGACTCGATGCGGAAGTCCGCGATCAAAGTCCAGAAGCGCGCACCGCAGGTGCAAGTCCGCTACCGGAAACAACTCTTCGAACGAATCCAAAGCGCGGGCCTGGAAGCCGAGAAGATCGAAGAGGAGCGCGTGTTGAAGGAAATTATTTTCTTTGCCGATCGCTCGGACATCTCGGAGGAAATCACGCGGCTGCAAAGCCATTTCAAACAGTTCGACGACTGCGTGAACTCGCGTGAGCCGGTCGGGCGCACGCTGGATTTTCTCGCGCAGGAAATGAACCGCGAGATTAACACGATTGGATCGAAGGCCAATGACGCCATGATTTCGCGCGAAGTGGTGGTATTGAAAACGGAACTGGAGAAGTTTCGTGAGCAGGCCCAGAACGTGGAATGAAAAGCCCGAGCGCCCTGCCTTTGCTCTTCGTCATTTCAGCGCCGTCCGGCGGCGGCAAGACGACTCTTTGCCAGCAGTTGCTCGCGACCCGGCCCGAAATGGCGCGCGCGATCACTTGCACGACGCGGGCGCCACGGCCCGAAGAAAAGGACGGGATCGATTATTATTTTCTCGATGACAAGACGTTCCTCAAACGCGTCCAGGCGGGACATTTTTTGGAACACGCCACGGTCTATGGCAACAGCTACGGAACATTGCGCTCCGAAGTGCTCGACAAGTTGCGTGCCGGCAAAGACGTGTTGCTGAACATCGATGTGCAAGGCGCGGCCAGCGTGCGCGAGTGCGTGCAGCACGATGAAGAGTTGAAGCGCGCGTTCGTTTCCGTGTTCCTCACGCCGTCCTCGCTCGAGACTCTCGAAGCGCGGCTGAAGAAACGCGGACAGGATTCGCCGGCCGTCATCCAAAAGCGGTTGAGCGTGGCGCGGCAGGAAATTTCCCAGTGGAAGAATTTCGATTACTTGATCATCAGCACCAGCATCGCGGAGGATTTGCGGCGCATGGTGGCCGTCATTGACGCCGAGAAAATGCGCCAGTGCCGCGCAAAGGCGCCGGAATTCTAACATTGGTCCAATGTCCAAAGTCCAAAGTCTAAAATCGTCGAAGGAACGTCGTGTGGTGCTGGGCGTGACTGGTTCCATTGCCGCGCACAAGGCGGTGGACATCGCAAGTCAGCTCACCCGAAGCGGCTTTCATGTTCATGTGGTGATGACCAGTGACGCGTTGCGTTTCATCACGGCGCTGCCCTTCAAGACGATGTCGCGACACCCGGTGGTGACGGATCTTTACGATGAGGAAGAGGACTGGAAGCCGGCGCATATTGAACTCGCGGACAATGTGGATTTGCTGCTCATCGCCCCGGCGACCGCCAATGTGATCGCCAAGCTTGCGCACGGCGTGGCCGACGACGCCCTCACTTGCATCGCGCTGGCCCTGCGGCCAGCCGCGAAAGTGCTGATTGCTCCGGCCATGAATGGCAAGATGTGGCAACATGCCGCGACTCAACACAACGTGGCTTTGCTGAAAGGGCGCGGCGTGGAGTTCATTGGCCCGGACGAGGGCTTGCTTTCCTGCGGCTACGAAGGGGTGGGCCGGCTGATGCCGGTGGAGGAAATCATCAATCGCGCCGGCGCGTTGCTGAAATCGCGCCGTTGAGCGAGGCTGCGTTATGCGGTTTCCCACGGAATCGTTCCATCAACTGAAGGAACTGCTGCGTCCCACCACGCCCGACCCGGCGCAGCAATTGTTCCGGCTCAAGACGATCGAGCGCGACATCGTTTTGCCAATCAAGGCGCTCTACCTCGGCATCCTTGTTTATCATTTTTACCTGACTCCCTGGTACGGTGAGACGGAGACGGCGATGCAGATTGCGGTGACGGTCACCAAACAATTTCTCGCCATCTATATCGTGGCCAATGTAACGGCGGGCATTTTTCTGGTTAAATCGAAGCGGCTTTCGCTGGTGTGGGGACAACGGGTTGTCTTCGCCATCAGCGTGCTCGATTCTCTGTTCCTCTCCGCGGTGACGTTGGTGACGACGGGTGGTTTTGACAGTGTGCTGTATTGGGTTTTCATGGGGCTGGTGATTCGCAACGCCCTCACGTTTCCGGTCGCACGGATGCAGATTCTCTTGAATGCCGTCGTGGTGTGCAGTTTCGCGCTGGCCGGAATTCTGGACGTGATTTCGACCAACTACGACATCATGAACCTGGAGGATCCGATGCTCGTCACATATGGTTTACCCAAGCAGGCAGACCAGATTCCGGTGCAGCTTTTCCTCCTCCGCTTCACCGTCCTGATTTTTCTGGCCGGCTCTTGTTATGGGCTGCAAGTGCTGACTGAAAACGCGCGCACCGCGATCGAAGAAGCCCGCGAGTTTGCCGCCCGGCAGGAACAGCTTCGGGCCGCGGGCCGCGTGGCGGCCGAAATCGCGCACCAGATCAAAAACCCGCTCAGCATCATTAACAACGCAGCGTTCGCTCTCCAACGCAGTGTGATCGCGAAGAAGCCCGTCCCCGTGCAGGAGGTGAACATCATTCGCGAAGAGATTGAACGGGCCGATCGCATCATCACCGAGTTGATGGGTTACGCGCAATTGGCCGAGGGACGGGTGGAACGGTTGAATGTGATCCAGGAATTGAATCGGGCGATCAATCAGGTTTTTCCTCCGGGGACGTATCGGGCCGTTCAGGTCCGGACCGATTACGCCGATCACCTTCCGCCCTTGCTCATGCAGCGAAAGCATTTTTCTGAAATTGCCGTCAACCTTCTCCAGAATGCGCGCGAAGTGCTGGCCGAGGGCGGGCACATCGAAGTGAGTGCGGAAGCCAAAGACGAAGTGGTTTACATCCTGATCCAGGACGATGGGCCGGGTATTCCGCCGGAAAAGACGCAAAGGATTTTTGAGCCCTATTTCAGCACGAAACCGCACGGCACGGGTCTGGGCCTCTCGATTGTGCGGCACAACGCGGAAATCTATGGGGGGCATGTGCGCGTCGAATCAGAGCTTGGCCACGGCGCACGCTTCATTTTAGAGTTGCCCACAAGAACTTTCATGAAAATCCGCCAATGACTGCCCCGCTTCCTCCCCTCCTGGTCGTCGATGACGAGAACAACATGCGGCTCTCGCTGCGAACGATTCTCGGCGAGGAAGGTTATGACGTGAAAACGGTGGAATCAGGCGAGGAAGCATTGCGGCTTCTGCAACGCGAAAGGTTCTTCATCACGATTTCTGATTTTCGGCTGGGCGGCATGAATGGCGCCGAGTTCCTGCGCCAATGCCGCGAGCGCTGGCCGCACATGCCGGTGGTAATGGTCACCGCCTATGCCACTCCGAAGCTCGCGGCGGAAGCGATCAAAGCGGGGGCATTCGATTACCTGCCCAAGCCTTTCGAACCAGAAGAACTGCTTAACATCATCGCACGCTGCGCGGAGCGCTATCGCCTGATGCGGGAGAACGCGGCGTTGCGCGTCAAGGGCGAAACGTACCAGCTCTCCGACATCATCGGGGACTCGCCGCGCACGCGGGAATTGCGGGAGTTGATTCGCACCGTGGCGCCTTCGAATGCCACCGTGTTGATTCTGGGCGAGAGCGGCACGGGCAAGGAATTGATCGCCGGCGCCATCCATTCGCACAGCGACCGCCGCGAGGCGCAATACGTCCGCATCAATTGCGCGGCCATTCCGGAACAACTTCTGGAGAGTGAGTTGTTCGGTCACGAGAAAGGCGCCTTCACTGGCGCGGTGAAACAGAAGGTCGGGCGCGTGGAGGAAGCCGATGGTGGCTCGATCTTTCTTGATGAAATCGGCGACATGAGCCGCTCATTGCAGGCCAAGCTGCTGCGTTTCCTGGAAGACGGCACGTTCACGCGCGTGGGTGGCAACGAGGAATTGCGCGTAAACGTGCGGCTCATTGCGGCGACGAACCGCGACATCGTCGAGGCCATTCGCCAGAACCAGTTTCGCGAAGACTTGTTTCATCGCTTGAACGTGGTGCAGTTGCGCCCGGCGCCGTTGCGCGAGCGCGGTCCCGACGTGGTGTTGCTCGCCGAGCATTTCCTCCAGCATTTCAACACCGTGATGAGAAAGCAGGTGCAGAACCTGTCCGCGGCGGCGAAACAGAAACTGCTGTCGCATCATTGGCCCGGCAACGTGCGCGAATTGCGAAATGTCGTCGAGCGCGCGGTCATTCTTGAAACGACTCCGGAAGTTCAGGCGCGCAATCTGCCGGACTTCACGATCGAAAGCGCCCTCAAGAAAGCCGAAACGCCGCACGCCGCGCCCGGGCAATCGCTGGATGATGCGATGGCGCAGTTTGAGCGCGAGTTGATTCTGCACACTCTGGAACAGAACCGCTTCAGCGTCAGCCGCGCGGCCGAGCAATTGAAGATCAGCCGCCATGCTTTGCGATACCGGATGCAGCGGCTGAATATCAGCAGCCCGGCCGATACGGAAGAGGAGGCGGCGCAACCAGCCTCACTATGACGCAAATGTTTGTCCTGTTTGCAGCCGTGGAAGGATTCGACCGGCAGGTCAAGGAGGCCGCACAGGGCGGGCGTTTCGACACTCGTGATGCGTTGATGGCGATTTCGATTAGCGTGGCGATCGGAGTGCTTTTGTTTGTCTGGGCCTACTTTCGATATCGGAAAAAAGAGGACGGCACGAGGGACGATCGCAAGCAGCGCCACATGGTTTCAAAACAGGAAACCGTTGAACCGGGTTCCGAGGGCGACGAGCCGGAACGCCGCCGCCGCCGCAAACGCCGCCGCCGCCGTGATCATCGTCCACGCAATCCATCTTTGCAGCAAACCGGCGGCCTGCCCCCGACGCGTCCGGATGATGAATTGCCGAAGGACTGATGCAGGAGAGCCGCAACATTACGCAGAAGAGCGCGAGCAATCTCGCTCTGGCTTTCGTTCTTCTGCCGAAGGCCAAACGCGATGGAATGTCCGCGCTCTACGCTTTTTGTCGCGAAGTGGATGACGTGGCGGATGATGAATCAGTGCCTCTGGAGGAACGCCGGGCCCGGCTCGCGGCATGGCGCGAAGACGTGCGGCGCGCCTGCCAGCGTGCCGCGGGTTTGTCAACGGCGGGAACCGCCGGCACGCTGGCGGAGCCGCAGTTCGCCGTGAACCGCGAACTGCAAACCATCATTCGCGAGCATCCCGGACTCACGTTTGAATTGTTCGATGATTTGATTCGCGGCGTCGAGATGGACCTCGACATCAAACGCTACGACACCCACGCCGCGCTGGAGCATTACTGCTACCGCGTGGCGTCGGTCGTCGGCCTGTTGAGCATTGAGATTTTCGGGTACAGCAACCCGCGCACGCGCGAATACGCCATTCATTTGGGCAAGGCCTTGCAGCTTACCAATATCGTTCGCGACGTGAAGGCGGACGCGGAGCGCGGGCGGATTTATTTTCCGCTCGAAGAACTTTCCCGTTTTCGCGTGAGCGAAGCAGAAATTCTCGATGGAAATTATACGCCGCGCTTTCGTGAACTTGCCGCCAGCATCGCCGGGCGCGCCCGTCATTTCTACAAACTGGCCCGCCACACCTTGCCGCCGGAAGATCGGCGCGCGATGGCGGCCGCCGAGCTGATGGGTTCCGTTTATTGGCGGCTGCTCCAGAAGCTCGAAGCACGGCAGTTCGATGTTTTTGGAAAGCCAACACGAGTCAGCAAAGGCCAGAAGATTCTTTTGATTTTGCGCACCTGGCTGCGGATCGCCTCGGGCCGCATCGTCCCGAACTATGGCACGCCCTGACGCGCGCCGGCGTCTCATTGTCAATGCCGACGACTTCGGGCGCTCGCGTTCCATCAACCAGGCCGTCATCCGCGCACACCGCGAAGGCATTCTCACGAGCGCAAGCCTGATGGTGAACGAGCCGGGTTGCGAGGAAGCGATCGCGCTGGCCCGAGAAAATCCCAGACTCGGTATCGGTCTGCATCTCACGCTGCTTTGCGGACGCTCGGCCTTGCCCCGCGAAAAGATTCCCGGACTGGTGAACGAACGGGGCGAGTTTGCGAACAGCCCGGTGGGTGCCGGAATGAAATACTTTTTCCGCTGCGAGTTGCGCGGACAGCTTGAAATGGAGATCGCCGCGCAGTTCGAACGTTTTCACGCGACGGGACTAAAGCTCGATCATGTCAACGGCCACTTGCACATGCACATGCACCCGGTCGTGTTTCCTGTTCTGTCCGGTCGCGCGCAGGAATGGCAAGCTACTCATCTGCGCCTGACGCGTGATCGGTTTTGGCTGAACGCAAAAATCGCCCGTGGAGCCTGGAGCTATCGCATCAGCCACGCGGTTATCTACTGTTCGCTTTGCACTTATTTGAGAGCGGGGGCCGGTCTCCGCGGCTTTACGCACACCGCGCATGTCTTCGGCTTGCTGCAAAACGCACGCGTGAACGAGAACTACATCACGAGTCTCTTGCCGCGACTGCCGGCCGGCGATTCCGAACTTTACTCGCACCCGTCGCTTGATGAGTTTAGGCACGAGTTCGATGCGCTCGTCAGTCCGGCTGTGAAGCAACTCGTCCGCAACCAGAATATCGAACTCATTCGCTACCAGGATTTGTGATATGACCAAAATCATCATCATCTTGATCGTCGGTTTGATCTGCGAAGCGGCTGGTGTCGTGCTCCTCAAAGCCGGCATCGATGCCGTTTGCAAAGGCAAGGACGTGACGCTCTTGAACATCGTGCCGACGGTCCTTCAAGGGGCCACGAACCTGAAAATCATCTTCGGTGTCGCGCTCGAAGCCGTGTTTTTTGCCTGCCTGCTCTACATGATGAGCCAGAAGGAAATCAGCTTTGTGTGGCCGCTGACCTCGTTAAGTTTCGTGATGACGACGCTCGCCGCCGTGTTCTACCTCCAGGAACACGTATCGGGAGCGCGCTGGGCCGGTATCGCGCTCATCATGATCGGTGCGGCGCTGATCACCTGGAGTGAAAAATCCAAAGAGCCCGCCGTATCGCCGACGTAGAAGAGGGCCGCCCTCAATAGGATCGCAACCTGGCTTCTCCCAACCCGGCGTTCGGAGATCCCTTCTCCTCGGAATCCTGGCTCATCATCAAGGCGCATCCGCGAGCACCGCTCTCAGCACACGACTGAGTTCGTGCGCAGCGCGCGCACTGTTTCGGCCCAGCCGAATCAGCGCCGGGAGGCGCTGCGGCGCTTGCACAATGGCCAGCAGCAGCTTCGCGGACCCGAGTTTGTAATCGGCTGTCATCAGGGCATTGAAATCCAATGGCAGATCTTCGCCCGCTTCATCGGAGATCGCGCGCACCGTGGCACAAGGCACACCGGCCTGGGCGCAAGCGCGCTGGATCACATCTGATTCCATTTCCACAGCGTCGGCGTTCGTGCGGCGGCGAAGCGCTGCCTTTTCCGCGCTGGTGATGGCGACCCGCGTCGCGCAATGAAAGGAAGCGTTCCTGGCCTTCGCTGCCTGGAGCCTTCCAGCCAGCCGCACATTCGCGGTTTCAAACACCACATCTCCATTCTGGAGTTCTGGATTCAACGCGCCCGCGAGACCACAGGTGAAAACGCACGCCGGGCGCCGGACGCGCAACGCCTCTTCCACTGAACGAGCGGCGTTGGTCGCGCCCATTCCGCTCACCACGACACGCAAATCAGGGCGGTGCCCAACGAGTTTGATGAATGGCTTCGCCTCGAACGGCACGGCGAAGCAGACCAAAGTGAACGCGGCCGGCGGGGCAAGTCCGCTCATTTGATTCCCGCGAGCCGCTCTTTCCAGATGTGGTAGAGCTTTACCGTGGCTACCACGTCGCGCAGGCAATACTCGGCGATTTCGCGATGACGTCCCTCTTCCATCAGCCGTCTCACGTCCATGCCGGTCACGCCGTGGCCTTTGGGCGATTCGATGCCAAACGCTTTGCAGTAAAAATCGAGATTGAACTTGCGGGCCGCGCCGTCGCGTCCGCTGACGCTGTAAAAGGTCAGTTGTTCGGCCAAATCGCAGTGCGGGTCGGTGGCGTAACGGTAGCCGAGCCAGTCCTTCCGCGTAATCGGCACGCTCAATTGCGCCGAGCGCAAATAGAGAAATGGCACGTCAAACCCGCGGCCATTGAACGTGACGATGCTCTCGTAGTGCTTCGCCACGTCCCAGAATGCCGTCAGCATTTCGGTTTCATCACAGCACGGGACGAATTCGACGGGGCCACCCTCGACCGCTCCTTCGTCGAAGTCCTCGGCCGTGAAGAGCACCTGGCCGCGCGCGGTGTCGGAGTTCAGCATCGCGATGCAAACGATTCGCGACGTGAACGGCCAGAGGCTCATCATCTGCGCGATCTCGGTCCGGCGCTTTTCTCGCTCGGCCAGATCCTCGAGGCGCGCGCAATCGCGAAAAAGATATTCCTGTTGAACTTCGTCGAATGACTCGGGCGGAAGGGCGGAGGTTTCGATGTCGAAAACGAGAGTGGCCATAAAAATACAACCAGGATGGCAGAATCGCGCCATCCTGGTTGATCTGAAGAGTTACTTCTTCTTGGATTTCTTGGCGGCTTTCTTTTTAGCAGGCACTGGTACTCACCTCCAATCCCATGAATCGTGCGTTCATGGAACACTCTTGTAATGAGAAGATGCGCACGTGGGAAGAAATTTTCGTCGATAAAAAATCCGAGCGAAGCCCGCCGCGATCATTCACGCGCCGAACTTGTCGAACATTTTTGCGTTCGCCTGCATCAAGCGCATCAAATATTTCGCCTCCATTACTCCGAGTGATCCCGTGTTGGCTCCCGTCTCGGTGAAACGCTCCAGCTTGTCGGAACCGGAATATGCCGAGTGCAACAGCACCGGTTGTGGATGCCACGAATGGGCTTTCATCGGACACGGCGTGGAATGATCGCCGGTAATGGCGAGCACGTGCGGCCTTTTCGAGAGCAACACCGGCAACGCTGCATCCAGGTCTTCAATCGCTTTCTTCTTCGCTTCGAAGTCGCCGTCTTCACCGCTCTTGTCTGTGTACTTGTAGTGGATGAAGAAGTAATCGTGTTGATCATACGCCGCGAGGTAGCGCTCGAATTGCTCGCGAATCGTTTGGGGACCTTCGATCTTCTTCATGCCCACCAATTGCGCGAGTCCCTTGTACATCGGATAAACGGCCAGGGCCGCGGCCCGCAACTGGTAGCGCTCCTCGAACGTGGGAATCTGCGGCTGATGAGCTATGCCCCGCATGAGAAAGCCGTTCGCGGGCTGCTTGCCCTTCAGCAATGGCAGCGCGGCCTTGTAAAAAGCTGCCACTACTTTTGCCGCCTTCTTCTGCTTCAACGACTTGGCGTCGTGAGGTTTCACCGCGGAAAGCGGACGCCCTTCGCGGTTTGGGTCGGAGTCCGTGAGCGGGCCTTCGAGACCCTTGCCGCGAAAAATCACCACGAAGCGGTGCTCTTTGCCTGCCTTGATGATCACCTGCGTGTCGCCAATTTTTTTAATTTTGCCCGCCAGCAAAGCGCAGAGTTCCTCGCATTTTTGGGTCGGAATGCGCCCGGCGCGCCGGTCCGTGATGATGCCCCTGGCGTCAAGTGTGCAGAAGTTGGCCCGCGCGGCGACATCGCCGCCCTTGAGTTCCAGTCCGAGGCCAAGGGCCTCGATGACGCCACGTCCGACCACGAATTCCAGCGGGTCATAGCCAAATAAACCCAAGTGCCCAGGGCCGCTGCCCGGTGTAATGCCCGGCGCGACGGGAATCAGCCGGCCCTGCGCGGAATCCTTGCTAAGCGCATCGAGATTTGGGGTGCGCGCGGCTTCCAGGGGGGTGAGATAATTATTTTCTTTCGTGGCAATGTCGCCCAGTCCATCCATCACTATCAGCGCCAGTTTCGCGCCGGTTTTGATCGTGAGATTCGAGTAAACGCTATCGAGTTTCATAGAAATATTTCGAGTTCAGAGTTCAGGATCCCGCGGCTGCGGGACGCGCGCGGGATACTGCGTGCATCATTTGGGTGCGTCAACGGAAAGGCGCGCGCGAGCGGTTGATCACTGCCCCGTCGCGGGCGCGGCCATTTTCTCGCCCTGCCGAATGTATTCGTAGAGCGCGTTAATCTGCTTCTCGCCGTCGCCTTCGTAGTAATCAGTCAAGACACTCTTCCCGTCTTCGAAGTAAGCGGGCATTTTGGTTTGCGGATCAATGGCCAGCGGATTGCGCAGCCAGCGGAAGAAATAGGGCTTGAGCAAACGCGCGCTCGTGAGGCCGAGATTGGGACCTTCGCTCTCGAAAACCTCCAGCGCTGGCAAGTCGTTCACCGCATGGCACGAGACGCACGACAGCCCATTGTCTTTGCCAAGCATCCTGTGACCGACCTTCGCCGCGTCCTCGTCAATCGGCCCTTCAGGCGACGTCTTCGGCGAGTAGCCTTGCTGCATGGCCATGCTTTCGCCCATGAGCTGCGCGCGCGACTTGAACGCCGGCATCCGCGCTTCGACCCATGGCTCGCCTTTTGGATGTTTGTCTGCGCGCACCTTGAACGGCTCGCCGCCGAGGAATGAAACCGCCCACTCCGGCTTCAATTTCCCGCCCAGAACGTCGAGCGGGGGGATCAAATCGATTTGTCCATGGCAGGCCGCGCAGTTCAACAGGCGGGTCTCGCGCGCAGCAAATTCCAACGGACTGTGCCGGGAGAGTGCGGCGAAATCTGTTTTGAGGAAAGTGACCAAGGCATCCCGCTCCTTCGCGCCGAACCCGAAGTCTGGAGCTTTCGACTTCTCGTCGCGTTTCTCCGCGAGACAACCCTTCGCTTCCTTCGCCAGCTTGGCGAGTCCCACGGTGCTGAAGTTATTTGCGATTTTGCCCGCGTGGCAATTCAAGCAGCCCAGGTCGCGCACCAGTTGTTGCCCGCGTTCGAGAATGGCCATGTCTCGGGGCGCTGGCTTCCCGTCGGCCTTGTCGGCGCGTTTCAGCAACCAGCCGGCAAGTTCTTTGGCTTCGGCAGCGGAGAGCTTGAAGTTGGGCATTCGAATCCATGTGAAATGCTTTTCCGGCTCGGACAAAAACTCGGCCAGCCTGCCATCGCTGAATTTTTGCGCGACATGCTTCAACGAAATCTTCGCCGGATCGCTCTGGCCGCCGCCCAGCGCATCGTGGCAGCCGATGCAATGCAGCCGTTCGAAAATTGGTTTCCGCTCCTGATCCGCGGGTTGCTCACGGCCCGCGGTCACTTCGGATCGTTTGGTGACTTCCGCAATTGCTTGCTGGTGCTCCGGCGTCCGGTCACTCAGAAATGTAGCCATCGCCTTCGCATCTTCCATCGCGTTCGGGCCGTGCAGCAGCTTGGGCATGTGGACGGACGCACGCGTGGACTTCGGATCGAGAATCCACTTCGCCATCCATTCATAGTTCCGCCTCTCGCCAATGTTGAAAAATGTTGGCGCATCCATCGCCAGTTCCGGCACGGGCGAGACGAACTTCCCGAGGTGACACTTCGCGCAACGGTTCTCCAGAAATAATTCGCGCCCCAGATAAGTCGCTTCGGCTTGCTGCAACTCCGGCGAGCGGGCGTGCGCGATCAATGCATTGGGAATTGGATTCACGTTCGTCCCTTTCTCAGTCCACCCGACTCGTAGAGATGAATCGCCCGTGCCCGCACTCGTGAAAATGGCTCTCACCGCATTCGCGCCTTTGTTGATCCGCACGGACTTGCTCAACGCGCCGCGAATGTTCGTGTCAAGGACCGCCTCGTTGTTCACCTCCAACTTCAATGAGCCGGCCAATTCCTCCACTTTGAAAAAGTAATTCGCCCGCAAATCACCGCTGATGCTTCCCTCGAAGACCGCCGTGAATCCTCCCGGCGGCAAAAATGGCGTCGCTGGTTGCCCTTCCTCGACGAAAAGCCACAAGTTCGGCAGCACCAGCGTGTCCGACCCTTTTCCATCCGCGGAAGTAAGCCGCACGGCAAAGCCATTCGTCCCGGCCAGCGAAGGAGCCATGAAAGAGAAGAGCGCCATGACGACCGCGAGCCAGGCAGGGCGCGGTGTCCTCAGGCCGGCTGAACCAGAACCAAATGACCGTGAGCGCACGAGGTGTGGATGAATGCGCGGCCTGTCTCCCTCTCCCCTCAACGGGGAGAGGGGTGGGAATGAAATGGCACGTGGAATTGGCGGACGTCTCTCGACCCAACCACCCCTCACCCTCAATCCCTCTCCCCGTTGAGGGGAGAGGGAAGTCAGACAACACCGGCAAAAATTCTCCGCAAAATACGTAGACTTTCGGAGAGATGTATTCACCGCGCCGCTGCGGTCGGAAGCGTTTCGCGGCGCGGTGACGACACCGCGCCCCGCCCACGACAAGAACGCTGCAAACATTTTCCAGGCCATCGACAACACAGGCGGCCGTGCGGCCACCCCTGCCGGATATAAACGCTGAACAGTTTCCCGTCAGTAAGGAACGGCGTCGGGTGCGAATCTTCTTTGAAAGGGTGCCGTCCCTCGCACTCAATTCATTTCATCCCCGCCGTCACCACCCATGCTAACCCCTCGCTCACAACAAACATTTAATCACTTTGACACTCCCATGCACGGTTGGCAGTGTTCGCGGACTTTATGGCAGAACTACGCGGAAATTTACTTGTTGCACAATCCGGCGGACCGACGGCGGTCATCAACGCGAGCCTTGCCGGCGTTATTCAACAAGCCGGCAAGCACGAAGTGATCGAGGAGCTTTACGGCGGCCTGAATGGAATTTATGGAATTCTCCACGAAGACATCATCGACCTCCAGGAGGAGACGAACAAAGCCATTGAAGGGCTGAAACACACACCCGCCGCCGCGCTGGGCACCTGCCGCTACAAAATTGATTTCAAGAAGACGCCGGAGCAGGCGGCCAAGGACATGGAGCGTCTCTTTCAGGTCTTCCAGGCGCACAACATCCGCTACTTTTTTTATGCTGGCGGGAATGATTCGCAGGACACCGCGCACAAGATTCACGAAGAAGCCATTAAGCGCGGCTGGGAAATGCGCGTCATCGGCATTCCGAAGACCATCGATAACGATTTGCCGCACACCGATCACTGTCCCGGTTACGGTTCGGTCATCAAATACAATGGCGCATCGGTCATGGAAATAGCCGTGGATGTCGGCAGCATGGCGACGGACGACGGCGCGTGCTGCATCATCGAAGTCATGGGCCGCTCGGCCGGCTGGATCGCGGCCGGCTCAGTGCTGGCCAAGCGCACCCCGGACTCCGCCCCGCACATTGTTCTCGTGCCAGAAATTCCGCTGGACGAGGAATCTTTCTTCAATCGCGTTCGCGAAGTGGTGGAGAGGCTGAAATTCTGCGTCGTTGTGGTGGGCGAAGGATTGAAGAACAAGGCCGGCGAAGAGATCGCCGCGGACAAATCACGGCTCGATGCTTTCGGTCACGCGGTCCTTTCCGGCGCCGCCGAGCATCTCGCGGACATGGTGTCCGACAAACTCAAGTTGAA
>Ga0190265_10001443_pt1 | contig 15639 bp, 9 predicted proteins | sample Popmic124T_FD_133135 | JGI IMG/M metagenome (GOLD analysis project Ga0190265, IMG submission 133135) | Populus adjacent soil microbial communities from riparian zone of Indian Creek, Utah, USA - 124 T | ecosystem: Environmental > Terrestrial > Soil > Riparian zone | place: USA: Utah | collected...
CCTGCTCCTTCTCCTCGTCTGGTTGGGATGGTCCATCTCCGAGATCTACGGCAGTGTTCTGACGGGCGAATACAACTCGACTTCCTATCCCGTGACGAGCCTCGTCCTCAGGGCGCTCCAGACGCCTGCGACGATCCTCGGCACGATTCTCATCCTGTACTACGGCGCGGAGCTGTTCTGGCGCGAGCAACGGTTCCGCATGGCATCCATCGTCAATGGCACGCCGGTCTCCGGGGCGGTCATGATCGCTTCGAAGTGGACGGCTCTCGCGGCTCTGCTCGGGGCCCTGCTCCTTGGCGGCGTCGTCACCGGCGTAGCCCTCCAGGTCTCAAAAGGCTACTTCGACTTTCAGCCGCTTCTCTACCTCTCGTTCTGCTATTTTACCGGCGTGCCGCTGCTGCTCTATGCCGCGGCGGCGCTGTTCATCCACGCCCTCTCCCCGGGCAAGTACGCGGGGATGATCTTTTTCGTTCTCTTCATGATCGTGTCGCGCCGGGCCGCCGCCCTCGGGCTCGAGCACGACCTTTGGCGCTTTGCCGCGGCGCCTTTCGAATACACGGAGCTCAACGGCTTCGGTCACTACGCGGCGCCGTTCCACTGGTTCATGTTGCATTGGGCGGTGCTGGCGCTGATGCTGGCGACGATGGCTGCTGTGCTCTGGCGGCGTGTCGGAGCACCCTTCTCGGAGCGCCTCCGCTTGCTGGCCCGGCCCCGTGTGATGGCTCGTGCGCTGGTGGCGGCGTTCGTGGTCACGGGCGGTTGGATCTTCTACAACACGAACGTCGCCCACGCCTATGTCACCACGGGTGGAATGGCCGACTGGAAAGCGGCTTACGAGAAAGCCTACAAGCGTATCGAAGCGATGCCGCGTCCGCGGATCCTCACGGTTGACGGCGAGGTTGATCTTTATCCGGCCGAGCAACGTTATCGCGTGGCCGGACGGTACGCGCTCGTCAACGAATCCACGCAGCCGATCCACAGCCTGTATGTGTCGACGCGCCGCGAGGCACGGACCGCTGCTTTGTCCATTCCGTCGGCGCGCCTGGCCCTGAAGGACGATCGATTCGGCATGTCCCGCTTCGATTTCGAGCCGCCGCTGGCTCCTGGTGCTCGCGCGGAGCTACGCTTCGATCTCTCCTTCAATGCCAGCGGCTTCGCCAGCGGCCAGCAGGACGACGCCGTCGTCGCGAACGGAACGTTTCTGATGAACACCCGCGGTTTCCCGGCTCTCGGCTATCGTGGCAGCTACGAGCTCACGGACCTGCGCGAGCGCGGCAAGCGAGGATTGAGCGGCGCGAGCACGGCCACCCTGGAAGAAAGCGGCGCGCATGGCGCGGTCGATGCTTCGGTGGACGAGTGGGTCGATCTCAGTGTGACAGTGTCCACTGCGGGCGATCAGATCGCCCTCGCACCGGGCCGCCTCGTTCGTTCGTGGCAGCGCGGCGGACGCCGCTTTTTCCGCTACCGCACGGACTCGCCGATTCTCAATCGATTCGCCATCGCCTCCGGTCGTTACGCGGTCGCGAAGCGGCAGCAGGGTCCGGTCGGCATCGAGCTGTATCATCACCCGGCGCATACCGCGAACGTCACGCACATGCTCGACACTGCTGCCGCATCGCTCGACGTGATGCAGAGCCGTTTCGAGCCCTACCCTCATCGCCAACTACGGATCGTCGAGGTTCCATCGTACTGGCCGTGGGCTGGCTATGCTCTTCCCGGTACGATCTATCTTCGCGAGGACAGGGCTTTCCTCACCGATGCCCGCGACGAGGACCGACCCGACCTCGTCGCGCGGCGTGTTGCCCACGAGGTGGCCCATCAATGGTTCGGTCATCGCGTCCAGACTGCGGACGTCGAGGGGGCGTCGGTGATCATCGAGTCGCTGACGAAGTATTCGGAGCTGCTGGTCGTCGAACGAATGCGCGGGCGCGAGCACGTCCGGCGGTTGCTGGAGATCGAGCTGGATCGCTATCTCTCCGGGCGCGCGGGAGAAACCTACGCCGAGGTGCCGCTCTACAAAGTCGACAACCAGCCGTACCTCTACTACAACAAGGCCGCGGTCGTGCTCTTCGCCATCCGGGACCTCCTCGGCCCAGACGCCATGGATCGGGCCATCCGCGCCATGATGAGGGAGCACCGTCCGACGAGCGTCGACCTCGTGCGTCATCTGCAGGCCGTCGGTGATGCCAAGCAAAGTGCGCTCATCGATCAGTGGATGAGAGAGATCGTGCTCTACGACCTGCGCGTCGAAGCCGCGGAAGCCCGCCGCCGCGCCGATGGCCGCTATGACGTGACCGTCCGCATCGCCGCCGGCAAGAGCCTCGCGGACGACCGAGGCAACGAACAGCCCATTGCCCTGGACGAGCCGATCGAGATCGCCATCGCTGCCGATACGAAAGTGCTCGATTCACAGAAGCACGTGCTGCGGCAAGGGCTGAACGAGATCCGGATGATCGTCGACGAGCGGCCGTCATCCGTGACCGTAGACCCCTGGATCACTCGGACCGACCGGAATCCGATGGACAACATGCGGCGGTTCTGAGGCAACTGCGATACTCTCCCGCTGGTCCCACTAGAAACGAACGGGAAGCGACTCTGCTTCCGAGCTCTCGGGGAGGGAGATTGATGAAGACTGGATGGATGGCACTGCTTTTGAGCATCAGCCTGTGCGCGGCCGGATCGGCTCAGCCGGCGGATTTCTGTGAGCTCGAGCCGGTTGACGCGCAGTCGCAGTACCAGGAGGTTTTTCAGCCCACTTGTCACAACTGTTACGAGATTGAGGTTGCTCGCCAGATGGGGGCGAATACTTTCAAAGAGGTGCTGGACCAGGTCAAGATCGTCGAGGTCGACTTCTGGGACACGAGAGACGGCGCGAGCGGGGGTGTGCCGCGCGAGTGGTACGTGCGGCACAGTGCTGGAACGCTTTTCCAATCGGGCAATGACAACAACTGCACGGGCAACGGCAACGGCACGAACAACCTTGGCGCTTGCCTGACGGACGTCAAGCAGTGGAGCGATGCTCATCCGGGCCACGACCCGATTACGCTGTTCCTCGACAAGAAGCAGGACTGGAGCCAACTGGACGAGGGCCGGCGGCCAGTGGATCTGGACAACCTTCTCAACAGCAAACTGGGCGGCGCTCTCTACAAGCCGGCTTCCCTCCAGGGCAGCCATCCGACGTTGCGCGACGCGGCCAAGAGCAAGGCTTGGCCCCTGATGGGAGGCTTGGCCGGCAAGGTGATCGTGGTGCTCACGGGCGGCGAGCTGTTCAATCACAACAAGACGTTGAGCGAGTACGTCCGCGACCGCGGCGGTGTGGCCGCGAGCTTCGTCGCGGCGGACACCGACGAGGTGAGCGACATCGAGGGGATTCCGGAGCAGTTCAACGTCGAAACGGCCAAGCACCTGGTGTTCTACAACATCGAGGACACGGACGGCCGTGCTTCGCTGGGCAAGACGACCCGATTCAACAACTATGTTTCACGGCTGTGGAACGGCGACGGTCACGATCCGTGCGCGATCCTCGCGAACTGCATCAACGACAACGGGCTCAAGAAATGGAACCAGGGCGCCTGCTCCGGCCAGTCCTCCGGCACGGTGCAGTTCCTGGATCCAAACGGCTGGACACCGGAGCAGCGCGAGTCGAGCAGCAACTTCGTCTGTCCGGCGCCCAAGGTCATGACCGGCCGCTGGCACGACTGCAAGAACAAGGGCGATCGGTGCGATGAGAATGGCAACTCGAAGGTCTATTGCAGCACCATCCAGGCCAACGGAATTCTGTTCGCTGTCGGCACCGGCACCTGGTCCGGAGCGATCAAGGAGAGCGCCGGGACCTCGTACCTCTGCCCCGTCAACACGGTGATGACCGGCCGCCAGCACCAGGGAGATGAGAACGGCAATACGAAGTACCTCTGCTCGCCGCTGAGCTATCAGGGCGCCGCCGTTCCGGTCAACCCGAACGCCGGCTCCTGGTCCACGGAGATCACTGAATCGACCAGTCAGTTCGTCTGCGCAGACGGCCAGATCTTGAACGGCCGCTATCACAAGGGCGACGAGAACGGGAAGACCAAGTATCACTGCATACCGGTTCCGACTCCCTGAACCGAGCGGATCTGACGGAGGGCCGGCGGCGCGCTGGAAACAGTCGCGCCGCTCCTCAAGGAGGAGGGTATCGATCCCCTGATGAGAGCCCACCACTTCCTCTCGCTCTACTTCTTCTTCGCGGCGCTGGTGAAAATCGACGTCATGGTTCCCGCAGAGCAACTGGAGCGCGCCCGCGACGTGCTGGCTCGGCTGGAAGTCGCCCGCGAGGTCAAGGTTTTTTGAAGGAACGGGACCTCGAGGACACCCGCCGCGGTGTCCTCGAGGTCTTGAATACTTTCGCGGGGCTACTTCTTCACGGGGCCGGAGCCGGTTTCACGAGCTTCCGAGAAGCCGAACGCAGCCTTGCCCTCTTCCGGCGCCTTGGCCCTTACTCCCTCGCTCTCGAGGAGCGCGATCAGGTCGAGGACGCGGTCGTAGGCCGCCTCGCCCGCGGCCACGCGGCCCTTCTTGCCGGGCGTCACGTCGCTCAGATCCTCGAAGAGGCTGGCGAGGAAGGTGCGGTCCGGGAAGGAGAGCGCCCACTTCAGGGTTTCGAGCTGGCGCTCTTTGGAGGTACCGGCGAGCATCGGCACGAGGGCGGCCACGGGATCGGCGGCGCGCTGGGCGAGCCACTCCTCGTGGTTGCCGAGTTGCGCCTTGGCCGGACCCGCCTCGAAGCGCAGCCGTTCCTGGGCCTCCCGCGTCAGCCGCCGGGCGCGTGCCGCGCGCTCGGGGTCGAGCTGGACGGGCTCGGCTTCCTTGCCGTCCTTGCAGCGGGCCACGCAGCCGCCGCCACCGCCGCCACCGTCGCCCGGATCGTCTCCGCCGCCTCCCGGAGGGGGATCGTTCGGCCATTCGTGCATGAAGAAGCTGGTGTCGACCTTGGAGTAGAGGGGGCCGCCGGCGCACTCGTGCTCGCCATGGATCTCCTCTGAGCAGTCGCCGTTCGACTGCCGGGCCCAGGAGGGGCACTGCCAGCCGCAGAACTTGCCGAACTCCATGCTGGAGCCGCTCCAGAACTCGCGGTTCAAGCCGTGGCCGACGTCCAAGTCGGTCCAGGCCTGGAGGCCGGAGACGGTGACGTGAGGGGCCAGGTAGCGCTCGGGCGAGGGCCCGCCCACGTTACGGTGTGCCATGACCTCCTGCCAGTTCCAGGTCTGCTTGTCGGTGCGCCAGGAGTCGTTGGTGAAGCAGTCGCAGGTGCCGTGGCAGAAGTCGTCCATGGTGTCGGCGCAGTCGTCCTCGCTCACCAGCTTGCCCGGCCACGAGCCGTGGGAGTCTTCGTCCGCGGCGACGCTGATCTTGGCGACGCCTAAATCGCGCGCCCGCGCCTCCAGGAAGGCACCGCTCACGTAATCCTGCCGGCCGTGGTGCCAGTAGTAAGCGTAGTCGAGGTGCCAGGTCTGGAGATCGGTGCTGTAGAAGTGCAGCCGGATGTTCTCGGAGTCGCCCTGGTGGCCGCCCCAGAAGAGGCCGAGCGTCAGGCAGTCGTGGGGGTAGAGGAAGAAATAGGTCACCTGCAAGCGGCGCTGCGTGGTTCCGGGCGTCCAGTGGCGGACGCCCGAGCCGGTCGGCCGCACCTGGAAGTAATCCTGCCGCTTGTAGTGGAAGCTCACCTGGCCGTCGCAACCCTCGTCTTCGTCGCGGAAATAGAGCGGGGCCGCCGCCAGGGCGAGCTGCTGCTCGAGGTCGTTTCGCAGGCAGTCGCCGTCCGGATCCGCACTCGGATCACAGCTCACGATGGGGCTCGAAAGGTAGTAGCTGAGGGTCGCCGAGGCCGGCTCCGGGCTCACGAACCCGAGGAAGCCTGCCAGCAAGGCAAAGACCGGGAAGGTCGGAATCCGTTTAAAGGTGTTGAAACTCAAGACATCCTCCAAATCATGAAGTAAGGGAGGGAACACCTGGGAGCGACCATCGCGCCGCGGGCCTCCCCCCCGATCACGCTTGGAAGAACGTAAGAAATCCGGAGCTTCCCTCACGCGCTCGGAAGCCCATGAGAGTGCTTAAAGACTGCGTGCGTGGACGAGGCGGAGGACCCGTGCGATGATGTCGCTCATTCGAGGAGAAACGACTTGAGAGACCTACATCGTACTGCCGTCACAGCCTTTGCCCTCGGGATGCTTCTTCTCACGTCGACCGCCGGCGGCGCCTCCGCCTCCGGCCGCGATGCTTCAGGAGACGAGGCGGCCGTCATCCAGGTCATCCACGATGCGTGCAAAGCCTATCTGGAGGCCGATACGAAGCGGATGGCGGAGGTCGTCGCGGAGGACTTCACGTTGACCGATGCGGACGGCGTGGTGACCACGCGCGCCGACGACATCGAGAATGCGAAAAAGGGAACGATCCGCTACGAGGTCTTTGAGAACTACGACATGAAAGTGCGCCTCTATGGAGATTCCGCGGTAGTCCTCGGGCGTACGAGGGTCAAGGGCAAGGCGGGCGACACGCCTTTTGCCGCGGTGTTCCAGTTCACCGACACTCTCGTGCGGCGCGGTGGAAAGTGGTGGTTCGCCGCGAGCCACATCTCGCGCCTCCCCTGAGAATCCCAATGCCCTTCTTCGACATCCCCGAAAGCGTACGCAGCTCCTGGCCAGCCGGTGCCCGCGACTTCGACTTCCTCCAGGGTGAGTGGATCATCCACCATCGCCGCCTCCGTGAACGGCTGGTGGGCTCGACCGAGTGGATCGAATTCGAGACCCCTTTCGTGATGAACGCCATCCTCGGCGGCCTCGGCAACATCGACCAGTGCCGCAAGGACGGCGACCCCTTCTTCGAGGGTGTCTCCCTCCGTCTGTTCGACCTGTCCGACGGCCTCTGGCGCATCTATTGGATCGAGACGACCGGCGCGCAGCTCCTGCCCCCCGTTACGGGTTCGTTCGCAGGCCCGGACGGTGTGTTTCAGGGCGAGGACACTCACCTCGGCCGGCCGGTTCTGGTCAAGTTTCACTGGGATCGCCGGGATCCCAGCCGTCCGGTCTGGCAGCAGGCCTTCTCCACGGACGGCGGCCAATCCTGGGAGACGAACTGGTTCATGTACTTTCGCCGTCCGGATGCCGCTCTCCCTTGAGGAAGCGCGCAAGATAGGTTGCGGTTCGACTCCCTGGCGCCCTGGATACCTCGGCGGGTGTCCCGGACGCCACGATCCGGCCACCTTCGTCGCCCGCTCCGGGACCGATGTCCAGGACCCGGTCGCTCCCTGCGACGACGCGCATGTCGTGCTCCACGACGATGACCGTATTGCCGGCTTCGACCAGGCCGTCGAGCTGGGCGATGAGCTTCTCCACGTCCGCGGGATGGAGGCCGGTGGTGGGCTCGTCGAGAACATAGAGGGTGTTTCCGCGCTGCATCCGTTGCAGTTCGGTCGCGAGCTTGATCCGCTGGGCCTCGCCGCCGGAGAGCTCTGTCGCCGGCTGGCCGAGCCGCAGATAGCCGAGGCCGACTTCCCGCAGAACGTGGAGAGAACGGTGCACGTGCGGCTCGTCGGCAAAGAACTCCCAGGCCGCGTCGACCGTCATCCTCAAGACGTCGGCGACGTTCTGGCCGCGGTATTTTATCTCCAGGGTCTTGGCGTTGTAGCGCGCCCCGTGACAGGTGGGGCACGGGGCATAGACGCTCGGCAGGAAGAGTAGCTCGACCATGACGAAGCCTTCGCCCTCGCAGGTTTCGCAGCGGCCCTTGGCGACGTTGAAGGAAAAGCGTCCCGCGTCGTAGCGACGGGCTCGCGCCGCCTTGGTCGCGGCGAACAGCTTACGAACGTGATCGAAGAGGCCGGTGTAAGTCGCGAGATTGGAGCGCGGTGTGCGTCCGATCGGCTTCTGGTCGACCCGCACCAATCGCTTGACAGCCTCCATACCACCTGTGATCTGACCCCCGATGGGCACCGCGGCCGTACGCTCCAGCTCTTCGCCTTCCTCCTCGCCGGAAGGGATTTCATGACCGAGCCGCTCGGCGACCAGTTCCACCAGCGCCTGGCTCACCAGGCTCGACTTTCCGGAGCCGGACACACCGGTCACGGTGGTGAACACCCCCAAGGGAAAGTCGACGTCGAGCTCGTGCAGGTTGTTGCGGGTTACACCCCGCAGGTGCAGCCATCCGGCGGGTGAGCGTGGCGTCCGTCTGGGTGGTGGGTGGTCCGCGAAAAGATAGAGTCGAGTCTGGGATTCCTCGATCCCCTTGAGCCCTTCGGGCGGGCCGCTATAGAGCACGAAGCCGCCTTGCTCGCCGGCGGCGGGTCCGACATCGACGATCCAATCGGCATGACGGATCACGTCGAGCTCATGTTCGACGACGAAGAGTGAATTCCCCGTGGCCTTCAGCTCCTCGAGCGCGGTCAGCAAGGCCTCGGTGTCTGCCGGATGGAGCCCCGCGGACGGCTCGTCGAGCACGTACACCACGCCGAACAGATTGGAACGCACCTGAGTGGCGAGACGCAGACGTTGAAGCTCGCCCGGCGACAGCGTCGGGGTGCTGCGATCCAAAGACAGGTAGCCGAGCCCAAGGTCGAGCACGACTTTGAGACGCGCCATCAGATCCTGAACGATCCTGTGCGTGACCAGCGCCTTTTCCGGATGCTCCGTTTCCAGCTTCTTCCAGCCCGGCGCCCTTCCCTCCGCGTGAGGGCGCAGGAGGCCGGCCAACCTCTTCAACGGCAGTTGGGAGATCTCGGCGATATCCACACCCGCGAACTTCACGGACAGCGCCTCGCGGCGCAGCCGCTTGCCATGGCAGAGCGGGCATTCGGTGCTCACCAGGTATTGCGACACCCGTTTTTTCATCAGCGCGCTTTGCGTGTTGGCAAAGGTATGCAGCACGTAACGCTTGGCGCCGGTGAACGTGCCCTGGTAGCTGGGCTCCTCCTTGCGTGCCATGGCGCGGCGCACCTCGTCCGCGCTCCACCCGGCGTAGACCGGGACGACCGGCTGCTCGTCGGTAAAGAGGAGCCAGTCGCGGTCCTTCTTGGGAAGCTCACGCCAGGGACGATCGATGTCGAAGCCGAGCGTGACCACGATGTCGCGTAGATTCTGACCGTGCCAGGCAGGAGGCCAGGCGGCGATGGCGCGTTCCCGAATGCTCAGCGAGTCATCCGGTACCATCGAACGTTCGGTGACGTCGTAGATCCGCCCCAGCCCATGACACTGTGGGCACGCCCCCTCCGGGGTATTCGGCGAGAACGACTCGGCGTAGAGGAGCGGCTGGCCCGGTGGATAATCTCCAGCGCGCGAATAAAGCATCCGCAGCAGGTTGGAGAGCGTCGTTACACTCCCCACGGACGAGCGGGTGGTCGGCGAGCCGCGTTGCTGCTGCAAGGCAACCGCCGGAGGCAAGCCGTCGATCTCGTCGACTTCCGGCACACCCATCTGATGAAACAGGCGCCTGGCATAGGGGGCGACCGATTCGAGGTACCGCCGCTGCGCCTCCGCGTAGAGCGTGCCGAAGGCGAGCGACGACTTGCCGGAGCCGGACACGCCCGTGAAAACGACCAGAGCCTCCCGCGGGATTTCGAGATCGACGTTCTTGAGATTATGCTCGCGGGCCCCGCGCACACGAACGAATCCCGTGATCCCTCGGCTTGCAGCCTTTTGAAAACGAGGATGTTCCGCCTTTTTCATGGGGGTGTTGAAGAGAAGTATCCGGATTGCAAGGGGAGTGCCACGTTCAGGGGTGTCTCGCTCTCAAAGCCGGCGATCTTTTCAGGGAACGGGCCTGTTCTCCGCAGACAACGTCGCGTTCTAAGCAGGGGAGGCTCCTTTCCCTCCATCCTCCGGAAATCCTCTCCGGGAGTTGGGCCGTTTTCCGCGGAGAACGGCTCGTCGTCCGGAGATTTGAGCCGTTGTCCGGGGATGACGCCCGTCGTCCCGGGAGTCAGCTCGTTATCCAGGGATTCAAGCGACCTCCGCGGACAACGGCGTGTTGTAAGCAGGGAAGGCTTCCTTCCCTCCATCTTCAGGAGATCCTCTCGGGATGTGGGCCGTTTTCCGCGGACGATGGCTCGTTGCCTGGGGATTTGAGCCGTTGTCCAGGGAGGACGGCCGTCATCCCTGGAGTCAGCGCGCCTCCCCTGGAGGCGACTCGTTGTCCGGGGATTCAAGGCGACTTTTGCGGATGATGGCGCGTTATAAGCAGGGAAAGCTTCTTTCCCTCCATTGTTCCGGAGATTTTCTGGAGTTTGGGCCGCTTTCCGTGGACGATGCCCATCGTCCAGGCAGCCTGCACCCCACGACCGGGGTCTACCTGAACAACTCGCCCAGCGACGAGTACCGCACCCTCAAGTGGCTGGGAGCCGGGCTCGGCTGGACCTTGACCGACCTCGACGGCACGGTCGACACGTTCGACGGCGCCGGTCTGTGGACCCGCCGGCAGGATCGCAACGGCAATGCCAAAGTGGCGACCTACACCAGCGGAGTGCTCACCAGCGTGGCCCAGCCGGACGGCCGGCGCGAGGACTTCGCCTACGACGCGGTGAGCGGCCTGCTGGCCTCGATCACCTACGTGGGCGTGGGCGGCTCGCCCACCCGCCAGTGGCTCTACACCTGGACCGGCCTCGACCTGACCCGCATCGACCGGCCGGACGGCACGGCGCTCGAGCTCTTCTACGGCGATCCGAGCTTCCCAGGCTACCTGACCCGCATCGACCTGGTGGGCACCGACACCTCGCGGCGCGTCGAGGCCGCCTGGGAATTCGACATCGACGGCAACGTCGCCCGCACCTGGAAGGGGGATCCGAGCTTCTCCGGTCCCAATGCGGTCGAGAAGTATAGCCTCACCTACACCAACCCCTCGTTGCCGACGCAGACGGTGGTCACCGACCCCCTGGGGGTGGCCTCCACCTACACGATCGGCCGCGACAACGGCAGCACCAAGGCCCGGCTGGCCGAGACCTCCGGCGGCTGCCCGTCCTGCGGAGTCGGCCCGAACTCGACCTTCGAGTACAACGACGAATCGAACCCGCTGCTGCCCACCGCGGTGATCGACGGCAAGGGCAACCGCACCCAGTTCACTTACAACGCGAAGGGCCGGCTGCTCTCGAAGACCGAGGCCGTCGGCACGGCGCTGGCGCGCACGACCACGTGGACCTACGCCAATGCGAGCTTCCCCGGCTTTCCCACGCGGATCGAGCAGCCTTCGACCTCGGGTGGATCGAACAAACGGGCGACCGCCTTCACCTATAACGCGACCGGCGACCTCACCAACAAGACGATCACCGGCCGCGAGGTGGCGTCTTCGTTCACCCACGCGACCGTGACCACCTACAACGCGGCCGGCCGGCCGCTGACCGTGGATCCGCCCGGCTACACCACGGCCCCGACGGACGTGACGACCTTCACCTACAGCGTGGCGGGCAGGAACAACCTGCTGCCCGACAAGCGCACCGATCCGATCATCGGCAACACGCTTTTCGAGTATGACGCCTACAACCGGCGCACCGCCGTCGTGGACCCGAACAGCGTACGCACCGAGACGACCTACGACGATCGCGACCGGGTGCTGACCGTCACCCAGAAGGGGGCGGTCGTCGGCGACGACCAGGTCACCACCCACACCTACGACGTCGTGGGCGATCTCTTGCGCACCACCCTGCCGCGCGGCAACGTCATCGACTACGGCTACGACACGGCCCGCCGGCTGATCTCGATCGAGCGCCGTCCGGACGCGGTGACCCGAGGGGAGCGGACCTTCTACACCCTGGACGCCGCCGGCCACCGCACCAAGGAAGAGCTTCAGCACTGGGACGGCGCGGCCTGGGTGACCGATTCGGTAACCCGCTTCGAGTACAGCTCGCGCTGCCACCTCGACAAGGTGTTGCACGCGGACGGCTCGGCGACCGAGTACGCTTACGACTGCAACGACAACCTGGAGAAGATCTGGGACGCCAACCATCCGAGCGCCGGCCAGACCAACCCGGCGAGCCAGGTCTACGCCTACGACGCCCTGAACCGGCTGACCTCCTTGACCCAGCCCTGGGCGGGGTCCGGAGGCGGCACCGCCGTGACCTCCTACACCTACGACGTGCAGGATCATCTGGCCTCGGTGACTGACGCCAACGGCAACGTGACTACCCACGTGACCTCCGACCGGGATCTGATGACCCGGCAGGTCTCGCCCGTCTCCGGCACCACCAACTACACCTACACAACCCACGGCATCCTGGCGTCCGAGGCCGATGCGCGGCCGATCACCGTGACCTACACCGTGGACCCGTTGGACCGCGTGACCTTCGCCAACCAGCCGGACAACACCCTGGACACCACCTACACCTACGACGCCTTGGCCGTGCCGTTCTCGAAAGGCCGGCTGACCTCGATCACGCGCAACGCGGTGAGCGTAAACTACACCTACGACCGCTTCGGCCGCGTGACCCAGGACGGCGCCTTGACCTCGACCTACGACAAGAACGGCAATCGGCTGACGGTGGGCTATCCCTCGTCGGTCTCGGCCATCTACACCTACGACTTCGCGGATCGGCCCAACACCCTGCAGATTCAGGACGGCGCCAACCCGGCCCAAACGCTGGTCAACGCCGCTACGTATAAACCCTATGGGCCGCTGGCCGATCTGACTCTCGGCAACGGCACCTTCGAGAGCCGCTCCTTCGATGCCCGCTACTTCCCGGCGGGTATCGCCGTGCCGGGTCTCTTCGATTGGACCTATACGACCGACTCCATGGGCAACGTCACGGCGATCGAGGACAACCTCAACGGGGCGAACGACCGCGCCTACGGGTATCTCGATCACAGCTACTTCCTGACCACCGGCAACGGTCCCTGGGGCGCCCGGAGCTGGACCTACGACAAGATCGGCAACCGCCTCACCGAGGGCGCGGACGCCTACACCTATACGCAGAACGGCACCGCCAACAACACCCCGAAGCTGAGCTCGATCGCGCTGGGAGGGGGAGGCAGCCGCGCCTTCACCTACGACAACATTGGCGACACCACGGCAATCGGCGGCGTCACCCTGGCCTACAACAGCGGCAGGCGTCTGAGGCAGATCGGCACCGACCTGACCTTCCTCTACGACGGCCGGGACTTCCTGCGCCAGTCCTCGAAGGTCCCCGGCGGAGGAGGAGCGGCCGACACCGTCACTCCCACCTACAGCTCCGACGGCCTTTTCCACCACCGCCGGGACGTCCGCAACGCCGGAGCCCTCCAGAGCGACTACTACGTCTTCCACTTCGCCGGCCGTCCGCTGGCCAGCCTGGAGAAGATCGTCAGCGGCGGAGTGCCGAGCAGCGCCCTGCTCTATCTCACGGCCGATCACCTGGGAACACCCGTCCTGGCCGCCGACAACATCGGAGCGAAAGTCTGGGAAGGCGGCTTCGAGCCCTTCGGAAAGGACTACGCCGGAGCCCAATCCGCCGGAGTCCCCCTGCGCTTCCCGGGGCAGTGGCAGGACGCGAACTGGGTTGGATACTCGGGGCAGTTTGATTTGTCGTACAACGTTCACAGATGGTATGAGGGGCAGACGGGGCGGTATACGCGGCCGGATCCGATTGGCCCCCTTGGTGACCTACATCCTTACCTCTACGCCGTGGCGAACCCTGTTTTCTTCATAGACCCCATGGGAGAAAAATCGAGGGTCTGCTGCACGCCTGTCCCCTTAGCTCCTGGGCCGGCGAAACACTGCTATATTGAGTACGAGGATGAAAATACGAAGCAGAGCACGACTTATGCACTACATAGAGTCAAGGGCAAGGGGTGTAAGTACCGCAATGACGGTTTCGATAGAAGCAGACATCCTGATCTCGATCCTCGGACCACCTGCGGCCCATGGAGTTCCGGGTGCGATGATAAGCCCTGCATTGAGAGGGCGTTTGAGGCCTACCCGAATCCATCGGACTACCAACTGGTACGTGGCCCCAACAGCAATTCCTTTGCGAGGACACTTACAGATGCATGTGGCCTGCAGCCTCCAAGCATAGCTGGCGAGCTTGGCCAGACTCCGGGTTGGAGCGAAGGGGGCCGTCCAGCAAGGGATACTAACTTCAGGTGTCCTTCGGAGCGCTAAATGTCACTTTCGTTTGTTGGTAATCTTGTTGTGGTATGTTTAATGAGCGCTTCGCTAGGCGCCTGCTCGCTCGCTGGTAGTTGTCCCTGGGAAAAGGCGGATGAGTATCTCGGCGGTCTACGGTGCGCCATGTCAGAGGCTGATCTCAGGTCCCACTCCGAACGGTACAGGAAGTTGACGATAGATGGGGCAGGAAAATTTGCGCAGCTCGTAGCTCGAAAAGGAAACACCCAGGTTCTCTTTTGGATGGTAGAAGGCAAGCTCATCTCTTACCAACTCACCTGGACCTATCCGCTGACAAATTACGCCGCGGAGCCCAAGGTCAATCTGTGCACAGGAATGAGATATGTGGAGCTACAACTCGTTGGAGACTCCGTTCATTCTGGCGCGACTGTCTGGTTAGACGGCGAGCGCGTTGGTGAGCTTTCCAGCTCCGGCACGTACAGCCAGGACGTGCCCATCGGTATCCACCAACTTCAAGTGAAAAAATCTGGGGCGGGTTCGTGGCGTGCGGAGTTAAATTACGACGAGACCAGTTCCGGCTACGATCGTGTGCCTATCCCCGAGGATGCGTTCGGCCACGGAGGTCTAGAGCTGCGGTGAGCCGCAAGCAGAGCGCAGCCTAGCTGTGAGTAGTAAATGAGATGCTTACTACTCGCCATAGCTGTCTTGGTCTCTTGGCCTTATTGCTCGTGCACTCGTCGAGCAGAGATCGCGAAGCAGTGCGGTGGTCCTACGATCGCGAGGCCTGTGGGCTACGGCAAATGGGCCGCAGATACGCTTCGTGCGGGCAGTTGATTTGTCGTACAACGTTTACAGGTGGTATGAGGGGCAGACGGGGCGGTATACGCGGCCTGATCTGCTGGGAGTGGAAGGAAGTGGCCCCCATGCTCAGGAGATCACTGGCGCTACGGCCAGGGGCCGCCGCCGAAGTGCATTTGCCGCAAGACTTTGGCGCTTGCTTATGAGCTTTCAGAGCTGAAATCTACGATGAGCACACTCCAACGGCTGCAAGCTTGGTTCGAGAGGGCGTGCGATGGTGAGTGGGAGCATGACCGGGGCATTAGAATCGAGTCCTGTGACAACCCTGGTTGGTGGGTCAAGATCCCTCTCTCTGGAACTCTGCTCGAACGAAAGCCCTTCGCTCCGGTTAAGCGTGGTGAGGTCGACAATCAAGACCCACAGCCACCGTGGCTTCACTGCTTTGTTGTCCAGGGTGTCTTCAATGGTGCAGGCGATCCAACCACGCTCGAGGAGATCCTGGAGATCTTCCTCAACTGGGCAGACTAAGGCGTTAGATTATCTCTTGAAACCCTTGAACCACGTACTCCTTCTTCTGTTATTCTGCCTGGCGGGCTGTCCGGATCCTGAATGGAAGGAGCTGTACCTCGATCTGAAAGCTGAGCGCACCGAGCTTACGATCATGAATGGCGATCCTGCCCTGGAGCCAGACTGCAAGCTTCGTATCCCGTTTACCTTGCGGAATGTCGGAAGGCGAGGTGGCAGCCGAGGCTCGCAGGTATAGCAAGGTGAGGGTCACCCGGGCTGCCA
>Ga0190265_10001444_pt1 | contig 15638 bp, 14 predicted proteins | sample Popmic124T_FD_133135 | JGI IMG/M metagenome (GOLD analysis project Ga0190265, IMG submission 133135) | Populus adjacent soil microbial communities from riparian zone of Indian Creek, Utah, USA - 124 T | ecosystem: Environmental > Terrestrial > Soil > Riparian zone | place: USA: Utah | collected...
CTGGGTCAGCGACCCCACCGAGCGGTCGGTCGCCGAGACGATCCCGACCGAGAGCGACTGCTGCTCGCCGAACGGGCTGCCGATCGCCGCCACCGGCTGGCCGACGACCAGCTCCTCGTCGTCCCCGAGCTCGAGCGGGTGCAGCTCGAACCCGTTCGGCTCCACCTCGAGCAGAGCGACGTCGGCGAACGGGTCGAAGCCGACGATCTCCGCCGGCACGACGTTGCGGTCGGGGAACTCGACGAAGACCGCCTTGGCCTCCTCCCGGTCGCCGCCCTCGCCGTCGGTGACCACGTGGGCGTTGGTGACGATCCTGCCTTCGCCGTCGAGGACGAAGCCCGACCCTTCGCCGCCCCCGCCGTCGAAGATCGAACGGATCGTGACCACGCCGGGCGAAGCCTCGCGGTAGACCTCGGCCGCGTCGAAGCCGCTGTCCGCTGCCGTCTGGACGACCACCTGCGTGGTCGTCTTCTCGCCTGCCGTGGAGGCCGTGGTCGAGTCGCCATCGGACCCTCCGCATCCCGTGAGCGGAGCCAACAGGGCCAGCAGCAGCGCTGCCGCCAGTCGCTTCACGCGACCGCCTCGACCGGCTCGATCGCCCTGGGCGGGGGCATGCCCACGTCGCCCGGCGGCAGGTCGAGCGTGAAGGCGGTGAAGCGGCGGCTGGAGGAGATCGTCACGCGGCCCTCCATCCTTTGGGCCAGCTCCCGGGCGATCGCCAGGCCGAGCCCGGAACCTCCGGCCGAGTCGGCCGTGTAGAAACGCTCGAAGATGCGTTTCTGGACCCGCTGCGGGATTCCGGGACCGTCGTCGGAGACGGTCAAAGCGGCGCGGCGATTGACGGAGTAGGTGGTCACGGTGACGCTGGCGGCCTCGGGCGTGTGGACAAGGGCGTTATCGAGCAGGATACGGATGATCTGACGCACCCGTTCGGGGTCGGCAAGGGCGGTCACCGGGCTCGCCGGTGTCCTCAACTCAAGCCGTGAGCCGCGGCGGTCGGCGCGGGGACCGAACTCCCGTGCCACGTCTCGCGCCAGCGAGCTGAGGTCCACGGGGCGAGATTCCAGTTCGACCCCGCCGGCGTCCAGCTGGGTGAGGTTGAGAAGGTCCGCGGTGAGCTTGGTCAGGCGCTCGATCTGCTGGCGCATGGTCCGCACGAACTCGGCGCGCTCCTCGGGGCTGGGCTCCTCTTCTTCGAGCAGCTCGACGAAACCGCCGAGGCTGAAGATCGGCGTGCGCAGCTCGTGCGAGGCATTGGCGATGAACTGTTTGCGGGCGCTGTCCAGCTCGGCGAGGCGACGCTGCATCTCGTTGAAGGTGCGGGCGAGCTGGCCGAGCTGGCCGGAGGAGTCGACCGGGATGCGGGCTGCAAAGTTCCCTTCGGCGACCTCGCGCGCCGCCTCGTCGATCCTTTTCACGCGTGAGGCGACCATCTGCGCGAAGTAGAAGCCGATCCCCAGCGACAGCAGCAGGGCGATCAGTGCCCCGGCCAGGATCGGGCCCGCCGCCTCGGAGTGGCCGCCGATCGGGACGACCCAGATGTAGACGATGACCGACGTCCCCACTCCGATCGCCAGCGAGACCGTAGTGATCATGCTGCCGAGCGGCGTGAGGCGGAGCCGTTTCATTCTCGGAAGCGGTAGCCGACGCCTCGTACCGTGAACAGGTACTCGGGCTGCTTGGGATCGCCCTCCAGCTTCTCGCGCAGGTGGCGGATGTGGACGTCGACCGTGCGGGGGTCGCGGTAGTCGGAGTCCCCCCAGACGTGCTCGAGCAGCGTCTCGCGGCTGAGCACACGACCGGGCGAGCGGGCGAGCGCGCTGAGGATCTCGAACTCGACGTAGGTCACCGCGACCTCCTCCTCGCGCAGTACCACCATGCGGCGGCCGGGGTCGATCTTCAGCTCGCCGTGGTCGATCGGTTCCTCGTCGGGGGGTCCGCCCACCATTCGCGAGCGGCGCAGCGCCGCCTTTACCCGGCTGCGGAACTCGCGCATCGAGAAGGGCTTGGTTATGTAGTCGTCGGCGCCGACCTCGAGGCCGGCGACCTTGTCCGTCTCGCTGCCCTTCGCGGTCAACATGATGATCGGCACCTGGCTGCGCCGCCGCAGTTGCCGGCAGACCTCGACCCCGTCGAGCTTGGGCAGCATCAGGTCGAGGATGACCAGGTCGAAGCGGGCCTCGCCGAAGCGCTCCAGCGCCTCGCGCCCGTCCAGGGCCGAGATCACCAGGTACCCGTCTTTGCGCAGCGGGTAGCTGAGAAGGGTCTGAACCGACTGCTCGTCGTCGACGAGCAGTATCCGTGTAGCCCCGTTCGGCATAGAGGGAAGGGTAATCCCCTGCTTTGGCCAGATTTGCCTGAGCCCTCCCGGACGGAAAAACTGGGCCTTTGGACGTATGTGCGAGTACCAAGTACTAAGGGTCTCGGGTCGCGAGCCGATATGAGACGCAGGATGCAGCGGCGACAGCTGAAGAGACTGATCGAGACCGGCCATTACCGCCCCGAGCCGCAGCAGATCGCGGAGGCGATGCTGCAGCGGCGTGGCGTGCGCGAGCTTCTGACCGCCGGTAACGCGGTCAGCTCAGCTGGTCGAATCCAACCGGCTTCAACCGGCCGCCGCCAGGCAGCCTGATCTCCACTCCTTCGCCGGAGACGACCTCCCCGACACGGGTGAGCGTCACGCCAACCACCTCGACTGCCGCGCTCGCCTCCGCCAGGCGCTCTGCTGGCAGCGCTGCCAGCAGCTCGTAGTCTTCGCCGCCCTGGATGGCCAGCTCCAGCGGTTCGCGCCCGGCGTCGGCCGCCACCTCGGCGACCCCGACGGCGAGCGGCAGAGCGGACGCATCGATCTGTAGGCCGACGCCGCTCGCCTTCGCCAGGTGGCGGGCGTCGCCGCCGAGCCCGTCGCTGAGGTCGATCATCGCGGTTGCCCCCGCCTCGGCCAGCGCCCGTCCGGCCTCCAGCCGCGGCTGAGGTTCCAGCTGCCGCCGGATCAACTCGCCGAGTTCGCGTTTAGTCACGCTATTCGTGACTAAGTGCGAACTGGACCCGGTCTCCGGCTCCAGCAGCAGGCCTGCCGCGGCGCCGCCGATCTCGCCGGTCACGACCAGGACGTCTCCGGGGCGGGCGCCACCCCGGGTGACCAGCTGCTCCGGACTCGGCGCGTGGCCGACCACGGTCACCGCCAGAGTCAGCGCCGGCGCGCGGGTTACGTCACCGCCGGCCAGGCTGATGCCGGTCGCCGCCGCCAGCTTGGCGAGCCCGTCGAGCAGCTCCAGGCAGCCCTCTTCGTCGAGGTCCGTCGGGACGCCGAGGACGACGTAGGCCTCACCCGGTTCGGCGCCCATCGCCGCCAGGTCGGAAAGCGCGGTGGCGAGGGCCTTGTGGCCGATCTGCCCCAGGCTGCTCTGCCCCCGGTGGAAGTGGACCCCCTCGACCAGCGCGTCGACGGAGGTCGCGGTGGCGCCATCCGGCACAGCGATTGCGGCGTCGTCGCCGGAGCCGAGCCGCAGACGCGGCCCGTCGGGCGGCAGCCGCTCCCGCACCCGCTCCAGCAGCTCGAACTCGCCCATACGCCCATTCTCCTCCTGGTGCCCCCCATGGGTAGCCACCCGCGTCACTAAGGTGAGACGACGTGGAGCGGGGTGAGCCACTTCTGCACCGGATCGGCGCCGCCGCAGCGCGCGTCGGCGCGCGCCCACCGCGCAGCAAGCGCGTCCGCCTCGCGATCCAGCTCGGGATCGCGATCCTCGTCTTCGGCTTCCTCGTCCTCACCGTCGTCAACCAGTGGGCCGAGATCCGCGACGAGGGCGTCCACTTCCACAGCGTCTGGCTGATCCCGGCGCTCGTCTTTCTCGCCCTCTTCTACGTCCTCAGCGCGCTCGGCTGGGACCTGATCCTGCGCTTCCTCGGCCACCGGATCGGTCTCGGCCGCGCCCAGGTCGCCTGGGGCCAGCCGTTGCTCGCCCGCTACGTGCCGGGCAGTGTGCTCTACGTCCTCGGTCGCCTGCTGCTCTCCGAGCGGGCCGGCGTGTCGCGCCGCATCACCCTCGCCAGCATCGTCTACGAACAGGCGATCTCGGCCACCTCGGCGATCTGCGTCGCCGCCTACTTCTTCATCAGCCATCCGGACCTGGAGGGACAGCCGCTGCGCTGGGCGGTGCTGCTGCTGATCCCAGCCCTGATCGCAATCCTCAGCCCGCGCGTTTTCCGTCCCCTCGCCGATCGCGCCCTGGCGGCCTTCGGCCGCGATCCGCTGCCGGCGGTGATCCCGCTGCGCGGCATCGTCATCCTGCTCGGCTTCTACGCCCTCAACTGGGGCGTGGTCGCGATCGGCCTCTACTGCGTCGCCCGCTCGGTCAGCGAGATCCCGCTCGACGAGATCCTCACCGTCGGCTCGGCGCAAGCGGTCGGCTATGTGGCCGCGCTCATCACCTTGGTCGCGCCGGCCGGGCTGGGCATCCGCGACGCTGCCTTCGCCTGGGCGGTGAAGGTGGCGGTGCCGGGCCAGAGCTTCGCGATCGCCTCGCTGATCGCGATCGTCGTGCGCGGCGTGATGACCGTGGTCGAGCTGGTCTACGTCGGCGTCGTCACCGCGCTGGGGAGAAGAGAGGGCTGGTCGATCCCCACCGGCGTGCTGCATCCGTCACCCGAGGAGGAAGCAGCGGACGCCCCACCCCGCACCCACGCCCCCGAGGTTCTCTAGGGGCGCTAGAAGTCGTCCTGCAGCCTTCGCCAGACCTTTCGACCAGGGCCCGGCGACTCGACAGCTCCCGCATCTCTCAGCGCCCGGAGCACGCTGCGGATCTGGCTGGCGCTGATATCGGGCATGGCAGCCCCGACGTCGGCGAAGGTGAACGCGTCCGAGGTTCGGGATCGCACGAACTGCTCGATGCGCTTGGTCTTGGAGCCTCTGCCGCTGTCGAGCGTTCCGGCACGATCCTCGAACTCCTTGTAGGCGGCGTTGAGGATTCCGAGGAAGTAGTTGAGCCAGGGCCAGATGTCGTGCTGTCCGCGATCCCATCCCTCCGCCGACTTCTTGAAATAGGCACTATGCAGGAAAAGTACCTATTTAGTGGCACTTAGCAACCCATTTCACTCGGAATCCGCTGTTAAAGCGGGATGCGGGCGGCGAGCTGGAGGGCGGTTAGAGCCAGGACTGCTGCCACGAGGCGTTCGTCGCGGGAGATTGCTGCGAAAGGCAATGCCCAGATGACGTACCAGGGGAGGAGCCAGGCGGTGGCTAGGAGGAGGCCGAGGGCGGCCCAGCCGGCCGCGCGGATCCAGTCAGCGCCGCGGTGGACCCAGCGCAGCAGCCAGGCCCCGAAGGCGAGGTAGGCGATGGCGGTGAGGGCTCGGATCGCGTCGACGTCGACGTTCAGCGCCTCCGAGAGGAGGTTGGGGAGGCTGTAGTTGCTGACGCGGCCCTGGTTCTCGCCAGCAACCGTCGCCGAGTCGAGGAAGTGCGGGCCGAAGGCGAGGAGGCCGGCGGCGCCGGTCGCGGCGAGTGCGATGGCGGCCCCGAGGACCAGGCGTTTGGGCCGCGCCGCCCCGAGCAGGGCGAAGGGGGCGACGAAGGCGGAGCTGAGCTTGAGGCCGATCGCCGCGACGATCGCGAAGCCGCCGCTCGCCTCGCGTGCGGCAAGCACCGCGGCACAGCCGGCGACGGCGACGAGAACCGTCGTCGCGTCGTTGTGGGCGCCGCCGACGACGTGGACGAGGACGAGCGGGTTGAGGGCGACCATGACGAAGCCGCGCCGCGGGTCGATGCCGCGCCCGGGTGCGAGGCGGGCGACCAGCAGCGCCAGAGCCAGGACCGACGCCGCCGCGATCGCCTTCAGCGTCCACAGCGCCGCCGGCACGGACAGCAGTGCGAGCGGGTAGGTGGCGAGGGTGAAGAGCGGTCCGTAGGCGCTCGGCGAGTCGGCCCAGCCGACGTGGGGAAAGGCCGGGTCGCCCGGCAGTGCCGCCGGCGCGTGGGTGTAGGGGTTGAGGTCGCCGACGACACCGAGGCGGGCGTAATCGAGGTAGCTGAAGACGTCCTGTGAGAGCAACGGCGCGGAGAGCGCAAAGGCAGCTATCAGCAGCACGGAGGCACCGCGGAGCAGGCGGCGGTCGAGGGCGGGGGCGGCGAAGAAGACGCAGAGGTGGGCAGCGAAGGCAACCCAGAGCAGGGCGTAGTAGGTGCCCGCCCCTATTCCGAGCCCCTCGCCGTAGAGGCCGAGCAGCCAGCCAGGCCCGTCCCCCCGTGCGGCGGGGACCAGCCCGGGCCCCGGCGCCGCAAGCGGCACCGCGACCAGCGCCAGGCCGATCAGGCCGGCGAACCCGAGCGCCGCGCGAGCGCCGCCGTTAGCCGGCAGCCCCGACCCCGCCGGTTTCGTCTCCGCCGCCACCCCCGGCGGGCGGCGGGCTGGGCGAAGGCGCGGGATCCGGCGCCGGGGTCGGTTCTTGCCCGGCGCCCGGTGCGTAGGCGCCGGGGTCGTAACCGCCCGTCGCTTCTTCGCCTTTGCGCTTCCCCTCTTCGTCCTCGCTCGTTTCTTCTTCCGGTTCGGAGTAGGAGTATTCGTCGCTGCTCGATCCCGACTGCGTGTACTTGCCGTAGAAGGGCGCCCAGCTCACCGGCGTCTCCGGTTCGCTGAATTCCTCGCAGGGGATTTCGCCGTTGACGTAGAGCGAGTTCCAGATCTGCGCCGGGAAGGTGCCGCCGAAGACGGTGGTGCCGTGGACGCTGGTCATTTCGATGTCGTTCGATTGCGGGTAGCCGACCCAGACCGCCGTCGCCAGGTTCGGCTGGTAGCCCGCGAACCAGGCGTCGGTGTAGTTGTCGGTCGTGCCCGTCTTGCCGGCCTGGCCGCCGCAGCCGGTGTAGGCGGCCGTGCCGGTGCCGCCGGTGATGTTGTCGCGCAGTAGCTGCGTCACCTCGTAGGCGACCCCTTCCGGGACGACCCGCCTCGGGTCGGCCTCCTCCGGATGGTCGACCCGTCCGCTCGGAAACTCGATCCGCCGGATCGCGATCGGGTTGCGGTGGATGCCGCCGGCGGCGAGCGTCGCGTAGGCCGAGGACAGCTCCAGCGGCGAGACGCCGATCCGCAGCCCGCCGATCCCCTCGGCCGGAATGCCGTCGAGTTCGGTCGTGATCCCCATCGACTTCGCCGTCGAGGCGACGTTCTCGGGGCCGACGTCGAGGTCGAGCTGGGCGAAGACGGTGTTGTCGGAGGCGACCGTCGCCTGCTGCAGGTTGATCGTCCCCTGGTAGCCCTCGTCGGCCGTGGCGACCTCCCAGTGGCCCCATTCGGGCAGGTCGAGGTTGAGCGGTTTCGACGTGTAATAGGTGGAGTAGGGGTCGATCCCCTGCTTCAGCGCCGTGGTCAGGACGAAGGTCTTGAAGGTCGAGCCGGGTTGCCTGTGCCCCTGCGCGGCGAGGTTGAACTGGCTGTCTTCGTAGTTGGAGCTGGAGACCATCGCCTCGATGTAGCCGGTCTGCGGGTCGATCGCGACCAGCGCCGCGGCGGGGTCTTCGGAATAGGGGAGCGCGGAGCGCATCGCTTCCAGGCCGACTTCCTGCAGCTCCGGGTCGACGGTCGTGTAGACCTTCAAACCGCCTTTGCGCACGGTGTTGACGCCGTACTCCTCGATCAGCAGATCCTCGACGTAGTCGAAGAAGTAGGGCTGGCGCTGGACGAAGTAGGTGTCGGAGAGGTCGATGCCGAGCCCGCGCTGCTGCCCCTCCAGCGCCCGCTCGCGTGAGATGTAGCCGAGCTTGGCCATGCTGGAGAGGACGGAGTTGCGGCGCTCGCGGGCGCCTTCGGGGTTGAGGATCGGGTTGTAGTCGGTGGGCGCCTGCGGCAACCCGGCCAGCAGCGCCGACTGCTCCAGGGTCAGCTTCCAGACCGGTTTCGAGAAGTAGATCCGCGAGGCCGCCTGGACGCCGACCGCGGTGGTGCCGTTGATCGTCCCGTAGGAGGCGCCGTTGAGGTACTTGCCGAGGATGTCTTCCTTGGAGAACTTCTTCTCGTACTCCAGCGCCAGCTGCGCCTCCTGGATCTTGCGCTCGAGATTGCGCTTGGGGTCGGTGATGCAGAGGTTGCGCATCAGCTGCATCGTGATCGTCGAGCCGCCCTGGACCACCTCGCCGGCCTCGATGTTCTCGACCAGGGCGCGCAGGCCGCCCTCGTAATCGATCCCGTCGTGATCGATGAAGCGCTCGTCCTCGATCGCGATCGTGGCGTACTGGAGGTCGATCGGGATGCGGTCGATCGCGACCGGCGTACGGGCCTCTTCGGAGGCGATGTAGCCGAGGCGTTCGCCGTTGCCGGCAATCAGGATCGAGTTGCCGCCTTTGTCGATCGGCCGGCAGGCGGAGAGGGACGGCGCGTTGGCGGCGACGTCGATCACCCAGGAGGCGGCGACTATCGCGCCCACCGCGACGGAGGCGAGAACACCGGCGAAGACGAACAGCACCTTGCTGCGGGCGCCGCCATGGCGGCGGTGACGGCGTCGATTGCGCTGCGTCATCAGGGAAAGGGTACTTCGACGGCCGCGCCGCTCAGGCCTGCGTGTCCCCGGTGGAGAGGTTGTGCACGATCCCGTCCACGAGCATCTGGTTGGGGATGACGATCCTGCTTCCATCGCCCGGGTCGACGTAGGTGTAGGCGAGGGAGATGTCGACGACCCTCCCCTCGAGTTCCTCGAAGGCGATCCGGTCGCCGATCTTGATCGGCTGTGAGATCGCCAACTGCACGCCGGCGACCACGTTGCCGAGCGCGTGCTGGGCGGCAAAGCCGACGATCGCCGCCAGCACCGCGGTCGAGGCGAGGATGCCGGTGGCGAGCCGCTCCAGCTCGGTGAACTGGGCCAGGGCCAGGGCGGCGACGACGACAAAGGCGACGGCGACAACGAGGCGGCGCAGGAAGCGCAGGCGGGTTTTCGTGGACCGCGAGACCTGTGAGACTGCCGGCGTCATGGAGGCAAACCTACCGGCAGCGCCGCCTGTGGAACCGGCGCCGAGGCCCGCCTTTCCCTACTCCAACTGGGGACCTGGAGTCGCCGTCGCCGGCCTCTTCGTAGCTCTCAGCGCCCAGTTCTTCTTCGCGGTGCCGGTGCTGCTGATCGAGGGCGACTCGGCCGAGGATCCGAGTACGGCGGCGAGCATCGTCCTGCAGCTGCTCGGGGCGGCGATGTTCCTCGCGGTGCCCTTCGCGATCGCCTCAATGAAAGGGGCGAACTGGCGGCAGGCGCTGTCGCGGCTGGGGGTGCGGGGCTTCCGCCGCTCGGCGTTCGGGTGGATGGCACTCGCCGTCTTCTCTTACCTCGTCTTCGCCGCCGTCTACGTCGCCCTGATCGGCGAACCCGAGCAGGAAGACATCGCCGAGGCCTTCGGGCCCGTGCCCTTCCAGATCCTCCTGGTCGTCTTCGCCGCCTCGGTCAGCGAGGAGGTCTGCTTCCGCGGGATGCTCTTCGGTGGCATACGGGAGAAGCTGCCGGGCTGGGCCGCGGCGCTGATCAGCGCCGCCATCTTCGGCGCCCTGCACGCGGTCACCGGCGTCAGCGCGGTGCCGCCGCTGATCGCCTTCGGGTTCATCCTCGCCCTGCTCTACGAGAAAACCGGCTCGATCGTGCCGGGGATCATCTTGCACATGCTCAACAACTCGGCCGCTCTGCTCGCTCAGTAGCCGGTCGGTAGGGCAGAATGTCGCCCGATGAGTCGCCGACTGATCCCGGGACTGCTGCTCGCCGCGGCGATGGTGTTGCCTGCCACCGCCGTGGCGGCACCAAAACCGCAGGCCTCACGGCCTGGGGCGCCCGAGGCCGTGGTGAAGATCAAGCCTTCGAACCTCGACGGGGGGAAGGCGCGGATCATGAGCGTGGTGCGGGTTAGCGGGACGCTGAGCCCCTACGCGCCGAACCAGAAGGTCGCGGTCTCCTTTTACCTGGACGGCAAGCGGGTCAAGCAGACCAGCGTCAAGGTCGGCAAGGGCAAGGGGGGCAGCGGCTCCTTCGACGCGCGGATCCGGATCGAGAGCGCCGGTAAGTATGCGGTCAGCGCCACTCACGCGCCGACCGCGCTGCTCGGCGGCGACAGCACCGTGCGCAAGAGCTGGCGGGTCAGCTTCCCGGCGCTGGCGCAGGGCAAGTGCGGCCCGGTCGTCCTCGGCTTCAAGAAGGCGATGCGGAAGATGGGCTACGTCGCCAACGACGGCCGCTGCTTCGGCGGCAAGACCGCCCGTGGGGTGCTCGCCTACCGGAAAGTCAACGACATGTCGCGCACGATGCGTGCAGGCAAGGGCTTGGTGAAGAGGGTCTTCGCGGGACGCGGCGGCTACGAGGTTCGCCATCCCGGCGCCGGCCGCCACGTCGAGGCGCCGCTCGGCAAGCAGGTTCTGGTCTTCGCCGACGGCGACAAGCCGTACGCGATCTACCCGATCTCCTCCGGCACCTCCGCGACTCCGACCGTGACCGGTCACTTCCAGTTCATCAGGACCGAACCCGGCTACAACTCGCACGGCATGTACTACTCCTGGTACTTCTACGGCGGCTACGCGGTGCACGGCTACGAATCGGTGCCCGACTACCCGGCCAGCCACGGCTGCCTGCGCACCTTCATCGCCGACCAGCCCGAGATCTACGAACGCATCGAGTTCGGCGAAGACATCTTCGTCTTCTGACGGCGCGCCCCGCGCGACCGGAGTCGGGGCGCGGCTAGTCGGGCAGGCGAACGCTCTCGAACTCGAGCACCGTCGCCAGCAGGTCGAAGTGGCGATCGGCGTGCAGAACGCCGAAGCCCCGCTCAGCAGCGGCGGCGGCGATCAGGTAATCGGCCACAGGAAGCCGACGGCTGCCGCGTAACTCTCGAGCGGCTGTGAGAGCAGCCCGGCAAGCGGATGCCGTTATCGGGACTTGAGGTATGGCCGAAAATGCCGCGTCCGCCTCGGCGAAATCGCGCTCATCGCGAGCGGTCTTCAGTATCTCTAGGGCGGCGACAGGGCACGAGGCGAAGAGGTCGGCGTCGTTGGTGGCGTTCCAGCGAGCCTGAACTGCTGGCTTCCGCTGACGACTCCAGGCTGACGCGTCGATCACGAGAGGGATTCCTGGACCAAAGGGCTCGGCGGTCATCGTGGGGGCCTCTTGCAGGGCATCTCATCCCGCTCGCGGAGGACCTCCTCAAGAGCATCGAAGTCGTAGTCGATCTCGCCGTTCGCGACTTTGCGGAAGAACTCCTTCGCTTCCTCTCGCCGTTGCCGGTCCTCGGCTGCGACTTCGGCGCCGCGGAGAGCCAGGTCTCGGATCAGGCGGGACTTGCTCTTCGGATCCGGATCGACTTCAGACATCGCCTCCGCGAGCACCGGATCGACAGTCACCTGAACGCGTGGGCTCTTCGTTGGCATCGAGAGCAGCGTACCACCTCTGCGGTACACCTCGGTCACGGGCGCGGATCGGTTTACGGCGTGCATTCCTTCTTAAAGGCCCCAGCGCGACGATCTCTCCCCCCTCCGCGTAGGCTCTTGCCGCAATGACCGAGCGGGCGCTGAGAGCGGTCCTGGTCGTGGTCGCCGCCTACCACGTGGTCACTGGCGCCCTGGCGCTCCTCGCGCCGGACACTTTCTTCGATGAGATCGGGCGCTACGGGATCGAGAACTCGCACTACGTCGGCGACGTCGGGGCGTTCGTCCTCGCCTTCGGGGTCGCGCTGGGGATCGCCGTCGTGCGACCGGCCTGGCGGGCGCCGCTGCTCTGGCTCGGTGCCCTCTGGTACGGCTTCCATGCGATCAACCACGCCTTCGACACCGGCGAGGCGAGGAGCGAGGGACGGGGCTGGGCCGACACGCTGTTGATCGCCTTCGGCGCGGTGGCCTCGGCCTGGCTGGCGCGGGTGTCGGAAAGGCTGGGCGAGCGATGAGGGTCTTCGTCGCGGGGGCGAGCGGGGCGATCGGCCGCCCGCTGGTGCGGCAGCTGGTCGCCGCCGGGCACAACGTCACCGGGACGACCCGGCGCCAGGAGCGAGCGGAGGAGATCCGGGCCGCGGGCGCCAAGGCGGTCGTCTGCGACGTCCTCGATCGTCCTGCCCTCGACGCCGCCGTGAAGGAGGCCGCGCCCGAGGTCGTCGTCAACCAGCTGACCAGCCTGCCCCAGGACTTCAACCCGAAAAAGATCGATTACGGCCCCACCAACCGGGTCCGCGAGGAGGGCGGGGACAACCTGATGCAGGCGGCGCTTGCGGTTGGCGCGCGGCGCTACGTCACCCAGAGCATCGCCTTCATCTACGCCCCGGAAGGCGACTGGGTGAAGGACGAGGAGGCGCGGCCCTTCGAAGACGCGCCGCCTCCGTTCGACGAGGGGGAGAAGGCGATGCTCGCCCACGAGCGGCAGGTGCTCGGCACGGAGGGGATCGAGGGCCTGGTGCTGCGCTACGGCCAGTTCTACGGCCCCGGCACCTACTACACGCCGGGCAGCGGCTCGATCGCCAGGCAGGTCGAAAAACGGATGCTGCCGCTGATCGGCCCCGGTACCGGGATGGCCTCCTTCATCCACGTCGAGGACGCGGCCGGCGCCACCGTCGCCGCCCTCGACCGCGGCGCCCCCGGCATCTACAACGTCACCGACGACGAGCCGGCGCCGGTGACGGAGTGGCTGCCCATCTACGCGGAGGCGCTGGGCGCCAAGCCGCCTCGCCGCGTTCCGATCTGGATCGCACGCCTGGTCGGTGGCAGGATGGCGGTCGAGTTCGGCGTCAACCTACGCGGCGCCTCCAACGCCAAGGCGAAGCGCGAGCTGGGCTGGCAGCCGAGCTACCCGAGCTGGCGCCAGGGCTTCCGCGAGGCGCTCGATGCCTGACCTCGACGCCGCCAAGCAGACGCTGCTCGCCGAGCTGCGCGAGCACTCGCTGGTGATCGGCGAGGTGACGCTGGCGAGCGGGGTGACCGCGCAGTACTACGTCGACGCCCGCCGGGCGCTGCTGCGGCCCGCCGGCTTCCGCGCCGCCGGCGAGCTGATCGCGGCCGCTGCCGTCGAGGCGGGGGCGAGCGCCGTCGGCGGCCCCGCCACTGCTGCGATACCACCCTCCTGCGCAGCTCTAGCTGTACCTGAGGGTCAGGGCCTGGTCGGCTTCTTCGTCCGCGGCGAGCGCAAGCAGCACGGGCTGCAGCGCTGGGTCGAGGGCCCGGTGGAACCCGGTGACCGCTGCCTCGTGGTCGAGGACACGGTGACCAGCGGCGGCTCGACCGTGAAGGCGATCGAGCGCGTTCGCGAGCAGGGCCTCGAGGTAGCTGCCGTCACCGCGGTCGTCGACCGCCTGGCCGGCGGCGGCGAGGCGGTCGAAGCGGCCGCCGAGGCCCCCTACACCGCCCTCGTCACGATCGACGAGCTGTACCCCGAGCGCCCCGACCGGGGCTAGCTCCCACCTCTCGAAGCGGCTCGAACACCGCCGGCGTACCGGTGGCGTAGTCCGTGCTTTGCAGGCATTTCCCTGCGCCTTGGAACAAAGACCTTTCTTACAAAAACTTTCTCCTTGACATTAAAAAGGTCTTTGTTTACAGTCTCGCCACCGTTCGATCTGAGCGGCAGGGAAGCACCACAGGGAAACCGAGCCCAGGGAGGGCCGCCAGGGAAGCGGCCGGCAGAGGGGCTCAGGGACAGAGGGAGAGGTATCGCAAGTGAATTGGGACGCAGCCGCATCGCCCCTGGGCCATCGTCGAGCGCTCCGGATAGGGCTCGTTCTCGCTGCGGCCGCCCTTCTCGCCTCCCTCGCCGGGGGAAGCGCAAGCGCCGCCTATTCCCCTGGCACGCCATTGTCGGCCCCCGGCGATCAGGTCAGTTCGGTCGCGGTCAACCAGGCGACCCGGGATGTCTACGTCGCCAGACTTGGCTCGATCGCGGGTACCGGCGACTTGCATCGCTTCGACTCCTCCGGTGCCGACCTCGGTTGCACCTTGACACTGAACCCCGGCCCCGGGACCGTGACGCGGCCTGCCGGTGTGACCGTCAACCCGCTCGACGGGAGCCTCCGCGTCCTGGATCTCGAAGCCAGCGCCGCCGAAACGAGATTGCGCAAGTTCCCCGCTGCCTGCGGGACCGAAGAAGTGACCCCCCCGTTCCCCGTCCCGGTTTCGGCTGTCTCCTCGAAACCCATCCCCCAGCTCGCAAGCGACGCGGCCGGCAACACCTACTTGCCAAACCCCAACACCAACGCATTGCAGAAATTCGACTCGAACGGGACTGAAGTGACCTCGGGCGGCTTCCCTATCACCGGTTTAACAAACCCGACCGCTGCCGCCGTCGATGCCGCCGGCGATGTCTACGTGCTCAACGCGCGTGTGGCGCCCGCCCCGGCCGCCAGCGAGAAGCAGACGATCACGATTGTCGGCGCCAGCGCAGGCGAAACCTTCAAGCTCACCTTCGATGGCGTCGAAACGGCCCCGATCGCCTACTCGACCACCGGCTCAGTTCGGGCCGCCAACATCCGAACGGCCCTCGAAGCCCTTCCTGCAATCGGCGCGGCCAACGTCGGGGTGACCATCGCAGCAACGCCAGTGGTGACCTTCCAGGGCTCGCTTGCCGGCGTCGACGTGCCGCTGATGACCTGCGCCTTCACGGGCCCGGGCCCCTCCTGCAGTGTGGCCACCACCACGCTGGCGACCCCGAAGACCCCGGGTAGCCTGGTGAAATTCGACTCCTCCGGGAACTCGCTCGGGACCGTGCTCAGCGGCGACTTCACCTCCTTCGCCCGAGACTCGCAAACCGGTGGCCTCTTCCTCGGGGTGGGCTGGGGCGGCGCTGGCTTCGCCGAATCCGCCTTCCGCATCCGCAAGTACAGCGCCGGCGGGGCCGAGCTGACTGAGTTCGGCACGGGGATGTTCAAAACCCCGGTTAGCACCGGAGGACCGGCTACCAACGTCTTAAACCAGCTCGCGATCGACGAAACCAGCGGCGCCGTGTATGCCGCCGACGCGGGCGAATCGCAGGCCGAGGTCTTCGATCCTGGCCCGACGAAAACTCTGACCACGGCGTCGTCGGGCACCGGCGGCACCGGCCAGGTCCAGTGCGAACTGGAGGAAAGCGGCAGCACCGAGCCTTCGTGCTCGACCGAATACGAAGAAGGAACCAGAGTGACGCTTGTCGGCAACCCTGACCCCGGCGCGAAATTCGTGCAGTGGATTGGGGGAACCGGCTCGGCGACGAGCTGTAACGGGAGCACCAGCCCGACCTGCACGTTCGATCTCGATGACGACAGCTCGATCAATGCCGAATTCGGTTCGGGCGGCGAAAGCCTGACGATCACCTACCCCGGCACTGGCGCCGGCCAGGTCAACTGCAAGGTCAACGGCGGGTCCATCGACGAACCCTGTGCCTTGACGTATCCATCGGGCACCAACCTGGAACTGATCGCGTTGGGCTCACACTCGAGCTTTGTCGGCTTCGAAAACGGCACCGGCGACGCGGTTGGCTGCACGACGTCCCCCTGCGGCCCATTCGCGCTCACCGGCCCGTCCAGCGTCGAGGCCAACTTCGCGCAGGATCCGCCGACCGTCCTCACCACCGCCGGCGCTACGGAAATCGCCCAGACCAGCGCCAAGGTCGCCGGGACCGTCAACCCCAACGGCGGCGACGTCACTGAATGCAAGGTCGAATACGGGACGAGCACC